>Ga0126371_10006048_pt1 | contig 10751 bp, 16 predicted proteins | sample PanSoiMetaPlot_4_FD_110145 | JGI IMG/M metagenome (GOLD analysis project Ga0126371, IMG submission 110145) | Tropical forest soil microbial communities from Panama - MetaG Plot_4 | ecosystem: Environmental > Terrestrial > Soil > Tropical forest > Bulk soil | place: Panama | collected 2016-02-17
CCGTGGCAATGATAGCGACCGGTAGCATTGTGCCGGTGCATGCGCAGTGCAAAGACAGCGGGAGGATAGCGCGCAATGTCGCTTGACCAGCAGAGCATGACTAGAAGTGCCGAGCGAGACGCATCTCAAGCTGGTCATCTGGTGGGCGGCGTCATCTTCTTCCTTGTGTTGGCGCTAATGGTATTTTTGGTATGGCTTGCGATTAAAAGTCTCCTGGAGCGGATTTCAGCCTCGTGGCCGATATGTTTCGCATGCGAGGCACAGGCTCAGCCCCAACCTCGGACCCAACCCCAATCTAAGCCTCAGCCGCCGCCTCAACCATCACGGCATTCGTTACGGCCACGCCACCATGTGCCGTACAAGATTATCGTTGGTGACTGCTTACCGTCAGGATACCGGGGTTACTACTCATGGCGCCTGTATGATCCGCCGCGGCGTTGGCCAGTGGAGTGCTGGCGCGATCACAGAGGGCCGTGCGTCGATTAGCTAAACACAGCAACTGTTTGATTTACTTTGGCTGACGGGTTCAAATTTGAAGTCCGTAAAGGCCTCAATTGGCGCTGGGGTTCTGTGCGCCGGGATTGACCGTCGTGACATTGTCTTTTGGCTCCGGCTCGTGGTGCGCTTTCTTATGTTTGATGTATGCGGCGATGGCGATGAAGAGCAGCAGGGCCGTCCACCAAACGAGGAATGTCTTTCTCTCAGATGACATCGGAATCCTCCCCGCGGCAATCTGGAAGCTTTGAAGCGGTAGCGGATCGTCAGCTGACGGTGGCCGTAACGCAGGCCGATCGTGCCCGTAGCGCAGGAGGCACGTGTCGCTGTGGCAGGAGGATGACGATCGCGGTAATGATGAGGTGGCGAAATCGCTACCATCCGGCCCGGCGATCGCCGGTTCCAAATCTCTCAGTCTTATCGGATGCGGTGAGGAGTCATCAAGGAGAGCCCGCTAAGCCGATGCTAACCCGAAGCCTCCCTTTTTAAGGGCAAGCCGGGCATCATGAAGAGAGAGAGAGAGAGAGAGAGAGAGAGTGTGGGTCGTCGCCTGATGACTTCTCGTCGGCGGGGCAGCCGGGGGAGCGACCCCCGGCCCCTCGGTCCAACAATGGGTGGCCGACTTAATCACACATGTGGGGAGCGACCCCGTGCGTCAAAGTTCATACCAGCCCTAAGGTCGGACCAACCGTTCCCGAGAATCAGCTTCAGCCCATGTAGGCCACTCGCGTCTGTTCCTCGGCTTCCGCGCTAGTTGCGGGCCGCGCCGGGAGCTGTAGCACAGTCGCAAGCCGACCATCACGCAGACTTGTGAGCAGGACAGTATGACCATCCGGGAATTCGACGGTATCATGATGGGTGTTGGGGATTGTTTGTTGATCTGCCGGAAAATCGCTGTGGTATCCTCACGCGTCGCTTTGGCCAACCGAAGAAGCTGCGGCGCGCGATGAGAAACCCGTTCGGAAAGGCAATTTCGGTGCCTGGCAGAAGGTAAACCGCCATATTCGGCCTTTCTGTGCAGCGAAGCCCCGCGTTCCGCTTCCGAAATTATGCGTGACAAGCTTATCACCCACCGCGGCGGGGCGGGATTTTACCTTTTGAAGGCTGTAATCGCCCATGGTGCATCTCCTGCGTATATCGTGCGCCCTCAGAAGGGGGTGGCGGCGGGGTTAACGTGGCTTAAGGATTTCCGAGCGCAGCGCCAGATTGCCCGGGAGGCGCTCTGGTGAGCGATGTTTCCCGTCGTGCGTAAACTTGCGTGATTGCAGCGCGTGCTGAGACACCGCTTCGACGATTTCGCTGCGAGCGGACATCTGCTCTAGTAATTCCGGCAGCTTTGCGAAATCGAGTGCCATCTGCCGCGCCTCCTCCATCGTCAGGAAGCCGGTGTGTCCTGCGGCATTCTCGTCGGACCGGCCGTAGAAAACCCCGAGTTGTTGGCCGTCCGCATCCTCCACCGCGTATCCTCTGGGCATCTCGACAATGCGCCACGGCGCCGGAAATCGGCTGTTCATGCTAGTGGCTCCGGCGTCCTTTGCGCACTCCGCATCCGAGTGCGGAATGCGCGCGACTGCTCTTCCACATCAGCCAGCAGGATGTAATCCTTCGCCATGAGCAAGTAGCGTTTTTTCATTTGGTCTGAGAACGTGCTTGCGGCGAGGCGGTCACATTCCTCCGCGAGGTCGCGATAATTTGGTCGAGCCCAGGCATCCAACATAGGCGCCTCCGTTTGCCTCTTTGCTACGGATTGAAAGGAATGGCCCCAGGGCGCCGCGCTGAGGGGTGCGGGGGGAGGGCGACGGCCCTGGGGTCCTTCGGCCTAACGGTAGGAGCGTTGTTTCGCAAACGCCATCCGTCAGGTCGGAATTGTCGAAGTGGCTAACAACCATAGGCCAGCATGCCAAACTCTTCGGCGTCAGGCAGCGAGCTGTAGTGCTGTGCCATCCGCGAGTAGCGGATTCGTATTTCGGACGAGGGAGTGCGAAGTGCGACGATGGCGCGACATTCCTGCGCCAAAGCGCGACAATGTTCTGCTCGATATGATGGATTCGACATATCCCCTCCCGACAGAAAGACGGTGTCCGACGGTTATGTCGGCCGATAGATAGAAAGTTCGTCGGGTAAGTTCTTGTTCCGCGCCCTCCCGTCACACCTTCGCGAGTGATTGCTGTGGTCCAATCACAGGCTGGTGAGCCATTTGGAGTCGATCGCTTATTTCGCGCTTGGCCGGTTTATCGGCTTCCGGGGAAGTGGCGACCTTGCTTCGAGCCGACGTCTGATTGAGCAGTTCGCGGCAGCCTTGTGAAATTGAGCGCAATCTGTCGTGCCTCGTCGGCCATCAGGAAGCTGGTCCGTCCGGCTGTGTCTGAATTGTCCCGCAGAAGAACCCGAGTTCCGGCCAGTGGCGTCATAACAAATCCGTTTGAGAGACTCGGTAATCTGCCACGGCCGGGAAGCGGCTGGTCATATGGAAATCATCAGAGGCAGGGGAGCCTCGAGGAACCTATGACACTGGCCGTGGTACCTCAAGGAAAAGCGGATGGCGCGACAGGGGGCAGCAGGGACGAGCCATTGGGCGCCGCCGCAGCCACGACGACATCACACCGCAGCAGCCTTGGTCATTCTGATCAATTCCTTTGCGACTTCCGGATGCGCGTAGGCAATGCAGGCATTGTCCACATAGTGGTGTTGGAGCATACAGTGCTCGTACGCCTCTACTGGCCATCGAAATCTATTGTCCTACGCAACTCCGCAACCTGGTCACAAATCTCGCAAGTCCAGGACGGCATCCCCCTATCTCCGTTTTACTCAAAGCGAGAAGGCGGCCCGAAGGCCGCCTTCAGATATCGCTGCTACTCTCTCTGGCTCAGACCACAAAAGCCGTTCTTATTCGATGATCTCTACGATGCGACGGCTGCGCGGCTCTACAATGACGGGCCGATCGTTGACGATCGCATACCGGTAGCCAGGCCTCACGTGATACTCGCGGGGTACCGCGTAAAGAGTTACGCCCCGCGGCGGCAGCACCTCGCCAATACGAACATCGCCGTCGTACCGGAACGAGGGATGGTGCTCACGAATGACATATTCGCGAAACCGCGGCCGCTCCTCGACGCCCAGGATGCCGCCGACTGTACCGGTCGCGGCACCGACGGTGCCTCCAACAATCGCCCCAAGTGGTCCAGCCGCTCTTCCGCCTGCGGCGGCGCCCTCTTCGGCTCCTCGGATCGTGCCTTGTGCGTGCGCGGCGTAGGGCAACGTTGCGATAAAGAGCGCGGCAATCGTCAGCAAGCTCTTGCTCTTGTTCATGTTCGCTCCTGTTTCGTTCGGGATGGATTTCGCCCCTTATACGTCCGCGAAGGCAGGCACCGCCCGATGGTTGGGGGCAGGAGAGCCATCGGGGCATCGCGGTGTGTCGCTAACCCGACAAAGCCGGAAAGGTTTCTGAAGGGGAGATCACTTACTTTTGATTCCGTGCCTGTCTGTTCTTATCATAGGCCCCGCGACGCCGACGCGATCCCATGACGATCCGGCACGGGCACCGCCAGTGCCATCTGCACCCGCTGGTGCCGACCCTCGGTGCGCTGTTGGCGGCAGCCGTACTGGGGCAATGGCTGCGCTGCGATGCCTGTGATCACCGTCAAGCCGCCGCGCTCGTGCCGTTTGTGATTCCTGGGGCGCCGACCGCAGGCCCCTCGCGGCGATGGCAACAGATCGAGGGGCTGGGCGCTCTTGTCGGGGCTTAAAAGGGGCGGGTCGGAGAGCCTTCTGGCAACTGTCCGAGGGATCGAGCCTTCGACACGCATCAGGCGGACAAGAACATACTCGGCGAATTTCATAACGGCGCCCGTGCGGTGGCGCGGAGCGCCGTTATGCGCAAGTGCACAACTGCGGCGACGCATATCGCGGCGCTTACTACGCCCCTCGCCGACGCTGCTTCTTCGGCCGCCGCGATGCGGGCCGCGCGCCATCGATAGCGCGTCAGCGGGTCGACTACCGCTGCTCTTCCCGCCGGCCGCCGCCTCCCGACGGCGCGCGACCTCCTCCCGGCGCTGCGCCGGTTGTTGAGGGCGATTGCGGTCGCGGCCCCCCGGCGGCGGCAGGAGCGCGCGATCGCGAAGCCTCAACGCCGAGAGACGGACCACGCTCCGCCGCTGACGGACGCTGGGACGGCGCGGCGGGAGCAGTACGCGGCGCTGCCCCGCGCTCGCCCCCGCCCCCGAGGCTCTGATTTCTCGGGCTCTGACTTTCGATTCCTGATCGTTCGCGGCCGCGCGGCTCTTGCGAAGGAGCTACGCCCTGCGGAGCGCGGTTGCGCAACTCGCGTTCGCCGCCACGCTCGCGGCCGCTTGGCGCCGCACCACTCGTGCTGGCACTGGGCGCGCCACCGGCTTGCGGACCACGCCGCCCTTCCTCGGACGTGCGCGGGATGTTTAGCGAAGGGGCTCCGCCCTCCCTCAAGCCGCGCTGATCCCGACCGGGCTGGGCTCCGCGCACATCTCCTCGGCCTTCATTACGCTGTGCACCCGGCGCGGCGCCCGTTGTGGGCGAAGTACTGGGCGCATTTGGTGCGGTCGGTCGACCCTGGCGCTGGTTGCGTTGGTCGCGCTGGCCCTGATTGCCGCGCAACTCTCCCTGTGCAGGGCCCGGACCGGTTGGTGCGGCGCCTTGCACACCGGGGCGGCCCTCGCGTCCTTCCTGCTGCAAGGGCTGCCCGGGAGCCGCGCCTTGCCTGGGCGGGCCGGGCCGGTTCGTCGGCTGGCCGATGCGAGGTTCTGTGCCAGGCGTCGGTGCACTAGAACCACCTGGTCGGTTTTGTTCTGTAACCGTGGCGCTGGGTTGAGCGGCACGCGGCGGCACAGCACCGAGCCGGCCGCGCTCATTCGCCCCAAGAGGCTGCAGCGGCGGCAACTCCCGGGCCGGCGCGACGGTGTTCGTCGTCTGCCGAACGAATGTCGATTCGCGCGCGATCTCGCGGACACGCTCGCGGTTGCGAAAATCGTCCGCCCGCACCACGGTGGCGCCAGGCAGATTTGCCGTGCCGGCGAACACACGCGGCGAGACTTGGTAGCTTGGAATGGGTCGGCCATAGGCAGCCGCAATGTAGGTCGGCGGAATGCCGGGATTCACCCCAAACCGGCGATCCTCCAACACAACAGTTCTGTTGACGACAACAGTATCGCGGAAAAAGACTTCGCGCTCTTGCGGCGGCAAGATGACCTCGGTGACGCGCGGCGCGACGAGGTCACGCTCGCGCACGAAAACCCAAAACTGCGGACGTTCGCGGTACTCGACGATCACCTCATCAGGTGGCAATGGCGCCCATCCGACATGTTGCCGACCGTCGCGCCATTGTACCCAACCTGGCCCCCACTCGGTACCTGGTATCCACATCCAGCCGACCTCGTCGTCGAAGACCCAGCGGCCGTAATGATATGTCACCAAGCCCCAATCGGCCTCCTGCTCATCAGAAGCCCAGTACCAACCATAATCCTGTGTGTACACCCAGTGTCCTACGGTGTAGGGCCGCCAGTCGCGTGCAACTCGTGACGGAATCCACACCTCGCCCCACCGCCTATGATGTTGCCATGCTCCGTAGGGTTCGAGAGCGGCACGAAATTCTGCCGATAGGGAAACCTCCTGCGCGGCTGCCGGGGCTACACAAATGTCCGCGAGCGGGCTTGCGATTGCGCAAACCGCGACACCCGCGATCAGCAGTGCGCGAATCGTTTTCGGTTGAGCGTGCATGGCGGCCTCCTTCGTTTGTCGTGAATTGTTCAACCATGCAGCCATTCCGCAGGTTCCAATTTGGCGACACAAATCGTCGCCGCGGTGCATCAATTCACAGCGCTCTAATCGCCACATCACAATAACAGGAAAATGATTTTGCTGATTTTGCGCCGCACCGATAACCTGGAATCAAAATAAATTGAAAACCCATTCAGGGTGCAAGCCGGCAGCGGCCCCTAACTCACTTCCGTATTGCGAGGGAAAAAACGCTGTTAAAAATCTGCCAGAGAAGCACAATAATGACGAATGCCCACAATGGGACGTGGAAAAACACCGGCGAGTTCATTCAAGGTCGAAAAGCTTAAGTCCGCGAGACCGGGCCACCCGCGAACACGCACTTCGCCCGACTCGATCGCATTCCGGAGAATGGCCTCTGCCCGGCGGACGCTGGCATTCAGCCGGCGCCGGATTCCCCCGATTGCGTGTGCCCAGGACAGCCAGCGCTCGAACACGGCATTACTCAGCAGCGATTGGCATTTTTTCTGGATTTACTACTGCTGTAGTAACGTCGTCCGTCGCGCCACCGACCGCAACTCCCTCGCAATAGGCCGCCCACGCTTCCATCAACTTGCGCCGCTTAGCGCCTATGAGGTAGAAATTGTAGATTATCACTGAGGAGCAGCAATGGTTCCGATCCATCCCGGCCGTATCCTGAAGACCGCACGGCGGCTTTCGGCCAATGCACTGGCACGGGCGTTGCGTGTGCCGTCAGGCCGTATCGTCGATATAGTGAACGGCAAACACTCAGTTACGGCTGAGACCGCGCTGCGCCTCGGCCGTTATTTCGGCAACGCTCCACAATTCTGGATCAACCTGCAGGCTCAGTACGATCTCGCCGTCGCCATGCGCGATGTTGGCCGGCTTGTGGAGCGGGAAGTCCAGACAGCCGCATGATCGGCGCCAGATCTGTTCTCTCTTGCAGGTTCATCCGTTGGGTCGCCCTGAGATTGAGCGGCCAGCGTCTGGCGCTTCAGCCCGCGCCTCGTGGGTTTCAACGTCCTCCAGTCCGAGCGCGAGTTGATCGGCATCGCGGGGCTCGGACCGGCGGCCAAACCGCGCGCGCTGAAGTTGCTTGATGATCAGCTGGACCCGTTCGATCTCGTCGTCGCGGCGCTCGACAACCGATGCAATGTCGCGCACGAGACGATGCAGCAGAACCGTATCGGTTGGAAGGTTATTGAGATCGAGCTGCATGACGAATCATACGCGAACGCGCTGATTCGCTGCAGCAACTTCCCTATATTCCATGCGGGATTTTTCAGCCAGCGAGCGAGGGCTTCCAAGTGCGCTCCGGCGTGCGCCAGTCAATGCCTTCGATCAACATTGCGCGCTGCGCCGGCGTGAGCGTTACCGTGCCCCAGACTCGCGAGTGTCCGGGTAATTGGGCTTGAGGCGGAGTATGCGGCGATAGCTGCGCGTGGGGCGGTTGTCCTCCAAGGAGGCAAACCATCGCAGCGTGAAAGACAGGCGATTTGACATTTCTTGTAACCGAGCGAGGAACGCGCTTCGTCAAAGAGAGTTTTGGCAACTGGTTCCGTGATACTTGTCGCGAGGCTGGCTGTCCGGGCTCAGTGCACGGGCTCCGCAACGCCGGGGCGACTCGCGCGGGGGAGAATGGTGCGACGTGCACCAGCTCATGGCGCTGTTCGGATGGAAGACCGAAAAAATGGCGCTGATCTACACCCGCAAAGCAGACTGCAAGCGCCTCGCCTCCACGGCCGCGCCGCTGCTTCTGCCAGCACCGACAAGAGCCGAGAACGAATACGCCAGCACCTTGGGTCCGGTGCGGGAGCCAGCGAAGAATAACCAATAATTTCAAATTCTTAAAATTTCGCTGGTGCCCACAAGGGGGCCGCAGAAAGCTCTCATTTTTCAAGTCGTTAGCCGTAGGTGCGGGCGAACCTGGCCCCTTTGACGGCTAAAAGGAATTTTCGGCGTTGCCCGCACCATCTTTGCCGCCGATAGCGAGACCACGTGCATGACGTCCGCGCGCCAGGCACTGCCTAGCCAAGCGTCCGATTTCCACTCCGGCGATATGCTGCTTGTTCATGCACATGACGAACCGCATCCGCCCGGCGACTGTGTTCGCCCTGCTGCCGCCACTAACCGACTCGACCGATAGCTGCTTCCTGCGCACGTCGTGCGACTGGCAGCGTAGCGGTTATAGCGGGAGACTAGACAGATCGAGACGGCGCAATCAGACGGCGGATTTGAGACCGCTACATCAGGCGGCGAAAATATGTGAAAGGCTTCTAGGAATCGATCGGGGGCCGATTCGCGACCCCCAACGGCCCTTCTCCGGGACCGACCTCCCCGCGCTGCGCTTAACACGAACTACAGGATCTTCGCGGTGAACAGCTCCTTCTACGTCCAGCACGACATCGAAACGCCGATCGCCGGCAACGTGAGCGGCCCCCTCGCCGGGCTGACGGCGGCCGTCAAGGACCTCTACGACGTCGCCGGCACGCGCACCGGCGGCGGCAGCCCGGACTGGCTGGCGGCGCAACGGCCGGCGCGCGCACATGCGGCCGCGGTGGCAAAAATCCTCGCCGCCGGCGCGACGGTCACCGGTAAGACCGCCTGCGACGAGTTCTTTTACAGCGGCTCCGGGATCAACGCGCACTACGGCACGCCGACCAACGTGCGCGCTCCGGGGCGCATCCCTGGGGGGTCGTCGAGCGGATCGGCGGCCGCGGTCGCGGCCAACGCGTGCGATTTCGCGCTCGGCAGCGATACCGGCGGCTCGGTACGCATGCCGGCGTCCTACTGCGGCGTGTACGGGCTGCGGCCGACGCACGGCCGCATCGATCTCGCCGGAGCCATGGCGATGGCGCCATCGTTTGATGCCGGCGGATTCTTCGCACATGGGCCCGGCGTGATGCGGCTCGTCGGCGCGGTGCTGCTCGAGGGCGAAAAAGTTGTCGCGCCGATCAGCCGTCTGATCGTGGCAGAGGATGCCTTCGCGGTGGCCGACGCGCCGGTCGCGGCGCTCGGTCGCGGCTTCCTCGCCCGCGCGGCACGCGTGCTGCCGTCTGCGAGCAAGAGCGCGATCGCACCCGACGGCTTCGATGGCTGGCGCGAGGCTTTTCGCGTCGTACAGGGGCGGGAGACCTGGGCTACGCACGGCGATTTCATCACCCGTGCCAATCCCAAGCTCGGACCCGGCATCAAGGAGCGAATGGCATTCGCCGCGACGGTGACGCGGGAACAAGCCGACGCGGCCCGCAAAATCATCGGCGCGGCGTGCTCCCACCTGCGCGGCCTGATCGCGCCCGGAACGATCGTGGCGCTGCCGACCGCGCCATGCATCGCGCCGCGCATCGACATGACGGCCGAGGAGGCGGAGTTGTTTCGCGTCCGGGTCATGCGGCTCGGCTGCGCGTCCGTGCTCGCTGGGCTCCCGCAGATCAGCATTCCGATCGGCACTGTCGCGGGTTGCCCGGCCGGATTATCGTTCATCGCTTGGGCGGGCGGCGACGAGGCGCTGCTCGATCTCGCGTGCGGCGCCGCAAGATATTGCGGTGTGATCGCGTAGGGTGGGTTAGGCGCGCAGCGCCGTGACCCACCGGCGGTGTAGACACGCCACCTCACAGTTACAGTTCTACGGTGGCCTTGTCCTCGGATGTGCAATCCCGGCTTTGGTGTATGCGCGCTTGGTGGTCGGGTTCTATATGTGGAGCATGGTGCCTTTTGGCACCGAGCGGCTAGGCGGTGGCCTCGAGGGGGAGGGCGTACAAGCCAGGTGGCAACGCGCGTGACGGAAACAAGCGGATCAGAGCGACCGCAGGAAGTCGAGAACGGCCTGCTGGTCCGACACCGACAACGCCCTGAATTGCTGTATCACAGCATTCGCCTCGGATGCCCCATAGGGGGGAAAGGGCTGCCCGATGACAGTATTTTGATTGGCGGTGACGGTTGTCGCTGAGAAGTGCGCGAGGATCGCCTGCAGGAGATCGCTGGTCCGCCCGTCATGGAGGAAGAACATTCGCTGTCCAACGCCCCACAGCGGCGTAGTGCGGAATTCGTCGCCACCGGCCCGACCCTGGAGGATGTTGTCTGCGAGCCCGAATCCCATCTTATGAAGCAGCAGGTCGGAGTAGAGGTTGACCGGTCGGTTTACCAGGACTGCGCTGTTCATGACCGGAGCGGTCTGCATCTGCGGCGTATGGCAGAGAGCGCAGCCGATGTTGTTGAATACGGTTTTGCCCCGGATGGCGCTTGCGCTGGGATTGGGGTCCGGTTGCGGCGCGTCCATAAACCGCATCATCAGCTGGAACATCATCCAATCGGGCAGGATGTGGAGCGGGTTGTTGAACGCCTGGTTGTCACTGTCGTCAGCGGCAGTGCGGGTGACGTCGTTGGGCTCAGGCTTGTTTGTGCCCATGCAGGCCGGGTTCTCTTCCGTCGCCGTCGGGAAGAGCTCGTTGGTGATGCCCATCTCGACATTGTAAGCCTCGCCGGCGAAC
>Ga0126371_10006049_pt1 | contig 10751 bp, 6 predicted proteins | sample PanSoiMetaPlot_4_FD_110145 | JGI IMG/M metagenome (GOLD analysis project Ga0126371, IMG submission 110145) | Tropical forest soil microbial communities from Panama - MetaG Plot_4 | ecosystem: Environmental > Terrestrial > Soil > Tropical forest > Bulk soil | place: Panama | collected 2016-02-17
GCTATTGACTGACGAGTTATAGAGTTCGTAGAGAAAGCAATTTCCGTTATCGAGTACCAGCACGTGGCGGTCACCGCTGCTGGACGATCCACCTTCGACCGGAGCATTGCCCGGAACTGGCATGGGCCCCGCGTCGCTCTCGCCGCCGTAAGCTCCGAGATTGATGCCAACGAGCGGCTGCTTCCCATCGACCACAACATAGGGAATGCCATACGTTGGATCGTTGCCCCAGTCCGGATGCACATTCACCGACCCAACCCAGTTCGTGATGATCGAATTCGAATTCGGATCGACCGCCGCGGACGAGATGTCCGTATTCCAGAGATTACTGCTCGTGAAAGGAATAAACCCGTTGAGACTCGCGCCCTGCCCAGTCGACATCCCGCTGCAGGCAAGATTGCCCCCGCCGGTTCCGTTTCCATTACCGCCAGTCCCACCGGCGCCTCCATTGTTAGTACTGCCGCCCGATTGCTTGGAAACACCTGAGCAGGCGGTAAGAGCAGCGACTATGGCAATCATGGAAAAGAGAAATACGATCGTGCTGACCCGGCGCATAGCAACATTCTGCGCAACCCGCCGCAAGTCCGAAAGAGGCCTTTCGGACATGTCCCACTTTCAGGGAAGAGCCGCCAGTTCTATGGTTTCGCGCGCAGAACGGTCTTGGCTGCACCCATATTGTCGTACCGATCGTACGCGCGGACTACAACGACGTGTTCGGCGGAAGTATCTTTCGCGGATTCGAGAGCGACCTTGAAGTCGTAGTCTTCAGCCTTCGAATCCGACACCTGTCCTACTGGTTCAACGAACTTCCAGTCGCCCGCATCCACCGAATATTCTGCGCGCTTGATCGGCGAGAAGCCATCTTCCGCGCGGAAACGAATGTGAATCTGCCCGCCCTCGACGGAACCTGACAGATTCTCGATCCGAGGAGGAGTAGTGTCCACCTCGAAGCGGCGGCTCTCGCGGGAATCGCTGAGTGCGTCTCCCGGAGAATGTGATGGTGCGTCCGATGCAACTACTTTGATCGTGTAGCCTCCATCCGGAAGCAAGCTGGCGTCGAACGAATACGCCTTGTCCGTGATGTTGTCTTTCAGCAGCAGCCAGCGCGACTCGCCATCGCCCCGGTAATAAACCGAGTAGACCAGTTGATCGTCATTGTCGTCGTGCGCAGACCACTTCACCCCGATCGCGTCCCGGTCATGTGTGCTCGGAACGGGTGGTTCGAAGTGAGGACCGGAAGAGCCGCTGGTATCAGTGCTAATGTTCAACGGAGACTTTGGCAGTGGCTGGTAGCGCGTGCCTATCTGCACCGATACATCGTCGATGTCCGGAGCAATGTTTTTCGGGAGGTAGTTCACCGTGACAGAGTCGACTGATGGCTTCGACCCTCCGTCGTGCAGGACCGCTTTCCATTGCACATAGCGTGCCGGCGGGATGTTTAATTCGTCGCCTTTGCTCAGATCAACTTGCTTCCACGGACTCCAGTTCCGGTCGGGATTATCCACATTCCCACTGCGGGCCAACAGGTCGACGTTTCCGGCGCCACGGAACTCAGCGCGTCCCCAGCGCGAAAAAATCTTGGCATCGAACACGTCGCTCTCGTACGAGCCCTCTTTCTCTAGGCCCGGCCCAAACACGAAGAGCTTTCCAAGATTGCTGGTTGCTGCATATAAGCCGCCGCCCGGCGCTTTCGCAAACCCGGTAACCTGCGACGCCGGCGCTTTCAACAGGTCCGAATAGTTGTCGGGCCCATCGATGGCGAAGACATGCCCCCGATTTCCAGTGCCGGCCAGTAATGTGCCGTGCGAGTCGAATGCGAGTGCGTACACGATGTCGTCACGCGAACTCCATACCCGCAGCGGCGAACCATCTGCGCTGATACGGTAAACGTCGGAGCCTCCGGTTGCGCCGGCTCCTGGAATCGGGAAGGTGGCAATCGATCCAGGCGTGGTCGTCCCCCCGCCACCTGGAGTTTGACCGCCCGGTGTGCCACCCGGATTGGGAGACACATTGATCATGATCGAAGGCGTCCCGGGCGAGCCGCCCATTCCCGGACGCTTTTCGCCCACGCCCGCGGCATAAATATTGCCTTGCCCGTCCAGAGCGAGCGCGGTGATTTCCTTCTTCGGCGCACTATAGAGGACGAATCCCTCTCCCGCGGGAGAAATTCGATACACCAACCCGCTGCCATCGGTGCCGGCAATCAGGTTTCCCTGGCTATCGAACGCGAGCACTCGAATGTGAGTTTCGTCGCTCTTGAAATAGAGCGAATGATCCCCTTTGGGAGTGACTTTGTAGATTTCACCGCGATCTCCGGTGCCCACGTACAGGTTCCCAGCTTTGTCGAGGGCGAGGTCCCAAATGTACTTCGTTCCCGGAGCGAAGTATTCCGATGACGACCAGGAAAGATCGAGCGCAGGCTTCGTGGCATCCTTCTGCGCGTTATCCGGCGATTTGCTCTCGGACTTCGAGGGTTCTGGCTTTGCAGATTCGTTTTTTTCTGCGGGTTTATGCTCGATCTTGTAGACCTTCCCATCAGGCGCAGTGGCCGCGTATATGACGCCTCCGGGCGCGACTTGGAGTGCCTGTACCTGCAATTCCTGTGGCTGGAAAATGATGCTCGACTTGCCGTCGGGGGTGATCCGGTAGACGCGCGCTGGGGAACCCGTCGCCGCATAGACGTTCCCTGCATCGTCGGCCTCCACGGCCCAGATATAGGTCGATGGCGTCGAGTACAGAAGTTTGAATGAGGGAGCAAGGTGCAGGCCGCCGTTGCTGCGAACCGCAACTCCGTTCGCGGTGCCCTTGACCAAGTCCTCAAACTTTGACTGCTCCCACGTTCGCGTGCCTTCGCCAACCAAGCTTGCGGCCGTTAGCAAAACAAAAAGGAAAAGGAAAAAGCTGGAAGCTATAGAACGGTGCCACTGCAATGTCATCCCTCGAAGTGTCATGTGGAAAACTTCAGAGTATCACGGCGGGTATGGTTTATCGGCCGCTAGCAGTTCCACTCAATCGTGTCCCCAAGGCCCTGTCCCCGCGTTCCTGCGTACAGGAAGTTCGTAGAGGTTCGTCGTGACCCACACGGGGCGCCCGGAACACCCATTCGTCCGTGATATCGTAGATTTTTATGCATTCTGCGCGGCAAAAGCTGCTGACCACGCTTGCCCACAAATCTTTTCGCCTGGGGGAGTTCAAGCTCTCCTCAGGTGGAACCAGCGATTACTACATCGATTGCCGGACGACCACCCTCGACGCGAAGGGTTCTCGCCTCACCGGAGAAGTGTTCCTCGAAGAAATACGTCAGCGGGGATGGAAGCCACAGGCTATCGGCGGGCTCACGATGGGCGCCGATCCGATCGTGTCCGCGGTCGCAATCGTCAGCGGTGAACTGAACGGTTTCCTGGTTCGTAAAGCTGAGAAGCAGCACGGCACCGGCCAACGCATCGAAGGTTTCCGTCAAAAAGGTGCAAGCGTTGTGATTGTGGACGATGTCTGCACGACCGGTGCCTCCACCATTCAGGCAATCGAGGCAGCCCGCGAATTTGGATTCGAAATCGCCGGAGTCATGTGCCTGGTCGAGCGCGAGGAAGCCCTAGGACGACCGAACGTTGAAAAGGCCGCAGCACCGGCGCCCTTCATCTCGATTTTCACTGCCAACGACGTGCGCAAGGAACATGTCGCTCAGCAGGACGACACTGAACCGAACATCTTTGCGGTGGCGACAAACTGCGAGATCTGCGGAAGACCGGCCGTAAGCAACAATCCGAGAAACCGCTGTGAAGCACACAAGGTGTCGTAGAGACGTAGCTTGCTACGTCTCGAGAAGACATCTCGAATGGTGGGACCAATAGACGTTGCAAGCAACGTCTCTACAAAACGATGATTCAAACTCTCGAATGGACCGACAAAGGCGTGCGCTTCATCGATCAGACGAAGCTGCCGACCGAAGAAGTGTATGTGACGTGCAAGACACACGAGCAGGTAGCGGATGTGATCCGCAACATGGTGGTGCGCGGAGCGCCTGCTATCGGTGTCGCGGCCGGCATGGGCGTCGCCCTTGGCGTCAGCAATTCCAAAGCTGAAACGACCGGCGATTTGAAGCGCGATTTCGACGCCATCTGCGATGCGATCGGCAAAACGCGGCCGACAGCGGTCAACCTCTTCTGGGCCATTCGCCGGATGCAGGAAAAGTTTGAGCGCATACGCATCCGCCCGATTCCGCAAATCAAGCAGGAACTCATCGAAGAAGCAAAACGCATGCACGCGGAAGACATCGCTGCCAACCAGGCCATGGGACGCCACGGTGCTACCTTGATGCCCAGCGAAGGCGGAGTACTCACGCACTGCAACGCAGGCGCTCTTGCCACGGCCGGATACGGCACGGCTCTTGGAGTGATCCGCGCGGCCGTTGAGCAGGGCAAGAAGATTCACGTCTACGCGGACGAAACCCGGCCGTTTCTGCAAGGTTCTCGCCTCACCGCCTGGGAGTTGATGAAAGACGGCATTCCCACAACCGTGATCTCCGACAACATGGCCGGAGCCATGATGAAGCAAGGGAAGATTGGAGCGATAGTAGTGGGTGCAGACCGCATCGCCGCCAACGGCGACGTCGCGAACAAGATCGGCACATACACGGTCGCGATCCTCGCCAAAGAGCATGGCATCCCGTTTTACGTCGCGGCGCCCATCTCCACGGTAGATCTGGCGTGTTCTGATGGAAGTGGGATCCCGATCGAGCAACGCAATGGAAGAGAAGTAACGCACATCGCCGGCAAGCAGATGGTGCCCGATGGCGTGTCCGTCGAAAATCCCGCATTCGACGTAACCCCGGCCAAGTATGTGGCAGCGATCATCACCGAAAAGGGTGTCGCGCGTGCCCCTTACGAAAAGTCGCTCGCGAAGCTCGCCCGCCAGGAAGCCGAGGTTCATCCGTAACGGTCGAAGGTGCATGCACCTTCGTCGCAGACAAACTCCTTATTGCTAAATTGTCATCCGAAATCTCCGACCGCTCTCCTCATTAATCGTAAAGAGTTGTAAAAGCCGCACAAATCTTCCTTTCAACGCGCTACTTATTTCGCGAATTCGGGTTGAATCTAGCGGCAATACACGCGTGCTAGTCTGAGCCCAGAAGGTTCCACTCTGGCCCAAGTCAATCAGGGGGATGTTTTATGTCGTTGTGCAATCGCCTCATTCTGCCCGTAGTTGTTTCAGCCTTGGCAGTGCTTGCTGGATGCGGAGGCAGTGGCAATAGTCCTACTAATCCGACGCCGCCTCCGAGCGGAGGCTTTAGCAACAGTAATCTCAACGGCACGTACGTTTTCTCAGCCTCAGGTACCGATCAGGCGAACGGCGCGCCCTATGCGCTCCTGGGTACACTTACCGCCAATGGCAGTGGCGCCATCACTGGTGGCGCAATCGACATGATTGACGCAGCATTTAGCGGGCCGGTCACAAACGCGTCCGTTAGTGGCACTTATAAGGTTGGAGTCGACGGACGCGTTCAAACAACTCTCGCCGCGTCAACCCCGTTCGGGCAAAATCTCGTTCTCGATTTTGTGCTTCAAGACAGCTCGCATGGACTCGTGATCGAATTCGACGGCAATGCGACAGGAAGTGGCAGCCTTGACCTGCAGACCTCCGGAGCAACTCCGACAGGTGCTTATGCCTTTTTGCTGTCCGGTGCTTCTCTGGCAAACAGTTCTGTCGTCCCATTCGTCTCGGTCGGTAACTTTGCGCTCGGTTCTAATGGGACGTTCGCGGGGCTGGAGGACTTCAACAACAACGGATTCGCCTATGCCAATCAAACCCTCAGTGGGTTCTTGGCATTAGGGCCGACTTCCTCGCCAGCGACAACCATGACGACGACTCAGTTTGGCACTCAGACGTTTGACGTTTTTGCGGTCGATGCCAACCATTTGAAGTTCATTGAGACTGACGGCACTGGAACCCTGACCGGAGACGCCTTCTCACAAAGCAACACCTCCTTGTCGGCAGCGACATTCGCTTTCAGCCTGCAGGGATCGTATCCGGGAGCAAACAGCATTTCTTCCGCAGGTGGCTTCATTGCGCTGGATGGGGCCGGGAACGTGACCAACACGTCTACGATCGACGTCAACAATGGAGGCACTGTCTCGCAATCCCCACTGGCTTTCTCGGGCACCTACACTGCTGCGGGAACCGGCCGCTTTACCAGCACTTTGAATGGTTTTGAGGGGACACAGTCGCAGTACGCTATCTATCCCTTCAACGGTGGACTGCTGCTGTTGGAAATCGACAACTTGGGAATCATGGCGGGCGCCGCGTATCCGCAGTCTGCCGGTGCAACATTTAGCACGTCGGATGGATATGGATTAAATCTAAGCGGAGGCAATACCGCACAAAGCTCGTTCGTCGAGGTCGATGACATCGCCGAGTTTACAGGTTCGGCGGTAACGGGCGTTATCGACGAGAATTTCGCTCCGGCTGGAGGGCCAAGCTATGGCTTGGCATTAGGTACCGGATCCGTCTCCGGGCCAGACAGCAGCGGCCGTTGGACCCTGACAGCGAATGCCGGCAACTCGACTCAATCGACGCTGAACGGCGGTTTCCAGCTTACGTTCTATGCTGCAGATGGGACAACCTTCCCCTTCATCGAAACGGATGCAAACGGCCAGATAGCTTCTGGCGTTTTCCTGAAACAAAACGCGGCTAGCGCCTCCTCGGCTGCGTTGAAGTCGCATGCCTTTATCATGCAGCCCATTCCGCATCCGCATGCCTTAGCCAGAAAAGCCAGGTGATCGAGGAACCAACCTATATCGGGCGCAGCGAAAGCCGCGCCCTTTTTCTTGCAGAGAAACTATCTCCCCACGGGAACTGCTGAGGACGCTATCCGGCTGACTCTTAGCCTTGCGATCAGCCACGTGACAATGCGAGAAAGCAGCAGAATCGCAAGCACAGCCGCGTACTCCAGCGGCTTCTTCAAATCCGCTTTCACCAGCCAGATGTAATGAATCAATCCCGCGGTGGCACTGAAGTAAATCAACCGGTGAAGCATCTGCCAACGTTTTCCCAGCTTGCGGATCGACCATTTCGTCGAGGTCACTGCCAGCGGAATCATCAGAGCAAACGCGGTCATCCCAGCCGTGATGAACTTGCGTTTGGCGATGTCGTGCAGCATCTCGTGTACGTCGAAAAACTTATCCAGCCAAACATACGTCATGAGATGAAGAGACCCGTAGAAGAAGGCAAAGAGTCCAAGCATCCGGCGGAAGCTGATCAGCCAGTACTGGCGCGTAAGCCTGCGCAGCGGCGTAATCGAAAGCGTGACAAGAAGAAAGGTCAGCGTCCAGTCCCCGGTCGAGTGCGTGATGAACTCGATCGGATTCGCACCCAGCTTCGAATGAAAGCCGAGCCATGCCAATCGGCCAAGCGGAATCAGGCAAGCGAGGAAGAGGACGGGTTTGAAATAACGATGCATAAAGACAGTGGTCAGTGATGAGTGGTCAGTTTCTTGATCCGCGAATAGCTGGCCACCGATCCCTGGCCACTGGCCACTGATTTTAGAAATTCTTCTTCAAATCCATCCCGCTATACAGGCTGGCCACCTGATCGCCGTAGCCGTTGAACATCAGCGTAGGGCGCTTGAGAAACTCGCCCAGCCGCCGCTCTTTGGCCTGGCTCCAGCGCGGATGATCGACGTTCGGATTCACATTGGCATAGAAGCCGTACTCATTCGGAGTCGAGATGGCCCAGCTATTCTGTGGCTGCCTTTCGGTGAACTTGATGTGAACAATCGCCTTCGCGCTCTTGAATCCGTACTTCCACGGCAGGACGATGCGCAGTGGCGCGCCATCCTGATTGGGAAGCTCTTCCCCATACATGCCGAAGCACAGCAGCGCCAGAGGATTCATCGCCTCGTCCATGCGGAGTCCTTCCACGTAGGGCCAATCGAGCACCTGTCGGCGTTGGCCGGGCATCTGCCCCGGATCGTACAGAGTGGTGAATTCTACATACTTGGCCTTGCTCGTGGGATTCACCCGTTTGATCAATTCACTGAGCGAGAAACCAATCCACGGAACAACAATCGACCATCCCTCGACGCAACGATGGCGGTAAATGCGCTCCTCGGGAGGAGCCATTTTGATGATCGTATCAATATCGAGTTCCTGCTTCTTATCGACCTGGCCTTCAATCTTCACTTTCCACGGGCGCGGGCGGAATTTCTTGGCCAGTTCCGCAGGCTCTTCCTTTTCCGTCGAGAACTCGTAATAGTTGTTGTAGTGCGTCACATCGTTGTAGGGGGTAACCGTCTCCGATGTGCTGAACGAGCTCTTTTTCACACCATCGATCTTGTTGCCCGCCAGCGCGATGACCGACGGTGAAACCGCCTCTTTGAGTGCAACACCTGCAGCCAGGGCGGCTCCCGCCATTGCCGCATCGGCCAGGAACTTGCGGCGATTCAGATACAGGCTTTTCGGCGTGACTTCCGACCAGCGAATGTCTTCCGCTTTCTTGATCAGCATGTAATCCCCATTCTGCGTGCGATCCCTATGGACCAGCGGCTGCTTGGCAGGCTTATATCCATCATATGGGACGCGAAGCCTGGGGAAAAGTTGCAGTCAACTGAGCCTTGCAGGTGGCTAACGGAGGAATTTTCTGGTGGCCCGAGATTATCCCAGGACTTCTCTGACTTTACGTGACAGGCTCTGGAGAGTGAAAGGCTTTTGCAGGAAGGCAGCTGCCTTATCGACAGAACCATCGTTGAGGATAGCGTCTTCCGTGTAGCCCGAAAGATAGAGCACCTTCGTTCCCGGCCGCGCCTTGATCAGTTCCTGAACCATTTCGCGACCGCCCATACCGGGCATCATCACATCAGTGATGACCAGATCAATATTTCCTTGATGGCGCGTGGCAGCCGCGATGCCCGTCTCGCCATTTCCGGCCTCCAATACGTCGTAACCTCTGCCGGCCAGCGTATCCCGGACGAGTTGACGCACCGACTCCTCATCTTCGACCAGCAGAATCGTCTCCGTGCCGCCGACCGCGTCTGGCGGCGCTATTGGATTCTTCTCCGCTACCCCTTCGACCAGCGGCAAGTAAATGTGGAAGGTTGTGCCACGACCCAGTTCGCTCTGCACCATCACGTATCCGCCGCTCTGCTTCACGATTCCATATACGGTTGAAAGCCCTAGCCCGGTTCCCTTGCCTTTTTCCTTTGTGGTGAAGAACGGTTCGAAGATTCGCGACTGGGTTTCGCGGTCCATACCCATGCCTGTATCGCTGACCTGAAGCGTCACGTAACGCCCCGGCCGGATGAACTGCGGGCCGCGACGGTGATTGTCATCCACCGTAAGATTCTCCGTTCGCAACGAGAGACGGCCGCCTGCGGGCATCGCGTCTTTCGCGTTCACCACAAGATTCATGATTACTTGCTCGAGTTGGCCGGCATCCGCACGCGTGTGAGCTGCTTCTTTAGACAGAATGGTCACGAGGTCGATGTTTTCGCCAATCAGAGGACGCAACAGGCGCTCCATATCCTGTACGATCGCGTTCACATCAACAACTTTCAGCTCGAGCAACTGCTTTCGGCTGAAAGCAAGCAATTGTCGCGTCAGAGTGGTCGCACGATCGGCCGCGAGTTGAATGGCGCGGCCTTTTTCGTGCAGCGAGCTTGCCTGATCAACCTGTGCCAGAATCACCTCGGCATAGCCGCTGATCACCATCAGAAGATTGTTGAAGTCATGCGCAACGCCGCCTGCCAGACGCCCTACGGCTTCCATCTTTTGTGCCTGGCGGAACTGATCTTCCAAGGCACGGCGGTCGGTTACATCCTCGGCGATCGCTTCCAGCACGTCGGCAGGTTCATCCGCGCTGCTCACTGCGCGTCCGCTGATGCGCACCGTGATGGCTCCGCCGTCTTTCCTTTTCCATTTCACCTCGAATCCATCGAGACGACCGGTCCGCCGGAATTCCTCGATCAAACGCTTATGCTCCTCGAATTGGGCGAAAACATGTTTCTCCGGATCGAGCAGCAGCACCTCTTCGGCTGAGCCATAACCGAGCATCGTGATCAGGGCCGGATTGACGTCAAGGAATCGGCCTTCCAGACTCGAGCGATAAATACCGTAGACAGAGCTCTGCACCAGCGACCGGTAGCGCGCTTCCGATCGACGAAGCGCCAACTCATTGCGCTTGAGTTCAACCGCACTGGCGACCTGCCGCGCGACAAAGGTGAGCAACTCCTTGTCTTTCTCACCGTACCGGATATTTTGCGAGTAGGTTTGTACCACGAGCGCGCCGAATGTATGACTGTTCACCTTGAGAGGCACACCCATCCAGTCCAGCGAACGTGACCCCTTGCGTGCTACGTCTCCGCGGTCTTCCATCGCCTGAAGAACCTCGGGAGTTGCCAGCAAGGGTTCGCCCGTACGAATCAGGTAGTCGGTTAGTCCCTTGCCTAGCTTCTTCGGAGGAGGCGGCGTATCGTGCTCGTCCACAAAATAGGGAAAACTGAGCAGTTCGGTGGCGCTGTCGTAGATCGCGATATAGAAATTCCGCGCATGCATCAACTCGTCGACAATGCCATGCAGTGCCGCGAAGAATTGCTGCAAGTCGTGCGCGCTGCTGCTCTTCTCCGCCACGCGATAGAGCGCCGAACTGAGGGCCTCCACACGCCTGCGGTCCGAGATGTCGTGGTACCCGGCGTAAAAACCGACAACTTTGCCATCGAGCAGGATAGGAGCGCAGGAAACCGATACGTCGAGGAACGTACC
>Ga0126371_10006050_pt1 | contig 10750 bp, 15 predicted proteins | sample PanSoiMetaPlot_4_FD_110145 | JGI IMG/M metagenome (GOLD analysis project Ga0126371, IMG submission 110145) | Tropical forest soil microbial communities from Panama - MetaG Plot_4 | ecosystem: Environmental > Terrestrial > Soil > Tropical forest > Bulk soil | place: Panama | collected 2016-02-17
AACAGTGATCCATCGCCCACAACAGACAATTCGCATCCGGCGGGAAGTACACGCGCACAATATCGGCCTTCTTGTTGACGACGAGGTCAATGAACCCAGGATCCTGGTGGCTGAATCCGTTGTGGTCCTGGCGCCACACGTGCGACGTGAGAAGGTAATTCAGAGACGAAACCGGTTGCCGCCACGCCAGCGAGCGCGCCACCTTCAGCCACTTTGCATGCTGGTTAAACATCGAATCGACGATGTGAATGAAGGCTTCGTAGCAGCAGAACAGGCCGTGCCGTCCGGTCAACAGATATCCTTCGAGCCAGCCCTGGCAGATATGCTCGCTCAATACCTCGATGACCCGGCCGTGGCGAGACAGATGAACGTCATAGGGCTCACGCCGCTCCATCCAGATGCGATCGGTCGCCTCGAATACGGCGTCCAGGCGATTGGAGGACGTCTCGTCGGGGCCTAACAGGCGAAAGTTGCGGTTGTTCGCGTTAAGCCGCGCGACGTCCCGCAACAGTCTGCCGGCGATACGCGTCGCTTCCGCTTGGCCGGTCCCAGGGCTTGCGACCTTGACCGCATAGGATCGGAAATCCGGGAGGCGAAGTTCGCGTCTGAGCAGGCCACCGTTCGCGTGAGGATTGGCGCCCATGCGGCGGTTACCGGTCGGCGTCGTCTCGGCAATCTCCCCGGCGAGGCGTCCAGCTTCATCGAACAACTCTTGCGGACGGTAGCTGCGCATCCATTCATCGAGCAGGCGCAGGTGTTCGGGATTCTGGCGCACCGCTTCAAGCGGAACCTGATGCGCGCGCCAAAACCCTTCGATCTTCTGGCCGTCGACCTCCTTCGGACCGGTCCATCCTTTTGGACTGCGCAGAATGATCAACGGCCACTTGGGCACTTGAGACACCAGTTGCGACTCGGCCCCATTCCCGCCGTCATTCCGCGCGTGCTGTTGAATGGCCCAGATATGGTCGATCGCCACGTCAAGAGCTTTGGCCATGGATCGGTGCATCGGTTCGGGTTCCGAACCCGCGACCAACAAAGGCTCGTAGCCGTATGCGCGAAAGATGTCGACGACGTCGCCATCGGGCAGCCTGCCCAGAATGGTCGGATTGGCAATCTTGTAGCCGTTGAGATGAAGGATGGGCAGCACGGCCCCGTCCGAGGCCGGATTGAGAAACGCGTTGCAGCGCCAGGACGCCGCGAGCGGTCCCGTTTCGGCCTCGCCGTCGCCGATCACGCACGCCACAATCAGGTCCGGGTTGTCGCATGCGGCGCCGAAGGCGTGCACAAGGGAATACCCAAGTTCGCCGCCTTCGTGGATCGAGCCCGGAGTCTCAGGCGCCGCATGGCTCGGTATTCCGCCAGGAAATGAAAATTGGCGGAACAGATCACGGAGGCCACGAATATCCTGGCTGATCTTGGGATAGACCTCGCTGTAGGTTCCTTCGAGATAAGTGTTGGCCACCATCCCGGGGCCGCCGTGGCCGGGACCGCAGACAAAGATCATGTTGAGATCGCGCGCCTTGATCACTCGGTTGAGATGGGCATACACGAAGTTGAGGCCTGGTGTCGTGCCCCAATGCCCTAACAGGCGCGGCTTGATGTGCTCGGGTCTCAACGGTTCCCGCAGCAAAGGGTTGTCCATCAGATAAATTTGGCCCACCGAAAGATAGTTTGCTGCTCGCCAATAGGAATCGAGGCGGCGCATCTCTTCCCACTCGACGGCGTGGCCCTGTCCGCCTTCGACGGCTTTTTCCTGCATGAGATGCTCTTGGTGCCCTGTCAGTTCCATGGATAACCTCACCTGCCATACATCGTTCCCGCGCGGCCCGCGTAGCACGATGCAGGCCGGTCGCTCTGCCGACTTAGCCCCCGACCAAAGACGTTCAAAAGGTGGCGACCGGGTGGTTCGGCGCGCCGTGCGCGGGCGATCCGCCGAACTTTGTAGCTGCCCGTGAAACCTGTTTCACGTCCAAAGGTTAGTTCGGCGGGGCGAACAAGAGGACCCGGATAATGAATAAGACCTTAGCTTTTCTTATGAGCGTCATCGTTGCGGCGGGCGTGCTTGTGATCGCAACTGCTGCCGGCGCCCAAGTCAGGTATTTGGGACCGGAGAGGGTTTATCCTCCGCCTCCGCCGGGCGCCCCGGGTTGGCGTGAGACCCCCACGTTCGCTCCGGACGCGCCACCGCCGCGGAGCTACAACAACCCCGGTCTTCCGGATTTTCAAAATGGGTCACGGGGGTGAGGTGTAATCACCGATGACGCCGGGCGGTCGGGCCCGAACTCGACTGCGCAGTCATTTCCGGGGGCGCCAGACGGTGGCGCCCCCGGAGCCACATTGCTCCGCCGCGGAAAGCCGTCATGCTCGGCCGAAGGCGGTAAATCAACGGGACGGAAGGCCCGCGACCAAAACAGCGGCAGGTATGATCAATCCGCCATGACTCCCGCAGGGGAATAGCCCGTAGGATGGTTTGAGCGTAAGCGCAATCCATCATAAGCGGCGCGGTGGAGCGTGGCTGTCGATGGGCTTGGCTTTTCGCTCAACCCCGTCCCACGAGGATCAGGTCGAGCTAGCCCCCGTTTTGGCAGTTTCTTGCTTGCGAGGGGATCGCAGGCAACGGCTCGACCGGGACGGCCTCTTGGTTCACCGATCCCCGGCCTGCCGGCAGGTAAAGCCGCATTTGCAGGTAAATGTTGACGTGTTCGCGCCGTATCCTTCCTTCAGACCCGGCTCAATTTGCGTGAGTCGCATTTTCCCTCCGCACGACGCGCAGGTTGCCCGAGGCACAGCAGGGTGAGGGGGCTCAGGCGGTATAAGCACGCGAAGCCGTCGCCTGACTTCCTCGTTGAAGCCAGTGACGCGCTCGCTCAATTCGTAGCTTCTCGCCAGCATGATCCAGCGACGCTCGATATTGAGGTATTCTGTTTTATCGATCTCGTTGGCGGCGGTGGCGGCCCTCGCCCGGCTCTCACCCGCACGTTCGTAGCAATCAGCAACTTGAACTGAAGTTTTTCGAAGCATCGCCCGCACCAATTTTGAAAATTAATGTACTGCCAAATTAAGGCATTTTGAAAGATCAAAATTGACGCAGCCTTCCTTAGCATACAGTTAACCGCATGCTTTTCGTAGCAACGCCACTGCAGAATCCCCTGGGAACTCGCTGCTTTGGCGGGCGACGCAAAACCAATACCGCACACTCGGCGCGCTATTAGATTAGTCGCCGGTCAATCGCGGACTTTTGCGATCGGACAAGCCGAAGCCTTCCACGAAAAAGCGGTCCCACCGTTCTCTGAATTCGCGATATTAACGGGTCCGGCAACACCGGAACGCACATTAATCTCTAGATGAGCCTTAATCGGAATCTACTTACTAATATGATATTTTAACGATATCACTCCTCAGACCGAGCTCTAGTTTGTTTTCACGCGCTCGAAAGCAAAGGATGGCAACCAGCACGGCCGCGCCCGCCGCCGTCCTTCGAGACGGGCCCCCACCCTCGAAATCGGCTATGCCGATTTCGACTCTTAAAGTTGCCGAAGTCGGGCGGCACGAGGCCGCTGCAATGCGTCAATTATGCCCGTCGTGTAAGCCAGTCCGTTCCGGACGGACCGGTTCCTGGATCTCCTTAATCTCTCCTTCCGCGGCCGGAACGATGCTTGGATAATCCGTCAGAGATTGGCCGCTTTCCCTGACCTTATGCTGGACTTGGTCGAGGACGGCTTCAGCCGTCGATTTAGATTTTTCGTAATGTTCCTGCGCGAACGCCCGGGTTCGTTCCCGAACTTCTTCACTGGCCTCCCCCATGAGTTGCTGTTCTGTTTCGGTCGATGGGAACGCTGCACCGACTGCCGCCCCGAGCGCAACACCCAGTCCGGCTAGAACCAACGGTTGGTCGCGGCAAAAGTCGAACATGTCGCGGCTCGTTGTGGCGGCGCCAGTCGCGAAAGCTTTCATTCCCTCGGCTGTCCGACCGGTGGATTGCGCAATGCCCCCATAGACCGCAGAGGCTGCATCACCGACGGCAGCCCTCGTATCGCGCACCCGCGACCTGGCTTGCTCGTAGGTTGACGACGAGGTGTCGCGGAGCGAGGAAGCTGCCGAACCGGTGGCTTCGCCCCATTCAGAGGCGGTTTCGAGGGCCGCATCCTTTGCCGCTCTGACTGCGGCTCCGACGGAACCGGCCGCCTCGGACGCTCTATACGCAGCTTCGGCGACGCGGTCGCGAACCCCTGTCGCCGCTTCATCCATGGCGCTTCCCGCACGCTCGCGTGCATCAGCGAAGTAGTTACGCATGCGTCCCCGGTAGGCCCCCGGTCGCGTTCTTCTTCCGTTGGAGAGCATAAGCCAAGCTAGGCCGGCTCCAACGATCCCCAATGCGAGCGGATTGGCGACCGTCTGATCCCGCAGGTTGCGAAAGAAGTCCGCCCCTCCGGAATCCCTGGCGTAATCAACCAACCGGTCAACGACGCGACCAGGCGTGACGCGCCCCCGAAGTTCTTCAAACGTCTCCGCCAGTTGGGCTCGCCTCGCTTCGGCTTCGCGCTCAAGCAGCTCGCTTTTCAACATGATCGGTTCTCACCTGACTCCGCGCGCTCGCGGCGTCGCGTTGAAGCTGATAGATGGTTTTGTCGGGAACGAGCGTGCCGGTCCGGAGCCACCTCACTCCGATCAGCAGCACAATGAGGCCGAGCGCGAGGCAAACGCCGCCGACGGTGAGCGCGGACCAGTATGGAACGAATCCGTTTTCCACGAGCGCCGCTACGGCCGCCTCAAGCAGCACGACCAGCGCCGGCATCAGCAGAATCGCGCCGCCGACGATGAGCCCCAGTCCGGTCGCCACCAGCGTCACCTTTTCCGAAATCTCGGCGCGTGCGAGCTGTCCCTCTGTGCGCATCAGGTCCGCCACCTGCGTCACCACCGACGTAAACAGTTCCGGAATGGATTGTGTGTTGCTCCCGATCGCCATCACCGCCCCCTTGCATCGGCTTGCAGCCACCCTTGACCCGCAGTGTCTCCCGAACTCTTCAGAAATCGGGTCAGTGCGAAGCCAGCAAGCAGAGCCCCGCCGAAAAATACTGCCGGCTGAGTACGCGCGAAGCTGCCGATCTCGCCGATAAGATCGTCAACGCTGCGATGCCGCAGTGCCTTTGCGGCGTCTTCGAGCTGAGCGGCAGCACCATGGATGCAGCTAGCCGTCTGAGGCATGCCCGCCTCTAGCGCACGCGCAGCCCCATGAAAGGCGCCCGCGACTTCACCTAGTCTCTCGGCGCCGGCGTCCTTTTGCTGGATGGCAATTCGGCGCGCATGAACTTTTGCGGATTCCGCCGCCTCGGCGATGTTCGATTTCGCTTTGTCGCCTAGTGCGGACATGTCCTCAGCCACCCTACCGGCGGAGATCGATCCGCGCGCGTCTTCTACGTTTCTCATCTTCTCTTCTTGGACTTCCATGATGCCTCGGCTTGCTGTTCGTGGACGGCTTTGCTGTTCGGGGATGTTGCAGCGCGGAATTCTTCGTCTCGACAAAAGTTAGCCGCTAACGTAACGCCCATTCAGCCGACACCCGGATAAAAGGGGCGTCTTGTCATCCCGCGTGCAAGCGATATTGCCCGTCTAAAACCTAACTCTGTGTGTGGAATTCAGTTCCGCAAAACACCTGAGGATTGGCGGCACAAGACGCTGGATAGGAGAATCCCCACACTGGCCAACAGCGCATGCGTCTCAAGGAGATCAGACACAGGCAGCGGTCATTGGCAGTTATGACTTCACCCGAATCACGCTGGGTCAACGTCTGCCGGACCGGCGTGCACGCGCGCTCAGGCTCAGCCTCGTTCGCCGGCGCCTCTTACCTCATGCCTAGTTGATGTCACTACCTCAGGGCTTACTCGACACGCAACGGGACTGGCCTTCGGTCGTCAGGGCAATCCCTGTCAACTCATGGATCAATCTCGCCGCAAGCCGCATGTCGGACTGCATCTGCGGCTGGTCTCGCAGGAGCACGCTCGCGGCCCTCGCCTCGAACCGGGTTGCGAGCGCGCTCATTTCCTGAATGGTTAATGGAGCAATTTTGTCGTGAGCCATTGGGCTTTTCTCACATGATCAGACCCGACGCCGGGCGCGGCGGTCCTGAGGGGGCACAGCTACATAACGAGAGCAACAGCCCAAGGGTTCCACACGGGTTCCATTTTGGAGAGCGGTCAGTGCCGCCGGAATCAACGAGCAGGCATTCGGTCTCAGGGACCTTGCCCGGTTAACGCCGCTTTCTGAGTCGGAATGCGGACCGACAGCCTGTCGGCATCGATTGTATGTTTTCTTCGTCGGTACCTGCTTCCCCGAGTCGCCTATCCCCTCGCGGGTACCGATCGCAATTGGCCCCGGTGCGCCACCCCGGGGCCAATTGCAAATCAGCCTCGTGAGGAGCAGCAAATAAGACATTAAATTCAACCAGTTGTCATGAATTGCCAGGGTTGAACGAAATCGGAACGGAATGCTGTTTCGACCAAGTTCGACCCAATTTATTTTTCCACCGAGAATGGCGGCCGACAAGGTACTGATCACATCCGCGGCCGCAGTATCCGCCTTGCGAGTTCGCTTAGCGTAGGCCCGTAGTAGCACCGCCGGGTCACGCCCGCATTCGGGCTGCCACTACGTGCACCGGCACGCCCCTATCGAGCACCAGGGTTTGGTGTGAACCACGGAGGTCATGGAAGCGCAGGTTGGGAAACCCAAGTTTGCGGGCCCAAAGTTTGAAGAGACTCGTTACATGGCTGGACTGTTAGACGGCAGCTGCCTCACGCAAATGCTCAACGAGACGCTGTGCTCCGGTAGGCAGGCTGCTTAGCGACCTCACGCAGATTGCCAAGTGCCGCTTCGACCAAGGGTCTCGCAGCCGCGTGGCGTCAACTTTCATGCTGCGACGACAACGCTTCGCCGTAACCTCTGGCACGATGCCGACCCCGGCGCCGACCTCGACCATCCCACACACGGCGTCGAAGCTCGTCACGCGTGCCCGGATGTTCAGGGTCGCACCCAGCCGAGTGGCGTGCCCGACGACGTGCCGCTGAAGGGCGCTTTCCCGCGGTAGTCCGATGAACGGGCGGTCGACGACGTCGGCTAAGCCCAGCAGTCGCCGGCGGGCTAGGATGTCTCCCCGGGGAACGACAAGCACCAGCACGTCCTCTCGGAATGGGAATTGCTCGATGGAGTCGGGCAGCGCCGCTGTAGAGGCAATGCCGACGTCCGCCGCGCCCGACGCCAGCGCCGACCCGATGTCCGCGCTCTCGCGCTCTTCGATGTCGAGGCAGATCGTCGGGTTGGCGGCCAGAAACGCGGCCAGCACCCTCGGCAAATGCTCGCTGAGTGCAGCGGTATTCGACAGCAGCCGAACACTGCCTGACAGGCCGCGCGCGAAACTGCCGAGGTCGCCGCGCATCCGCTCGACCTGTTGGACGACCAGCCGCGCGTGCTCGATAAGGCATTGACCTGCGGCCGTCAGTTTCACGCCACGACGGTCCCGCGCCAGGAGCGGCGTGCCGAGTGCGACCTCCATGCCGCGAATGCGCGCGCTCGCAGAGGCCAACGCAAGGTTCGACCGCTCAGCACCGTGTGTGATGCTCTGCGCCTCGGCAGTATGAAGGAACAATCGAAGATCAACGAGGTCGAAACGCAAACTTGGCCTCCTGGCTACGGGAAGTCCGAAGTCTAACTTCGAAACGTCCACATTGCCACCGGGTCTGACTCTGCGCCAGCGTTGAGCGCATGCTCGACTCAATGCTCATCTTCGTCGGCGCCGTATTCGCTCTCGCGGGTCTTGCGAAGGGCGTAATCGGGCTCGGCCTGCCCACGATCTCGATGGGACTATTGGCCACTATGATGTCGCCGGTTCACGCAGCGGCCATTCTCCTCCTGCCGTCGTTCGTGACCAATGTCTGGCAGATGATCGCCGGTCCGACGCTTGGTATCGTGCTGCGGCGACTGTGGCCCATGATGCTCGCTGTTTGTGTAGGCACATGGGCAGGCCTCGGCCTGATGACCGGTGCAACCGCGCGGTTCGGAACGGCGCTTCTCGGCACGGCCTTGGTCATCTATGCCATCACAGGGCTCGCCGCATGGCGCCTGGCGGTCCCGTCGGCGTGTGAGCCGATCCTATCTCCGCTCGTCGGAGCCATCACCGGCTTGATAACCGCGGCTACGGGTGTCTTCGTGATCCCTGCCGTTCCCTATCTGCAAGGCATCGGTTTGGAAAAGGAGGAACTCGTTCAGGCGCTCGGGCTGTCCTTCACCGTTTCCACGCTCGCGCTCGCCGTCAATGTCGGCATCGAGGGTGGCCTCCAGGTCTCGAAGGCCAGCGACACGATCGTCGCACTCGGGCTTGCCTGTGTCGGAATGTGGATCGGGCAGATGATCCGACTGCGACTGTCCCCACCAGCATTCCGCGGATGGTTTTTCGCGGCACTACTGTTGCTTGGTCTATATCTGGTCGCGCGCTCTGTGGTCTAATCTTTGCCTCGCCCGAGGGTCGCGGGTAGGGACGAGGATTACTCCCCGGCCCCCGCACAGATTCCGGCGGGCGCTGCTAACGCACCGGGCTCCTCCCTCGGGTTCTGGCGTCGAAGCGGTGACATGGCAAAGCGTGTAGTGTCTTGATTGGCGGAAAGAAGCGGGCGACGAACCGGATAAACTTCTCCCAGCTGAGGCGTGCTGTTTGGCTGCGCCGCCTGAGCGACATCAGCTACAGCCTCCTCACCTTGTTGAAGAACCACCACAGGCTGGGGTGATTACCCGAGACTGCGAAGTAGTTCAGATGCCCTTGCAGCGTCCGTTTGATCCAGGCGCCGGTCTTCGCGATGGGGTCGTGCATTGTCCGGCGCAACTCTATCTTGATGGCCAGTAATATAACTTGGCTCGCATACGCTTCTTGATCGTCTTCCGCCCGATGACAAACGAACCCCTTTTGCGTGACCGCGTGCAGAAGTGCGTGAAGCCGAGGAAGTCGAAGGTTTACTCGCCGGCCGTGTGATCGGGGCGTGTTCTTACTTGCTGATCCATGATAGGGGGCGATTGAGACATGCGCATTGACTTCCTGAGCGGCCATCCCCTCTTCCCGGAAGAGCTTGAAATGATCCGCCAGAAGATCGAGAAGGGCTTCGACACATCGCCGAAGTCGATGACGAGATACGCGGCATCATCGCTCGCGACTGGCTTTACCTGCTCGAGAAGCTGCCGCCGGAAGAAGACGAATCGTAGCCCGTCAGAAGTTCGATTCGCGGCGGTAATTCCGTAGGTTTGTGCAAACGCGCAATCCGATGGCTGAGCGCCCTTGTCGGTCTTATGCTGCGATCCACTGGCCCTTCGGCTCGGAGGGCGGCGCCATATCCGGATCGCCGTTGCTGTGCCCTTTCCGAGACTGGGCGAAAAGGACTGGATCCCCTAACGCGGCACTAATGTCCCGGACAGAATTGGACAACCACCATTCCCAATGGAGATTCCTGATGAACTGTTGCGATGATCATTGCGATTCCGTTCCCGCAGTTTCCCTCCACAGCCGGCGAGGCATCATTACCGCACTGGCTTCCGCCGCTGTATCGTCTCTCGGCCTTTCGGCTGCCGCTACTGATACGTCAGCCGACGATGAACGGTTCATGGGCATTGCCCTGGATGAAGCTCGGCAAGCTGATTTCCCGTTCGGCGCGGTAATTGTGCGCGACGGACAGGTCCTTGCACGCGGGCGCAATCTTGGACGAACGAACGGCGACCCTACCGCGCATGGAGAAATGATTGCGATTCGGCACTGCCTCGACGAGCACGGCAGCACGGCCCTCCGCGGCAGCACGCTTTACACCACCGGTGAACCGTGCGTCATGTGCATGGGTGCGATCCTGTGGTGCCGTGTCGGACGGCTGGTCTTTGCCGCCTCCGTGGAGCAGCTCGCGACGACCCGCAATCAGATCATGATCTCAAGCGCCGATATCGCTGCGAAAGCGCCATTCGCGCCGATCGCGATCACTGGAGGTGTCTTAGCGGACGAGGCAATGCAGTTGTTTCGCAAATAGAGACCCAGCTATGGGGCGTTTGACGATTTGCCGGCGCTAATCGTTTCAAGTTTGGCGGAGCCTTCTAAATCTCCCGGCTCCGCCCGTCGGACACCCGCCCGACATCCGCGGACGATTTCGATCCTGCGGCGGCGTTCCGCCGGGTGGCCGGGGCGGCGACACAATGATCAGGGCGTGCCCGCTGGCGTAACAGGCTGCGGCGACGAATGGCTGGAATCGGTTCCAGCCAAGCAATTCATTGAATTTATTGCCATTTCTCTAAACCTCCAGGTTTCGGAGATTTTGAAAACCAAGGCGCGGCAAGGGTGGGGGCACCTTGGGCCACCGGCAGATCGCTATGGCCTATGCGAAGTACACCTCTATAGGTGCAGGCAGCGCTGGCGCTGAACCGTCGGCTGGCATTCGAGGGTACCTAGTTGTCCGATAAGCCGGGTCATGGCAACGAGCGCGGTCAACATCGCCGCGGCCAGCAGGCTCAGCATGACCATTTCGAGCTTTGACATTGTCCCTGCCGGTCCGTCGGCGGCTCGTCACAAGCCTACCTCACGATAGGCTCACTCTCACCACCAGGGCGGATGAGAACCCCTTCTGGAGCGAGCCGCCGACGGGGCCTCCGGTCTTACGATCGGCGGCTTTTCCCTTGCGCTTCGCCTTCTTGGGATCCGTGCTGTGCTCGCCTCGCGCAAGCTCGTGGAGATGAC
>Ga0126371_10006051_pt1 | contig 10749 bp, 7 predicted proteins | sample PanSoiMetaPlot_4_FD_110145 | JGI IMG/M metagenome (GOLD analysis project Ga0126371, IMG submission 110145) | Tropical forest soil microbial communities from Panama - MetaG Plot_4 | ecosystem: Environmental > Terrestrial > Soil > Tropical forest > Bulk soil | place: Panama | collected 2016-02-17
ACCGAATCCGACTTCATGGCCTAGAAGCTGAATGTAGCCTGCAGGTCGATCCTTCGCACCGCGGATCCGGTGGAGAATGGCCCGCCTTGAAGCCCATTGGGAACTCCAAAAAAGCTCGATCCGAGGACGCCGCTGGGATTCGCCGCATTTACCTTGTTGAACACGTTGCGAACGTTCACCCCTAACGTGAGGTTGTAGCGCCGGTCGGTGCTCGGCCCGCTCATCGAAGGACCGCCGCCAAACAAAGGACCGCGGGGACCACCACCACCGCCACGGTGTCCGCCTCCTCCAGGTCCGCCGGGTCCCCCGGGTCCGCCACCTTGGACATTCGAGCTTTCTTTCAGTTTGCGGCCCAATCCAAATGTCTTCGTCAGCCGCAGATTCAACGAGAAATGGGACGGCCCGCCCTCAGAGTTGATCGGCACCAGGGGTATTCCCGCCGACGCCCCTGCCCCGTCGAAGGTGCCCAAAGGCGTGCAATAAATGCTTCCGACAGGTTGCGTACCCTGAGCGCACGTCGCGTGGCTGACGAGTCCCGGCCGATCGTTGAAGATGGAGTCTCCATTCACATCGGTGGGCGTAGTGATGTTATAGGGAGAGCCGGAGCTGGCGACCATAAAGGGACTCAACCGGAATAGGTATGGCAAGGCGATGCTCCCTCCGAGAAACAGCCGATGCCTCGTATCAAAGCTCGCGCGGCCGTAGTCCTGGCTGAGGTTGTACGAATTCGACGCGAAGTTTGAGACTCCAGAGGCATTACTGTTCGCGTAATTCAGAGTGTAAAAGCCAAACAACTGCAGCCTCGACCCGATCCGGGTGTTACTGTTCACGATGAGCTGGTTTTGTTTGAAATTCGCCTCCGACACGTACTGGTAGACGTTCCCTGCCCCGGGATTGGGACGGATACTCGTACCGGGAAACGGCGCGTTCGCATTGATCGTCGCGAACTGATCAAATCCCCGCGAACTCAGATACGTCACTGAAAGTGTCGCCGCTTTCGTCAACTGACGCTCCACGCTTACCGCCCCTTGCAGCGTGTACGGCGCATGCAGACGAGGGCTGATCTCGTACATCGTCGGCGTCGCTTCCAGCGCTGTCGATAGATTGCAATTTGTCGCAACTGGATAACAGGTGGGATTGATAATCACAAACTGCTGCTGCACCACTCCATTCACCCGCTCTGCTTGCAGAATCTGCTCGGATTGGAAACGGTCGTAAAAAATCCCGAATCCGCCGCGGATCACCACCTTCGGTGGAGCGCTCCTGCCGCCCACGCCCCAGGCAAATCCGAATCGCGGCGCCCAGTCGCCATGATCATGAATGTAATTCTGCGTCTCGAAGCGCAATCCATAGCTGAGCGTGATATTCGGCCGCACCTTCCAGTCGTCCTGCACGTACAACCCTGCGTCATACGTGGTCAGATTGAAATTCGGAACGCCGGTGGTGATCGACAACTGCGTAGCAACAGCAGAAGTCGTTCCCGGATTCTGCAATTGCTGCTGCGCGTATTGATACGACACAGGGCACGGACTGGCTAGAGGCAGGAAGCGCGGGTCGCTGGGATCGTGGCAAGTAAGATCCGTCGTTCCATTCAGCGACGAAAACGTAAAGGTCCCGTTAAAACTCGATGTCGAGTAGTTCGAGTCCTGCAGCACCCGCACGCGCGCTCCGAACTTGCTCGTGTGATTCCCATGAATCACCGACGTGTAGTTCTGCACCTCATAGTTATTTTGATGGTCGATGATCGTCCCCTGACTGTTTCCGCCACCTCCAAACGCGCCGCGTACGTTAATGGTTGGATCTGTGCTTAACGCATCCTGGCTGTCGTTTTCCCGCAGGTACTGAAAGCGCGTTTCGTTGACGACCTTAGCGCCATACACCTGCGTATCCCCGACCTGGAACGTATGCTCCTCCGAAACCTGGTTGTAGCCCTGTGAGGGGAGATTGAACTGCCCGATCCCGTTGTTGTCCTGAGAATCGCGGAAAAACTGATAGCGCGCTGTCAACGTATTGTTCTTACTGAGGGCATAGTCGAAACGAGGTCCGATGTTGGTCCGGTGCCTCGGGTTCGGGACCGAGTCCAGCACGGTAACCGGATTGAGATCCGTCCCAAGGACCTCGGCATTGATGGCTGCCAGATCGTTGATATTTCGCCGCTCCGCGCTGACGAAGAACGATGCCAGTTTCCCCACCGGCCCGCTGACATTCCCGCTGTACTGCGTAGAGTCGTACCCCTGCTCGGGTCCGGCATAAGGACTGTGCGAATTGAACGCCGAAGAGTTCCCTAACACGAAGAACTGACCGTGAAACTTGTCTGTGCCGGGCTTGGTGAAGACCTCAATGCGCCCGTAACCCAGCTTGTCGTACTCCGACGAAAACGGATTCTGATTGATGCGAATCTCGCGGATCGACGCCTTCGGCGGAAGCTGCCCCGCCGTGAACCCATCGATATACATCTGCCCGCCATTCGGCCCCGCCGACGGCCCCGCAAGCGCCTGCAGGTCTGACAGCAATTCATCGGGATCATCCGGCAGCGCTTCCAACTCCTTCCCCGAAATCGTGACCGCCCCCGCGTTGTTGCTGGGATTCACATCCACGGTAGGCGTATTCTCAGAAACCTGAACCTTCTGGGTCTCGACCTCAATCGTCATCGATACGTTTAGCCGAAGACTCAGATCTCCAATCACAACGTTGTCGCTCTCGTAGAGCGAGAATCCTGAGGCCGAGGCCGTCAACGTATATTGGCCCGCGGGTAGACTCTTGAACTCATACATCCCCTGTCCATTGCTCTTTACGACGATGGGCGAGCCGGTGGCCGGAGTCATAATCACACTCGCCCCCGCAATCGCCGCGCCCGACGGATCCGTCACCTGCCCATGCAACGATCCGCCCGAACCTTGCCCAAAGACCTGAAACGAGCACACGAACGCTACGACAACAATTATGATCGCGAAACGCAGATAGTACTTAGGCTTCATCCTTCATCTTCCATTTCTGACAAACTTCATTTGCGCTGATTGTCCCCGGCCCTCTCCGCCGACTTGCTCGGCGATCTCTGCGGTTAAGCTTTCGTGGAGAACGGAATAGAACGGACCTCTATGGCGTTCCCTCACCTCCGGCAGCTCCTCCGCCCAGGTTCCAGGGCGTAAGCATCATGGCCTGCCCGGCGCTGGGCGCAGCTTGCAAGATCGGTTCCACGCCGCTGAGCAGCGTGATCGCGGTATGCGGACTCGTCGCAGTTCCTTCGGTCGCCAGGACGATCACCGCGTCGCCTTTTTGTAGATTCATGTCCGCCAATGTACTAGACGGTATGCGGCTTAATATCCGCTGAAAATCGGGCGGCCCGCCGGAACGCGTCGCTCCGGCACCCCCACCACCGGACCACGAACTGCCTCCAGGTGAAGGCGTCTGCGGAGGCGGAGCACTGCCGGCCTTCGCGTCTGATTGCGGAGGGCGGCCGCCGCTTGCTCCGGCAAGCGCTCCCTTCAGCCGCATGGCAACCATCTGCGCCATCTCGCTTGGAATCTTGTGCAATTGCGAATCGGATGACACCTTCACCTGCACAGTTTTCTTGCTGGCCAGATCCTGAATGGTCAGCAGTCCCGAACTGGCGTCAACGGATTTCACTGTAGCGGCATACTGCGGAAACACCCCCGCGTAAATCTCCTCCGCCACGATCTCGCTCCCATCGGCGTTCTTGTTTCCGCGCGCACGCAACTGGTCACCCGGCTGAATCTCTCCCAGGCTGCTTTTCTTTGCGTCCTCAGGCTTCGCCGAGTCCGGAGCATAGCGATACACCACCGTGTCCTTCGTGGTGTGGACCACAACGCTCTTCTTCACTGTCAGACTTGGGATCGTGAGCGTAATCGTTCCCCCTGCCGCATCGACTGACTCGACTCGTCCTCCAACTCCCCGCTTCTGCCAATCCTGCCGAATCTGATCGCTCACCGCCGCCACAGCAGCCTGCGTAATGACGATGACCTCCAGAGCGGAGATCGAATTCCCGTCTGCCGAACCGCTTCCGCGAACTCGAATCGTGTCTCCCACGTGCAGGTCCGTCAATTGAAGTGGAGTGGCATTCTTGAGGTCTTTTTCCCCGGGAGCCAATCGCAGAATGCGAGCCGACGGCTGAACCGTAACAGCAACATCCGTACCGGAGGTCGGCGCAAGCGTAAGCGAGTTTTCGTGGATCGCCTTAATTGTTCCGATGCGCTTGGCGATCGCCGACTGCGCATCCTGCGCCGAACCGACAGTACCTACCCAAAGCAGTCTCGCCGCGATCAGGATCGCGATCGTTAGCGCCAGCGTAATCCGTTTCATCGCCATAGCACCAACCTTTACTCTACAGCTTCCGAAAAGCCGCAAGTCCATGATTTACAAAGTTTTACCAAGACAGAACAACCGTTACACGGCCCCCGCTCAACACGCCCGGGCACCCAGAGAGCTAATAGACGATGCCTACCGCCCCAGTTACGATTTTCCTCAGGGCTCGTTCAACGAGATCTCAGTGAGGTGCGTGCCAATTCTCCGTTTTTGCCTATGCTGGATCATCTCGGCACTGCTGCCGCTATCCTCCCTCGGGCAAGCCCTGCCAGAGGGCCCTCCGGGCGCAATTCTTCACACCGATGGCGGTGTTTGGGTCAATGGCTATGAAGCTCATGACTCCTCCGCCGTTTTCGCTGGCGATGTGATCGAAACCAAGGCCGGCTCTTCTGCCAACCTTACGCTGGAGGGATCTACGGTGCTGCTTGCGCCGGAATCGGTCTCAAAATTCCAGGGTGACTTGCTCGAACTCGATCATGGTGGCGTTTCCGTCACCACAACCAAAAGCTTTAAAGTCCGCGTCAACTGCATTCTGGTTGTGCCCGTTTTGAATGAGTGGACACAATACGCAGTCACGGATTTGAACCGAACCGTCGACGTTTCGGCCCGAAAGCTGGACGTAAATGTCGAGCACGAACGCGGCCACGGAAAGGAAGCAACGCAAACTCCCCCGACTCAAGAGAAGGCATCCGTTCACGAAGGCGAACAGAAAAGCTACGATGAGACGCAGGTCTGTGGCCCAGCTCCGAGCCCCACCACTCCTGGCCAAGGCATAAGTCCCAAATGGATAGCAATAGGCGCAGGGGCAGGTGGAGCGGGCATTCTCCTTATCCTGCTGACTCACGGAGGTGGTAACAAGCCAACTCCCCCCATCAGCCCAGCGTCACCATAATTCTTGTGTAGGGACGGACGCATTCGTCCGTCCCCCGAGCAAAGCGAGGGTGCATTCGCATCTTCCGTTCACACCCCCAAAGTTGTCATGCTGAGCGGAGCCGGAGTGTAGCGAAGCGAACTCCGGCGGAGTCGAAGCATCCCTACTTGAAGAACTGCTGCGAAGATGAAAACGACGTCCTAGAGGTTGTCCTTGAAGAAATCCTTAGAGAATCCTCTCATGCGGATACCCCGCCGCCACCAGGGCCGTCAACAGTTCCGAAATATGCTCGGGCCCCCGAGTCTCCATAGTGATGTCGATCGCAGTATCCCCCAGCGTGACACCGTGATAAGCGCGATCGTATGCAGTCTCCACAATATTCGCCCGATGATCCGCCAGAATCCCCGTAAGCCTGTGCAACGCGCCCGGATAATCCGGCAGATGCACCCGCAACCGCACCAGCCGCCCATCTTTCACTAGGCCGCGCTCGATGATTCGCGCCAGCAAAGTGACGTCGATATTTCCGCCGCACACCAGCACGGCAACCCGCTTATCCTGCAATGCCAGCTTACGATTCAAAACGGCCGCGATTGCCGCCGCACCCGCGCCCTCAGCAAGCGTCTTCTCCCGCTCGAGCAGAAGTAGAATCGCGTTCGCGATCTCCTCCTCCTCGACCGTAACGATGTCATCCACGTACTTCTGCACCAGCGGCAGCGTCCGCTCTCCCGCGCGGCGCACCGCGATTCCATCGGCAATCGTCTTGGCCGAGTCCAGTGTCACCGGCTTGCCTTGCGCCACCGCCGCTTTCATCGACGGAAGCCTTGCCGGCTGCACCCCGTAGACCTTCACTTTCGGATTCGTTTCCTTCACCGCACAGGCGATCCCCCCGATCAGCCCGCCACCACCGATCGGAGACACCACCGCTTCGATCTCTGCATTCTGCGAAAGGATCTCCAGGCCCAGAGTTCCCTGCCCCGCAATGACTTCGTCGTCGTCAAAAGCATGGATGAGCGTCAGGCGATCCTGCTCGCTTAATTCGATGGCCTTGCCGTACGCCTCATCATAGTTCGCGCCATGCAACAGAACCTCAGCGCCGTAAGCACGCGTTGCCGAGACTTTCGTCAATGGAGTAGGCAGTGGCATCACAATCCGCGCGCGAATCCCATGCCGACCCGCGTGGTAAGAGACGCCCTGCGCGTGGTTGCCCGCCGAGGCCGCGATGACTCCGTGAGCGCGTTCCTCAGGATTGAGGGTCAGAAGTTTGTTGAGCGCTCCGCGCTCTTTGAACGCACCAGTTCGCTGCTGGTTATCCAGTTTGAGGAAGATCGAGTTCCGTGTCAGCCCGGAAAACGTCTCCGAATGCGTGCAGGGCGAAATCCGGATGTCTGCACGAATCCTGTTGAGCGCCGAGTGAATGTCGGAGAGTTGGATCATTGCCAGCCGAACAGAGCAGCCTCAAAAGCGCCAGAACGCTCCACCGGCGACGAAGTAGTTATGTTGGCGGGTTTCCCCGGTCGGAGCCAGCGGGAAATCGGGTTGTCCCGCCCAGAAGTCTCGCGCCTCAAATCGGATGCTGAGCTTCCTCCACACTTTCACGTCGAGTCCAACTCCCGCCTCGATCACCGCACTGGTGGTTGACTTTCCGGGATTGGTTCCACCATAGATCAATTGGTCATTCTGGCTGATATGACCGAATCCCGCACCGAAGCTAACCCAGGGCGAAACCGCCGTCGTGGGGAAAAGATTCAACCGGGCAGCGGGCGTGACGAACAATTTTTTCAGATCCGAGGGCACCACCGAATGCCCATATTCACCGGCATTCAGATCCAGATCGGTGTTGTAGACCACCAGCCCTTCGAACGTAACGGAATAGATCGGAGTGACCCAGAAGCGGCGTCCATACTCGCCTCCAAACGTCAGCCCCTTGCCCGAATGAATGATCGGATCAAAATACGTCGCATTCTGGATGCCTTGATCGCTGATGAAGGTACGCCCAAGGACCCCGCCGATTTCATTTTTCTCGTCCTGTGCCACCGCTGAGATCGCAAAGATTGTCGCCACAGATAGCAGTGCCGCACAAAGCCCTTTGACAGACATTTCCCCTCCAAGCGGGTGCTCTACTCTAAATTGTTACGGCAGTAAGGGCATAGCGTAGCACGACGGAGCCTTTTTTGAACCTAAGCAGAACTAATCTTCTGTTCAAAACCAGTGGAGATTCCGATCGCCGAGATCCGTGCTCGGGGCCCACCAAGATACTGGGGTGCCCCACTTCTGGCCGAACTTGCCAGAAGTGGGATTCCCGGCGGAGAGATCAATATCCAAGAATTTCACCCCGCAACCGAAAAAAAAGCATTAACTCCCTAAAATCTGCATGGCTCTACTTACAAGGCCTTTGTTCCCAAGATTTTATGCAGACGTCAGTAAGACTTATTCTCCCCTGACTCTCGTAAGGCCAAGATTTTGCGGCCTTACTCTCAAAAAGCCAGCCGCGTCGAGTTCGGAACCCCACAGCAACTCGCGGAGTCTTAACCCGATAGAATAGAAGAAGCTGTCCTTCCCCCGGGAGGAACGCATGCGCCCTATCGGAATCGCCTTGCTAGCAGCCGTTACCGTTGGTTTTCCCGCTGCCGGACAGAATGCACCATCACAACCGCAATCCGCGCGCCAGGCTCTGATCGAGATGTTTACTGGCAAAGGCGAAGATGACTTCACGAAGCATCTGCCAAGTGCAGCGCTCGCCACCCTCACGCGGAAAGGTCAAACGCCAGACGCTTCCCTGCTGGTTCGCGTGTCCGGGGCTGTTCGAGGACTAAGCATGGAAGGCGAGAAGGTCGAAACCTTCGACGAGGGTCCCAACATCCTGATTAGCGAAACCACCAGCACGCATGAGCGGCTTGAGGTCGCCGTCGAGCACGACAGCCTGTCCGCCGAAGACGACGAAATCGAATTGTCGGTACACCTCTACAAAAACGGAGAGCCAGAAGTTCTTCCTGTAATACCGCAGCTGATTTTTACGTTGAAGCAAGAGAAAGAAATCTGGCGCGTAACCGAGGTGACGGTTTCCGCACACGTGCCCCTGGAAGATGCCGACTATTTGAAGGGTCTCAGAAAGCAGCAGGACGAGATGAACGAGTCCGCGGCGCAGAGCCGCGTCAACATGATTGCTCAAACGGAAATAAACTACGCCGCCAGTCATCGCGATGCAGGCTATTTCTGCACTGCCCAGGCATTGAACCAGGGCACCGAAGCACAGACGAGCAGCGATTCCGCTCCTATGAACGAGGAATCTAACGGATATCGCTTTTCTCTCAGCGGATGCAGCGGAAAACCCGCGACGAAATATCGCCTCAGAGCCGTGCCAGTCGATGCTGACGCCGAAGTCAAAGCGTTTTGCGTTGACGAGTCCGGAGCCGTGAAATCCATTCCCGCCAGTGACTATTCGAGATGTTTTACCCAAGGTCAGACGGTGAACGTCCTGCAGCTACAACCAACCGAGGACTCCCCAACAAACTAGTGGCCCCGCAGACATAGCGAGCACAACAATGTAGGGGCGGACGCATTCGTCCGCCCGGCCGAGCACAGCGAGGCGTGAGTGCAGCCGGGGTTCACCGCAAATGTTTGCTGCGAAATAAACCCTAGGCTTACATTGTCACTGCTTTTGGGAAGGCCACGACTCCGTTGTCCGGTCAAAGCCGCAAACGGGTAGGCTTCAGCCTGAGGTGATCTGTTGTGAGCTAAAGCATCTAGCCAAACGCGAGTTCCTTGGCGCGCTGTGCGGCCTTCACGACCGCCTTGATTAACGTAACTCGCAGCTTGCCTTCCTCCAGCTCCATGATCGCGTCAATCGTACAGCCGGCAGGAGTTGTAACCGCATCTTTGAGCAGCGCGGGATGATCTCCGGTCTCCAGCACGACCTTAGCCGCCCCGAGCGCCGTCTGTGCGGCAAGCAGCGTTGCAATATCGCGCGGCAGGCCAACCTTCACCCCAGCCTCGGCCAGTGATTCCAGAATGATATAGATGTACGCCGGCCCACTCGCCGAGAGGGCCGTAACGGCGTCCATGTGCTTTTCGTCGACCACCACGGTCCGGCCCACCACCTCGAACATGCGACAGGTCAGCGCGACATGGTCGGCGGTCGCATGCTTCCCCTTACAGACGGCCGTCATACCTGCGGCCATGAGGCAAGGCGTATTTGGCATCGCGCGGATCACCGGTACTTCCGGCGGAAGATTCTTCTCAATCATGGCGGTTGGGACGGACGCCGCGATCGACACAATCATCTGCTTCGGCGTAACGTGCTTGCTGATTTCCTGCACGACATCTTCGACCACCTGAGGTTTGACCCCAATCACGATGATATCGGCGCCTTTCGCCGCGTCGACATTGTTCGTGCCGACCTGCACTTTCAATTTCGTCGCCAGTGCCTGGGCGCGCTCCTCGTGGGCAACAGTGGCGCGAGTCGATTTCGCGGATAACAATCCATTCTTCAGCAGAGCTTGGAGCACAATTCCCCCCATCTTCCCCGCCCCTAAAAACGCTACCTTCTTCCCGGTCAGATCGGATGCCATAGATTTCTTTGTCTTCCTTTAGCGATACAGAATCATTCAACGGCCGACGAAGCAGGCGTCATCCCGAAGCCCCGCGTTTTCTCCAGCGGGGCGAGGGATCTCCCCAAAATGCATCCGGAAGGGAGGTCCTTCGCTACTGAAGAACGGCTCCGCTCTGGATTTCTCCAATGGCGCGAGGTGAACCCATAATTCACGAGAGAGGGTTCAGAAGGACACAGAACCTTTACTTACTGAACCTTGGCAGTGCGTCGGCTCTGTTCCCAATGCCACGCTGTGCTCACGATTTCTTGCAGACCGCGCTTCGCCTTCCAGTTCAGCAAGGATTGCGCCTTGGCTGGATTCGCCACCAGCGCCGGCGGATCTCCCGGCCGTCGTGGTACCACTTTGTGCGGCACCGCTTTCCCGCTGACTTTCTCCGCCGCCGAAATAACTTCTCGCACGGATGCACCCGTTCCAGTCCCGACATTGACGGCAAAACTCGCCTTCCCCGCCGCCAGATGTTCCAGCGCTTTTACGTGAGCGTCCGCCAGGTCATTCACGTGTATATAGTCGCGGACGCAAGTACCATCGGGCGTCGGATAATCATCACCGAACACATGCAACTCCGGCCCATCCCCCGCTGCAGCCCGCAACGCCAGCGGAATCAAATGAGTCTCAGGGTCGTGCAATTCCCCGATTTCGCCGCTTTCGTCAGCCCCGGCCGCATTGAAATATCGCAGGCTGGCATAGCGAAACCCATACGCTCGGTCGTAAGCCTCAAGCGCCTGTTCGAAGAATAACTTCGAGACGCCGTAAGGATTCACCGGCTGTCGCGGGATGTTCTCCTCGATCGGAACTTTCGCCGGCTCGCCATACACGGCGCACGTCGACGAAAAGATGATCTTCTTTACGCCGGCCTCGAGCGCGGAGTTCAACAGCGAGAGTCCTCCCTCGACATTGTTGTGAAAGTACTTCCTTGGATTCACCACCGACTCACCCACATACGCA
>Ga0126371_10006052_pt1 | contig 10749 bp, 9 predicted proteins | sample PanSoiMetaPlot_4_FD_110145 | JGI IMG/M metagenome (GOLD analysis project Ga0126371, IMG submission 110145) | Tropical forest soil microbial communities from Panama - MetaG Plot_4 | ecosystem: Environmental > Terrestrial > Soil > Tropical forest > Bulk soil | place: Panama | collected 2016-02-17
GACCCGGTAGCCGCCATGTCGCCCTGGAAGACGCTTTTCCGTTACATCACGCGTCAATTCCTGATCTGGTTTTTCGGCGTCTTCCTGACGATGATGGTGATCGTATTCATGCTCGACTACGTCGAGTTGATCCGGCGCGCCGGCACCAAAGCCGATGTCACGTTGCTGGTGCTGCTGAAACTTGCCCTGCTCAAGCAACCCTACATGGCGCAGCAAATCCTGCCGTTCGCCGTGCTATTCGGCACCATGATGGTGTTCTGGCGCCTGACACGGAGCCACGAGCTTGTCGTTGCGCGCGCGTCGGGAATCTCAGCTTGGCAGTTTGTTGCCCCGCCATTGGCCGGCGCGTTCCTGATTGGCGTCGTCTCGGTCACGTTGTTCAATCCGATCGCATCGGTCACACAGGCCAGCTACGAGACCCTGCAAAACCGTGTGTTGCAGGGCGGCAATCCACAATTCGCGCTGTCGAGCGCCGGCCTTTGGCTGCGCCAGAGCGACAACGAGGGCAATCCATCAATCGTTCACGCCGAGCGGTTCGTACTGCCGCAACGCGCGTTACACGACGTCATGTTCCTATTCCTGGCGCACGACACGCGGCTCGAGCGCCGGATCGACGCCCAGCAGGCGACGCTCGGATCAGGCGTATGGACGGTGCACGACGGCACCGATTGGTCACCGAACAGCCAGCCGCGGCAATTCGCCGAGCTGACAATTCCCACCAACCTAACCCCAGCCAAGATCCAGGACAGCTTCGCGCCACCGGAGACCATGTCGTTCTGGGAGCTACCCGGCTTCATCCGCTTGCTCGAGGCGTCCGGCTTCTCGTCACAGCGCCACCAGCTTTATTTCGATACGCTGCTGGCGCGGCCGCTCCTGTTGGCAGCCATGGTTCTGATCGCCGCCAGCTTCAGCCTGCGCATGCAGCGGGCCGGCGGCGCGACACTGATGATTGCCGTGGGCATCGCCAGCGGATTCCTTCTCTATTTCCTGTCCGACATCGTATTCGCCCTTGGCCTGTCGGCGACCATTCCGACAATGCTCGCGGCCTGGACGCCGGCCGGGGTATCGTGGCTTGTTGGGGTCAGCCTGTTGCTGCATCTCGAAGACGGCTGAGGGCATGAACGGGGGGAAGTCGTTTGCTGGGATTGTCGGCGTCGTGGCGCTTATCGCTGCGGCGCCGCAGGCGATTGCGCAAAGCGCTACGCGCACGTCGAACAAGCCGATCCTCTTCCAGGCGGATCAGGTGGAATACGACCAGGATCTCGGCCTTACGGTCGCCCGCGGTCACGTCGAACTCGACCAAGCCGATCAGATTCTCCTCGCGGATACGGTCACCTACAATCAGCGCACCGATACGGTCACAGCGTCGGGACATGTCAGCCTGTTGCAGCCGGGCGGCGACATCGTGTTCTCCGATTACATGGAGCTACACGACGACATGCGCGAAGGCTTCATCAAGGATGTCCGCATCCTACTTTCGGACGGCTCGCGCCTGGCGGCGAACACGGGCCGGCGCGTCGAAGGCAATCGGACGGAAATGCGGCGCGGCGTGTATTCGCCTTGCGAGTTGTGCGCCAGCGATCCGACGAAGCCGCCGGTGTGGCAGATCGAGGCCGAACGTGTCGTCCACGACAAGCAACAGCAGATCGTCGAGTACCACGACGCGACCATGGAGCTCGACGGCTGGCCGATCTTCTACACGCCGTATTTTTCCCATCCCGACCCGTCAGTGAAGCGGCAATCCGGCTTTTTGCCGCCGTCCGTCGGCGCCGGCAGTTCGCTCGGCTTTCACGTCACGCAACCCTATTTCTGGGCGATCGCGCCCGACAAGGACCTCACCATCCGCCCCATGGTGACGACAGGCGCCGGCGATGTCCTTGACGGGGAATACCGGCAGGCTTGGGGTTTTGGACGGCTCGACATCGAAAGCAGCATCGAAGCTGGCGACGCTCCCGTTCAAACTGGTCCGCTCGCCGTGCCGACAACTACCAATTCGACGACGTCGATCCGCGGTCATCTCTTCGGCAATGGCACGTTCGACCTCGACAAGAACTGGCGCACCGGGTTCGATGTCCAGCGTGTGTCGGATCAAGCCTATCTCCTCAAATACCACTTCCCACAACCGAGCAACTTCCTAACCAGCCAGGTTTATGCTGAAGATTTCGGTCCGCGCCGCTATGCCAACATTAGCGCCTATTCTTTTCAAAGCATGAACTCGCTAGTCGGCGACGGCATTCAGCCGATCATCGCACCGGTTGCAACCTACGATTGGACCAGTCCGGCTGATTCCATCGGCGGCCGCCTCGAATTGACCGGCAACGTTCTCAATCTCGAACGGCACAGCGGCCCCGATATTCGGCGCGTTGCGACAAAAACGGAGTGGCGGTTGCCGTTCAACGGACCGCTCGGCGATCGCTACCAGTTTTCGATGTCCGTGCGCGCCGACGGCTATGACTCTGACAACGTCCAATCGACGCAAAATGCGCAGGTGCTTCGTTCGGGCACCAGCGGCCGCGTCTTTCCGCAAGGGGCGCTGTTGTGGCGCTACCCGTGGATTCGCCGCGACGGCACAACCAGCGAGGTGATCGAGCCGATGGCCGGATTCATCGCCGGACCCAGCGGCGGCAATCCGGCAATCATCCCCGACGAGGACAGCGAAGGTTTCGAATTCGACGAGACCAGCCTGTTCCGGCCTGACCGGCTGCCCGGTTACGACCGTGTCGACAGCGGACAACGCGTCGATTACGGCCTTCACACCGGCATCTATAGCGCCGAATACGGCAGCAGCAGCGTCCTGATCGGCCAAAGCTACCGGCTGGAGAAAAGCAGCCCGTTCGATGTCGGCAGCGGGCTCGAAAATAAGAGATCCGACGTCGTCGGCGGACTGTTGCTCTCGCCATCCGCGTTTCTCGACTTGTACTACCGCATGCGCCTCGACCATGCGACCTTGGCCATGCGCCGACAGGAAACTGGATTCTCGACGGGCCCGACCAATCTGCGCGTAAGCGGTTCGTTTATATCGTTCAAATCGATACCGGGCCTGACCTCGCCCCTGCAGACCGGGGATCAGATCAGCATCGCCGTGTCGGCGGCGCTGACGCGGTACTGGTTCCTCGGCGTTCACGACACCCGCAACATCAGCCAAGGTGGCAACACGATCTATTCAGGCATCGACCTGACGTACCGCGACGATTGCCTCGCGATCACCACTTCGCTTCAGCAATCTGGCGTGCAGGTTGGCGACGTTCATCCCGGTGTCAGCCTCCTGGTCACATTCGTGTTCAAAAATCTGGGGGAAGTCGGCACAAAACTGGCGTCAACCCAATAACAACCTGAATTCGCCGATAGTAGGAAAACTGCGGCCGATCAGTGTATCTTCCGTAACCGAAGACGCTTAGCCCCCTTACTAGACGAGACCTTTGTCCGACCATGAGGCTGTTGCTGTCACTTATCGTATTGGCCTTTGTTATCGTCGGCGCCCAGGCGCAGGAAGAAAATCGCATCGCCGCCGTCGTCAACAACGACATCATCAGCATGGACGACCTTTCGTCGCGCGTCGCGCTGTTGTTGGCGTCGTCCAATATCCCCGACACACCCGCCAATCGTCAGCGGCTGCAGCCGCGCGTCCTGCATCAGATGATCGACGAGAAGATCGAGGTGCAGGAAGCCCGGCGGCTCAATGTGACCGTCACGAAGGAAGAGATTGACGACGCGATCGCCGGCATCGAGCAACGCAACAACATGTCGAAGGGCGGTCTCGAGGGGTATCTCAAGCGCGTGGGGATTCCGCGGACGACGCTGGCCGAAGAACTGACCGCGGAAATCGCCTGGTCAAAGGTCGTACGCAATCAGCTCTCGGAGGACGTGTCGGTCTCCGACGAGGAAATCAACGAGGCGACGGCCCAAATCAAGGAAGATGCCGGCCAACCGCAAAGTCACGTTGCGGAGATCTATCTCGCGATCGACAACCCTTCGCAGGAACAGGACGTCGAGCATCTCGCCAATCAGCTTATCCAGCAGATCCGCGCCGGCGCTAATTTCTCGGCGGTCGCGCAACAGTTTTCACAGTCGCCGAGCTCGGCGGCTGGCGGCGACGTCGGTTGGGTGACACCGAGCCAACTGCCGCCGCTTCTGGGTAAGGCACTTGGCAAGATGAAGCCGGGCGAAATGTCCTATCCGCTCCAAACACCGGGCGGTTATTACATCCTGTATATGATCGACCGTCGGATCCCCGGCCAGGTCGACCCGACTGAAGTGCACCTGGGGCTGACGCAGGTCGCCTTCCCGCTGCCGTCGCAGACCAGTGCCGCCCAGGAACAACGTGTCATGGCCGAAGCTCAACAGGTTTCCGACGTGGCGAAGAGCTGCGGCGAATTGGCGAAGCTCGGCCGCGACCACAATCCGCCACTGGCGACGCATGAAGGCGACATCACGGCCGCGCAACTGCCGCCGGATATTCGCCCCCAGATATTGCAGCTGAAACTCGCCGAAGCCAGCAAGCCAATCCGGCTCAGATCAACGCCCGCCATTGCTGTCTTCATGGTGTGCTCGCGCAAGGAACCGAACACCGGCATGCCGACCCGTGACCAGGTGTCCGCGAATCTGGAACGGGCGCGGCTCGACGCGCTGGCGCGCCGTTACCTGCTTGACCTACGCCGCGCAGCCTATATCGATATCCGCGCATGACCGCGCCGCTCGCGCTCACGATGGGAGAGCCGGCCGGCATTGGCGGTGAGATCGCGCTCAAGGCGTGGCGCGAGCGTGTTGACCGTGCGATTGCGCCATTCTTCATCATCGACGACCCAGCGCGTCTGACGGCGCTGGCGCGCGCCATCGGCGTCGATGTGCCGGTTGGTGAAATCCATGACCCGGGCGAAACGACGCGCGTCTTTCCAAATGCGCTGCCCGTCTTGGCTCAGGCGCTGGCGCGCCCGCCGATACCCGGCTACCCCGATCCGGCGAATGCGCCGGCGGTGATCGCCGCCATCGAACGGGCCGTGACGCTTGTGCGCAGCCGGCAGGCGAGCGCCGTGGTCACCAATCCCATCCAGAAGGAAACGCTGTACGATGCTGGCTTCGCCTATCCCGGCCATACCGAATTCCTCGGCGCGCTCGCGCACGTCGCACACCCCGTGATGATGCTGGCCGGTCCCGAGTTGCGCGTTGTGCCGGTCACCATCCATCTGTCGCTAGCCGACGCGCTGGCGGCGCTCTCGACCAAGGCGATCGTGACCTGCGGCCGCGTGACGGCGGCGGCGCTGGCGCGCGATTTCGGCATCGCCCGGCCGCGGCTCGCAGTCGCGGCGCTCAATCCGCATGCCGGCGAAGCCGGCGCGATGGGGCACGAGGAACGCGACATCATCGCACCCGCGGTAGCAGCACTCGCTGCGCAGGGCATCGACGTCAGCGGCCCGGCGCCGGCCGACACCCTCTTTCATGCCGGAGCGCGGACCCGCTACGACGCGGTGCTTTGCATGTATCACGACCAGGCGCTGATCCCGCTGAAAACGCTCGATTTCGAGCGCGGTATCAACATCACGCTGGGCCTGCCCTTCATCCGCACCTCGCCCGATCATGGCACGGCGCTCGATATCGCCGGCCGGGGCGTTGCCAATCCGGCCAGCTTGATCGCAGCGCTGACGACGGCCAGCGACATGGCGGCGCGGCGCGCAGCGCAACCGGCCGAGGCTTGAGAGCCGGCTTGGCGGACGACACCGCGCCTCTGCCACCGCTGCGCGACGTCATCCGCCGCCATGGGCTGGCAGCGCGCAAGGCCCTCGGCCAGAATTTCCTGCTTGATCTTAACCTGACCCGGCGCATCGCGCGCAGCACGGCGCCGCTCGCCGAATGCAACGTCGTCGAAATCGGTCCCGGGCCTGGCGGATTGACGCGAGCGCTGTTGCTCGAAGGCGCCCGTCGCGTCGTCGCGATCGAGCGCGACGAGCGGTGTCTACCGGCGCTCGCGGAGCTTGCCGCCGCGTTTCCCAGCCGCCTCAAGATTGTACCCGGCGATGCGCTGGCGATCGATCCGGTGACTCTGGTTCCCGCACCGCGCAAGATCGTCGCCAACCTGCCCTACAACATCGCCACGCCGTTGCTGATCGCCTGGCTGCCGCGCATCGCGGACTTCGTTGATTTTACGCTCATGTTCCAGAAAGAGGTCGCCGCGCGGCTCGCCGCGCCACCCGGTACGCGGGATTATGGGCGGCTGTCGGTCTTGACCCAATGGCTCGCCACGGTCGAACGCCTGTTCGACATCGCGCCCAAGGCCTTCGTGCCACCGCCCAAGGTGACGTCGACGGTTGTGCGCCTGACGCCGCGACCAGCGCCGCAAGCGCCGTGCGATCGAGCGGCCCTCGAACGCATCACCGCGGCCGCCTTCGGTCAGCGGCGCAAGATGCTGCGACAGAGCTTGAAATCGATCGGCGACGCCGCCGGCTTGCTGCGCGCTGCGAGCGTCGAACCGACCGCGCGGGCGGAAACCCTGACCGTCGTCGAATTTTGCGCACTGGCGCGAGCGCTGACGGCGACTGCGCCCTAGACGCCGCGTAGGCGGTTGACGAACTCGCCAAGTCCGATTTGGCGCAGCCGTTGGACGCGTTCGGCGCTGAGTATCGCCTGTACGCGCTCGACGCTTTCCTCAAAATCGTCGTTGATCACGACGTAATCGTAGGCGTTCCAATGGCTCAGCTCCTCGGAAGACTTCGCCATGCGGGCACGTACAACCTCGTCACTGTCTTGCGCACGCGATTTCAAGCGCGCTTCGAGCGCCGCCATGCTCGGCGGCAGGATAAATACCGAAACCAGGTCGGCGCCGATTTTGGCCTGTAATTGCTGCGTACCCTGCCAATCGATATCCGTGATGATATCGCGGCCGCTATCGATCGCGGCCATTAGTGGCGCCCGCGGTGTACCGTAGCTGTGATCAAACACGGTCGCATGTTCGAGCAGCTCGCCCTTGGCAACCATTGCCGAAAATCGTTGCGGATTGACGAAATGATAATCCTTGCCGTCGATCTCGCCAGCCCGTCGCGGCCGTGTCGTGACCGACACCGACAACGTCAGTTGCGGTTCACGCTCCACCAGAGCGCGCGTGATTGTCGTCTTGCCGGCACCGGAAGGCGACGACAGCACCAATAGAATTCCGCGTCGTTTGATGTCGCGCACCGTCATGACTACTCGATGTTCTGAACCTGTTCGCGTAGCTGCTCGATCGTGGCTTTGAGGCCGAGCGCCACGCGCGTCAGTTCGAGGTCCGGGGATTTCGAGGCGAGCGTGTTGGCCTCGCGATTGAACTCTTGGCATAGAAAATCGAAACGGCGGCCGATCGGCCCGCCTTCGTTCAGCAAGCCCCGCGCCGCATCGACATGCGCGGCGAGCCGGTCGAGCTCTTCACGCACGTCACCACGCGCGACAATGAGCGCGGCCTCTTGCGCCAGGCGCTCTTCCGGAAGCGCCGGCACGGCCTCGAGCAGCGTCGCGATTTGTTCCTTGAGCCGTGCTTTAGCCGCTGCCAGTTGCGCCGCGGCCGTGCGCTCTGCCGCGCCCGCCAACGCCGTGATCTCGGCCAAGCGCGCCTCAAGTGTCGGTACGAGCCGCTGGCCTTCGGCCAGGCGCATCGCGGCCAACGCCTCGAGCGCGGTCTCGAAGTCGCGCTGAAGCGCGGCTTGCCGCTGCTCGTCGGCGGGGCTTTCCGCCGCTTCGTCGCCGCTTTCGAGCACACCCTTCAGCGCCAGCAGGCCGTCGATCCGCGGCGGCGCGGCGCCAGTCTCCCGCGCCAGCTCCTTGGCAAGCGCCATGATTTCGGCCAAGGCGGTACGATTGACCCGTACGGGCGCGGCGCCGGACGATTTCGTCACCGTCAACGTGACACTGATCGCGCCGCGCTTCAGCCGTTCGGCCAGCGCAGTGCGCAATTTGGGTTCGAGCGCGTCGTAACCGGCCGGCAGCCGGCAACGCAGATCAAGCGACTTCGAGTTGACGCTCTTGATCTCCCACACCCAACCGAGACCGTCCGCATGCCCCTCGGACCGCGCGAATCCGGTCATGCTGGCAACGCTCATGGCACGGCGAATCCTCTGTGTGGCCCAGAGCTTATAGCCTTGGCTCGCCGCGGCAACAACAGCAGCGCTATTGGCCGGTGCCGGATGTTTTGGCCTGCGTGTGTGCGCGCAGCTCGGCGATGTTTTTGTCCTGCTGCGCGAGGGTCTTGGCGAAGTGATGGCCACCGTCGCCGTCGGCGACGAAATAGAGTTCGCCGCGCAAATCGGGATGCGCCGCCGCAATGAGGGCCGCCTCGCCCGGATTGCAGATCGGCGTTGGCGGCAGGCCCTTGAATTTATAGGTATTGTACGGCGTATCGACGAGCAGGTCGTCGTGACCGAGCACGTGGCCGAGTGGTTTCCGGCCGCCATCGGTCAGGCCGTAGATCACCGTCGGATCGGCCTGAAGCGGCATGTTGACGCGCAACCGATCGATATAGACTCCGGCGACTCGCGGACGTTCGTCCGCACGCGCGGTTTCGCGTTCGACGATCGAGGCCAGCGTCACAAGCTGCTGCGCGTCGGCAACCGGCAAGTTCGGCGCGCGCCCAGCCCAGGCCTTCGCCACGACCGCGTCCATCGCGTGCGTCATGCGCGCGATCAGTTCATTGCGCTGTTCGCCGTAAATGTAGAAGTAGGTTTGCGGCAGCACGCTGCCCTCGGGCGGCGGGATCGTAATCTTGCCGTCGAGCGCAGGCGCGGCATCCACCTGTGCGACGATTTCAGCGCTCGTGAGGCCTTCGGCCACCGTCAGCTTGTGCCGCACGACCTTGCCGGACAGCAGCAAGTCGATCACGGCCCGCGGGCTGATCGCCGCGGCGAATTCATACTCGCCTGCCTTCAACCGGTCGGCGGTGCCGGTCACATGCGTCGCGGCGGCAAAGGCCCACGGATGCGCGATGATGCCGGCATCGCCGAGGGTTTCGGCGATCTGGTCGACGCTTGAACCTTTGGGCACAACGACGATTTTCGTCTTGGCGAGCGGCCCGGCGGCGAAATAGACGCCAACGCCCCATCCCAGCACAGCCGCCGCCACGACCACTAGGGCGACGATCCCCAGCGCGCCGTAACGGAGCCACCGCATATCAGGGTGCGGGGCCGAAGATTAGCGACGCGTTGGTTCCGCCAAAGCCGAAAGAGTTGCTCAACGCGTAACGCACGGGCCGTTGCTTTGCTTCGAGCGGTACGAGATCGATGTCGCAGCTCGGCGACGGATTCTCAAGGTTGAGCGTCGGCGGCACTGTGCCGTCGCGCAACGCCAGGATCGAAAAGATCGCCTCGACGCTGCCGGCCGCGCCCAACAGATGGCCGATCGCCGACTTGGTCGACGACATCGACAGCTTGTAAGCCGCATCGCCGAACAGCCGCTTGACGGCGCCCAGTTCGATTTCATCGCCCAACGGCGTCGATGTACCGTGCGCGTTGACGTAATCGATATGCTCGGGCGCGAGCTTGGCGCGGTTGAGTGCATTACGCATCGCACGGAATGCGCCGCTGCCATCCTCGGCCGGCGCCGTGATGTGATGCGCATCGCCGGACATGCCGTAACCAATCACCTCGGCGTAAATCTTGGCGCCGCGTTTCTTGGCGTGTTCGAGCTCCTCGAGCACGACGATGCCGGAGCCTTCGCCCATCACGAAACCATCGCGGTCCCGATCCCATGGGCGCGACGCGCGTCGCGGTTCGTCGTTGAATTTCGTCGACAGCGCGCGCGCGGCGGCGAATCCCGCGATACCGATACGGCAGATCGCCGCTTCGGTTCCGCCGGCAACCATCACGTCGGCGTCGTCCCACATGATGATTCGTGCGGCGTCGCCGATCGCATGCGCGCCGGTCGAGCAGGCGGTCACCACCGCGTGATTGGGGCCGCTGAAGCCGTAACGGATCGAAACGTGGCCCGATGCCAAGTTGATCAGGTTCGCCGGAATGAAGAACGGCGATAGTCGGCGCGGACCCTTCTCGTGAACGGTCAGCGCGCCTTCGGTGATGCCCGGCAGCCCACCGATACCGGAGCCGATCATCACACCGGTGCGCTCGCGATCGACCGGATCGGTTGGCTTCCAGCCGGAATCGTCCACCGCCTGCGCCGCCGCCGCCAGCGCGAAGACGATGAACTCGTCCATCTTGCGCTGTTCCTTCGGCGGGACCCACTCGTCGGCATTGAACGAGCCCGACGCGGTTTCGCCGCGCGGCACCTGGCCGGCGATCTTCGCCGGCAGGTCCGACACATCGAAGTTCTGGATCGCGCGTATGCCGGATTGGCCTTCGAGCAGGCGTTTCCAGACAATCTCCGTCCCCACGCCCAAAGGCGTGACGACGCCGCAGCCGGTGACGACAACGCGTCTCATGGACGAAACGCTATGATTTGTGCTGCTCGATGAAACTCACCGCGTCCTTCACGGTCACGATCTTCTCGGCCGCATCGTCGGGAATTTCGCAGCCGAATTCCTCTTCAAAGGCCATGACCAATTCGACGGTGTCGAGGCTGTCGGCGCCCAGATCGTCGATGAAACTGGCGTTCTCGGTCACTTTTGAGTCGTCAACACCCAGATGCTCGACGACGATTTTCTTAACCCGGTCGGCGATATCGCTCATGAGACTTACCTCAGTAAGATTGACGCGCTGCTGGCTACAAATGTTGGTTGATCAAGGTGTTAGACACCCGCCCGTACGCCCGGGCTACGCCGTCGGACGAGGCGGGGCTGAC
>Ga0126371_10006053_pt1 | contig 10749 bp, 4 predicted proteins | sample PanSoiMetaPlot_4_FD_110145 | JGI IMG/M metagenome (GOLD analysis project Ga0126371, IMG submission 110145) | Tropical forest soil microbial communities from Panama - MetaG Plot_4 | ecosystem: Environmental > Terrestrial > Soil > Tropical forest > Bulk soil | place: Panama | collected 2016-02-17
ACCGCCCACCCCGCCTGTTCCGCCTGTTCCGCCTGTTCCGCCGGTTCCGCCATTGCCTGTCGCCGCCGCCACCATCGAGCGCTGGTTCAGCCCTGCTTTTCGCGCGCAAAATCCCTCCAAAGCCGCGAACATTCGTAAAATGGTGGAATCAGTCAACCCCGAAGGCTACATCTCTTGCTGCGCAGCAGTTCGTGATTTCGACTTTCGCGAGCAACTCGGCAACATCCACACTCCCACGCTGGTGATCTCGGGAGTACACGATCCCGCCACCACTCCGGCCGACGGCCGTTTCCTGGCGGAACATATTCCCGGCGCGCGCTATGTCGAGCTCAACGCCGCGCATCTCTCCAACATCGAAGATGCCGATCGCTTTACGCAAGAAGTCAGCGGCTTCCTCGATTCCTAGGGAATTTCACGCCCCTGGCTTAGCTCCACCTCTCTTGTCCTTCCACAATCGTAATGTATCGATTTATGGGAAGCCCCGTAAAACGCTGCGTCGCGCCCCCCGGCAGCGGCCATTTGACTTCGAGCCAGTCCACCTTCTCGCGCCTCCCTATCCCCAGCACTATTCGTGGATCATGCGAGGACAGATAGCTCCCGCCCCCCACCTTCATCCGGGTCCTCTTCAAGTCCCCCGCCTGATACGTCAACCGCGCGCCAACGGCATCCGGATTGGATTTCTTGCCGACCAGTTTGACGCCTAACCAATTGTTCCGCCTGCCCGCATTGTTGCGAAGGAGCACGGGAGTGCCGTTGTTGACGGCGATTAGCACGTCCACCGCGCCATCGTTATCGAAATCTCCAATGGCCATACCGCGGCCCGCCAGTAGCCGCGAGAACATGGCGCCGCCCTCGGCGCTGACGTTTTTCATCCCGTTTCCGGTATTGCGATAGAGCAACATGGGCTCGAGGTATCTCACGCCATCCACGCGCCCGTCAATCTTGTCGTCGGGGTGGCCATTGCAAAGCAAAAGATCAAGTTCGCCGTCGTTGTCATAGTCAAAGAACTTCACGCCCCATCCGCTCATCAGCTTGGTGGCCGGCCCAATCCCAGTCGGTATGGCAACGTCACTGAAGGTCTCGTTCTTGTTGTTGTGATACAGAGAATACATTTCCTGGTCTACGTTGGAGACGAACAGATCGGCCCATCCGTCTTGATCGTAGTCCGCGGCGTCCACACCCATGCCCGAACGTACACGGCCATAGGAGCTGTATCCCACGCCTGCCGACATACCGTCCTCCTCGAACTTCCCTTTTCGATTGATGAAGAGAAAATTCGGTTCCGTGTCATTGGCCACAAATAGATCCACCCAGCCATCGTTATTGATGTCGCAAGCGACTACGCCCCACGCCTTGGCCATCGATCCTGCTATGCCTGACTCCTTGCTGACGTCCGTGAACGTCCCATTCCCATTGTTATGAAACAACCAGCACGGCATGGGCTCATACACACGGGGAATGCAGTACCAGCGCTCGTTGGTGTCGCGGTTGCCGCACCACTTGTTTTTCGCTTTGTTGAAATCGACAAACCGGCAAACGAACAAGTCGAGCCGTCCATCGTTGTCATAGTCGAACCACACGGCGCTAGACGCCCAGCCGGGCGCTGCGACGCCGGCCTTTTCCGTTACGTCGCGGAACGTGCCGTCTCCATTGTTGTGGTAAAGGATGCTGCGGCCATACTGCGTCAAGTAGATATCGGGAAGGCCATCTCCATCATAGTCACCGACGGCAACCCCTTGCCCATACCCGCCTCCGACCACGCCAGCTGTCTCCGTAACATCTGTAAATGTGCCATCCCGATTATTACGGTAAAGCGCGTTTCGCAGCGGCGATGGCGGCGTGTAGAAGTCGCAGGCTCCGCTATTGACCAGGTAAATGTCCATCCAGCCATCGTTGTCGTAATCGAGAAACCCGCAGCCCGCGCCCGTGGTCTCCGGCAGATACATGTCCGCGGAGCGCCCATTCGCGTGTCTCCAGGTAACTCCGCTCTCCGAGGGCGGCACTTCGGAGAAAAAAGGACCCTGATCGTCGGTAGGATAAGCAAGACGCGGGATCCCGACGGCGGCAGCCCCGGCCAACGCTTGCAGGAAAGCTCTGCGTGAGAGTGAGAAGCCATTGGGAAGCCGCAGGTTTTGGGGCCAATTCAAGGTTGTGAATCTCTCTTCATGGTTGGCGCTCGGCGCAGAAATCGCTGTGGGCCGATTTGATCCCGCCCTTCTTCGATGGTATAGAACTTGTCGACGTCGAGACCGCGGAAGGTTTGTTTCTGTCCGCTCGGCCAGCTCACTTCGACGGACTCGACCCGAGTCGCTTTGCCCAAGCCGAAGTGTGCGCGCAGGTCGCTTTGAGAAAGATAACTGCCTCCACCAGCGACTTCGCGAATCTGCGACAAGCCTCCCGCGATTACGCGGATGCGCGCCCCCATGGCGTCCCGGTTGCTCTTATGCCCCACGAGCTTGATGTTGAGAAAGTGGTTGCCGTTGCCCCCGCTGTTGCGCAACAGCAAGGGTGGGTCCCATTGTTCGCGATTATCACATCCACGAAGCCGTCGTTATCGAAGTCTGCGAAGGCCACTCCCCTGCCCGCATACGGCGTTTCGAAACCGCTTCCCGCGGTTTTGGTTGTCTCCACAAACTTCCCTTTCCCTTCGTTGTGAAAGAGCGAGTTGATCTGCTTAAAGTGAACGTCGGGCGACACTTGCTCAACCTCCGGATAGACATGCCCATTGGCGATAAACAGGTCCAGCCACCCGTCGTTGTCGTAATCGAAAAATCCCCCGCCGAAACTGAGCACATCGCGCGTCGGCACGGTGATGCCCGCCTGATCGCTGACTTCATCAAAGGAGCCCTTCCCGTCGTTGTGCCAGAGGTGATCTGAATTCTTCTGAAAGTCCGTGATAAAGAGATCCAGCCAGCCATCGTTGTCATAGTCGCCAAGCGCTATGCACATCGCGGCCATCGCGGTGCCCTGCGCCGTCAGCGCCATCCCGGTGATAACGCCGACCTCTTCGAACGTGCCGTTGCGCTGGTTATGATAGAGGTAGGCGTTCAGGCCATCGTTAGCCACGAATAGATCCGGCCACCCGTCGTTGTCGTAGTCCGCCGCACCCACGGCGAGATTCTTGCCTTCCGGCTCGTAGATCTTGGCAGCCTTCGTCACGTTGCTGAAAGTCCCGTCTCCGTTGTTGTGATAGAGGATGTCAGCCGTGCCCTTGTACTCGCTGGGAGCACAGCTGGTTCGAGCTCCGCTAATGTTGCAATAGCGCGGGCCATTCTCAAGCGAGACGTACCCCCCGACGTAAAGATCCAGAAGGCCATCGCGATCGTAGTCGAAGAACGTCGCACCGGAATGAAAGAGCGTTCCGAACTCCATGCCTGCCACGCCCGCTTTGTCGGTCACGTCAGTAAACGTCCCATCGCCATTGTTGTGGTACAGAACGTTGCGTCCGTACTGCGTCACGTAGAGATCAGGGAAGCCGTCATTGTCGTAGTCGCCCCAAACGCATCCGAGACCGTAGCCCGTTCCGGAAACGCCCGCCCTTTCCGTAACATCCGTAAATGCGCCGTCGCCATTGTTCCGGTACAGCGCGTTCCTTGCGGAAATGCCGCGCCGGTAAAGATCACGACCGTTCACGAAGTAAATGTCCTGATACCCGTCGCGGTCATAGTCGGCGACGCACACCCCCGGACCAAAGATCTCGCGATTGATGGGAATTCCGTCGTTCCCCCGGAAATGCACGAACTTTATGCCTGACGCTGCGGTGGCGTTTGTGAAATGTACCGGACTCGGCGGCGCGACCTGAGGACGACTCGACGCGTTGCCCACCCGCATCGCGAGCGTAACCAAAGCTAGAAAGAGTGAGACTGAAAGGGCGGCCACCGGCGTCGGCCGAGCGACAACTCTTTTCTGCAGAGGCCCTAGCAGTTTCCGGCCTACTCCCTTTTGCCGGAACCGCACGTTTCCTTTTTGCACGCTCGGGGTCCCACAAAAAATCATAAAACGAACCGTTATCGGCGCAACTCCGGCTTTTGGGCTTCCTGTCCGGCGGCGGGTTTCTGCGCGGCGTCGGCGTTTCTTTCCTTTTCCTGCTCGATTTTCGCGGCGGTCGCCTTTTGCAAAGCCGCCTCTCGCTTGGCGTCTTCCATACGCCCCGTGCGGCTATATGCCACTGCCAGTTGATAATGCCCGGCGGGATTCCCGGGCTGCATTTTCACGTAAGTCTCGAGCGGCTGTATCGCTTCCGTAAATCTGCCTGCTGAAACATAGGACATCCCGAGACCGAGAAACACTTCGGCAAAGCTTGGATCGAGCTTTGCGGATCGCGAGAAATGGCCGATCGCCTCGTCCCGCTGATTCACCTCCCGCGCCAATTCGCCCAGCAAGTATTCGGCGGCGGCGTTCTTGGGATCGATCTCGAGCTCCGACTCCAGTTCCTTTTTGGCCTTTTCGCCTGCGTTCCCTTCTGTGTCCGGTTTCGAAAGGTACAGGCGCGCCATTCGGAAATGGATACCCGGAACAGTAGGGTACTGTTTCATGATCGCCTGATATTCCTTGATCGCGTCGTCCCACTTGCCCTGCATTTCGAGCGCTTCTGCATTCATTTCGTGGGCTTGATAGGAATCCGGCGCCGTTCTCGCCAACTCCAACGAAGCTTTGGTCGAAAGATCGGAGTACGCGTGCGTCGTGACATAAAGGACCTCTGGATCGTGCGGAAACTCCCGATTGAGCAACGCAATAGCTTCAGCCGCCGCTTCAGATTGATCGAGGTTGATTGCGCAGCGCACGGTGGCGACACCGGCCTTGAGGTTGAGGTCCTTGTTGGCGGTCCGCGGCGCTTTCCTCAAAAGCTGCAGCGCTTCCTTGCACTTGCCGTGCTCGGCGAGTGACAGGCTTTCTTTCGCGGCCGCCGCTGGGTCAACGACAGCCGCCTTCGGAGGGACCTGAGCCTGGGCTACCACGTTCGCGAACCCGGAGACTACAAATAGTGTAAGTGATCCTGTATGGAGAATACTCTTCATAGAATGAAAACGGGGCAGGCGGCGATAGCCGCCTGCCCCATTATACGTGTTCCCCTAAAAGCCTAGTAGTACAGCTTCAAAGCAAACTGGATGTTTCTCGCCGGCTGGGAAGCTTGAGTCACGCCGGTGGTGGAGGTCTGCACAGTAGTGTTAGGTACTGCCAGGTTCACACGGTTGAAGGTATTCAGGAAGTCGCTGCGGAATTCCAGCCTGAATCGCTCGGTGAGCAGGAAGTTTTTCTGCAAGCTGATATCCCAGTTGTAGAATCCGGGTCCGCGCAAGCCATTGAGTTGCGGCGCGCAGGTGCCGAATCCAACGGCATTTGTATAGTTGCTCGGATCGAACCACTGGAAGCCACCTCCCTGAGCTGCCGTGGCGTTGCGACGCCCAAATACGGTGTTGGTCCCGTTGCAGTCCGGGCGCAATCCGCGAGAGCTCGTGCCCGTATGATCGACGCCGTTGTTGTACAGCGCCAGAGGAAAGCCCGTGTGGAGAGTGAGGATTGGGCTGACGGTCCAATTACCGATGATGGCATTGCCAGCGCCGCTCATGTTGCTACCGAAGCGCTTGCCCTTGCCGAATGGCAGGTCATAGACGGCGTAGGACGTCAGGTTGTGAGTTTCATCGTAGTAACATGGTGCCCACTCCGCGCCCACATTATAAATGTTCTGCCAGTACGGCGAGGCGGTTGAGGATCCCCTCGCACCGGACCACGTGCCGTAGTATCCGGTATTGTTGGACATGCATTTTGCATAGGTGTAAGACACCTGATATTGCAAACCCTGACTCGGGTGTTGCTGGAGTACGGCCTGCAGCGCGTGGTACCACATGTTGCCATTCGACTGCGTACCGGACACCGTGCCGCCGCCCGACTCAATGGCCTTGAGCAATGCCGGACCTTGGCCGTTCGCAAAAAACGGGCTGGGTGAGGTGCAAGGTGGGGTGGCGCAGGAACTGGCCGGTTCTGCCACAGGTTGGCCGTAGAAGAAGGGCACCATCAGGTGGTAAGCCCACTGCCCGACGTATCCTACTTGCAGAGTCGTGGTCGACCCCAATTGATGCTGAACGGTGAGGTTCCACTGGTCGTCGATCGCAGGTTGCACGTTCTGGTCCCACATACGAAGCACTGCCCCGTTGAAGCAGGAAAGGTTCGGGCAGGCAAGACCCGCCGGCGGCTGTGTAATAATGCCGTCCGACGTCGATGTGGTAGGCAAAGACGTGTTGAGATATTGCACTTGGAACTCCCCTCCGGCGGAGGCCCCGCCATTAAACGGGGGATTGATCGGCAGGCGTAAGTTGGTTCCCGTCCCTTCAAGGTAGTCCGAGATAGTAAACGCCCCGCGAACCACTGTACGGCCATTGAACCGCGATGGCGTCCAGGCAAACCCCAAGCGAGGCTGGAAAGCCCTGCCGCCGTAGACGCCCTTGTAGAGCGCGCGACTCGCGCCATTCTGCCCGGCGGTTTCGACCTGTCCGGTTATCGGGTTGAAATTATTTTGCTGATTGTTCGTCTCGATCCACGGGGTATGTGCTTCGTAGCGCAAACCCAGCGTTAGGGTAAGCCGGTCCGTTAGGCGCCAGGTGTCCTGACCATAAAACGCGAAAATGTTAGAGGTTTGTTGCCAGCCGCCACTGCTCAACCCGCGCCCGAAGGACGTGGGAAGGTCCAGGAAAAAATCGGCCATCCCCTCGCCGGTGTTCTTCAACGGAGCTGTCGGAGAAGAGGCGGTGAAGTTCGGGCCAAACGTGATTCCGCCCAATGATCCGCTGTTACCGGAGTAGAACACTTTGATGATGTCGCGCATATACTCGCCGCCAAATTTGAACGTGTGACGGCCCCGGCTCCATGTAACCGAGTCGTCCCCCTGCCACACTGTGCTGTTAAAGCTCTGTGTGATCATGCTGTTACCGATATTGGTCAGGGTGCCATTACCGGGTTGCGATGGCGTTCCGCCTCCGAAGTCGAGGCCTAAAAGACCGAGGACCCCAGACGGATTTGAGTTCGGAATTCCGATGGTCTGCCCAAAGGTGCCTACAGAAGGATCCCAGCTGGATCCCGTGTTCAGGATGACGTGGTTCCAGCCAAAACGCGCATCGTTCAGTAGGTTGTTGGAAATCGTCCGCGACCAGTCACCCACGGTGCTCCAGATGGGCGCAGTAGCCAGGCCATTTCCAAAGAGAGGCTGCGAATTTGTCGAGGGATCGGTCTGCATCGCGCGGGTGAAGCGGCCAGAAAGCAAGTCCTTGCTAGAGAGCCGGTAATCGACTTTGGCGTCGCCTTGATCGCTGTTGAATTGGTTCCCGACTAACTCAAGCGCGTTACTCGTCAAATTGTTGTTAATTGTTTTCGGGTAAAGCGATGAGGCGAACAGCGCTTTGGCCACAGGACCGATCATGGCAATCGGGATCTGGTTTCCGGGGAAGGGCTGGCGGACCGCCGCAGCGGGCGAAGAAGGCGTGCACGGGGCCGTAAACGATGAGCACGGGTTGTATAGCTGGATAGGCGTACTTGCCGCCAAGAGCGCGCCAAAGTTGCCAGCCTGTTCGGCAGGTGTGTATACAGAGATAAATTGACCGGCCGGTGGGTGGTCGAAGCGTTGGCCCTGGTAATCGACGAAGAAGAAGAGTTTGTCCTTGATGACCGGCCCCCCGAGAGTTCCCCCAAACATATTCCAGCGCAAAGGTGCACGCGGAATCGCTGCCGCGTTTGGGTTAATCTTATTTTCCCACTGATTGGCGTTCAACGTATCGTTGCGGAGGAATTCCCAGACAGCGCCGTGAAAACCATTGGTACCAGACTTGAGTGTTACGCTGACAATGCCGCCCATGAAATTCCCGAATTCCGCCGGCGCATTGTTGGTGATCATATTGAATTCCTCGATGGCGTCCGGTGCCGGCGTGTAACCCAGCAGGTTGTCCGAGACCTGGTTATTGTCCATCCCGTCAAGGAGAAAGTTGTTTGCCTGCTCTCGATTGCCATTGACGAACGGCCGCGCTCCGCTGGCCACGTTATCTCCATTATTGAAACTGCTAGGATCCGGATGCACCGCCCCCGGGGAAAGGAGCGTCAGTTCGACGTAGTTCCTCGTGGCAAGAGGAAGAGCTTCGTTCGTTTGTGAGTTTATGATCGTATCAACCTGCGTGGTCTCCGTCTTCATGACCGGGGCCGCGCCCGTCACTTCGACGGTTTGGCTCACCTGGCCAACCTTCAATGGAACATCAATGCGAGCAACCTGATTCAGACTCAGTGTAAATGCCGGATACACGGCCGCCTGAAACCCGTCTTTTTCCACGCGAAGCGCGTAGTTGCCGACGGGAAGCTGTGAGATACGGTAAATTCCCAGGTCGTTCGAAACATCCTTGAAAACAGTTCCGCGTTCCACGGACTTCGCGGTCACCGTTGCTCCCGCAACCGCCGCACCGGTCGAGTCCGTCACCGTGCCGGTGATCGTCGCGGTCACTTCCTGCCCCCAGGCAACGTTCGCGCCGACAAACAGCGCCGCCAGCGCGCAAATCGCCAATCCCCATGGACTATAAAGCGTCTTTCTCATAGTTCCTCCAGTTCGAGGCCGTCGGCCGTCCAACCAGCCCCTCGCTCATTTCCTCGACCGGATATAATTGCGAAGGCTAAGAAAAGCAGCCCCGTGCGTACACTGTTAGTTCTGACAGTGTAGGCATTCAGTGCCGCTATATGGCACTATTGGCTTATCGAGCGGAAAAAAGATGTCTTAATAAAGAATTCACCTGAAGGGGTGGCCCGCCGCTTTAAACGGCGGTACTGGGACGCGATATAGCGGTGCGCTGATCGCCTCTATAACACTCAAAGGGCTCGGAGGGCGCCGGAAACCCCGAATTCTTCGTATTTTCTTTCGGCTGAAACATGCGTGTGCCGAGAATGCCTGGAAAGTGTCGAAGACCCCGGTTCTAAGCGTGAAGCCACCGGTTTTTGACGGCAGGACGGCAATCTCGACTGCGCCCCTTTTGGGCTAGTCTCGAACGCTGATGCCGCGCGCAGCGACGCGCTGTTGACGCAACTCCTCGCTGCCTTCCTCGATGACATAAAACTTATTGGCTTCCGCATTGCGGAAGGATTGCTTCAGCCCACCGGGCCATCTGACCTCTACAGTGTCCGCCTGCGAGGCGCTACCCAAACCGAAGTGCAAACGTAAATCGCTCTGCGAGATGTAGCCGCCGCCACTGCGCACCTCCTGCAATTGTAGGTGATTGCTAGCGCGCACAATGACTTGTGCCCCGATTGCGTCGCGATTCGATTTCGTCCCAAGGAGCTTCAGCACTAACCAGTTTCCATGCGCGCCGTAGTTCTTTAGGAGGCTGGGAGGGTCATGACTGTTGTTCACCAGAATCTCGACGGCACCGTCATTGTCGAAATCCGCCGCCGCTGCGCCGTGGCTGTTGAAAGCGGTCGTGATGCCCGGACCTGCTTGAAGAGAGATGTCTTCAAACGTCCCGTCGTGTTTGTTCCAGCAAAGCGATTTGCGTTCCCGGAACGTAACGTTCAACCCTCTGCCATCTACTTCAGGGTAGACATGGCCATTAGCCATGAACAGGTCCGGCCAACCATCGTTGTCAACATCGACGAAGAGAGCCCCCCATCCCAAGAATTGCTTACTGGCTCCAAGTCCCGCGAGATAAGTGACGTCAGTGAAAGTGCCATCGCCGTTGTTGTGATACAGAGAGGGAGTTTCGTCCGAAAAATTCGTTCTAATAATGTCCAGCCTGCCGTCGCCATCGTAGTCAATGGCGTGGGCGCCCATGCCGGCAACTTCATGGCCATCCTCATTGTAAGCAACGCCGGCCCGAACACCTATCTCTGTGAATGTGCCGTCATGATTGTTGTGATACAAAAGGCTAGGAGTGGAGTCACAAGCGACGAAGACGTCTGGCCAGCCGTCCCCATCAAAATCTCCAGTCAATGCTGTGAAGCAATAATGTTCTCCCGTTTTGGTGATCCCGGATTTATCGCTTACATCGGAGAACGTACCGTCGCTATTGTTGTGATATAGCTCATTCCGGGTGCCTTTTAAGCCGCGCGGGCCGCACATCACGGAGATGCCTTTCCACTGGCAAAGGGTGCTACTTCCAGGCTCCGGCGTGTGAGCCGGATCAAAATCGACATATTGGGAGACGAACAAATCCAAGTGGCCGTCACGATCGTAGTCAACAAACGCACACCCCGTGTTCCAGCGCACTTCGTCATGCCAAAGGCCTGCTTTCTTGGTTACATCTGTGAACGTGCCGTTGCCATTGTTATGAAGAAGTATGCTGTGCCCCCAAAAGGTAATGTACAAGTCGGCCCATCCATCGTTGTCATAATCGCCTGCACAAACTCCTTGTCCCCAACCGCTCAACGCGACCCCAGCTTTTTTGGTCACGTCCGTGAACGTACCATTCCGATTGTTATGGTATAGGTGGCTTGCGGGCTCTTGCCCCTTCGGAGGTCTTTGAAGCGTTGTACCGTTAACCACAAAAATGTCCGGCCAACCATCGTTGTCGTAATCGAAGAAAGCCACCCCGCTGCCAGTGGTCTCGATTATGTACTTTTTCCTTTGCTCTCCGCCTGCCACCGTCCTGGTGCTCAGCCCCGCCTGTCCGGCAATGTCACTGAAGTTCACTTTAGGAGGATTCGCCGGGGAATCTCGTGACGCGGTGACTTCGCGGCGCAAGTGTCCGTACGCCAGGAAGCCGATCAGCAATGTTGTAGACGTAAACG
>Ga0126371_10006054_pt1 | contig 10747 bp, 7 predicted proteins | sample PanSoiMetaPlot_4_FD_110145 | JGI IMG/M metagenome (GOLD analysis project Ga0126371, IMG submission 110145) | Tropical forest soil microbial communities from Panama - MetaG Plot_4 | ecosystem: Environmental > Terrestrial > Soil > Tropical forest > Bulk soil | place: Panama | collected 2016-02-17
TCCACCCCGGTGTAGGCCGACCGCTTCCACTGGCCGCCCCGCAGCGATGCGTTGGCCTGCGGCACATTACGGGCGAGAGCCAGCAGCAGCGCGACCGCGTGCTCGGCGGCGCTGACGACGTTAGAGGCGGGGGCGTTCACGACCATAACGCCGGCCTTGGTGGCGGCCTCCACGTCAACGTTGTCCAGGCCGACGCCTGCCCGCGCGACGACGCGTAGCCGACGGCCGGCCGCGATGGCCTCCGCGTCGATCTGCGTCGCGCTGCGGACGATCACGGCGTCGACGTCCGCCAGGGCCGGAAGCAGCTGACTGCGGTCCGCGCCGTCGGTGTAGCGGACCTCGAACGATGACTCCAGCAACGCGATCCCGGCAGGCGACAGCTCCTCAGCCACAAGGACGACGGGTGCGGGCACGGTTCCTCCGGGTGCAATGGCGTCAGGGGCGTCCCAGTCTAACGGGCGGCCTTGTGAAGGCCTTCACAAACCCTTCGCCTGTGCGGCCGACGGCGTTCCCGTCGGCTCGGGCGACGCTGACGCCGGCTCGGGCGGCGCTCCCGCTCCAGCCGACCCGGGTGTGGCCGACGCCCGCTCGGGTGACGCCGACGCCCGCTCGGGCGACGCTGATGCCCGCTCGGGCGACGCTGACGCCGGCTCTGGCGGCGCACCGGCCGGCTCGGGTGACGCTGGCGCTGGAGCGGCGGGGCGGAGCGACGCACCGGCTCCGCGGCCGCCGGTTACTGCCAGCGCCTCGATCCGCTGCGCAGTCATCGGCCGCGCGACGAGGTAGCCCTGGCCGAGCCCGCAGCCCATCGCGCGCAGCAGCTCGAGCTGCTCAGGTCGCTCGATGCCCTCGGCCACGATCTCGATACCAAGGTCATGGCCGATCTGGACGATGGTACGAGTGAGCATCGCCAGCGTTCCGTCGGTGCCGAGGCCGGCCACGAACGACGGGTCGACCTTGATGATGTCCACCGGCAGCTCGCGCAGGTACGCCAGGGACGCATACCCGGTGCCGAAGTCGTCGATCGCGAGCCGCACGCCCAGGGCACGCAGCCGGGCCAGTCCGTCCATGATGGGCGTGTCAATCTCGATCAGCACTCGCTCGGTCACTTCCAGCGTGAGCGCGGACCGGGGCAGGCCGCTGGAGTCCAGGGCCGTCAGCACCATCTCGGCGAAGTCCGGCGCGCTCACCTGGCGAAGCGAGAAGTTGACGGAGAGCCCGACAAGCCAGCCGGCCTCGCGCCAGGCAACGACCTGGCGGCAGGCCTGCGCGAGCACCCAGGCCCCGAGCGGCACGATCAGCCCTGAGTCCTCGGCGACCTGCAGGAAATCGACGGGCGCCACGGGCCCGTCTGCGCGCGACCAGCGGACCAGCGCCTCGACGCTCGCGACTCTGGAGGTGGATAGCTCCACCACTGGCTGGTACTCCAGGCCCAGGGCCTCGTCCTCGATCGCGGCGCGTAGCGCCGAGGCCAGCTCGATGCGGCGGATCACATCCGCGTGCATGTGCGCGGCGAAGAGCTCGACCCGCCCGCCGCCAGCGTCCTTCGCCCGTGCCATGGCCAGGTCGGCGTTCCGCAGCAGGTGGTCGGCCAGGCCGGGATCGGCGAATGCCAGGCCGACGCTCGCGGTGATGGAGATCTGACGGCTAGCTGCCTCGAACGGCTCGGCCGCGATGGCCGACGCCACCCGCTCAGCGATCTCGACGATTTCCTGCGGGCTCGCCGCGCTCTCAATCAGGATCGCGAACTCGTCGCCACCCCAGCGGCCAACGGTGTCGTGAACGGGGACGAGGCCACGGAGCCGGCGTCCGGCCTGAGCCAGCACCAGGTCACCCGCGCCATGCCCGATCGAGTCGTTGATCGCGGTGAACCCGTCGAGATCCACGAAGATTGCTGCCGAGGGGTACTGGTCCTTGGCCCGTTCCTCCACGTAGGCGCGGTTGGGCAGGCCCGTCAGGCCGTCGTGGAAAGTGAGCTGGGTGACCTGCTGGCGCAGTGCCACCTGATCGCTCATGTCCCGGCCGGTGACCAGCAGCAGGTCCGGCCCGCCTGCTTGAACGTAGGGCGCCACGCTTCCCTCGACGTGCCGCCAGGTGCCGTCGGCCGCCCTGACCCGGCACGCCAGACGGCCAGCGTCTGCCGCTTGCCGCACGGCGGCTACATCATCGGGGTGCACGAGATCCAGCAGCACGGTCCCGGCGAGGAGTTCCGGGGTGTAGCCATAGTGGGCCACGGCCTTGCTCGCGTATTGGATCACGCCGGCCTCGTCGCACAGCAGCACAACGTCGCTGGTCCGGTCGGCTAGCTGATGAAACTGACTGGCGGCCTGCTCGATGCGGGCCGATGCAGCTGCCGTCTGGCGTAGCTGGCGGGCAACGCGGACGACCAGGGCAAGGACCAGGAGCGCGCCCGCGAGGAGCGGGAGCGGTCCGGTGTCTCCCCAGCTGACGAGGCCAAAGATAAGGGTAACGAGGCCGCCCGCACCGGCGGCCGTCAGCGCGAGCCCGGTCGCCAGGGGCAGCCGGGACCGTGCCGGGCTGGTCCCAGTCACTCCCAGGCTGCCCACCAGGCAGATCGCCGCCAGCCAGATGAGCTGCGGCCAGGTGCCTGGGTGCATACCGCTGGCCCTGGCCTGCACCGCGAGGAAATCCCCGACCGTGGCCGCGAACAGGGCGGCGTAGAGCACGAGCCCGGGGCGGCCAGCCCGGACCGCAGGCCAGAGGACCGCAGCGAGCACGACGAGGTCGGCTATCGGGTGGATGAGGTCGACCGCGAAGAATCCAGGCCCGACGCCGGTTGCGGCGTAGGCTCCCCGCAGCACGGCAATCCAGCCGACAGCGAAAGCGCCGAGCGCGAGCAGAAAGCCGTCAGTGATCCAGCCGGTAGGGCGGGGGCCAGCGGGCGCCATCCGGAGCATGGCAACAACCATGAGCGGCAGGCTGCAGAGCGCCAGCAGGTCGGTCAGGGTGAGCTGGATCACCGCCGGCGTGATGTCTCCGGCCCCTGCGCTCTGGACGGCAAAGGCCGCGCCCCAGGTCACGGCCGCGGCGGCCAGCCAGCGACAGGTCACGTCGCCTTGCTGCGACCGCCGGATGAGCAGGAGGACAGCCACCAGCGCCAGGGCTGCTCCCGCAGCCGCCCAGGCCATGGCAGACCCGCTCATCGCGGCCAGGCAGGTGCGACCGCCGGCACCAGGCGTGCGTGCACCGTACCTCCCCTCGGCCGCGTCCCGTCTGACCACACCCAACCGTGCGGAGCGCGAGCCGGACAGATACCGAAGGCAACGTGCCGAGCAGGATGATGCCTGGGCAGAGGATGCCAGGCGCACCGGCAGTCGAACCGGCGCTGACCGGAGACGTCCTGTGGTCTCGCACTTTCAGCGAAGCGACTTGACTCTACGACGCGGAGGTCACGCTTCGATTGAGCAACGGCCTACAGACGGCGACAACCTGGCGGCGGCTTGGCTGTGGTTCGCTAGCCGAGCCAGGCGTCGATCCGGGCCTGCAGCCGCTCCTTGTCCGCCGCTGGAGCGAAGGAGGCGCGAACCCCGGCCCCGGCTAGGCCGGCGATGACTGCGTCGTCATAGCCAAAGGTGTCCCTCAGCTGGCGATACTCCTCCGCCAGGCCAGCGCCGGTCATGGCCGGGATGTCGCTGTTCACCGTCACGAACAGCCCAGCGTCCCGCAGGCGGGGCAGCGGGTGCTCCGCCAGCGCCGGGACGAGGCCCAGCAGCACGTTGGAGTGCGGACAGACCTCCAGCGGAATGCCGCGGGCCGCGACCTCCGCTGTCAGTCTGCCGTCGTCGAGGACCCGGATCCCGTGACCGAGGCGCTCGGCACCGGCCGTCAGGGCCTGCCGGATGCTAGCCGGGCCCGCTGCTTCTCCCGCATGGTGCACGACATGCAACCCGGCCGCCCGCGCGGATTTGAACACCGCGGCGAACGGCTCGCCGGGATAAGCCTCGTCTCCGGCCAGGCCGATCGCGACCACCCCCGCGCTCGCATAAGACTCCGCCAGCCGCAGGGTCGCCCAGGCCCGCTCCACGGGCCGGCGCCGCGAATGATCCAGCACCAGCCTGGTCTGCAGGCCATAATCTGTCCGGCCCTGCGCGAGGCCCGCTAGCACCGCGCGGAGCGGCATCTCCATGTCGCCCAGCCGCTCGCCGTGGGCGGCCGCGGTGAACGACACCTCCGCATAGCAGGTCCCCTCGGCGGCCTCGTCCGCGCAGTACTCCACGGCTACCCGGTAGAAGTCCGCGAACGTGAGGAGGCAGCTGCGCACCAGCTCGTTGGCGGCGAAGAAGGACGCGGAATCGGTGATCGGCGAGCCGGGCGGAAGTCGCCGGCCATGGGACGCCGCCAGCTCGGCCAAAGTCCGCGGCCGGATGGTGCTCTCCAGGTGCACGTGCAAGTTCGCCTTTGGCAGGCTCAGCAGGTCACGCACGAACGTAGCCGCCGTCGACGCTAGCGGGCGTCGCTCGGCCGCGGCGCGAATCCGATCAGGACAGCGCGCAGCATGACCGCCACGGCGTCCCTGGTCGCGGCCGGCTCGGCCGACCCGGCGACGAGCAGTCCCGCCCGGGTGAGGGCACCGAGCAGCAGCCTGGCCAGTGTCGGCGGATCGTCGATCCGCAGTGCCCCGGCTTCATTCGCCGCGGTGAGCGCTGCGACGGTGGCCGGGAAGGCGTACCGCTCGTCGAGCTCGATAAAGCGTTGCAGCCCGAGGACGGCCGGCGCGTCGGTCAGCAAGATCCGCTGTACCTCCGGTTCCTGAACCTTGTCGAGGAAGACGCCGAATCCGGCGATGAGCAGGTCGACGATGTCCCCGCCGTCCACGCCTGCCGCCATGGAGGCGGTCAGTAGCTCCGCATGCAGCTGCTCGAACACCGCCTCGAACACCGCGGCCTTGGTCGGGAAGTGGTGGTAGAGGGCACCCGTGGTCACGCGTGCTTCACGGGCAATGTCCTCCACGGAGGTCGCCCCGAAGCCGCTGGCGCCGAACAGTCGCCGCCCAGCGGAGACCAGGGCGGCGCGCGTCTGGGCGACCTGCTCGGATCGCAGCGACGGGTGCTCATCGGCCATGTCCATTGTCTAGCTCATAGCGGGCTTGTTGCGCACATCGGCGCGCTGTGACATAGTGTCACTATCTTCAAGAGTGATCATATGCCAAGGAGGGACGCTATGTGTACCGCGATCGAGACCGTGCGCGCCGACGGCGCCGCGCTGCTCGACATCGGCGCCGGGCTCACCGAGGAGCAGTGGCGGGCGCCGTCGGGGTGTCAGGGCTGGCGGGTGCAGGACGTCGTCACGCACATGGCCAATCTGTTCTGGATCCTCGTCGACCCGGCAAAGCTGCCTCCACTCGAAGGCGTCCCGACCGAGCAGGCCCAGGAGGCTGCGGTCCAGGCCAGGAGGGGCATGTCAGGGGCAGAGGCGCTCGCCGACTACAAGGAGGCCGCGGCACCGGCACTGGAGCACCTGGCCCAGATCGAGGCGCTCGGCATCGAGGTCCCGCTCGGCGATCTCGGCACCTACCCGGCCGCGCTGCTGCCGACCGCGTACAGCTTCGACCACTACACCCACATCAGGGCCGATCTGTTCGGACCGCGCGGCCCCCTCCGTGGTACTCCGCCACCGTCCGACTCAGCCCGCCTGGCCCCGGTGCTCGACTGGATCGAGGCAGCGCTTCCTCAGCAGAACCAGGCCGCGGCACAGACGTGCTCACTCCAGCTCGAGGTGACCGGCGCGGGGGCGCGGTCAATCTCGTTCGGTTCGGGCCAGCCTGCCGCTGCTATCCGGTCCAGTGCACCGTCCTTCGTCCGGTGGGTGACCCAGCGCGGCAGCTGGACGGAGCTCGGCGTGCAGGCGACGGGCGACGCCGTCGCGCTGGCCACGGCCAGGACCCTCAAGGTGTTCTAGATCGCGACGGCCCCTGGTCAGTACCCGGCCGTGATGACGTTCGCCAGTGGCTCGCCGGCCAGGTAGCGCTCGGCCTGCGCCCGGACCAGCCGGTGCGCTTCGCGCATTGAGTACGGTGTCGACGCGCCGACGTGCGGCGTGATGAAGACGTTCGGCAGCGTCCAGAGCGGGTGACCGGGCGGCAGCGGCTCGGGATCCGTGACGTCCATCGCGGCCACTAGCCGTCCGGTGGTGACCTCGGCGACGAGGTCGTCGGTCACGACCAGGCCGCCACGAGCCGCGTTGATGAGCAGCGCCCCGTCCTTCATCCTGGCGAGAAACGATGCGTCGACCATGCCGCGGGTCTCCTCAGTCATGGGAGCCAGCACAATCACTACATCCGCGTCGGGCAGCAGGCCCGGCAGGTCCGACGCGGGGCTGACGCCCTCCCTGGCCGACCGGGCGACCCGCCGGACGTGCACGTCGAAACCCGCCAGCCGGCGCTCGACCGCCTGCCCGATCGAGCCGTATCCGACGATCAGCACGGTCGCGCCCGCGAGAGTGCCGGTGAACTGGTAGCTCCACCGGCCGGCGGCCTGCTCGGTGGCAAAGTACGGGAACTGGCGGAGCGCCGCGATGGCCGCCCCCACCACCCATTCGGCGGTGCTCGCGTCGTGCGCGCCGCGGGCGTTGCACAGCACCGCGCCTGGTGGCACATGAGGCCGGACACGATCGAAGCCCGCGGTCAGGGTCTGCACGACACCGAGCCTCGGCATCGCGGTCATAGCGGCGAGCGCCGGCGGTTCCGGGAAGAACGGCGGCACGTAGAACTCCACCTCGGCAGCAGACGCCGGCAGGTCAGCATCCTCCGGCGCCACGACCTCGACGGTCGCGCCGTCCAGCCCTGCCAGCATGTCCGCCACCGGCTGGTCGGGCACCCAGATCAGCACGATGCGACCTCGCTCCTCACGCGTTCCGCTTCCGACGCCACCGCAGGATAGCGCCGTGCCTCCACCTGGATCCGCGGGAACACCGGCTGCGGCCTCGGCAGGCTCCCACCGAAGTCATCGACGGCCGCTGCGACCCTGGCAGCCAGGTCAGGCAGGAAAGGCCAGATCTCCCCCGCGAGCACCTGGCATGAGGCCAGGAGGGCGCCGAGAACCTGGTCCAGCTGATCGCCCGCCGACACGTCCCCGGCGAGCTCAGCCCGGCCCAGGTGCCAGGGCTCGGTAGCGTCCACGTAGCGGTTCGCCTGCTCGACGATCTCGAATACGGCTGCGGAAGCGGCGCGGAAGTCGAACCTGGCCAGCGCCACGCGCACGGCGTCTGGTGCTCGCTCCACTGCGGCGCGCAGGTCGGCGGCACTGGCTGGCCACGGCAAGGACCGGGAGTCGGTACCGGGTGCACGGCCGTCGGAGGCCGCAGCGAGCCATCGGCTAGTTCCGTCCGGACGGCTGCAGGGCAGAACGACCCCGTTCCGGTATCGATGGGCGATGGCGCCCACCCGGCTGACGAGGTTACCCAGGCCATTGGCGAGGTCGGCATTGGCCCTGCCGATCAGCCGGTCGACGGTGAAGTCGGTGTCCCCCACCCGGGGCACGTCCCGCACCAGCCACCAGCGCAACGCATCCGCGCCATAGGTGTCCGCGAGCAGAGCCGGATCCGTGATCTGTGTGCTCGCCGCTGACTTACTGATCTTGCTGCCACCAGCGGTGAGGTAGTCGTGCACGAAGATCTCGGTCGGCAGCGGGATCCCCGCAGACAGCAGGATGGCGGGCCAGTACACGGCGTGGAACCTCAGCACGCCCTTACCGACCAGGTGGACGCGGCGATCGGCCTCGACCCACCAGCGCCGGTAGTCGTCCTGGCTGCCGCCATAGCCCAGGGCGGTGACGTAGTTCCCGAGCGCGTCCCACCACACGTAGATCACCTGACTCGGGTCATCGGGCACCCCGATCCCCCAGCCACCCGCGCGCTGCACCGACCGCGAGACGCTGAAGTCCGACAGGCCACCGTCGATAAAGCCGAGCACCTCGTTGCGCCTGCTGGCCGGCTCGATCCGCAGCCGGCCCGAGCTGATCTCCTCGCGCAACCGGCTCGCGTACCGGGACAGCCGGAAAAACCAGTTCTGCTCGGTGACCTGCTCGGGCTTCGTCTTGTGCTCGGGACAAGTGCCATCGACGAGTTCGTCCTCGGTGTAGAACTGCTCGCAGCCGACGCAGTACAGGCCCTGGTAGTCCCTGAGATAGAGGTCGCCGCTCGCCTGGCACGCACGCCAGAGTCGCTCGACACCCGGCCGGTGACGAGGGTCGCTGCTGGTCCTGATGAAGTCGTCGAAGCTGAGCGACAAGTGCTCGCGCAAGCTCGCGAAAGAGCCGGCGTTGCGGTGGACCAGCTCCTTCGTGCTGATGCCCTCGAGCTGCGCCGCGAGCACGTTCTTCAGCGAGTTGTCATCAGTGCCGCTCTGCAGCCTGACCTCGTCGCCGATGCGGCGGTGGTGCCGGGCGAGCACGTCGGCCTGGACGAGCTCGAGCGCGTGCCCCACGTGCGGACGCGCATTGACGTAGGGAATCGTGGTACTGAGATACAAGCGGGTCATCGGAGCCTCCTCTGAATTCCGGGGCACCGACCCGCACACGAATCGAGGCCCCGATCGGGACCTCGTGCGGATGTGTGAATCCTGGCAGCGTCAGATGGCCCCGGCTAGCGGGGCATCATCTCCTGGTGCGCTGCGTACTGCATGACAGTCAGTCTATCAGCGGGCGCGCCGTCGCGAAGAGGCTGCGAACCAACGTGCCATCCGTGGCGGTCCACAGGCCGGTCACCTCACCCGCACCAGGCAGAACGTCACCGTCCGCGGCCGGGCTGAGCCGCCGCGCGAAGGAGATGGTGAGCCGCTGGCCGGCCGCCGTGCGGACCGGCGTGGCGTGAACGGTCGCATCAGGGGTGTTGCTCTGGCTCTGCGCCTGAGCCGTGACCCGGCCCTGGATCAGCTCGACCAGCTGCTCGAGCAGGACCGGGTCGCTGGTGCCGTCATAGATCCAGCGCCGGCCAAGCACGCCGTGCTGAGCCGTTCCGATCAGCGCCGTATCGCCGCCGGCGAGCGGGCTGCCGCGGTACGTCATCGGGACAAGGTAGGCGGTGACCGGGCGAGCGGCGTCGTCGCGCACCGTCATGAACTCGATCCCCACCTCACCGGCCGGGTCGTCGAGCCGGAACCCGCCGACCTTGGCCAGCGACGGCCCGGTCGCCTCGCCCACGTACCAGTCGTGCCGCGGCAACCATGCAGTCAGCAGCTCAAGTTTGCTCGGCACGAGCGTGGTGTGGTGGACGACGGCCATCGAGATAGCCCCCTAACTCAGCCGCTGCAGGATCAGCTCGCGTGCGCGGCCCGCATCCGCGCGACCCTTGGTCGCCCGCATGACGTCACCAATCAGGGCGCCCGCTGCGGCTGTCTTTCCCTCTCGAATCTTGGCGGCCACATCGGGCCTGGCCGCGATAGCCGCGTCGACGGCCTCGGCCAGCACGGCGTCGTCGCTCACGATCGCGAGACTGCGCGCCGCGACGACCTCGTCGGGCTCGCCCTCACCAGCCAGCACGCCCTCGAGCGCCTGCCGGGCGAGCTGATCGTTCAGCGTGCCGGCCTGCACCAGGGCACTGACCCTCGCCACCTGTTCCGGAGTGATCGGCAGGTCGGCCGGCTCGACGCCGCGGTCGTTCGCGTGCCTGGCCAGCTCGCCCAGCCACCACTTGCTCGCCTCCGCCGGTGACGCGCCGGCGCCGACTGTGGCCTCGGCGAGGTCGAGAGACCCGGCGTTGCGTAGCTTTTCGAGGTCGGCGCTGGAAACGCCCCACTCTTCCTGGAGCCGGGCGGCCCTGGCGGCCGGCAGCTCCGGCATGGCGGCGCGGATTTCCTCCACCCACCCCGCAGGTGGCGCGACCGGCACCAGGTCGGGCTCGGGAAAGTAGCGGTAGTCCTGGGCCTCTTCCTTGCTCCGCCCTGATGTGGTCGCACCGGTGTCCTCGTGGAGGTGGCGGGTCTCCTGCACGACCTTCTGCCCGGCATCCAGCACGCCTGCCTGCCGCTCGATCTCGAATCGGACGGCGCGCTCCACCGAGCGCAGCGAGTTCACGTTCTTGGTCTCCGTACGGGTGCCCCACTCAGCTGCGCCGCGTGGAGTGAGCGAGGTGTTGACGTCGCAACGCAGCGAGCCCTCCTCCATCCGCACGTCAGAGACGCGCAGCGCGCGCAACAGGTCGCGCAGCTCGGTCACGTAGGCGCGGGCGACGGCCGGCGCGAGGGCCCCGGTATCAGGTACCGGCTTGGTGACCACCTCGACGAGCGGGATACCGGCACGGTTGTAGTCGACGAGCGAGTAGTCCGCTCCGTGAATGCGTCCCGTCGCACCGCCGATGTGCAGCGACTTGCCGGTGTCCTCCTCCAGGTGTACTCGCTCGATGCCGACCCGATACGTCTTGCCGCCGAGGGTCACGTCAATCCAGCCGTCGGTGCAGAGCGGCTCGTCGTACTGCGAGATCTGGAAGTTCTTCGGCATGTCCGGGTAGAAGTAGTTCTTCCGCGCGAACCGGCACCAGGTCGCGATCGTGCAGTTCAGCGCCAGCCCGATCCGGATGGTGTACTCGATCGCAGCCCGGTTGGCGACTGGCAGGGACCCTGGCAGGCCCAGGCACACCGGGCACACTGCCGAGTTCGGCGGGAGGCCAAACGTCGTCGGGCAGCCGCAGAACATCTTGCTCACTGTGCCGAGCTCAACGTGCGTCTCCAGCCCGATGACCGGTTCGTACCTGGACACCGCATCGTCGAAGGACACCAGGTGCTCCGTGGTCA
>Ga0126371_10006055_pt1 | contig 10744 bp, 15 predicted proteins | sample PanSoiMetaPlot_4_FD_110145 | JGI IMG/M metagenome (GOLD analysis project Ga0126371, IMG submission 110145) | Tropical forest soil microbial communities from Panama - MetaG Plot_4 | ecosystem: Environmental > Terrestrial > Soil > Tropical forest > Bulk soil | place: Panama | collected 2016-02-17
ATCTTGGCGACGCGCCAACCGCGGCTCCCTCTGTTCTCCTGTCTTGGTGTGGGCCGGCGCGATTGTCTATACGCGAACTCTGAAAAACCGAACAGCGAGCGGCCAGCGCAAAGGCCGCGGTCCCCGGTGCTCGAAGTTGCGCGCAAGGCCGCCGAAGCCGACAGTCAACTGCGCCCCGTTGCCCGACACGCTGCTCGAAAGCGAGTTGTTCGGATTCGAGCCGGGCGCCTTCACGGATGCGCGTCGACGCAAGGAAGGACTGCTCGAACGCGCTCATGGCGGCACGCTCTTCCTCGACGAGATCGCCACCATGTCGGCGAGCGTGCAGGCCAGGCTTCTGACGTGTGCTTGAAGAGAGTACGTTCATGCGGCTCGGCGGTACGCGTCCGATCAAGATCAACGTGCGCCTGATCGCCGCGACGAATGCCGATCTGAAAGATGCAGTCGCACGAGGAGCGTTTTCGAGAAGATCTTTATTACCGTCTCAACGTTGTGCCGCTCTACATCCCGCCGCTTCGCGAGCGCAAAGAAGACATCGTGCCGGTCGCGCTGGATCTGCTGCAGCTCTTCAACCGCGAGTTGCGAAAACGATTCACCGGCTTCACGCCTGCGGCAGCGGAGTTGTTGCCGCAGTACTCGTGGCCTGGAAACATTCGCGAGCTGAAGAACGTCTTCGAGCGCACGATGATCCTCGCCGATGAAGGCGATATCGACGCCATCGCTCTGCCGGAAGAGATTCGCGAGCACGCGCGGAACCATGAGACCGCCAGCAAGAATATTGGCGACTACAATTCTGATCTTGATATCTCTCCCACCGGACGCCAGCTGGTCACGCTGCGTGAACTGGAGGACGACTACATCCAGGAAATCCTCGTCGCGACCGGCAACAACAAGACGCAAGCGGCGCGGATTCTTGCCATCCATCCCACATCGTTGTTGCGAAGATTGAAGAAAGATTCGGCGGCGGAGTGAGCACCGGCTGGTGGCTAGTGGCTGGTAGGTCGTTGGTAGAAATTCCTTTTTGAGCGTGTACTCCTGCTAACAGACAAGGGGTCCTTCGACATGTTCGGCTAGCCGCCTCACTCGCTCCGGATGACAGTCGAGCACTCGGCCTCCGATGCCGATGGCCGCCACCCATTGCCCGAGCAAACGGTCCCAGCCACACCATTCAAAATACCTCCGCATCTACAATAGCGACGCATGTCCACGCTCGAAATTCGTTTCGCGGAATTGAAGGACGCGGAGGCGCTCACGCGTCTGATCAACCGTGCGTTCGTGGCCGAGAGTCCGTACATCGCGGGTGAACGGATCAATGTCGATGGCGTGCGCGATCTCATCGCGCGCGGGACGTTCCTGATTGGAGAGGTGGCGGGCGCATTGGTCGCGGCGGTCTTCGTCGAGCGACGTGGCGAGAGCGCGCACCTCGGGCTGGTCTCCGTTGATCCCGACTGCCAGGGCGAGGGTTTCGGATTGCAGATCATGAACGCAGCCGAAGCGCACTGCCGCCAAGCCGGCTACACGGAGATGGAGCTTCGCTTCATCGATCATCGCGCGGAACTGCAAAAGTTCTACGAGCGTTGCGGATTCGCGCTGACGGGTCGCATCGAAGCGCCCGATCCTGGTCGCGCCAAAATTCGATTTCATTTTGTGCAGATGGCAAAGCGTCTCGAGTGAAGGGGTGGAGGTGGCCATCCATGGGTGCGACTTCACCGGTCGGGCGGGACGCCCGACACTCCATTGAGCGTGCCCTCCCCTGCAGCCCCTATTCTGGAACCTCGAGGGAACTTCTCGACGGTAGCCCGCGTACTTTATAGCGGGAGTCTCCATGAAACACATCGCGTTTTTATTGCTGTTGCTGGGCGCCTGCGTTGCAAGCGCGGGTGACACGGGCCAAGCCAGCTCACGGGTTGAAGAGAAGTTCTCGGCCGGAGGCATCGTACGCCTGCATTTGAGCCCGGGCGGATACACAATCAGGGCCGGGGATCCAAATGCGATCCGCGTCAGCTATCAAGGTTCGAGCGCTGATCAGATCAAGAACGTAAAAGTGAAGATTCGAACTAGCGCGGCAAGCGCGGACGTCTTCGTCTCGGACACACCACACAACAATTTTCGAGCGACCATCGAGTTGCCAGCGCGGTCGGACCTGCGCGTCCGACTGTTCGCAGGGGAAGTAGTCGTGGAAGAAATCGAGGGCGACAAGGACATCGAGGTGGATGCGGGACGGATCGAGGTCCGAATCCCGAACCCCGATGCTTACGGACGCCGCGACGCGTCGGTGCGCGCGGGCAGCATTGAGGGTTCGGCGTTCTCCGTCTCGAAGGGCGGATTATTCCGCTCATGGGAACAGAAAGGTCCGGGCAAGTACCGCCTGCACGCGCACGTCACGACGGGAGAGATCAGCCTGAACCGTGCGCCGCAGCGGTAGTGGCGCAGTTGGAGAGGAAGCGATCCCAACGCGGAAATAATTACGTCGCACAACGCGATGCGTTGCACAGATCGCCCATGTCGTTCGGCGCAAAAACGCTGGCTCAGGGTGACAACCGAACTGCAACCACCACTACCGGCAGGGCGCCTTGACTCTCGCGGTACCGCCGACCTATGCTCCCCTGCTGAGGCGCCTTATGCTCGGCAATCGCTCGTGGGACGACTGGATCGCGCAATACTCCACTAGCCACCAGAACCCCGTTAACCGTCTCTGCCACACGATCGGAATTCCGCTGATCATCCTCTCGCTGATCTTCTTCGCGGTAACGATCTTCGTACATCACTTCTGGTCAATTGCCCTAGGACTTTTTGTCGTGGGATGGATCTTCCAGTTCGTGGGTCACGCGTTCGAAGGCAAGCCGCCGGAGTTCTTTTCCGACTGGCGCTTTCTGCTGGTGGGCACACGCTGGTGGGCGGCGAAGGTTCGGGGGCGAGTCTAGCGCGTTGGAACCTGTCGAACAGTTAGAGCGCGTGGGCTATGCGATCGTTCCGGCGCTGCCCTCGACGCGCCCTCCGTTCCTTATCGAGCGACCTTGTTCGACAAATCTCCAGATGCAAACTGGCTGGTCGTCTGGCACCAGGACACAGCGTTGCCACGGCGTGAGAAGCGGGAGGCGCCGGGTTGGGGTCCATGGTCAGTAAAAGAGGGAATTGTCTACGCGCACGCGCCAGCAGAAGCGCTGCGAAAAGTGGTGGCCTTGCGCATTCACCTTGACGATTCCAGTTCCGACAACGGACCTCTAAGAATCCTGCCCGGTACACATCGGCAAGGGGTTCTGACCGATGACGAGATTCAGGACTTCACACAACGAATCTGCCAGTCGATTGTGTCGCCGCGCGCGGCGGCGTGGTTGCAATGCGTCCACTCGCGATCCACGCTTCCTCGAAATCTGCAAACAGGCACTCGCGACGCGTGCTGCACATCGAGTACACATCCTCAGAGGCATTTTGAAGATCTTCAACTCACGGTTGCTTGAACGCGACAGTGAACGCTGCGCTTCGCAGCATTCGAAGCCAGAATCACCTACATAGGCAAGGACATTGTCAAAGTCGAAGTGAAGTGACGCTGTTGTTGACATAACATGATCATTCTCGCGACGTTCATCGAAAATGATAAATAGTCAAGAAAGTGAGAATTAGCCATGACAAGGCTCGTGTTGGCGTTCATAATTCTGGTCCCCTCAAGCGCAGCCAATCAGGGTGTAGAGCACGCCCCCACAGTCGCACGATGCCATGCAGAGCAGAGATTGTGGCATGCCGAGATAGAAGAAAGCGTTCAAGACCACAGTGCTCATCTTCCCGGCATTCATGGGATCCGAGAGTGGGAACAGGAGATGAGTGACTGCGAAAGCGTTGACCCCGAGAACCGTCTTCGGTACCACACCACAGAAAGTGAACTGAGGGTAGAAGAAAAGATGCGGATGGAGGATTTTCTCCACCATCATCAACTCTGGGACACATTCATCACGGCAGATGCCGATGGAGAACGTTAGAAACGTTGGGGCAGGTGGCCCACACAATTCCTGGGTCCGTATTCACGTCCCAAATTGCGCTACTTGTAGTTGACGAAAAATCCCTCTTACACGCATTGACCGCGCTTCAGTGAAAACACCTACTCGTCACGTGCCTTTGGCTACGCCGCTGGCCTGATCTCGGTCGGTGAGGCACTTTTCTTGCCGATCACTTTTATCGCCAGTGGAATCGTAGTAAGCCCTCCAAATAATGCGAGAGCCAGTCCGGCAGCGTTTCGTTGATCCTTGCTCAGCCTGTTGGCAAGCAAGAGGCCGAGGCCTGCACCCAGCGCGACGCGGGTACCGGCGATAAGGATGAGGTCCGCGATGCTAAGCTTCCGCTCTATCATGGTTTCACCAACCTCGTTCGCCCGCGACTTCATCCCAAGCGGGCATTGTCACTTTCTTTTGATGCCCTTTGAGCCCCCACGGGATCGCAACATTTGTCTTTCAAAAGGCTAGACCCTTTGGTTGGAACGTATAGCACGGTAGATTCTTGCACGACTGGCGAAATCAAGCGCCAGATTGTCGCCGACCATTTTCGAGGGCATGGACCGTGAAGCCGTCGATCTTGTTGAGTTCCATTTCCTTCTCCGGGCTACGCATCGTTGCGATGACATTCCATCCTCGCGCCGCAAACAGCTTCGCCGCTCGTCCGATACCGGAAGAACTGCCAGTAATGAGGAACGTCTTCTTATGGTCCGTCATGATTTACCTCCTTGCGTGACAGCCGTTGATAACAACTTGTGCGCTCGAGGTTGAGTCTGAGATCTCGTGACAACCATTTCCAAGGTCTTTCGTCGATAGTCACCTGCGCGCGCAGCAGGCTTGTGAACACCTAAACCAATATCACCGGTGACAACGGCAACTTGCCTCGAACTTGTTGTGCGTTCATAGGGCCTCTTCTCTCACGATCACGTCAAACACCCTTGAAGACGTCGCCGATGAAATCTTTCGGGCTCCTAAAGCCGTTTCCCCACTTTGCGTCGGTGGCAGCGGTGGGCTTTGTGGCGACAATTTCGTCGAGCGATTTGCCTTGTTTCTTAAGAGCCGCCACCTTCTCGCGAGTGTTCACCAGCAGGTCGCGATAAAAGGCGAGTTGGGACTTGTCGCCCACAGCGCCGTGGCCTGGAACGACAATCATCTTTTCTGTAACTCTCACCACGTTCGCTTGGGTAGCGCGGATCATGCCGTCGATGCTTCCGCCGGTCGAATAATCAATGAACGGATAGAAGCCGTTCCAGAAGGTGTCGCCGACGTGGAGAATATCGGCATCCACGAAGTGAACGGAGATATCGCTGTCGGTGTGGGCGGGGGCGTAGTACTTGAGGGCGATCGTCGTCCCGTTGAGTTCCACAGTCCGTTCATCATCGAAGACTTCGGCTGGAATTGCTCCGGGTGGAGAAGGCGGAAAGGTAAAGTTCCAGCCCTCCACCCGAGTGGTGCTGGAAAGGTGCTTTCGTGTGTTCGTGTGAGCGAGAATGGCTGCGCCCTCAGAATGCAGCCATTCGTTGCCATCCGTGTGGTCAAAGTGCCAATGCGTGTTGATCAAGTGCTTGATGGGGTCTGAGCTGATAGATGCAAGCGTGGATGTGATCTTTGGACGCGCACCCGCAAAACCGGCATCGATAAGCAGCTTGCCATCCCGACCTGGAAGGACGGCGATATTTCCGCCAGCACCGAGCAGGATGCTTATGTTGCCGCGCAGCCGATCAACTGTGATCGTGGCGCTGGCTGCGCCGGTCCGGGCCTTCTCGACGAGACCGGGCCCAGAGACAGATTCCGTCCGGGCGAAGAGGGCGTGGGGAGCGAGCAGTCCGATGGCACTAGCAAAACTAGTGGATGCGAGAAACTGGCGGCGAGAGATACCGTAATCGACCCGGTTGATCATGAGAACCTCCCACTTGCGCGGGCGTTGGCCTCACCTTGGTAACGCCGCGGCAGACCTCGCAAAGAATCCGCCGCGGCTTCATGAGCTTAAGCTGCAGTAGGAACCTTCTGAGCGTCCTTCACAAACGTCAGCAGGTCTGCGTTGATCTTATCCTGATGCGTGGCGGTGAGTCCGTGCGGCGCACCCGGATAGTAGATTTCCTTTGCACCCTTGATGAGCCTCGCTGATTTTTTCGCTGAGTCCTTCACGGGAACGATCTGGTCGTCCTCGCCATGCAGAACGAGGGTTGGGACATCGAACTTCTTGAGGTCCTCCGTGAAATCCGTTTCGGAGAAAGCCTTGATGCTCTCATAGGCGTTCAAGAGGCCCGCTTGCATGCTCCACAGCCAGAACTGATCCAGCGTTCCCTGCGGAACGTTCGAACCCGTTCTGTTGGCCCCATAGAAAGGTGTCGCCAAGTCCTTGTAAAATTGCGATTGGTTTTTCGTGAGGTCACTGCGCAGCTTGTCGAACACTTCGATCGGCAGGCCCTCCGGATTCGCCGCGGTTTTCAGCATGAGCGGCGGCACGGCGGCGACGAGCACGGCTGCCGCCACCCGCTTCGTCCCGTGACGACCAATGTAGCGCGCAACTTCCCCTCCTCCGGTGGAGTGGCCTACCAGCGTCGCGTTTCTTAGATCCAGCGCCTCGATCACAGCAGCAAGATCATCCGCATATCCGTTCATGTCGTTTCCAGAAGAAGGTTGACTCGACCGGCCATGGCCGCGCCGATCAACCGCGACGCAGCGAAACCCGCGTTGCACAAGAAACAGCATCTGACCATCCCAGGCGTCGGAGTTAAGGGGCCAACCGTGCGAGAATGTTACGACTGGGCCAGTGCCCCAGTCCTTGTAGTAGATTTGCGTCCCGTCTTTTGTGGTAATGGTGCTCATGAAGTCCTCCTCAGATTCTCGGTTGCGGAAAGTGAAACTGTGGTGGCCGACGACCTACGAAGCAGACACGGTGAGTACGTTATGAGCAGGATGCGACCGAGCGGCAATCACAGGCTGCTCAGTGTGATTTGGAGTTCCCCGGAAACGTCGGGTAGAACCTAGTACCCGTTCGTGCAGTTGTCAAGGCAGGTTGTCAGTTGGCGAGACATCTCTAGGCGAGACATCTCTATTAGGCTCATTGACCGAAAAAAGGCGAACAAACGGGGCAACTTGTGCAATCGCGTGATTACGCCAACCATCCGGTCTGCCGAGGGAGGCACGCTCACGACGCGAGAAGCCTCGCCCACGACAGAAGATCGAGTCGAGTATGCATTGGAGCGAGGCGAAAAATTGACCGTTCGCCACGGCTCAATTGTCTGCCCATCGGGTGTTCTAAGACGCGTTTCATCCGAACTGGTGTTCCTACCAAACTCAAAACCTACCCGCCAAGCATCGGCAGGGATCAATGAGTGTAATCGCCTGTGTTCGTTACCGACTACATCTCCAAGGGAGACAATCGTATTGGTCGATCACGAAAGTTGGCAAGACTAGCTCCTAGCGGCGTTCTCTCAAGAAAGTGGCGCGAAGAAGTTCGCTATTAACAGCCCCAAGGAAAAAACGGAAGGGAGCAGCACTAATGCATGCACTGATGTTGACGCGTACCGCGTTCCTCTGTGCGCTGTGCCTGCTCGTGGCGTGCGGCAGTGGGTCGACTGTCGTCTCTTCCGCTAGTAGGAAAGAAAAAAGCAATGTTCACAGCTCGCACGACGCGGCGCGTTGCAAAAGCAACTCGGAGTGTACTTCCGGTCGGCGCTGCGGCTTCACGGGAGCCGAGGAGAGCGGCAGATGCGTCGTGGAGACATCGGGCTCATGTTTCGACCCAGGCGGGCGCTGCGGGTGCGACGGGCAACCTGTCGATCTGTTTTGCGGCAAGGGCTCAACTACCGAATTCGCTTCGGCACCGGTATGTTTCGTAGGGCCTTGTCCGATTCAATGTAGTGAAGGAAGTGGGTGTCCACCTCGTCTCGTTTGCCAAGGCGGTTTCTGCCGACTGCCGCAGGATCGTGGGAAAAACCCAAAGCTGCGACCCTGATTAGGCTGGCGCCATCGGTAAAATACGGGCTGCGCCATTCTGGAATGCTGCGCACCGTGACCTGGGCGGCTTCCACCCCGCAAGAAACGCAGCATCGAGTTTCCTTGCTTCGTGATGTGCCCCAGTCGTCGTCGACTGCCACTCGACTTCTCGAGCGGGACTAATCCCAGATAGCTGGCGATCTGCTTCCCACACTGAAATCGGTCCACGCTTCCAATGATCAGCACGAAGGCCAGAGCGGTTAACGGACCCACTCCGGGATGCGTCATCAGGCGCTGCGCCTCAGGACATTTCTCGACTTCTTGCTCGATGGCCTGGCTCAGCTCCGCAATCGTCGGATTCAGTCGATCCAGTAACTCCAGCAAATCGTGTCGGCGGCGGTTGGCCCAAGGAGCCAAAGGAAACGACTCCAGTTGTGGCCGTCCAGCTTCCCGCCACAACCTCTTCTTGAACCGCAGCCCTTCGTTGAGGGCGACCGCTTGCCATTGATTCATCATGCGGGTTCGCGTCTGCACCATGCGGTGCCGGTGCCACAACCGTTGCCGCACATCCCACTTCTGCTTGCGGAACGCCAAGTCTGCCTTGACAAGCCGACTTGCAAGTGCAACGATAGGCGCCTCGATCTTTCCCCCACAGACTTCATTGTCACGAACGGGCTTCTTTGGCTTGATTTGTTTCTTGGGCCACAAGGGTTGCCGGTCAGGTTGTTCATACCTCCAATTTGCCGACAACAAAAGGAGGACGACGATGAAGGATCAGCACTTCGGTTCTTCGGGAAAAACATTACGTCTGAGCCGACGCACCCTGCTCCGCGGTACGGCGGGTGTCGTGCTGGGTGCAGGCCTGTTTCATCCAGAGTGGGCCTTCGCTGGCGATGATGGGGAAGACAGCGAATCCACGAAATGCGTCGGTCCCAATCCCATTCCAGGGGGCGTTATGGCACTCGCGCCCTATGGGATCTTTGTTCATCACAATCCACTCAATCCAGCCAATCCGTTGGCCAGCATTCACGACCCGTCGCAAATAACTGACTTCGATGGCTTCGTGGGTCTGACCCATATTCGCGGTGGCGGCACGGGAACAGACACTACCACCGGCGCAACTATGCCACTGGCGTATCAAGCGGACATGGGTTTTAGTAAAGGCAAATTTGTCGGTACAGACGGCCGCGTGCATCGAGGCACGCAGGTCTTTGTTTGACTCGATCTGTACACCGGTCCGGTTGGATCGGCTGCGCTCCCAACGCAAATCCACGACTACAACGTACACGTCGACCGCTACGATGTCTTCTGGATGATCCCCACAAAACAGGAAGCCGTGCATGTTGAATTTGACAATGCACAGGCCCGGTTACGAGTTCGCAACATGGACGTCTTCGACGACCACGACCTTGCCAACTCGCTAACGCAGGGTCTGGGACTCCCGGCAACTGTGGTACCTCCAAACGGAATTCCACCGATTTTCCCAGTTCGAGCCAAGGTCTCGTTCGACATCGAGTGGAATGGTGCGATCGACACCGCACAAATCACCAACACCTCCGAACACTTCAAGGGAACATTTTTCTCTACGCAGACCACAATTAAGTGGTCGTCGGAACAGGAGGGGTTTTCGTTCGAGTCGGAACCGCCTAACCCGACGCGAAATCTCCTTTCTGTTCTTGGGCGCGAGCAAAATGGACTGTTCTTCACCTAAGGTCAATTATCCGAGACACAGCCGCATGGTGCCTTGCGGCTGTGTTCGGGTCAGATGCCGTTGGCCCGATGGAGGAACACTTCAAACCGGGTTAACTTGGAAACAGTGGCTGACGGTCGGCCACTGCCGCATTACACTCAAGACCCGTACATCGAGCGCTATCCCCGTGGTTACAACAGCCGCGCCAGCGGCCCAGCTGCGTCCAAATGGCAGCTGGCGCATCTGAATAGCATCCCGCTTGAGTGATGTCCGAAGCATCGGAGGGCAACTATGTCAGACGCTACTTACAGCCGACCGCAAGTCAACGGAATCCTCGAAACGTCGCTCTACATCGAGCACCCGATGCAATCCGTCGAGTTCTATCGCCGCGTTTTCGGCTTTGAGCCGATCGACACGGATCCGGAAGAAGGCATCACTGATGAGACGCGACTATGTGCGATGCGTGCCGGTGACCGCAGCGTACTTCTACTGTTCAAGAAAGACGCGACAGCAGACACAAATGCAACGGGTGCGATCCACGTCGCCTTCGGCATTTCACGGTCGGAACTACCAGCATGGGAGGCGTGGCTCTCGCAGCAAGGGATTGCGATCGAGCTAAGGAAGACTTGGAAATATGGAGGAGAGGCGCTTTACTTCCGAGACCCCGACGGCCATTTGTTGGAAGTGGTTACACCGGGTGTATGGAGCATCTTCTGAAGTGCCCTTCGGAGAGCTTAAACATTGCGCTCGAACGCCGCTATGTCAACACGGGTCATGCGAAGGAAGTGGATGGGTCGTGCTTATGGACAGGAGGGAAGGACTATTCGTAGCGCAATGCCTCAATCGGATCGAGGCGTGAAGCGCGTATGGCCGGGATCATGCCGCTGATCAATCCCACGAGCGCGAGAAGCGCCGTAGAAACCAAGACCGTGCTGGGTGAGATGATCAGCCGGATGTCGCCCGCTTCTCCATGCTGGGCCAGGTCTCTATAGAATGTAAGGTCCCCCACCGAGAACGAAACAATGTAGGCGAGCACAATGCCGAGCACTCCCCCTGTAACTGCAATCGTCAGGGCCTTAGATCGGAATTGTTCAAAGTTGCGAAAAGTCCTCATTCACGCGGA
>Ga0126371_10006057_pt1 | contig 10743 bp, 5 predicted proteins | sample PanSoiMetaPlot_4_FD_110145 | JGI IMG/M metagenome (GOLD analysis project Ga0126371, IMG submission 110145) | Tropical forest soil microbial communities from Panama - MetaG Plot_4 | ecosystem: Environmental > Terrestrial > Soil > Tropical forest > Bulk soil | place: Panama | collected 2016-02-17
ATCGACGATGTCGTGCATTGTCGCTTGCGTCCCCGACGAACGCTGCGTAGTTTTCAACGCTAGCATCAAGTTGTGGGTTCCCGGACACCGCTATCCGATAAGTGTGACAAAGAAAATCGGAGGAATTTGAATATGTGCAAAGCCGCCTTGGCATGTTTGCTGGTTCTGATCCCGTGCTCGCTGCGCGCCCAGGAGAAGAAGGGCGATTGGAAGGCCTTATCGGCTCTTCGCTCCGGCGAAAAGATCGAACTGATTGAAACTGGCATGAAGAAACACGTCGGTACTTTCTCAACTGTCTCTGAGGAAGCGATTGAGATGCACGAAGGATCAAACGACATCGGCATTCCCAAAGAAAGTGTCGTCCGGGTAACGGTGCTCGACAAGAGTCATCGGCTCCGCAACTCTCTTCTCTTTGGGGGCGTCGGTGCGGGAGCTGGCGCAGGAATTGGAGCAGCCGCAGCGAGATGTTCCAATTCGAACAATTCGTTCAACTTTTGTGGCTTAGGACGAGGCGTCGCGGTTGGCATCGGCGCTGTCGCCGGACTACTAGGAGGTGCCGGCGTTGGGGCCGCAATTCCGAGTCATCCCACAATTTATCGAGCAGAGCCTGCGAAATCGAACAGCGCATCGAACGCATTGCCCGACGGCTCGACCAAGGGTCAATGAGGCAGTGAATAGGCGAAAAATGCATTCGCCAACCCGCTTGGTTTGCGCATACTTCCTCACGTTGATTGTCAGCCTGATCTTAACGTCGCCAGTTGCCTACGCCCAGGAGAAATGGGTGAACCTGACGTTGTCACCCGACCCTGTGGAGGAAATCCGTGCCATAGAGCGTGATGTGATTTCCCACAGTCGCCAGCCGGGCTTGACGGTGCCGATCGGAAGTTCCGTTAGTCCGCCGGCAGGAGGCGAGCACACCGTGCGGCCATGGTGGGTCGCGTTGGAGCTCGGAGAGGGGCAGCTTAAGCTCACCTCCGACCAGTTCAACACGGCCCGCAATCCAGTGTTTGCGCTCGGTTTTGTGGGTGGTCATAGCCTCGGGAATCGCGGCCGGATTGGACTGGAGTTGAACGGTTGGCTCCTGCAATCGTTCAATCCTAACAATCCTGCGGTAGGTGAAAGCGTCAGCAACGTGTTGGTAGTAGTCGATGTGTTTCCGATACGGAAGACCCCTATATTCCTCCGCGCCGGGCCCGGACTCGCACTGTATGAAAACAACCGCCCAGGAGGATTTAACGGAACAGGGTGGTCCTGGACAGCCGGTGTGGGTTACGAGATTCCCTTAACGGAGAAGTTTGGGTTGGCCCCGATTGTCGACTACTCCGCCGGCGGCCTCGGCGACGTTCGCAACACCCTTGCGGTAGAAACGGGGCGCCGCTATTCCGTGGTCGAATTCAAAGTGGCGATCGCTTGGCACTTCGGGCGGACCGAGTAAGCAAGACTGCGAACCAGAACGGCTTCGATGTCCGCTCCTGATAAAGTGCCGGAGGCTTCAGGCTAGGAAAGGTCTTTTCGTACCGCGATCAACTTTGACTCAATGGGCACGTCGCGCCTCACCTCGACGCGGAGCACGGCCTCGAAGGGCTTCAAGTCGGAAGAATTCGACACATTGAGCTGGCGAAGCAATTCCCGGAGAGAATTCGGCTGACAGACGAATTCGGCGGCCGCTTGCGTGCCAATCGTGGACGTGCCGGCAAGAATCAGCGTCGACCTCGCAGGGTTCAGTCCACGGACCAACGCGATGATGGAATAGTCCTCGGCGAGAGGCGGAGTAGGCGGATTAGGCAGAAATGCGGATGGCTCACCCGCTTTGGGATGCACGTTGAAGATGGCCAAGTCCCCTTTTCGCGGGCCGGAAGGGACTCGTTTAAAAACAAATTCCTGGGTGCCCGGAATTTCTGCCAACGCCAGGTTTTCTGCCGGCGAGCCCACGAAAATCAGATTGTTGTTCTTCGCGTCGTCGGGAGTAAACAAGCTTCCCCGCTTGATGTGAATCCTGTGCCTGAATTGACCGAAGAGGTGATCCAGATCGCTGACCGCCAGCACTTCGCCAACCCCGGTATAGTGGTCCAGGATGTGGTCCGGTGAGTCCTCTGCAGGATTGAAATAGCGCATGCCCGTTTCCGGCCGGCCGATGAAACCCGCATTGCTAAACACAACCCACGGCTCCTCGGGCCCGGCGAGGAACGGCTGCCAGAAAAGCTGAAAGATGGGTGGCGCTGTGTCAGCAGGAGAGGATGCTACCGGCCGCCGGGACCAGCGAGCCCAAAGGAGCCCCACGTTTGCAATGATCGAGCCTGCCAACAAAACACAGAGAACCACGATGACAAGTGCGAATTTCCGGGCCGACGGTTGCATCGTGAATTCATCCAGCACGGCGTAGGGACCGGGAGTTGCTCTGAGCAAATCCTCTGCCGAGCGCGGATGGAAGGAAAGTGAGTAACTGCCTTTGGGCAACTCCACCACAATGGCATCGTCATGGCCTACGCCGCGGTAATACTCGTCTAGTTTTGAACGCAGCCGGCCAGCCCGCACGCGGACCGTGGCATCGAGGTGCGGATCGAAATCCGAAGAACGCCCAAAAACCTCCGTGGCAATTTGATATTCCTTAACGGAGACGCCTGGGTGGTTCAGCGCCTGATGGGCCAGGTACTGAAGCATCTTGCAGAGAGATTCTGAGCCATGGAGGACGTGGCTCTTAACCAGCTTGTCGACCTGCTCGAGGTATGATTCCTTCTCGCCCGAGTGGATTAGGGTAACAGACACCGTAACACCTGAAGGGGGGCCGGGCGTAACCCACGAGGAAGCGAATACTTCCTCAAGCGTTACCGTATCAAACCCCATGAGACTACCGCAACGGGCGCAACTGCTTTAAGGGTGGATCGGTGCCTTGATAGGGTTGTCGAGGGGGAAGGTCTAGTACTGGCGCGTGCCATCACTACTACGGTCCGGGAAGTTTTGGTGTTCCAGCACACCACTTTTGGAAGTCGTTTCTTTCAGCCAAGCGTGGAGGTGTCTCTAATGAAGAGAATGATATACGAACTTATAGTAGGCGCATTTTCCGCCTTGCTCGTTTTGTATTTTGCACCGAAAGTCAGCGGCCAAGCCGCGTACGGAACAATCATCGGGACTGTCACGGATCCGAGCGGGGCTGAAGTCCCGGGTGCTACAGTCACGATCACGAACCTGGATAAGGGTATCTCGCAAACCACAACCGCAAACAGTTCGGGATTTTACAGTGTCACGAACCTTATACCCGGCAATTATAGGGTCAGCGTGGAAGGCAAGGGGTTTAAAACGTTCGTCCAAAACAACCTTCCTGTGATCGTAGGAACATCCACGACGTTGAATGTCACGCTGGAAATAGGGGCGGTTGGTGAAACCATCACGATCAACGCCGCTCCGCCTTTGATGGAGACGGACCGCGCATCGGTCCAGACCGATCTTTCTTCGCAACAGGTGGAATCTCTGCCGCTTCTGGATCGCAACTTTACCCAACTGGAATTGTTGCTTCCCGGGGCAGCCAAGATGCCCTGGCAGCACGCGGAGGGTGAGAATCCCCAGAACGGCGTGCAGATCAATAACAACGGGCAGCTCTTCAGTGGTACCAACTTCATGGTCGACGGTATGGATAATACGGACCCGGTCCTAGGAATCATCATGGTGAATCCCCCCGTAGATTCCGTGCAGGAGGTAACCGCGACCGGCAGTAACTTTGACCCCGAGTTTTCGCAAGCCGGCGGTTCGGTTATTCAGGTGGAGACGAAATCAGGAACAAATGAGATGCACGGTTCTTTGTTCGAATACAACCGCATCAATAACCTTGAAGCGCGCGACCCCTTTACCCAGCCCACCAGCGTGCCACCTCTCCATTGGAATCAATTTGGCGGTTCTATAGGCGGGCCAATCCGCAAAGATAAGTTCTTTGTGTTCGGTTACTACCAGGGAACGCGGAGGCGCATCGGCGGATCGGTTCTCACCCGCGTGCCGACCCCCGCCGAGGCCGCTGGAGATTTGAGCGACCTCGGTGTTCCAATCTATGATCCGTCGACTGGGAACGCCAGCGGCACCGGGCGCACGCAATTTGTATCCTTCCCCTCTGGTACCAACGCTAATTCCTTGTGCACGAACTCGGCGGGCTGTCTAAACATGATTCCGACAAGCCGCATTTCGCCGCAAGCCACCGCACTACTCAAGTTGCTTCCGGCCCCGAATGTCGCGGGCGCCGTTGGGGGAGCTAACAATTTCATTGGGAGCGGCGTGCAGACCTACGACACAAACGAGCCCGGGATACGCGTAGACTACGTGCAAAACTCCAAGCTGCGTTATTTCGGGCATTACGCCTACGGTGGGTATGACCTCGACACTCCTGGCGCGTTTGGGACGGCCGGTGGTACTCAATTCAATGGGTTCAGCGGTGAAGGAATCACCAATGCGCGGAATCAGAATGGTGTTGGCGGTGCGAGTTATGTCCTTAGTCCGACGATGCTTGCTGATTTTCGAATCGGTGTTACGAAGTACCGAGTGTTCCTGAGTTCGCCGGACGCCACCCAGCAACTGGCAACGCAAGCGGGCCTCGCGGGCCTCAACTTTCCTAGCCGCCCCGATACCTGGGGGCTGCCGGACCTGAACGTCAACAGCACCGGCGGATTCCAGATGGGGTACCAATGTAACTGCCCCCTCAATGAACAGGATCTGGAATACCAGGGCGTGACGAACTGGACGAAAGTCATGGGCAACCACCGGTTTAAAGTTGGCGCAGACATACGGCGCCGCCAAAACAAGCGTCTGCCGAGCGACCAGCATCGCGCGGGAGTTTACACGTTTGAAACAGGCGTTACCGCATTAAACTCGGCAGGCAATCAAGTAGGTGGGCTCGGCATCGCTTCTTTTCTACTCGGAGATCCTAGCCAGTTTAATCGATTCGCGCAAATTTCAACCACCCAGCAGGATCTGCAGTGGAGCATGTACTACTATGCGGAGGACACTTGGCGCCTCACAAATAAACTCACCCTGAATTACGGCTTGCGCTGGGATACTTGGTTTGCTGACGAATCCTTGAATGCGGGCCAGGGCGGCCGCTACGATGTGAGCACCAATACCGTATTCATTCCCGGCGTCGGCGGAGTGTCTCAGTCGGGCGGGGTAAACACTCCGTATCACAACTTTTCCCCACGGCTGGGAATTGCTTACGCACTCGATCCCAAGACGGTCATACGCACCGGCTGGGGGCGTAGCTACTTCGAGGGAACATTCGGCTGGACATTCAACGTGCTTGCCGCAGATGTTTACCCTTCGATCGTCAATCAGAGCATTCCGGCCCCGAACGCTTTCGCTCCGATTAACTTTGGACCGCTGCCCGCCGGTTGCACTTCGCCTCTTTGTGTGGGGCCGCCAGCTCCGGTCTTCCCCACGATTCCTTCCAACGGGAGATTGCCGCTTCCGAATGGGATTGGTACATCCAATATTCCTACAAACCTAGAAATCCCCTACGTGGATTCCTATAACCTGACCGTTGAGCGAGCAGTTTTCGAGGATGCGACCCTGAGTGTCGGCTACGTTGGGAACCTCGGCCGGGACCTGAACGGCGGCTGGAACCTCAATGCTCCCGTTCCGGGCCCGGGCTCGAATACTTCGCGCCAGCCTCTGTTTACTAGGGTTGCGAGCGTCCCGTGGAGCCACGCATTCGGCTTGACGCAGGATCTTTTCAACAAGTGCGATTGCGAGAGCAGCACTTATAACTCTTTGCAAGCCAAGTTCGTGAAGCGCTTCTCCGCAAACTACTCCCTGCTCACCAGCTACACTTGGTCAAAGGCGCTCGACTTCGGAGAATTTGGCACCGAATCCAACCAGTACAATTACCGTGTGGATCACGGCCCCGCGGTGTTCGACCGCGCGAGCATTCTTACGATCGGTCACACGGTGATGCTGCCTTTCGGGCACGGCCAGCGCTGGGGATCAAACTCGAGCGGATTGGCAAATGCGATTTTGGGTGGCTGGCAATGGACCGGGATCACGACTATCGAGAGCGGTCTTCCTTTCTCGGTGGTGCAGGGCAACAACGCCAGCTTGAACACCTTTGACATGACACTTCGCCCGGACCGTACCGGCAATCCGTTCTCAGGCACATGTCCGAATGGCCTCACAACGCGGTCGGCGAATTGCTGGTTTAATCCAGGAGCTTTCTCCGCGCCGGCCCCGTTCACCTTTGGGGACACTAGCCGGAACTCGCTTCGCGGTCCGCGTCTATTTGATGCCGACTGGGGATTGCACAAGAACTTCAAGCTCACCGAAAAATTCGGTCTCCTTTTCACCTGGGATGTGTTCAACGCCCTCAACCATCCCAATCTGCAAAATCCGAACAACAACATTTCCGACTCGAAGGTAGGAGTCATCTCGGACATCGTCGCCTTGAGCAACACCAGCTCGGGCATGCGCACTCAGCAGCTCGGTTTGCATTTGACCTGGTAGTTTTCGGCGTGGCGGGCAGGTCCTTGTGGATCGACGCCCCTCGATTGACCGGACCTCGGGCCGGCCGGTTCCACCCCAACGGCCGGCCCTTCGCGGCTGCTAAGGGCCATGTCTGCTCTGTCATAAAGGAACGCAAGACAGAGAACCTGTTTCCGTGAAGAGGGTTTCGCTCATGAGGCTTTCTCGGCGCTGTTTGGGGAAGCGCTGTCTTGGCATTCTCGGGGCCTCGGCAATCCCGCGAGAGATATGGGGGGCGGTTGAGCTAACACCGCACTTCTCTGCGCCGCAGAATGAAACCGCCAGCGGCCCACCCAAATTTCTTGTCGAAGATTTCTCTAGAGTCTTCGATCCCGCTTACCTAAGCAACGGCTTAATCGGCATTCGCCCCGGTGCGAACCCTCTCGCGAAAGCGCAAACGTGTGTCAGCGGATTTGACTTCGTGCATCCCGCGTACAAAGTGGAATGTCTTTCCCCCGCACCGTATCCGCTCGAAACGGACATTCGCGTCGGCGAGATGAGTCTGCTGAAGCATCCGGGTTTGGTGAAGCTAAGGCGCCAAACACTGGATACGACGTGCGGCGAACTCGTGACTCGGATGGATTTTGCACCGGGAAACAGCGGGCAGTTAACCATCGAAGTTCTGCAATTCGCCTCACGCTCCGTCCCTTCTCTCCTCTGCCAGCAAATCACCGTGACGGCCTCGGCTGACACGGAAATCGAATTCGTACTGCAAGTTGAAGATCGTGCCGTGCCCGGCCGAACCTATTTGAGCCAAGTGCCGGAGCGCACGCAAATCGACCTGGTACTCGGAATGGAAAGTGCAGGCAGCCTCAGCGAGTTGGGTCTTGCTCTGTGGATAGCGACTCCCGATGGCCCGGCCCGGAAACGCGGGATTTCCCGCGACGAGTCCGGCTTATCCCGGAGCTATGCTTTAAAGGCGCGCAGCGGGCAAGCCGTTCGGTTCCAGACTATCGCTGCCCTGGTCTCAAGCCTTTATCATCCCGAGCCTGCGCTCGAAGCCATCCGCCTCGCAAGCTGGGGGAGTCTGCTTGGATTTGAAAACCTTCGCCAGCAGAACCGTTTTGCCTGGGCGGAACTCTGGAAATCCCGTGTCAAAATAACCGGAGACGCCGATGCACAGCGTGTGTTGGACGCGGCTTTCTTCTACCTCCATTCAAGCGTGCACGCTTCCACGCTCACCGGCATGCCACCATTCGGCTTGTCGCAGTTTTCCTACTATTACGGCCACAGTTTCTGGGACACCGAAAGCTGGTCCCTTTTGCCTGTCACCTTAACCGCTCCCGCCACTGCGCGCTCCTTGCTCGAATACCGGGTTCGCGGGCTCGCTTACGCGAAACGCCAAGCCGCGCTTTACGGCTATCGCGGCGCGCAATTTCCCTGGGAAGCCGCGCCTTCGAAGGGATTCGAAACAACACCAACGTTTGCCGGCACAGGTTGGGGCGAGCAACACATCACTCCCGATGTCGCCCTGGGATTCTGGGAATATCAACTGGCAACAGCGGATCAAAACTTCTTGCGCGAAGCTAGCTGCCCTGTTCTTCAAGCAGTTGCGGAGTGGATTGAGAGCCGCGGTGTCTTCACCGCTCGGGGATTCGAAATCCAAAATATCATGGGGCCGGACGAGAGCGTTCCCAATATAAGCAACTCCTCGTACATGAACCTCGTCTGCAAAATGGCGATGGCGGCCGCCACCCGTGGCGCACAAATGGCGGGGTTGTCAGCGCCAGAATCCTGGCGCAAAGTCCATGACTCCCTGGTCTTGCCGATCGACAAAGCCAAAAACATCGTACTGCCCTACGATAATCCTCCCGCGACGGCGAACCCCGCCTACTCGCTCGACCAGTTGGATTTCCTGACCATTCATGACCCTCCCGTTAGCAAGGAGCTGCTGAAAAGCACGCATACTTTCGAGGATACGGTTCGCCAGCAACGGATGGCTGCCTCGAAGTCAAGTCAGCGCGATTTTTCCATTGGATTCGCGGAAGCGGCGGAAGCTGCCACAGCGGCTTTCGTGGGAGACAGGCGCGGTGCTCTCGAGCTTTTTCATCAGTCCTGGAAAAATGTTTGGCTCGAACCTTTCGGCATGATCCGGGAGACGCCTTCCCAGGACTATGGTTGCTTCCTCACCAATTTTGGTTCCCTGTTGCAAACCGTAATGTTTGGATTTACGGGTCTACGAATTTCCGAAAACGATTGGCAAAAGTATCCCGCGTCTCTTCCCGCCGGCTGGAGCAAGATTGAAATTGACCGCGTCTATGTGAAAGGACAAGCGAAGCGGCTCGTTGCTACCGATGGCTCCCCTGCGCAATTCCTAACGGCTTAGGGACCCTAGATCTTGTTGGGAAAAACGCATGCAGACAGTTTTGTCGACCGTGCGTCCGGAATCCGAAGTAGAATCGACTTACTCAAAGGGAGACCTCTGCGAAAAATGGCCACGTTCTCCAATTTGGAGGCTGTTTGCCAGGATATTCGGTACGCAGCGCGCGTCTTGCGCAAAAATCCTGGCTTCACTGCGGCGGCCGTATTGACCTTGGCCCTGGGCATTGGGGCGAACGCGGCGATCTTCAGTCTCGTCCACGGAATACTGCTCCGCCCTCTTCCGTTCCAAGAACCCTCTCGCCTGGTTACCGTGCTTGATACGAAACCCACGGACAAGGTCGAGTGGCTTTTTGTGTCTCCCCGTCGGTTTGAGGAATTTGAGCGGCGCAGCAGGACGTTCGGCCAAATCACTGCTGCTGAGAACTGCTACTTTAGGATGGAAAACTCTGCCGCGCCGATTCTTCTCCAGGGCGGATGCACTTCCGCCAGTTTCTTTCCCATGCTGGGTGTCAAGCCATTCTTGGGGCGTTTCTTTACATCAGAGGAAGATCGTCCAGGAGGCAACCCCGTCGCGGTGCTGAGTTACAGTTGCTGGAAACAGCACTTCGGCGGTGATCTCGGAGCGATTGGCAAGTCCATTCGGCGTACGGCGAACGATGCCGAGTTTACGATTATTGGCGTGCTGCCTCCCGATTTCAAATTTGCCACGGAAGACTTTGCTCTATGGGCTCCAATCGGGTTAGACCCCAACTATCGCGATCGGGATGACCATCACCTTCTGGTTTTTGCCAGGCTGAAGGACGGCGTCACTCTCCCCCAGGCGCAGTCGGAAATGGACGGGATCGCGCAACAGCTCGCGCGTGAATATCCGACCACAAGCGCAGGCTGGGGCATTACGGTGCGACCATTACAACGTTTCTACTCGAGCGTGAGAAACATTCGGCAAACGCTGCTAGTTCTGCTGACCGCCGTCGGATTACTGCTCCTGATTGCCTGCGCAAATGTCGCCAACCTGCTCTTGGCGCACGCGAGTGCACGCCGCAAGGAGATCGCCGTGAGGCTGGCGGTTGGAGCGACGCGATCTCGCCTGATTCGGCAATTGGTGACGGAGAGTCTCTTGTTGGGCGTTGTCGGTGGTGTCGCGGGGTTCTCGCTGGCCCGTCTGGCGTTCAAGTCGATGATGGCAGCAGCGCCGTACATTCCGTCGTTTCGCCCGAACGCGATCCAAATGGACGATCAAGTGTTGGCCTTTGCGATTGCGGTCTCGATCGCTACTAGCGTGGTTTTTGGGCTCGGGCCCGCCCTGCGGATATCCCGCCAGGATTTGCGGGATTCCCTGCATGAGGCTGGGCGGGGCGCACACTCGGGTCCGCGCGAGCACATGGCGCGTAGGCTCCTGGTCGCATCAGAAATTGCTCTGGCCGTGGTATTGCTCGCGGGCGCGAGTCTGCTACTGGAAACCTACCGGAATCTTCAAACCGATCGCCTCGGCTTCAACTCAGACCACATCCTTGTTTCCAGCTTCTGCTGCCTAGACGAGACCCACTATCGGACGCAAAGCGATTTCTCCGCGTATTACACAAAACTATTCCAACGTCTTCGCGCATTGCCTGGCGTCGAGTCAGTAAGCGGTATCGATAGTCTGCCCCTCCGCCAATTTCGAGGATCAGGTTTTCCGTTCGAGATCCAGGGGAGGCCGGCACCGTTGCCCGGAAGCGAGCCGGCCGCTGATCTCTTTTTCATAGAACCCCGATACTTCGAGACCCTGCAGATACCCATGCTGCGAGGTCGTCCCCTCGCCGATGAGGATGATCTGAATAGCGCTCCCGTGGCCATCATCAACACGTCTCTGGCTAAGCGTTACTGGCCGGACCAGGACCCGATCGGGCGGTCGCTCCGTCCTGTGGGAGAGGCCAACCCCCGCTGGTATCG
>Ga0126371_10006058_pt1 | contig 10743 bp, 8 predicted proteins | sample PanSoiMetaPlot_4_FD_110145 | JGI IMG/M metagenome (GOLD analysis project Ga0126371, IMG submission 110145) | Tropical forest soil microbial communities from Panama - MetaG Plot_4 | ecosystem: Environmental > Terrestrial > Soil > Tropical forest > Bulk soil | place: Panama | collected 2016-02-17
ATGCGGCTCTCCTAGAGCAACGCCTTCGCGGCGGCGGCGACCGCCTCGGGCGTGATATTGAAATGCTTATATAGGGCGTCGGCGGGCGCCGAGGCACCGAAACCTTCCATGCCGACGAAGGCGCCCTGGGACGCGAGATAGCGGTCCCAACCCTCGCGGCAAGCGGCTTCGACGGCAACCCGCGGCGCCGTACCCAAGACGGCGCGTCGATAGGCCGCATCCTGCCGTTCGAACAATTCCCAGCATGGCATCGACACCACCGCGGCGGCGATCTTAGCCGCCGCCAGCTGGTCGCGCGCCGCCATCGCGATGCTAACCTCGGAGCCGGTGGCGAGCAGCGTCACTGCGCGCGGACCGTCGGCTTCGGCCAGCACATAGGCGCCGCGCGCCGATTTGTTGTCGGCCGCGGACGCGTCGCTGCGCAACGCCGGCAGTCCCTGACGCGACAACGCCAGCACCGACGGCGTGGTAAAATTCTCCAGCGCCAGCGCCCAGCATTCGGCGGTCTCGACCGCGTCGGCCGGACGGAAGAGATTGAGATTCGGGATCGCGCGCAGGGCCGCCAGATGCTCGATCGGCTGATGCGTCGGTCCGTCTTCGCCAAGACCGATGGAATCATGCGTCATCACGAAAATCACGCGCAGACGCATGAGCGCGGCGAGGCGGATCGACGGCCGGCAATAGTCGGTGAACACCAGAAAGCTACCGCCATAAGGCACGATGCCGCCGTGCGCCGCCATGCCGTTCATCGCCGCGGCCATGCCGTGCTCGCGGATGCCGTAATGGATATAACGACCGTCATAGGCCGCCGCGGTCAGCACCTTTTGGCCTTTGACCATCGTGTTGTTCGACGGCGTCAGGTCCGCCGAACCGCCGATAAGATCGGGAATCGCCGGCACCAGCGTTTCAAGGCAACGGCCGGACGATTGCCGCGTCGCCTCTTTCTTGTGCTCGGCGGCGAAGGTCTTGGCCGTATTCGCGAGCGCGTCACGCCAGCTCGCGGGCAGGTCGCCTTTCATCCGCCGCGTCAACTCGTCGCGCGCTTGCGGATCGGCGGCCGCCAAACGCTTGCGCCAGGCGGCGTGTGGCGTCGCGCCGCGCCCGCCCGCCGTGCGCCATGCCTTCATCAGATCGTCGGGGATGACGAAAGGCGGCGAATCCCAGCCGAGGCGTCGGCGCGCACCGGCAATCTCTTCGGCGCCGAGCGGCGAACCATGCGCCGCGGCGGTGCCGGCCTTGGTCGGCGCGCCAAAGGCGATGATGGTGCGGCAGGCGATCATCGTCGGCCGATCGCTTTGCCGCGCCTCAGTGATGGCGGCGGCGATCTGGTCGGTGTCATGGCCGTCGATGGCGATCGTGTTCCAGCCGTGCGACTTGAAGCGCGCGATCTGGTCGTCGTCGCAGGCAAGCGACGTCGCGCCGTCGATCGAGATCGAATTGTTATCCCAGAAGAGGATCAGCTTGCGCAGCCGCAGATGGCCGGCGAGCCCGAGCGATTCATGGCTCAGGCCCTCCATCAGGCAGCCATCGCCGGCCATGACATAGGTGTAGTGATCGACCAGATCGTCGCCGAAGCGCGCGTTGAGGATGCGCTCGGCCAACGCCATGCCGACCGAATTGGCGATGCCCTGACTCAGCGGACCGGTGGTGACTTCGATGCCGGGCGCGTGACCGCGTTCGGGATGGCCGGCGGTGCGGCTGCCGAGCTGGCGGAAATTCTCGATCTCCGTGATCGTCATCTGCGGATAGCCGAGCAGATAGAGCAACCCGTAGAGCAGCATCGAACCGTGACCGGCGGACAGGATGAAGCGGTCGCGGTCCGGCCAATCGGGATCGGCGGGATCGAACTTGAGAAACTTGGTGAACAGGACCGTCGCGACGTCGGCCATGCCCATCGGCATGCCGGGATGGCCGCTCTTGGCCTTTTCCACCGCGTCCATCGCCAGCGCGCGCAGGCAGTTCGCCATGCGAAACAGAAACGGGTCGCGCGGCTTCGGCAGCGGCGGTGCGGCGGCGGTTTTGACGTCGGTGGTGGCGCTCATAGAAGCGAACGATTCGCGGCTTGGAATTCGAAGGAACGCGCGGCACCTTCGCCTGTCGCGGCGGGCGCCGTCAACCCGGATATCCGACGATGGAACGAGACTCGTCCCACCTTGGTTGCGGCGCTTGGCGCCAGCGGCTAAGGTCGCCCCGGACACGCGACTTGGCCGCGTCGTACAGCCGGATTGGGGCGTCGCCAAGTGGTAAGGCAGCGGATTTTGATTCCGCCATACGGAGGTTCGAATCCTCCCGCCCCAGCCACGCAACCGCGACAAGCTTCCGCCCGTTTGATCGCGGCGAGGCGGCATGGCCGATCCATCTTTTGAGACCGACATTCCGGCCCGGCTCGATCGGCTGCCGTGGCATCGCTTTCATTGGCTGATCATTACGGCGCTGGGCGTGACCTGGATCCTCGATGGACTCGAGGTCACGTTGGTCGGCTCGCTGTCGGGCGCCATTACCAGCTCCGACGGTCTAGCCATGAGTGAAAGCCAAGTCGGCCTCGCCGCCAGCGCCTATATTGCAGGCGCGATCGCCGGTGCGCTCGCCTTCGGCCAGCTCACCGATCTTTACGGCCGCAAACGCCTGTTCAGCATCACCGTGCTGGTCTATGCCGTCGCCACGATCGCAACCGGGTTTGCGTGGAGTTTCGTGTCTTTCGCGCTGTGCCGCTTTTGCACCGGCGCCGGCATCGGCGGCGAATACGCAGCGATCAATTCGACGATCGACGAGATCATTCCCGCGCGCATGCGCGGCTGGACCGATCTCGCAATCAACGGCACCTTCTGGATCGGTGCGGCGCTCGGCGCCGGCTCGTCTCTCGTTCTGCTCGATCCCCGAATCCTGCCATCGTGGCTCGGCTGGCGCCTTGCCTTCGGTATCGGCGGCGCGCTGGGATTCGGCATCGTCATACTACGGCGCTTCGTTCCTGAAAGCCCCCGCTGGCTGATGACGCACGGGCGGATCGCCGACGCGGAACGGATCGTACGCGACATCGAGACGAGCGTTCGCGGCCCGCCGGGCGCACTGCCGAAAGCGAACGGCAAGTCGATCCGCATCGCGCCGCGCGGCCCGGTGCGGCTCGTCGAACTCGGCGCCGTTCTGCTGCGTCGCTATCCGGGCCGCACCGTCCTCGGCCTGACGCTGATGGCGGCGCAGGCATTCTGCTACAACGCCGTCTTCTTCACCTATGCGCTGGTGCTTCAGCGCTTTTACGGCATCGCCGCCGATCGCGTCGGCGCTTATATACTGGCCTTCGCCGTAGGAAACTTTTTCGGTCCGCTGCTGCTCGGGCCGCTATTCGACACGCTCGGGCGGCGGATCATGATCACGCTCACCTACGGCGTCGCTGGCGGGTTGATGACGGTGACCGCGCTGCTGTTCGCTTTCGGCGCGTTGGGCGCGACTGGCCAGACAGCGCTATGGACCGCAATCTTTTTCTTCGCCTCTGCGGCCGCAAGTGCCGCCTATCTCACCGTCGGCGAGGTCTTTCCGCTCGAACTGCGCGCGCTGATCATCGCTCTATTTTATGGCTTTGGCACCGCGATCGGTGGCGTCGGCGGTCCGGCGTTATTCGGCATCCTGATCGAAAGCGGCTCGCGCCGCGCGCTGATGTGGGGTTATCTCCTGGCGGCGGTCTTGCTGATCGCGGCAGCTGCGGTCGAGGCCGTGCTCGGCGTCGACGCGGAGCGCCGGGCGCTCGAAGACCTGGCGCCGCCGCTTTCGACACACCCTTGACCGCACGGTGCCGCAACAACGGGCGATGGCACGCGGTGCCTGCGGCGCGCATGCCTCCCCGCACAATAACTCATTGAGCCGTCGGCGCGGTTCCGCGCTAGCTTGCCGCGAGAAATCCGGAGCCTCCGATGTCGGCCGAGACGGAAGCGCGCATCATGTCACGTCCGCGTCCGCGGCATGCCGCGATCGCTGGCATGTCGGCATTGCTGCTCGGCATCGGCCTGTCGCGATTCGCGTTTACGCCGCTGATCCCGGCGCTGGTGCAAGCCGGGTGGTTCACCGCCGCGCAAGCCGGTTATCTCGGCGCCACCAATCTCGCTGGCTACGTCGTCGGCGCGGCGATCGCGCGGCGCGCGGCGCACCACGTGCCGGCAATGACACTGGTGAAAGCGGCGATGATCCTCGCTGCGGCGAGCTTTGCCGGTTGCGCCCTGCCGCTCGGCTTCGCCTGGTATTTCGGGTGGCGGTTGATCTCGGGGATCGTCGGCGGCGTTCTGATGATCCTCGCGCCGACCGCCGTGCTCGCGGCGACGCCGGTGGACCGGCGCGGCCGCGTCGCCGGCATCGTGTTCACCGGCGTCGGCGCCGGCATCGCCTTGTCCGGCACCGCGATCCCGTGGCTGGTGCGCGCCGGACTGCCGACGGCGTGGCTGGCATTGGCCGCCATCGGCGTAGCATTGACCGTGTTGGCGTGGGGCGGCTGGCCGCATCACGCGCACATTCCGGGCGCAGGCGCACACTTGGTGCGGCCGCCGCGGTCGCCGACAGTCGTGCGTTTGGTGATCTCCTATGGCTTCATCGGCCTCGCCTTCGCGCCGCACACCGTCTATTGGACCGATTTCATCGCCCGCGGCCTCGGCCTGGGTTTGGGCGTCGGCGGATTTTTCTGGCTCGTACTCGGTTTCGGCGCCGCCTGCGGCCCGATGCTCACCGGCTTCATCGCCGAGCGACTGGGTTTCGCGCGCACCTATACCCTGATCCTCGTCGCGCTCGGCATCTGCATCGGCGCGCCGGCGTTGTGGCCAAGCATGCCGATCCTCCTGCTCTCGTCATTCGGCACCGGCGCATGCGGCCTCGCGACGACGTCGCTGGGATCCGGCCGCGCCGCCGAACTGGTGCCGATCGAGCAACATCGCCAGCTCTGGGGCTGGATGACCATCGCCTATGCGATCGTCTATGCGGCCGGCGGCTATATCAGCGCCTTCATCTTCGCGCACGCCGGTTCGTACACGATCCTGTTCGGGTTCGGCGCAACGATGGCGCTGGTGTCGGCGCTGTTCGCATGGCTGTCGGCGCGCAGCGAACGGATTGCCGCGTCGGCATAGGCCGACAGAACTCAATGCCGCCGCCACGGATTCGGCCGCGTCGCAGGACGCGGATGACTCCGCATTGATGATCAAGCTATAATCAACGCACTGGTTAGTGGATAAAAAAACTCGTCTCGGGCGTCATGCTAACCAAGGAGAAAAATCAATGTCGGGAGGGACCTTACGTGCGCGCGGGGGCGCGTTTCTTGCCCCGCTGATTGCCGCCGCCGTTCTGTTCGCAGCCGCGGCGCACGCTCAGAAGCCGATCGTCGTCGGCGCTTCGATCTCGGAAACCGGGCCGCTGGCCGTCGATGCGGCCTATCATCTGAAAGGCATCCAGCTCGGCATCGCGGACGCCAACGCGCATGGCGGCTGGCTCGGCCGCAAGCTTGAGCTCAAACTATACGACGACCAGAGCAACCCCGGCACGGCGGTGCGGCTTTATACCCGCCTGATCACCGAGGATAAGGTCGACCTGCTCGTCGGACCCTATTCGAGCGGCATCAGCCAGGCGGTCGCGCCGCTGATGAACAAATACGAGCACGTGACGCCGATGCCGGGCGCGTCGCTGCCGGCGATTTTCTCGGCCGGCAACAAGTGGGCGTTCCAGCTACTGCCGCCGGCCACCGGCTATCTCGACGGCATGCTGCCGATGACCAAAGCGATGGGCGCGCACAAGATTGCCATCTTGCAGGCGCAGTTGTCGTTCACGCTGGCTTGCGGTCAGGCACGGCTCGATCAGGCCAAGGCCCTCAGCATGGACGTGGTCTACAGCACGACCTATGCGATGCCGCCGCCGGATTTCTCGTCGATCGCGCTAGCGATCAAGAGTGCGAATCCCGATGTCGTCATCGCGTGCTCCTACTATCCTGACGCCGTCGGCTTGGCCCAGGCGCTGCATCGCATCGGCTACGCGCCGAAGTTCTTCGCCGAGACCATCGGTCCGGCCGAAGACCAGTTCATCAGCGCGCTGGGGCCGATCACGAACCGGATCGTGTCCAACACCAGCTGGTGGCCGAGTCTGAAGACGCACGATAACGCCGGATTCATCGCGCGTTACAAGGCGATGTTCCACGAGGATCCGGACTACCACTCGGCGGCGACCTATGCCGCCATGCAGGTTCTTGGCGCCGCGGTCAAGGCAACCAAGTCGCTCGACCAGGAGAAGCTGCGGGCCTGGATGGCGACCCACGAGGTTGAAACCGTGCAGGGCATGTTCAAGAGCGGCCCGACCGGTCTGGCGATGGGGTTCGAGCAGTACATGTTCCAGATCCAGAACGGCAAACGCCTTCTGGTCTGGCCGGCAAAGAACGAGCAAGCCAAGCCGCAGGTCCCTTACACCGGCCAATAGCCGGAGCGGCCACGCAAGGGGGTTGATGGTCGGGGCGGCCGGGTGATCGTACTGCAGTTGGTCGTCAACGGGGTGCTCCTGGGCGGGACCTACATTCTGCTCGCCCAGGGGCTCAACCTCGTGTTCGGCGTCATGGGCATTGTCAATCTTGCCCACGGCTCGATCATCACCGTTGCCGGCCTGTTCACCTACTGGTTCGTGACGCACACCGACCAGAGCCCGCTATGGCTGATCCCGTGCGTGTTTGTCGTGATGCTCGCGGTCGGCGCGGTGCTGCAGCGGCTGTTGCTGGAGCCGCTCGCCAAACTCGGCACCCGGCGCGAGCTGCTCAGCCTGATGGTCACGTTCGGCCTGTCCTACGTGATCGTCGAGACGGCGCTCAACTTCTTCGGTTCGCAATACGTGTCGCTGCCCAACCTGCAGGAGACGTGGTCGGTCGGCGGCTTGGCGATCAATGAGGCGCTGGTCGCCGCCGGCGTGCTCGGCGCGTTGATCTCCGGCTGCCTGCACGTCTGGCTGCATTACACGCCATCGGGCAAGGCGCTGCTGGCGACGTCGCAGAATGCGACCGGCGCGGTGACCTGCGGCATCGACGTGCGGCGGATGCGCGGCATCTCGTTCGCGATCGGTTCGGCGCTCGCCGGCATCGCCGGCGTCCTGTTGATCCTTATCCTGCCGCTGTCGGCGCCGACGGCCGACACACTCACCATTCTCTCCTTCGTCATCGTCGCGCTCGGCGGGCTCGGCGACTACAAAGGCGCCGTCTACGCCGGGCTGCTCCTCGGCCTCGTCCAATCGGGCGTCGGCTATTACCTCGGCGGCGACGTCGAGGTCGTGGTGCCGTATCTGCTGCTGATCACGTTCATGGTTCTGCGCCCGCAGGGCCTCGGCCAGGCGGCGCGGTAGGCATGCGAGCGCCGCGGTGAATCTCGACGCGCGACAGGTGGGCCAGTGGATCGGGCGGCGCTTGGCGGCGCCGAGTTCCGCCGTTGCGGTCGGGCCACGACCGCTTGCGACCGCCGCACTGGTGGCGGCGATCGCGTGCGCCGGTGCGGTGCCATTGGTGACCAGCGCCTACGTCCTGCAGCTCGCCACCGACATTCTGACTTTCGCGGCGCTGGCCTATTCGTGGAACGTCATCAGCGGCTGCACCGGCTATCTGTCCTTCGGACAGGTGTCGTTCTTCGGCATCGGCGCCTACGCGACGTCGGCGCTGGTGCTGCGCACCGGACTGCCTTGGTATGTCGCGGCGATCATCGGCAGCGCGATCGGCGGCGCGAGCGCCGCAGTGCTCGGCACGATCATGCTGCGTCTGCGCGGCATCATGTTTGCGCTGGGCATGCTCGGCCTCGCCCGCATCCTCATGGTGGTTTCGTCGAATTGGGATTTCATCGGCGGCGCCGCCGGATTGATCCTGCCGGCCCAGCTCACGCCGGTCGCGGTCTATTTCGCGATGTGGGTCGCGGTGCTGGTCGCCTTCGCGCTGAATTATTTCGTGCTGCATTCGCAATGGGGCCTGTCCGTCACCGGCGTCCGCGACGACGAGGTCGCCGCTTCGGCCATCGGCGTGCCCACGTCCTGGGTGAAGATCATCGCATTTATCCTCAGCGCGCTTGCACCCGCCGCGGTCGGCGGCTTGGTGGCGTGGAACCGGAGCTTTCTCGACCCGCCGAGCGCATTCGATCCGACCCTCGATCTGCAGGTCATCGTTTTCGCGCTGTTCGGCGGCATCGGCACGTTGTGGGGGCCGGCGCTCGGCACCGTGACCCTGGTGATTGTCGGCGAGCAGTTCTGGGCCTATCTGCCGGATCTGCAACTGGCGCTCTATGGCGTGCTCGTCATCGCCGTCGTGCTCGCCTTTCCCGGCGGCATCGTCGGCATCGCCAACAAATTCGGCTGGCTGCGGCGCAAGCCGGTCGCGGCACCGGCGGCATTTCCCGTCGTCGCCCGGCCGGCGCAGTTGGCGACGTCCGGCAACGACGCCGTCATCGAGGTGCGCGACCTGACGGTGCGGTTCGGCGGCCTGGTCGCCCTCAACGGCGTGTCGCTCGCCGTCAAACGGGGCGAGATGGTGAGCATCATCGGCGCCAACGGCGCCGGCAAAACGACGCTGTTCAACGCGATCACCGGCTTCGTCAAACCGACCGAAGGCGGCGTCTTCTATCAAGGCAAGTCGGTGTCGGACATTCCCTCGCATCAGCGGGCGCGTCGCGGCATCGCACGCACTTTTCAGATTCCGCGGCTCATGGAATCCATGACGGTGTGGGAAAACACCCTGCTCGCGGCGCGCAACGGCAAACGTGCGGCAGCGGCCGTCGATCAGGCCGCCTGGGCGCTGCACACGGTGAAGCTCGACAGCCTGTGGCTCGAGCTGCCGAACAAGCTGAGCCCCGGCCAGCAGCGGCGGCTCGAAATGGCGCGCGCTCTGGCGCTCGATCCGACGGTGATCCTGCTCGACGAGGTGATGGCCGGCATGACGCGCAATGAGCAGGGCGAGATTCGCGCCGTCCTGCGCCATTTCCGCGACCTGGGCGTGGCCGCCGTCGCCGGCGTCGAGCACATCATTTCGGCGATCGCCGACATCTCGGACCGCATGATTGTGCTCGACCGCGGCAAGAAAATCGCCGAGGGAACGCCGGAAGAGGTGCTGCGCGACCCCGCCGTCATCGAATCCTATCTCGGCAAAGTGTCGTGAGCGTATTGGCGTCGTCACCCGCCAGAACCGACGCGCTTCGCGTCGAGGGGTTGGTCGCCGGCTTCGGCGACCTCACCATCCTGCACGACGTCTCGCTGACGGTGCCTGCCGGCAAAGTGACCGTGCTACTGGGCGCCAACGGCGCCGGTAAGACGACGCTGTTCCGCGCCATCACCGGCCTAGTGACGCCGCGCGCCGGCAGTGTCACGCTGTTCGGCGAGGAGATTGCCGGACACGCGCCGCATCTCATCGCCCGCGCCGGCATCGGCCACGTGCCCAGCGGCCGCGAGCTGTTTCCGCGAATGCCCGTGAGCGCGCATCTCGATCTCGGCGGCCGCCTCTGCCCGCCAAGTCAGCGCGCGGCATTGCGCCAGCGCGTGCTCGATCTCTTTCCCGAGATCGCCGAACGGCTCGGCCAGGCCGCGGGTACATTGTCCGGCGGCGAGCAGCAGATGGTCGCGATTGCGCGCGCATTGATGACCAATCCGCGTTTGTTGCTGCTCGATGAGCCGTCGGCGGGCCTGGCGCCGAAAGTCGTGCTCTCGGTCTTCCAGACGCTGGCGAAGCTGCAGGATCAGGGGATGAGTGTGCTGCTCGCCGAGCAGAGCATGACGTTCGGCCTTTCGGTCGCCAGCCGCGCCTATATCATTCGCGAGGGCCGCATCGTGCTGTCGGGCACGCCCGCCGAGCTCACCGCCGAACGCAGCGTCGTCCAGGCTTATCTCGGCGCCTAGAACTGGTAGCGGCGCAGCCCGCCATCCACCGGGATCACCGTGCCGGTTAGATAACGCGCCAACGGTGAGGCGAGAAAGACCGCGAGCACCGCAAGATCCTCCGGCTGGCCATATTCGCCGACAGGAATTTCGCGCGCCGCAAACTCGCGCCGCTCTTCCTCGGGATAGAGGCGAAGAATCTGTTCGGTGATGATGCGGCCGGGCGCGATCGAATTGACAGTAATGCCATGCTTCCCGATCTCACGCGACAGGCCCTTGGCCCAGGCATGCACGGCGGCCTTGGCGGCGAACGCGGCGTTGATCCGCTCGGGCTCCGACTTGCCGGTGATGTTGATAATGCGGCCCCATTTCTGCGCGATCATTCCCGGCAGGATCGCATGCGTCAGCTGCCGCAGCCTGGTGAAGTTGAGCGTCAGCGCCTCGTCCCAGCTCTGATCCGGTGCGTTCGCCGGCAGCGGCCGGCTGCCGCCGGCGCTGTTCACGAGAATCTCGATCTTGCCCAGGGCGCGCACCGCTTCGTCGCGGATACGTTGCGGCGATTCCGGCTGCATGACGTCGGCGACAACGATCGTCGGCCGGATGCCCCCCGCCTTCTCGATCCCGGCGGCGACCTGCTCGAGCAAATCCTTGCGGCGCGCCGCGATCGCCAACTGTGCGCCTTCCGCCGCCAATCCCACGGCGATGGCGCGGCCGATGCCCATGCTGGCGCCGGTGACCAGTGCGGTTCGCCCTTTCAGCTGCAGATCCACAGCGCCCCCTACTCGATGGCTCGTGCGCCGATGCGCTCCGGCGCGATCTCGGCCGCATAGTGCACGAGCGCGCCGAGCCGATAAATGCCGTGTACGAATTTGCCATAAGGCAGAATCAGGAATAGGGCGA
>Ga0126371_10006059_pt1 | contig 10742 bp, 10 predicted proteins | sample PanSoiMetaPlot_4_FD_110145 | JGI IMG/M metagenome (GOLD analysis project Ga0126371, IMG submission 110145) | Tropical forest soil microbial communities from Panama - MetaG Plot_4 | ecosystem: Environmental > Terrestrial > Soil > Tropical forest > Bulk soil | place: Panama | collected 2016-02-17
CCCGAGACCACCAACAACCGCATGGAGCTGATGGCGGCGATCGCTGCGCTCGAACACCTGAAGCGGGGCGTGACGGCCGTCGTCCACACCGACAGCCGCTACGTCCACGACGGCATCACCGAGTGGCTGCCGCGCTGGAAGGCCCGCGGCTGGAAGACGGCCGACAAGAAACCGGTGAAGAACGCCGATCTATGGCGGCGGCTGGAGGCCGCGCTCGAACGCCACGACGTCGCGTGGCGCTGGGTCCGCGGCCATGCCGGCCATGCCGAAAACGAGCGGGCCGACGCCCTGGCGCGCGCCGCGATCACCGCGGCGCGTCGCGTGGCCGACGATCCGACCTAGAGCGCTTTCAGCATCGCGTCGGCGCTCGATACTTCGAACGCCCCGGGCGCTTCGACGTTGAGCGTGCGGACGACGCCGTTGTCGACCACCATGGCATAGCGCTGCGAGCGCTTGCCGAGGCCACGATCGGTCAGGTCGAGCTCGAGCCCGACCGTCTGGGTGAACGCGCCGCTGCCGTCCGCCAGCATCAACACCTTGTCGTCGACCTTCTGGTCCTTGCCCCAGGCGCCCATCACGAAGGCGTCGTTGACCGACAGGCAGGCAACGGTGTCGACGCCCTTGCCCTTCAGCGCCGCGTATTTCTCGACAAAACCCGGCAGATGCTTGGCGGAACAGGTCGGCGTGAAGGCGCCGGGGAGCGCGAACAACACGACCTTCTTGCCCTTGAAGATGTCGTCCGTCGTGATCGGTTTCGGTCCATCCGCAGTCATGGTCATCAGCTTGACCGACGGAATCTTGTCGCCAACCTTGATGGTCATTGCCTCTCCAGTTCTGAGTTGGGGCCGTTGCGGGGCGGCACCATAGACCGGCCGCCGCGAAAAATCATCCACCCCGCGCGGCGGTGGATGCGGTCGCCGGTGCCGCGGGCGCTGCCGCGCGGGCGAGGCCGTTCAACACCGTGTCCGGGGTCAGGATTTCGGGCAGGACCACGCCTTGGGGCGCGCGCGGCCCATAGACCACGTTGAAGGGAATGCCATAGCGGCCGAACTCGCGCAGGTAGCGCGCGATGGCGGGATTGGGGCGCGTCCAGTCGGCGCGCATGGCGACGACGTCGGGCGCGGCCAGATGCTGGCGAACCGCGGCCGGCGCCAGCGCAAAAGCGGCATTGACCTTGCACGTCAGGCACCAATCGGCCGTGACGTCGACAAAGACGGTGCGTCCTTGCGCGACCAGCGACGCAATGCGGCTTTCGTCGAACGGCTGCCAGAATCCATCCCCCGTCTCGGATGGCAGCGGCGATGCGACGAGATTCGGCGTAACCAGCGCGCCAGCGATCAGTGCGACAACGGCAATCCGGCGCGCGGCCCCCGGTTGTATCCAGGCGACAGCCAGCACAACTGCAATCAGCAGCGCGCCGCAGACGACTGCGACCGCAGCGCCGCTTTCGACCGCCAGAACCCACAGTAGCCAGATCGCGGTTCCGGCCAGTGCCACCCCGAGAACGCGCTTCAACTCCACCATCCACGAGCCGGCCTTCGGCAGCCACAATGCCAGCGCCGGCGCGGCGGCGACCGCGAGATAGGGCAGCGCCAGGCCGACGCCCATGGCAGCAAAGATCGCCAGCGCAACCAGCGGCGGCGACAACAGCGCGAAACCGAGCGCGGTGCCGAGCAGCGGCGCGGTGCACGGCGTCGCCAGCAGCGTCGCCAAGACGCCGGCAAAGAAGCTGCCGAGATGGGCACGTCCCTCGCCCAGCGCCGTCAAGGACGCCGGCAGCGGAATCTCGAATAGGCCCCAAAGGTTGGCCGCAAACACCGTCAGGATCGCTGCCATCGCGATCAGGAACGCCGGTTGCTGGAACTGCAGCCCCCAGCCGACCGCGACACCGGCGGCACGGAAGCCGATGGCGACGGCCGCCAACGCAAGAAATGCGACGACGATGCCGGCGGCGCTCGCGAGGAAGCCGACGCGGACGGCGCCGCGGCCGCGCGCCGCGTGGTCGACGGTGCCAAGCAGCTTAAGCGCTAGCACGGGCAACACACAGGGCATGAAGTTGAGGATGAAGCCGCCGGCCAGCGCCAAAGCCAGCATCGGCAGCAGCTGCGTCCAGTCGATTGCGGGCGGTGGCGCCAGCGTCGGCACGATCGTCGCCGTCATCGCGCGCGGGCCGTCGGTGAGCGTGACGGTGAGCGGCTTGCCAACCAGCTTGACGAGCGCATCGGTGCCGCCGCCGTCGAGCGGCAGCCGCAACAGGTCATCGCTCGGCTGCGAACCGGCCGTCAGCCGCGGCGCACCGAAAGCGACGTTGGCGGCGCCTTCGACGAACGCATCGGGCGAAGCCAGCGGCGGGGACGCCGCAACGTACAGCAACAAGGCCGGTCGCGGCCCTTGGTCGATCGCGGCGGCGGCGATTTTGAGCCCGACCTTGCTGCCGTCGCCCGGCACTTGCGCCTGGAATTGATCGATGAGCGCGGCATAGCCGGCCGCATCGGCCGGCGGCGCGCCCGCCGGCAACGCGAGGCGCAGCACGGTCTGATAGGGAATGCAGATCTCGCGGCAGGTGAGGTAATCGAGATGCGCCGTCAGATCGAGTGGTTTTGCCGGATCGGCGACGCGGACGGCGATCGGCAGGACCACGGCGTCGCTGTAGCCCATGGTCTCGAGCCCCAGGACTGAAAAACGCTGCGGCGCCGGCCACAGAATGTCGGCATGCGCGAGATTCGTCGACCCGGCCCAATCAACGCGCGGCGGATAACCCGCATCGCCCGGCGAACGCCAATAGATATGCCAACCCGGCGCCATGCGGAACTCGAGGCCGAGCGTCTGCGTTTCCTGTCCGGCGAGCGCGGCGCGCGGCGCGATGAGCCGCACCTTGCCCTGGTCGGTGGTGAACCAGGACGACGATGCGGTCTCGGCGCGCGCCGGCGTCACAAAGCATGCCGCGAACAACACCAATGCCGCAAATGCGCGCCAGACACGCCGGCGTGTCTTGCAAGGCCGGCGGCGCGGGCTTATTTGAGAAACCTGGAGGTTATCGTGACGTCGCTCGCCGGCCATCTTCTCGTCGCCATGCCGCAGATGCAGGACCCGCGCTTCGCGCGCACCGTGGTCTATCTCTGCGCCCACAACGAGGACGGCGCGATGGGCCTCGTCGTCAACCGGCCGCTCGACGACGTGACCTGGCCGACGCTGATGAAGCAGCTCGGCATCGAAATGACTGGGACGAAGAGCGACAAGCGTATCCATTTCGGCGGCCCGGTCGAGGCCGGCCGCGGCTTCGTGCTGCACTCGGCCGATTACGTCGAAGACGGCACGCTGGTCGTCGCCGGCAACGTCGCCCTCACCGCCACGCTCGAGATCCTGCGCGCCATCGGCCGCGGCGGTGGCCCCAAGCGCAGTCTGCTTGCGCTCGGCTATGCCGGTTGGGGCCCCGGCCAGCTCGATTCCGAGATCCAGGCGAACGGCTGGCTGAGCGTCGCCGCCGACGAGGAGCTCGTATTCGACGCCCAGCACGACGACAAATGGCGGCGCGCGCTCGCCAAGCTTGGCGTCGATCTGCTGTCGCTGTCCGGCGAATCCGGACGCGCCTGAACCCTTCACGACACCGTCTCCGAGGCGCGCACCGTTTCGCCGTGCTGCACCCATTCGCTGGCCAGCAGGCCGAACAGCAGGTGATCCTGCCAACGGCCGTCGATCGACAGATACTCCTTGGCGAAGCCCTCTTCGCGGAAACCGCTTTTCAACAGCAACTGCCGGCTCGCCTGGTTGTGCGGCAGGCACGCCGCCTCGACCCGGTGCAGCCGTAACCGGTCGAACGCGAAGGCGAGCGCGAGCCGGAGCCCGTCGGTCATGTAGCCTTGGCGGGCAAAGCGCTCGCCGATCCAATAGCCGAGGCTGGCGGTTTCGGCGACGCCGCGCCGCACGTTCGACAGACTGACGCCGCCCAGCAGCACGCGATCGGCCCGGCGAATCAGCAGGAAGCTGTAGCCCTGGTCGCTGCGCCAGTCCGCGGCATAACGCTGCAAGCGCCGGCGGAAGCCGGCCCGGGTCACCGCGTCACCCGGCCAACTCGGCTCGAACGGCGCGAGGAAGCCGCGCGATTCGGCACGCAAGATCGCCCATTCGTCGAAATCCTCGCGCTCGGGCGTGCGCAACGTGACGCGCGGACCGACCAGCCGGAACGGCGGCGGCGCGGCGCCAAAGAAGCGGGTGATGGCCAGTAGTTCCGACCCCACCAGCGCCTCCTTTACGCCGCCAGGCGCCGCGCGAGGCGGTCGTAATCCTCGACGGCGTCGATCGGACCCAGCGCCGCGAAGGTCGGCCGTGCCGCAATCAGGCGCGCGGCGACGCGCGCCACCGCGGCGGCGTCGACCGCATCGATGCGGCGGATGATATCAGCCGCATCGAAGGGCCGGCCGAACACAAGCACGTGATTGCCGTGTTGCTCGGCCCGCGCGGATGTCGCTTCGAGCGACATCAGCAAACCGGCCTTGAGCTGGGCGCGGGCGCGGTCGATCTCCACCGGATCGAGACCGCGATCGAGCTTGCGGATTTCGTCGCACAGCACCGGCAACAGCTCGGCTGCTTCGCGCTCGCCGGTGCCGGCGTAAACGCCGAACAGGCCGCCGTCGCTGTACGAATGGCTGAACGAATAGATCGAATAGACCAGGCCGCGCTTTTCGCGAATCTCCTGAAAGAGCCGCGACGACATGCCTCCGCCGAGCGCCGCCGAGACGACCGATGCGGCGTGGTAATCGGGATCGGCGAAGGCGAAACCGGGAAAGCCGAGCAGCACGTGAACCTGCTCGAGGTCGCGATCTTCGCGATATTCGCCGCCGACATACCGCGCCGGTGCGGTCGCGGCGTGGCTGCGTGCCGGCAACGCGGCGAAGGCGCGCTCGGCCACTGCCACCACCGCATCGTGGTCGCAATTGCCCGCCGCGGCCAGGACCATGCCGGGCGCGGCGTAGTTGCGCGACAGATAGCCGGCCACCGCATCACGGCCGATGGCGCGAATGATCGCGGCACGGCCGAGCACGGGCCGGCCCATCGGCTGATCAGGAAACGCCTGTTCCTGGAGATAGTCGTAGATGATGTCCTCGGGCGTGTCCTGCGCCTGGCCGATCTCCTGCAGGATGACCGCACGCTCGCGTTCCAATTCGGCCGGCTCGAAAGTCGAGTGCTGAAGGATGTCGGCCAAGATATCGACCGCCAACGGCACGTCCGGTTTCATCACTTTGGCGTAATAGGCCGTGTGCTCGCGCGACGTGTAGGCGTTGAGATGGCCGCCGACCGCTTCGATCTCGGCGGCGATCTCGAGCGCTGAGCGCTTGGCGGTGCCTTTGAACGCCATGTGCTCGAGCACGTGCGCGACGCCGTTGATCTCTTTCGGCTCGTGCCGCGTGCCAACGTCCACCCAAACCCCGAGCGACACGGTTTCGACCGACGTCATCGCGTCGGTGACGACGCGCATGCCGTTGGTGAGCCGGCTGATGCGGACACTCATGCCGCGACCCCTTGGCGCGCATGCGCGCGCACGAAATGCTGCACGGCGGCGAGATCGTTGGGCAGGCTCACCCGCCGCTCGGGCAAAGCCATGAGATTGGCGAGGCGCGGCGGCATCGCCGGCCGCACGCCGCACGCCGCCATCACCGCGTCGGGGAACTTGGCCGGGTGCGCGGTTCCCACCACCACCATGGGCGTCGCCGGCTCACGCCGACCGCGGCGCGCCGCAGTCAGCGCCACCGCGGTGTGCGGATCGATCAGCACGCCGGCCGCGCGATAAAGCGCACCCATGGTCGCGCGCGTCTCGTCGTCGTCGACGCGTTCGGCCTGGAACAGCGCGCGCGCCGCCTGCCACTGGCGCTTCGTCGTCGGCAGCGTGCCGCTGGCGCGGAAATGCGTGAAAGCGGCCGCGGTCTTCGTGCCGCTGTTGCCGGAAAGCTCGAAGAAGAAGCGTTCAAAATTGCTCGACACCTGGATGTCCATGCTCGGGCTGATGGTCGGCTCGACGGTGCCGAGGCTCATCGTGCCGCGGGCGAAGAACCTGGTCAGAATATCGTTGCGGTTGGTGGCGATCGCCAGCCGCGCGATCGGCAGGCCTATGCGGCGCGCGACGTGGGCGGCATAGACGTTGCCGAAGTTGCCCGTCGGCACGGCGAAGGCGATTTCGTGCGCCGGCGCGCCGAGCGCCACCGCCGCCGCGACGTAATAGACGATCTGGGCCATGATCCGCGCCCAGTTGATCGAGTTGACCGCGGACAGGCCGAGTTCGTCGCGGAAGGCAGCGTCGGCGAACATCGCCTTCACCAAATCCTGGCAGTCGTCGAACGTTCCCTCGACGGCGACGGCATGGACGTTGCGCGCCGGCACCGTCGTCATCTGGCGCCGCTGCACTTCGGAGATGCGGCCGGCAGGATAGAACATGAAAAGATCAATCGCCTCGCGGTCGCGGCACGCCTCGATCGCCGCCGAACCGGTATCGCCCGACGTGGCGCCGATGATGGTGACGCGACGCCGGCGTTTGCGCAGCACGCGATCGAACAGCGGGCCGACCAGCTGCAACGCATAATCCTTGAAAGCGAGCGTCGGGCCGTGGAACAGCTCGAGCAGCCACAGGCCGGCGTCGAGCTGCCGCAACGGCGCGACCGCCGGATGCGTGAATGAGCGATAGGCGGTTTCGATCATGCGACGCCATTCCGCCGCCGGAACGGCGTTGCCGAGGAACGGCTGCGTCACCCGCGCCGCGATCTCGGCGTAGGACAAACCGCGCAACGCTTCGAACCAGGCGGCGCGATAGCACGGCAACCGCTGCGGCACGTAGAGACCGCCGTCGGGCGCCAAGCCGCTCAACAGAATTTCGTCGAAGTCCCGGCTTGTCGCCGCGGCGCGGCCGTGGCGGGTGCTGATGTAGCGCATCTTTGTCCGTGAATTGCGGCGGTCGAGGCCGAGCCTATGCCGCGAGATAGCGCGCGCGCAAGTGGCCCTCGAAGATCGACGCGTCGAGCGGCTTGCCGGTGGCGCGCGCCAGGATGTCGCGGGCTGAATAGCGCGAACCGAGGGAATGGACGTTGGCGCGCAGCCAAGCGAGCAGCGGCGCGAAATCGCCCTGGGCGATGGCGTCGGGGATCGCCGGCACGGCCCGTTTCGCCGCGTCGAAGAGTTGCGCCGCGGTCATGGCGCCAAGCGTATAGGTCGGGAAGTACCCCCAGGCGCCGTCGTACCAGTGGATGTCCTGAAGACAGCCGTCGCGGTCGTCGGGCGGCGTCACCGCCAGCAGACGTTCCATGCCCTCGGACCAGGCGTCGGGCAGGTCGGCGAGATCGAGCTCGGAAGATATCAACGCGCGCTCCAGCCGATAGCGCAGAATCACGTGCGCCGGATAGGTGACCTCGTCGGCGTCGACGCGGATCAACAAGCGTGCGACGCGTGTGCCGAGGCGGAAGAGGTTTTCCGCCTCCCATTCCGGTCCGCGGCCGCCAAAGCATTCGCGCAGAATCGGCGCGGCGAATTCGAGGAATTCGCGCGAGCGGCAAACTTGCATTTCAATCAGCAACGATTGACTCTCGTGGATGCTCATGCCGCGCGCCTCGCCGACCGGTTGGCGCCGCCATGCCACCGGCAAGCCGCGTTCATACAGCGCATGACCGGTTTCGTGCAGTACGCCCATCAGCGCGCGCGCGAAATCGGCCTCGTCGTAGCGCGTGGTGATGCGCACATCGTCGGCCGTGCCGCCGCAGAACGGATGCAGACTCTGGTCGAGCCTGCCGTGATCGAATTCGAAACCGAGATTCGTCATCAACCGCCGCGCCGCCTGCCGCTGCGCTTCGACCGGAAATAGGCCCGTCGGCCGCAACGGCAGTGCGCGGCCCGCCTGCGCCGCCAGCGCGCCCTCAACCAGCGTCGGCAGCCGTTCGGCCAGATGATCAAATAGCCGGTCGATCTCGGCAACGCGGCCGCCCGGTTCGAACTGATCGAGCAAGGCCTCGTACGGCGAAACACCGAGCTTGGCCGCCTTGGCGGCGGCAACCTCGCGCGTCAGGTCGAGGACGCGCTGCAGCAATGGCTGGATTGACGCGAAATCGTTGGCCGGCCGCGCCTTGCGCCAGGCCATCTCGCATTCCGAGCAGGCGCGCGAATAGGCCGCGACCAGATCGGCCGGCACCGCGGTGGCGTGCAGCCACAGCCGGCGCATCTCCGCAAGGTTCGCGCGCTGCCAATCGTCGAGCCCGTCGCGTGCGGCATCGTCCATCAGATCGGCGAGGCGCGGATCGGCGATGATCTCGTGCGCGATGACCTTGAGCTCGGCGAGTTGCTCGGCGCGCGCCGGCGCTGCGCCGTCGGGCATCATCGCCGCCGTGTCCCAATTCAGCATCGCCACCGCCTCGTTGACGAGGCCGAGACGCTTGAAGCGAGCTTCGAGCGTGGCGTAGGCGCCGGTCATACGCGCTCCTTCAGCCGGCGGCGAACGAAGAGGATGTAGATCTGCACGAGGCCGGCCGCCAGAGCATACCAAGTGATGGCGTAGGACAGATGATGATTGGGCAAGTCGATCGCCGTTTGTCCGCCTTTGGGCCAACCGCCCGGATTGGGCGTCGCGTCGGCATCGACGTAATAAGGCAGGACATCGGCATGCGGCGCAGCGGCAGCGGCCATCGCCTTCACGTCGATGAAATACCATTCATTGCGGGCCGGCTGATTGTCGGGCGTGAACCAAGACGGCCGGCCGCGATCGAGGCGCAGCGGGCCTGCGACCTGCGTCGGGCCGGTGATCTCGCCGGCGCGGCGGGTTTCCGGTGAAGCGAGTGCCGTGGGCACGAAGCCGCGATCGACCAGCAGAACCTTACCGTCGTCGAGCACGAAGGGCGTGACGATGTCGAAGCCGGCGGTGCCGTCGTCGGCGATCGCCGCCACCTTCATCTCATGATCGTTAACGAAATGGCCGGTCGCGCGCACCGGATGGTATTCGAACGTTTGCGCCGTGGCGCGGTTTGCCGGCAGCGCCACCGGCGGCCGATGAAACGCCGCCTGCCGCGCCGCGATCAGTCCTTCCTTCCAATGCAGCCGCTGCACCTGCCAGGTGCCGAGACCGATCAGCATCAGGAAGCCCACCGCCGCCCAAACGCTGGGCCAGAGCAGCGAACGCCTCACGGCGCCGCAGGTCCGCTGCCGAGAGCGCGGTGCCGATATTGCTGGGCGATGAGGATCGCCTTCAACGGCCGTAGCAGCGCGATGCCGCCGGCGAGCGTCACCGGCGTCCAAAGCACGACATGAACCCAGAGCGGCGGCGCGAAAACGATCTCGACCACCAATGCGCCGGCGACCACCAGCGCGCCGAGCACGAACATCACCAACACCGCCGGGCCGTCGCCGGCATCCTCCGCGCGGAGGTCGAGTCCGCAGCAGCCGCAGCGCGGCGTTATCGCCAGCAGGCCGTCGAACAATCGGCCTTCGCCGCAACGCGGACAGCAGCAACGCAACGCAACCGACAGCAACGAGACCGGCGCAGGGTCCGCGTGTCGCACGCGCTCACTCGGCGATATAGGCGCCGGCCGATCCCCACCAATAGACGCAGATGAAGAGGAACAGCCAGACGACGTCGACGAAGTGCCAGTACCACGCCGCGGCCTCGAAGCCGAAATGATGGTCCGGCTTGAAATGTCCGGCGATGGCGCGGAACAGGCACACGGCCAGGAACGTCGTGCCGATGATGACATGGAAGCCGTGGAACCCCGTCGCCATGAAGAAGGTCGACGGATAGATGCCGTCTTTGAAGCCGAAGGCCGCGTGTGCGTACTCGTACGCCTGCAATGCCGTGAAGCAGAGGCCCAGCAGCACCGTCACGATCAGGCCGCGCACCAGGTTCTTGCGGTCGTTTTCGATCAGCGCGTGATGCGCCCAAGTCACGGTTGTGCCGGACAGCAACAGCACCATGGTGTTGAGGAAGGCGATGTCCCACGGGTCGAACGGCCGGATGCCCTTTGGCGGCCAGACGCCGCCGACTGGATAGAGCGCCGAAGAGAAGAACGCCCAGAAGAAGGCGGAGAAGAACATCACTTCGGAGGCGATGAACAACGCCATGCCGAAGCGCAAGCCGATCTGTACCACCGGCGTATGGAAGCCCTGGAATTCCGCTTCGATGATGACGTCGCGCCACCACACGAACATGACGCCGAGCACGCCGAGCATGCCGGCCGCCATGACCCAGGGCGGTCCGCCATGCATCCACCACACGGCGCCGCCGGTGAGGACGCCGGCGATGATCGAACCGACCAGCGGCCACGGGCTCGGATCGACGAGGTGATACGGGTGCTTGTGGCCGGCGTGGCCCGCGGCGTGGCTGGATTCGGTCATTGGCTCATCCTTCAGCGAAACTGGGCCGGAGTGGCGACGGGCACCGACGCGGTCTGGCCGGCGGCGCCTTGGTCCTTGGCACGGAACATGGTGTAGCTCAACGTAATGGTGTCGACGTCTGCGTCGTTGGGATCGTTGACGATGTCAGGATCGACGAAAAAGGTCACCGTCAGGTCCTTGCTTTCGCCCGGCGCGAGGTATTGCCGGGTGAAGCAGAAGCACTGCAACTTGTCGAAATAGAGTCCGGTCTTGGCTGGCGTGACGTTGAAGGTCGCGGTGCCGGTGACGGCCGTCTGGCTGCGATTGACCGCGTGGTAGGCGACAGTCTTGGTCTCGCCCGGATGGACCTGCACCGCGGATTGCAGCGGACGGAATTCCCAATCGAG
>Ga0126371_10006060_pt1 | contig 10742 bp, 10 predicted proteins | sample PanSoiMetaPlot_4_FD_110145 | JGI IMG/M metagenome (GOLD analysis project Ga0126371, IMG submission 110145) | Tropical forest soil microbial communities from Panama - MetaG Plot_4 | ecosystem: Environmental > Terrestrial > Soil > Tropical forest > Bulk soil | place: Panama | collected 2016-02-17
CCAAAACCTATCGAAAACGTCAGCACCTTGATGCCGCACCAACGCGCCATCAGAAAATGACCAAGCTCATGAAAGAAAACGACGATCGTCAGCACAAACAAAAACGGCACCACGTAGCCGACGAGGTTCCCGCCAAATGCGCTCAAGCCCCCGATGATTTCCATACCCATTCGTACCTCGTCATGCCCTTGGCGGGCCTTTGTTCCACCCGTGGTTTACCTAAGATGCCTTTACGGCAATTTCGGGCAAGAGGTCACGAGCTAGACTTCTTGCCGTATGGTCAACGGCCAACGCTGCCTCGATACCGTCAGATTCCGCAAATAAACCCTGTCCCGCAGCCACATCTAGCGTTGCTTCAACCAGCGCGGCAATGGCCGTAAAAGGGATTTTTCCAGCAATAAACTCGCCGACAGCGACTTCATCTGCTGCATTAAGCACTGTGGGCGCAGCCCCACCTATTTCCATCGCGCGCCATGCCAGCCCCAGCGCTGGAAAGCGCTTAAGATCCGGTTCTTCAAAGGTTAACGTCTTCAGGGCGGCCAGGTCGAGCCGCGCTGCCGGCCCATCGATGCGGCGCGGCCAGGCGAGACAATGAGCAATCGGAATCCGCATGTCAGGCGATCCGAGTTGCGCCACCACCGACCCGTCGCGAAATTCCACCAAACCATGCACGACCGATTGCGGATGGACGAGCACGTCAATTTCATCCGGACTAAGCGAAAACAGGTGATGAGCCTCAATAAGCTCAAGACCTTTGTTCATAAGGGTTGCCGAGTCGATCGTCACCTTTGGACCCATCGACCAGTTCGGATGACGTAAAGCCTGTTCCGGCGTCGCCGCCTTGATCGCATCCATTGACCATGTTCGGAAGGGTCCGCCGGAGGCCGTGAGGATCGCGCGCCTCACATCTGAACGGTGACCGGAACCAAGCGCCTGGAATATCGCATTGTGCTCCGAGTCAACCGGAAGAACGGTCGCGCCGGTGACCGCAGCGCGACGCATGAACAGGCCACCCGCGCACACAAGACATTCCTTGTTGGCAAGCGCAACCGTCACACCGCGTTCGACGGCGGCAAGTGTCGGCTTTAGCCCGACCGAACCGCTGATCGCCGCCATTACCCAATCGGCTGGTCGCTGCGCTGCCTCGACCAGCGCCTCTTCACCTGCCGCGGCCTCGATATGGGAGCCGGACAAAGCATCCTTGAGGTCGTGATACGCCGCAGGATCCGCAATCACGGCATGGCGCGCACCGATCTCTCGCGCGATTTTTCCCAAGGCTGCCGCGTTGCGCCGTGCGCTGACCGATTCAACGCGATACCGATCCGGCATGCGCCTGATCAGGTCGATCGTACTCGCGCCGATCGAGCCCGTTGCGCCGAGGATCGTTATCGAACGCTCCTCGCCGGGAAACTCCAAGGTCGAATGAAGGACATCAACAGCACTCATGAACTCACCATAGCAACAGTCCACGCGCCGGCCCATCGAAGCCGCCACGCAAGAGCCCGATAAGGCAGCCGGCAACCGCGGCAGCCCAAAAACCATCTAGCCTGTCCATTACGCCGCCGTGGCCCGGAATAAGCTGACTGGAATCTTTGGCGCCGAACTGACGCTTCACCCACGATTCGAACAGGTCGCCAATCTGCGCCAGCACGGACAAGGTCAGTGCGATAGTGAGAATTGCAAGTCTGTTGAACAACCCAAATTGATCCGCGACCAAAAGTGCCACGATCATCGCGCCCACGGTGCCAGCAATCGCTCCCGACCAGGTCTTCTTTGGACTCACGGTGGGCAGCAATTTCGGTCCGCCGAAGGTGCGGCCCGCGAAATAGCCGAGAATATCCGTCGACCACACGATCGCGAACAGCAACACGATCACAAGGAATCCAAAGGTCTGGTCGGCGCGCAGAAAAATCGGCGCGAGCAGCAGCGCTCCGGCGTAACCGATGCCAATGGTCACCCACAATCTGCGCTCGCTCGGCGCAAAAATCGCGGCTGCCAGCGCGCCCAGCCCCACGATGAGCATCGCCGCTGTCGGCCGCCCCAGCCATCCGAGAAATCCTGCAATTGCGAGCGCACCGCCGCACAATGAGTACATCAGCCGATACGTCGGACCCACGACCAATGTGATCCATTCCCACAAAACCGCGAGCGCGGCGGCGCCCCAGAACAGCGCAAACGGCCAGCCTCCGAGATAAGCCGTAAGCAACGCCAGCGGCGCCAGCACCAAGGCGGAAAGCACACGCAAAGCGAGATTATTTGCCGACAATGACTTTGGCGCGCCATCGGAACCCGACACTGGATCTAAACCGGCCACGATTTTTTAGGACCCGGTCTTGGCGACGAGACCGCCGAAGCGCCGCTCACGCTGTTGGTATTCTTGAATGGCGGATTCAAGCGCGGCCCGATCAAAATCGGGCCAGTAGATCGGCACAAAAACCAGTTCACTGTATGCCGCCTGCCAGAGCAGAAAATTCGACAACCGCTGCTCGCCGCTGGTGCGGATGATCAGGTCAGGTTCGGGGATGTCCGGCGCATCGAGGAAACGGGTAAAAGTGTCCATGTCGATATCGGCGATATCCAATCCGCCCTGCTTCACTGCCGATGCAATGGCGCGCGTCGCACGCACGATTTCCTGCCGCGCGCCGTAATTGAAAGCGACGACCAGCGTCAGGCCGTTATTATTCTTAGTGAGTTCTTCCGCCTCGACGAGAAGCCGCCCGATATCCGGCTCAAGATCAACCCGCTCGCCAATCACACGGACGCGCACGTTGCTTTTGTGCAATTCGGCCAGATCGTTGCGCACGAAGCGGCGAAGCAATCCCATGAGTTCGCCGATCTCGCTCGCCGGGCGCGACCAGTTTTCCGCGCTAAATGAAAAGATGGTGACGAATTTAATGCCGATCTCGCCTGCCGCACGAATGGTACGGCGCAACGCCTCGACTCCGCGCCGGTGCCCTTCCGCACGCGGCAGCCCGCGCGCAGAAGCCCAGCGTCCATTACCATCCATGATAATCGCGACGTGGCGCGGCACATCGAATGCCGTTGCAGCACTTTGCGGAATCTCGGCCTCGGCCATGCAACGCGACCTCAAACCGTGAGGATCTCCTTTTCCTTCGTCGACAGCATATGATCGATCTCTGCGATGCCCGCATCGGTCGCCTTCTGGATGTCGCCGGAGAAACGATCGTGATCATCCTTGCTGATCTTGTGTTCCTTCTCGAGCTTCTTGATGACGTCCATGGCGTCGCGCCGGACGTGACGAACGGCGACCCGCGCCGTTTCTGCGTATTTATGCGCGACCTTGACCAACTCCTTGCGCCGCTCCTCGTTGAGTTCCGGAATGCGCAGACGAATAGTCTGTCCTTCCGTCGCCGGCGAAAGACCCAGATTCGAATTCACAATGGCCTTTTCCACCGGATGAACAAGCGAGCGATCCCACACGTTGACGGAAATGAGCCGCGGCTCGGGGACACTCACCGTTGCCACCTGATTGAGCGGCATCTGGGCGCCGTAGGCGTCGACCATCACCGGATCCAGCAAATGCGCGGAAGCGCGGCCGGTGCGCAGTCCCGACAATTCGGTTTTCAATACACTGCTTGCGCCCTGCATGCGGCGCTTGATCTCGTTAATGTCATGCGTCGTTGCGTTTGCCATGGCAATTCCTCGAGTCCCGCGCCTTTCTCGGCGCTGCGCACTGGGCGCGCCGGCCTAGCCGACGATCGTTGCGCGCCCCTTGCCGCGTAAAACGGCTTCGATGGCGCCCTTCTCACCAATAGAGAACACGATGATAGGCATCCGGTTTTCCCGGGCAAGCGCGAAGGCGGCGCCATCCATGACCCTGAGGTCCTTTTCGATGGCCTCCTGGTGGCTGATCTTGTCGTAACGCTTCGCCTTCGGGTCTTTTTTTGGATCGGCGGTGTAAACGCCATCGACATTGGTGGCCTTGAGCACCGCCTGTGCCTCAAGCTCTGCCGCACGTAATACTGCGGTGGTGTCGGTCGTAAAGAACGGATTCCCGGTTCCGGCTGCCAGGAGAACGACGCGGCCTTTGCCAAGGTTCTTCATGGCGCGCTTACGATTGTAGGTCTCGCACACCGCGGTCATTGACAGAGCCGAGAGCGTGCGGGCTTCGCACCCTGCACGTTCGATTGCGGCCTCAAGCACCAGACAATTCATCACCGTCGCCAGCATGCCCATGGTGTCGCCAACGGGACGCGGCACGCCGCGCTCAGAGACCTCAACGCCACGGAAAATATTGCCGCCACCCACGACGACGCCAAGTTCAACGCCGAGCTTGGCAGCGGAGGCGAGATCGGTGGCGAGACTTTCTACGGTCGCCTGATCGATACCGAAGCCCTGCGCAGCCGACAGCGCTTCGCCGGACAATTTGACGATGACGCGCTTATAGACGGGATTGCTCATGGTCCGCGATCCTTTAGGCCGATCGTGTTCGACTCACAACGCAACCCACTATAGCGAAAGGGCGACCTCGAGGCCGCCCGTTGCATTACTTTTGCCCAGCCGCAGCGGCGACTTCCGCGGCGAAGTCGCTGTCCTGCTTTTCAACGCCTTCACCAAGCCCGAAGCGAACGTAGCCGCTGATCTTGATCGGCGCGCCAACTTTGCCCTCGGCTTCCTTGAGCGCCTGCGCCACGCTTTTCTTGTCGTCGTGAACATAGACCTGCTCAAGCAACGTCACTTCCTTGTAAAAAGTCTTGAGGCCCGACTCGACGATCTTCTCGATCACGTTCGCCGGTTTACCCTGCTGTTTGAACTTGTCGGCGAGTACATCCTTCTCGCGCTGGACCACCGCCAAATCGAGAGCAGACGCATCAAGCGCCTGCGGGTTCGACGCCGCGATGTGCATCGCGAGGAGACGGCCAAGCGCAGTGAGTTCGTCGGTCTTGCCCGCCGATTCCAGGCCAACCAGAACGCCGATGCGTCCCAGACCGTCAGTTACTGCGCTGTGCACGTAAGAACCGATGACGCCCTTTCCGACCGATAGCGCGGCCGCTCGGCGTAAAGTCATGTTCTCCCCAATCTTGGCGATCGTGTTAGAGATCGCCTCCGCGACCGTGATGCTACCGACCTTTGCGTCCTTGATCTTTTCGACATCGGTGCCGACGGACAATGCGACGTCGGCGATCATCTTCACGAGGCCCTGAAAAAGATCGTTGCGCGCAACGAAATCGGTTTCCGAATTGACCTCCACGACGACGCCTTGGGTGCCCGTGACCTGCACGCCGATCAGGCCTTCAGCCGCAACGCGGCCGGCTTTCTTGGCGGCCTTGGACAGGCCTTTCTTGCGCAGCCAGTCCTGCGCCGCCGTTAGGTCGCCATTGGTCTCGGTGAGCGCCGTCTTGCAGTCCATCATGCCGGCGTTAGTCGACTCACGCAGCTCTTTGACCATTTGGGCGGTGATATTTGCCATAACCTATTTCCTTGATCCGTCATCGCCGGACTTGTCATCGCAAGTCGCGGTGTATGCGGCTTGCGGTTCGTTTTAGTTCCGGAAAATCGGCCCCGCCCGGCTTCCGGTGCCATCCCACGTCTACGCGCAGTGCAACGCTGTTAAGTCGTGGATGCCCGGCAAAAAAGGCCGGGCACGCCGACGCTTATGTTCATTCCGCAGTGAGTTCTTTTGCCTTCGTGATCCAGCCGTCGACGCGGCCCGGCAAGCCGACTTCTTCGCCGACATTGTGCGCCGCCTTTTCGTTAAGCTCGGCGATCTGCGAATAGTGGAAGATGCCCAGATCGTTGAGCTGCTTCTCGATTGCCGGTGATACGCCGGGCAGTTTCTTGAGATCGTCCGCAACTCCGCGCGGCCCGGGCAATTGTTCGAACCCGAGATCGCCGGCTGCCGGAGCCGTCGGTATCTGTTCAGCCACGACCGGCTTCTCGGCGGCGCCGATATCGATACCCATCTCGCCCTGTGCGCGCGAGATGCCATCGATGGCCGCCTTAGCAACGAGATCGCAGTAGAGCGAGACCGCGCGGCTGGCATCGTCATTGCCGGGCACGACGAAAGTGATACCTGCCGGATCGCAATTGGTATCGACAACCGCCGCGACCGGAATATTCAGGCGCTGTGCCTCCTTGATCGCGATGTCTTCCTTGTTGGTATCGATCACGAACAGCAGATCGGGCACGCCGCCCATATCCTTGATGCCGCCGAGCGAGCGATCGAGCTTGTCGCGCTCACGCTGCATGGTCAGACGTTCTTTCTTGGTGTAACCGGCAGCTTCCCCGGAACTAAGCATCTCGTCGAGCTTGCGCAGCCGCGCGATCGACGCCGAGATGGTTTTCCAGTTGGTGAGCGTGCCGCCGAGCCAGCGGGAATTCACGTAATACTGTGCGCTACGCTTGGCAGCGTCGGCGATTGAATCCTGCGCCTGGCGCTTGGTGCCCACGAACAGAATGCGGCCACCCTTGGCCACGGTGTCGCTCACCGCCTGCAACGCGCGATGCAGCATCGGCACGGTCTGGGCGAGATCGACAATGTGGATGTTGTTGCGGGTACCGAAGATGTACGAGCCCATCTTCGGATTCCAACGGTGGGCCTGATGGCCAAAGTGCACGCCAGCTTCCAACAGCTGACGCATCGAAAAGTCAGGAATCGCCATAACAATCTTCTCCGGTTGATCCGCCGCGGACGATCGTGAGCCCATGAGGGCCACCGGACGGCCTTTGTGACCCATTGTCGGGGCCTAAAGCCATGCGTCCGCGTGAGTGATGCCGGGCTTATATAGTGATGATTTCTGGAATGCAAGGCAGGACAAAAGGTTAGCCGAACCTGTCGTCCCGGCACCCACATCCGTTATCGGCGCGAAAGCGGGGAATCCAGACTCCGTTTGCCATCGGTGCGGCGAATTGGCCCGGACTGCCCGGGACGACGGTTTCAGATGCGGCGCGGTCAAGCGCATGTGACGAAACCATGCAGCGAATGAACTGCGAGCAGATCGGCTTGATCCGGATTGTTGCTAAGTCGTCACGGTGAGAATGATACACCGGCCAGGCGGAACAGCCGGTCGGAGAGCGGTCCAACGCCAAGGAACAGTTGCAGGCCACCTTCGTCCGGCCGTTCACCGCTCTCATATGGCGCAAGGCCGATCTGTTCTGTCAGCCGCACAAGTTCGGCGATCGTGCGAACGCCCATCTTTTCCATGATACGGCTGCGGTGCACCTTGATCGTCTTTTCGACGGTCCCGAGGTCCCAGGCAATCTGCTTATTCAGGCGGCCGGAAATCACATGTCTGAGCACCTCGCCTTCGCGTGGAGTCAGCTGAGCAAGCTTTTGTTTGATGTCCGCCACTTCAGCCTGCCGCTTATGCGCCTTGGCTTGCCGCTCCTGCGCGACGCTGATGGCCGCCAGCAATGCATTGCCGGTGACGGGCTTGATCAGGAAATCGATCGCGCCTGCCTTCATCACCTCGACAATTGTCGGTGCATCCGTTGTACCCGAAATGAAAATGATGGGCCGATCAATGCCATCATTACGCAAGGCCGACTGCAACTGACGGCCGTCGACCCCAGGCATCAGCAGGTCAACAACGAGACATCCGGGAACGGCAGGGTCGTATTGCGCCAGGAATTCTTGTGCTGAGGAGAATGTGCGCGCGGCATAACCCGCAGCGCGGACAAGGCGTGCCAGCGACTTGAGCACGCCTTGATCGTCATCGACGATAGTTACGGTGAATTCCCGATCGATCTTCTGACTGTCCGGCGCGTATGGCTTAAAAAAAAGTGACGTCGCACGATCGTCATCGGTGCGCAAACGCATTACGAAGTTCGATGGCTTGATTGTGATGGTCATCGTCTCCCGTCCCGCAATGATTTTTATCGGTAATTAAAGACTAAGACGGGTGCCCAAAGCTTCTCCACCTCGCAATGGTAGTGACGACCTATACATTGGTGTAGGCGTTTTATGCGGTGGCCTGCGCGCTTAGGCAGCGCGAGCGAGCGCCTCGTCCAGGCACTCGATCAAACCTTTGTCGTCGAACGGCTTGGCAAGAAACCCGATCGCGCCGGCCGCGAGCGCTTGGGCCCGGGCCTTCATCTCGGGAAAAGCCGTGATGAAAATGACCGGCACGCTATGTCCCTGCGCAATCAACTGCCCCTGCAATTCGATTCCCGTCATGCCGGGCATTTGAACGTCGGTAATCACGCAATCAGCGTCCTTGACATGCTCCGACTTGAGAAACGCCTCCGCGGAGTCAAAGGCTGCTGTTCCATAGCCCAACGAGCGCACAAAGCTGGTTGTGGCTCGGCGGAATGATTCATCGTCGTCTACAATTGCGATCACGGGCATCTTCGGCAAGTTAGAATCCTCGGTCACAAAACTGATAAGGTTTCGCGCGAAGGAATGCACGATTCTGATGGTAACGATCGACTATCGGAAAGGGACGAAGGAATTACACCAAGGTATAGGGTCCCTACGACTTTGTGCGCCGAACCCCCAATATATCGGCCATTTTTACCAATTCGGCGAGTGACTTTGCCCCCATCTTTCTTGTGACGTGGCCGCGATGCACCTTCACGGTAATCTCGGTAACGCCGATTTCCGCGGCAACCTGTTTGTTGAGCAGTCCCCCTGTGACCCACGCCATGACTTCTTTCTCGCGCGGCGTGAGGGTCTCAAACTTCGCTCGCAATTCCGTAACCGCCTTTTCGCTGGCGTGGCTGGCCCGCGCCCGTTCGAGCGCGACCTGCACGGCGTCGAGCAGATCCTGGTCTCGGAAAGGCTTGGTCAGAAATTCAACCGCCCCGGCCTTCATGGCCTTTACGGTCATAGGGATGTCGCCGTGGCCAGTGATGAAAATGATCGGAATCTGGATTTTCGCCCTCGTAAGCTCCGTCTGGAAATCCAGTCCACTTAGCCCGGGCAGCCTCACGTCCAGGATCAGACAGCAGGCCCCGTCCGGCCGCTTGGCCGCAAAGAACTCAGGCGCCGACGCGAATGCTTCGACCCGCAGGCCTACCGAGCGGATCAGACTTCCGAGTGCCCCACGCACCGACTCATCGTCGTCTACGACGAAGACCACCGGCGTCGCCTCGGCACGTTCGTTTCTGGCGCGTTCAATCATTGAATACCGGGCAAGACAATGTGAAATACAGAACCATGCGGTACACCGGGCGACACGGACAAATTACCACCGTGCGCCTCGACAATCGACCGGCATATTGCCAATCCCATCCCCATCCCGTTGCTCTTGGTGCTGAAGAAAGCATCAAAGATTCGCTCGACATTTTTCGGATCTATTCCGGTGCCGGAATCCTGCACGGACACCGCAATCCCGTTCGAATCGAAGGGCCTGGATCGAACGCGCAGTAGCCGTTCCCGGTTTTCAATGCTGCGCATTGAGTCGGCCGCATTTGTAACAATATTCAGAACAACCTGCTGAATCTGGCCTTTATGCGCCGAGATCAAAGGAAGTGTATCAGCCAGTTCAAGCTCGATCGTCACTCTTGCGGAATCCAATTCCCCGCTCGCCATCGCAATCGTCTCGCGGATGAGTTCGTTGGCATCGAGAGGGCTCCCTTCATGCGGGTCGCCCTTGGCGAACATCGAGCGGATTGATTGGATGACCTCGCTCGCCCGATGCCCGTCGGAGCCGATATGCCTGAGCGCATCGCGCACCTCATCGAGGTCGGGCGCCGGGCGGTCCAGCCAACGAAGACCGGCATTGGCGTTGGTCACGATCGCGCCCAGAGGCTGCCTGATTTCGTGGGCGATTGCGGCTGACATCGCCGCCAAAGTCGAGCGGCGACTCACCTGCGCCAGTTCGAGCTGGGCTATCCTTAATTTATTTTCGGCATCCTTGAGCTCCGTGACGTCGCGGGCCATGGCGTAGATACGGCCCTCGTCCTTAACCGCCTTCCACGACAACCATCGATACGAACCATCCTTGTGACGAAACCGGGTTTCGAAACGTTGCGTCACTTTACCGGCGGCAAGCTGACGAGTCTCGATCCGGGTTTTCTCGCGATCATCTGGATGCAGCAGCCAACCCGACGTCTTGCCGAGCAGTTCCGCCTCCTGCCAACCGAGCACCGTAGTCCATGCCGGATTGACGCTGAGATACTTGCCGTCCAGATCCCCCACCACCAGCAAGTCTTGCGATACATTCCAGATCTGGACCCGTTCCCGCGTTGCAGTTTCCACACGTTCTTCCAGGGTCTCATTGAGCTCGCGTAACGCCTTCTCTGCCTCGATCTGCTCCGTAATATCGGTGTTGGTGCCGAACCAACGAACGACCTCTCCAATCTCGTTGCGGATCGGCAGAGCGCGAGACAGAAACCATCGGTAATTACCGTCGCGGCCTCGCAATGGAAAAGTGTCTTCCCAAGGCATGCCGTTCTTGAAACAGCGTTGAACACCCTCGATAACGCGGTCAACATGATGAGGATGATGAAATTTCTGCCAGCCCCAGCCTTGCACCTCTTCAAGGGTTGTTCCCGTATAATCGAGCCAACGCTTGTTGAACCAATACCTTTGCCCACTGTTGTCTGCCGTCCATGCGAACTGGCTGATGCTGTCGGCAAGTTCGCGGAAGCGTGCCTCGCTCTCGCGCAGCGCCTTTTGGCTGGCTGCGAGTACAGCTTCAGCCCGCTTGCGTTCCGTTATGTCCTCAGCGACCACGTTGACGCCGACGACCTTGCCTTCGGAATTCTTCGACGGATGCCAGTTTGTGATCCAGACGTGATCCGCATTGAGTTTGTCAACTCGCTGCCCACGCACCTCA
>Ga0126371_10006061_pt1 | contig 10741 bp, 10 predicted proteins | sample PanSoiMetaPlot_4_FD_110145 | JGI IMG/M metagenome (GOLD analysis project Ga0126371, IMG submission 110145) | Tropical forest soil microbial communities from Panama - MetaG Plot_4 | ecosystem: Environmental > Terrestrial > Soil > Tropical forest > Bulk soil | place: Panama | collected 2016-02-17
ATCGCCGAAACATAGAGCGAGCCATCCGCTCCAGTCACCAGCGAAGTCACTTCGCGCTTGGACGTCTCGTAAATTACGAAGCCCTCGGCTGCCCCGTTTTTCCTGATCTGCAGAACGCGCCCGTTTGGCTCGGTTCCCGCCAGTAAGTTGCCCTTAGCGTCGAATCCCAACACCTTGATGTGGGCCTCGTCGCTCGCGTAGAATAACTGGCCCTTGCCGTCTGGCGTCACGCTATAGATCTGGCCCTTGTCGCCGGTCGCCACGTACAGCGTCCCGTCTTTACCGAACGCCAGGTCCCAGATGTATTTCGTCTTCGGATCGAAAAACACGCTCTTCTCGCCCGATGTGCTGACCTTGTACACTTTCCCGTCCGGCGAAGTCCCTACATACAAAGTCCCCTTACTGTCGAACGCAATCGATTGCGCCAGCAGGTCGGTGGACTCGAACACCGTCTTTGCTTTTCCGATTCCCTCGAACCGGAACACCTTCGCCGGCGATCCGCCGCCCGCGTAGAGCACGCCGTTCGCGTCCGTCTTCAGCGACCACAGATAGGAAGCGTCCGCATCCGCCAGCAGCGAGAATTTAGGGGCTAACTCGAGGTGCCCGTCGCTGCGCACCGCCACGCCCTTGGCCGTGCCTTTCTGAAATTCTTCGTAGTTAGATTGCCGCCAGCGCCGCGTGTGCTCCGCCAGCAGGGAACTGGCCGCCATGCCGAACACCAGGCACGGCACGATGACGCGAGAGAAGCGTTTGGACATGGAAAGGTTCACCGGATTTGCAGATACAAGGAGATTAGCCCGGAGACCGGGCCGCCCAGCGCAATCGAAGACTCACTGGCCAGCGATTCCCGCAGCACCTGCACGCTGCCCGGCGCCGGCCGCCCGTCCACCACGTTGATTTGCGAAAGCGGCGCGTTCGGCAATTCCTTGTCGTCCCACACCAGCGTCGGCGCCGGCACAAACAAGCCCACGTACAGCCGGTCGTTGTGGCGCTCGCGATTCATCAGCGTAATCAACTGGTCCAGGCCTTCGCCCCCCCCCGCTCCCGCCATGCCGCTGAAGACGAATCCCCGCGAAGCACGATTCATCCATTCCGCGTCGCTCACCAGCACGCGCAGGGTCGTCCCTTTCGCCATCTGATCAGGCACGTGCACCGTCGTCTCTTCAATGCGTGATGCCCCGCGATACGGCCGCAGCAGCACCCGCACCTTCAAATCCTCGCCCGGCGCCGCTTCGCCCTTTTCCAGCCACGCGCTTTCCACGGTGAACGACTGCTTCCCCGGCAGGGCCTCCACGCGCAGCGCGATGTGCTCCACGGTCGGAACTTCGAAGGTGTTCGTAAACAGGCGCCCAAATGTGTTCTGCACCGCCATGGCGATCGGCAGATTGTCCGGCACCATGGTGTCCGTGGGTGCCACGCTGGTTTCCACCTGCACCGCTGAGTGGCCTTTCAGCTGGATTTCGCCGCTCAGGTGCAGCGTGGTGCCCTCACCATAGAGATTGTTCTGGCTCACGCCGTTGAACGCCGTCAGCGCCACCAGCAGCGGAGTCAGCTTCGGATGGTTCACCACCTCAAAGTGCAGCTTCTTCTCCGCGCCGCCCGTGGCAAACGTCAGGTCCATCGGAATCATCGAAGGCGGCGGCCCAAGCTTTCCGGTGACCGCGGTCAAATGATCGCCGGTAATGGTTCCGATCGGCCCGCCTACATTCACGATTTTTGTGGAGGCCAGCGCGGAAGAAAGCGTCGTCACCACGCGGCTGCGTGCCATAGGCATCTGCACGTTGCCGAAGTTCAAGAACGGATGCCCGCACAAGTACACCTGGTCGCCGCGCACCGCGGTCACCGTGCAGGCCGAATTGATCGAGGCGTCGCCCTCCACCAGCACCATGCCGGCCATGTCCCCGGCCTGCAGCTTACCGTCCTCCGGGCGGGCTTCCGCTGTTCCGCCTTGCGCGGCCACAAACCCAAAGCCTTGCAGTTGGGTGGAAAACGGCTGCACCGCCGCGGGCTGAAATCCCGAAAACACCAGCGGCGTCTCGATAGGCTGCAGCGCCGCCCCATTCGGCAGGCTGCTTTGCGCCACGGTGTTGCTCGGAACCGCGAACTGCTGCGCGCCCTGCACCGCCCCGGTCTGATCCGGCGGATGCAGAATGTCTTCAATCGGCGTGACGCCGGCAATCGCTTCCTTGGTGAACACCCCCAATTTCAGCGAGAGCGCCCCAGCAAGTTTTCCCTCGAGATACACCGGGCTGCCGCTCATCCCGGCCACCACGCCTGTATGTTCCACCTTCGGGCCCTTCAACTCGACAAGGATGATCGATTGCTTCGGCCCCAGAAAATTCGGCATCACCCCGATTACCACCAGGTCGAACTTCTCTACCTGGTCACCGGCAAACACCGTATAGGCGTAGCCCTGCATCCCCTCGCGCACCTGAGCGAGCGGCAGAATTTCCTGTGTTTCGGGGGGGACCGCATCCGCGGGGATACAGACAACAAATGCAGCGATAAGCAGGAAATACGCTAGGGGCTGGTGGCGGCGACGCATATTTTCCGGAAGCTTCTCCCAAACGGTGCAGAAACGTGAGCGCCCATGATACCGGGCAGCGAAATGGTACGCAATTCAACCGCCCGCGTAGGCGGCCTAGCCCTGGCGCGTTAGACGTCCTAGAACTCGATGCGGCTCCCGCACGCTTCGGTTGTGTCCCGCCCGTCAGGTGTGGGACGATGGGCGGGAACATCTGGGGGCAAACTATGTCCGAACCGACAAGAGAAGAGTTGATGGCCCGTATCGCCGAACTGGAAAAGAAGGCGGAAGGCCGGAAAAAGGGCGCGTTGGAGTTTCGCGTTGGCGAAAAGGGTGGTGTTAGCGTCTATGGCCTGGGCCGCTTCCCGGTCACACTCTACTACGAGCAGTGGATCCGCCTACTCGACGCCTGCAAAGACCTCCGCGAATTCCTCGAGGAAAACAAACACCGCCTCAAGCTCAAGGACCAATAAGCGGCCCACGCGGTGGCCTCTCCGGCTCAATCGTCATTATCTTAAGACTAAAAGCTTCTTTCCATCCTTATGGTGCATTGCGAAAATCTTTTCCGTCGAATCCTCGTACGGATACACATGCACCATCCAGCCGAAAACCACGGGATGGAACTTGCCGCCCGCGGCGTCGCACGCTTCCTGCGTGGTAATCGAGCCGCGCAGCCCAAACTTGCTGTCGTCGGCGGTCTCCCGCTGGCCGCGCGGGGGCATGCATAGGTTCGTGTGCAGGTGCCACGTAGCGATACTCAGCGGCACGCGTTCATTTAACTGATCCTCGCTCGCGCGCTTCGGCATCGTGTACATCGCGCCGACCAGTTCGTAGCCATCCGCCATCTTTTTATAGAGCAGGGAAGTGGGGCGTGCCGGATCGAACGTGAATGCTTCCAGAAATCCGTTGGTGTAGTTCGTGAAGTGGTATTCCGGCTGTGGCACGTTGGGCAGGAAGATCTTGTAGCCGCTGTCGAGCGCCACATGGTAGTCCTTGTACTTCTCAATCCCCGCGCGAAGTTCCTGCACGATTTCGTTGGCACGTTCCATGTCCGCCGCCGTCTGCGGGCGCGGCGTGGTCATGTGTATGTGCGGATTATCGCCGAGGGGTATGTGCGCCATGTCGTGCATGGCATCCTGCTCGGAAGACCTCGCGTCATCCGCATCCATGGACATGCCTGGCATCTTGGCGTGATCGGTTGCCGGCTGCTGCTGTTGGGGTTGTTGCTCGATCGCGCCGGAATCCACAGAGAGCCGCGTCAACACCGGCGGACGGTGATTCGGTATGGCGGCCAGCACGACGCCCACAACAAACAACGCGGCAAAACCGATCCCGGCCTTGATCAACAACTGCATCAGCGCACTGCGCGGTGACATGACTTCTCCTCACAATCTCTTGGACGTACGGTCCTTGTAGTTATGATACGAAGCCGAACCCGCCCATCTTTCACCCGAATTCACCCTGCGTTCCCCCGCGAAACTGTCCGCCGGGACAGGCTCTCCAGTAGATAACGTTGCCATTCCTTTGTGCGTTCCGGATAATCGAAGTCATGCCTGAGACTCACGAGCAATACACGGCGCGGCTGGCCTCCTATGTCGAGGGCCGCGACCCCATTGCCATGCAACGCGCGACGCCCTCCACCATCGCGCAACTCCTGCGGAATACGCCGCTTGCCAGGCTGAAAGAATCTCCCGCTCCCGGTAAATGGTCGGTCACGCAAATCGTCATGCACCTCGCCGAAGACGAACTCACCAGCACTTGGCGTTACCGGCAGATGCTCGAACACGACTCGCCCGAACTACGGGGTTTTGACCAGGATTTGTGGGCCCGCCTGAGCGACTATGCCTCCTGGGACCCGCAGGAGGCGCTGGCCATGTTCCGCCTGCTGCGCGAAGCCAATCTGAAGATGTTTGCGCAACTCACTCCCGAGCAGTGGGACCGCGGCGGCGTCCACGCCGAGCGCGGCAAGCTGACCGTGCGCAGCCTTTGCCGGCACATGGCCGCTCATGACATCAACCACATCGAGCAAATCCGCCGCATCCTGAACGGGAAGCGCTAGCGGGCCGGGCGATTCTTCGCCCATGCTAAAATCTTCCTGTCCATGAAATCCGAACTCATTCATCCGGTGAAGTCTCTGTCCGGCCCGCTTGAGGTTCCCGGCGACAAATCGATTTCCCACCGCTATGCCATGATCGCGGCGCTCGCCGAAGGCACCAGCGAACTCCGAAATTTCGCGGCCGCTCGCGACTGCCACAGCACTCTCGGCTGCATGAAAACCCTCGGCGCCGACGTCAAAGTCGACGGCTCCACCGTGAAAATTGCCGGTCACGGCTTGCACGGCCTGAAATCCATTCGGCGCACCCTGGACGCGGAAAACTCCGGCACCACCATCCGCTTGCTCTCCGGCATCCTCAGCGGCCAGGAGTTCACCAGCAAAATCACCGGCGACGCCTCGCTGCAGAAACGCCCCATGAAACGCGTGGTCGCTCCGCTGCGCCAGATGGGCGCGGACATTCGCGCCAAGGACGACAATTTCCCGCCACTCGAAATTCACGGCGGCAAGCTGCGTGCCATCCATTACGAAATGCCCATGGCCAGCGCGCAGGTGAAGTCCGCGGTTTTGCTGGCCGGCCTGTATGCCGAAGGCATCACGCAGGTCATCGAACCGGCGACAACCCGCGATCACACCGAACTCGCCCTCGAGGGGTTCGGCGCGCACGTTAGAAAGCGCGGCCGCACCATCGCTATTCATGGTCTCGCCGGCAAAAATGGTGACAGTGCCTTGCGTCCGTGCAACCTCGATATTCCCGGCGATCTTTCCTCCGCAGTCTTTTTTATCGCCGCCGCTTCGCTCCTTCCAGAATCGAATCTGTTCCTCGCCAACGTGGGTCTGAATCCCACGCGCTCCGCCATTCTCGATTTCTTTCAGCAAATGGGTGCGTCGCTGCAGGTGCAAAATCTGCAAAGCAAGCAGGGCGAGCTGATCGGTGATCTTGCCGTAAAAGGCGCAGCGTTGAAAGGCGGCCTGATTTCGGGCGACCTGGTGCCGTTGCTGATCGACGAGTTGCCAATGCTTGCAGCGCTCGGCCCTTACACGGAGCAGGGAATCGAAATTCGCGATGCCCAGGAACTCCGCGTCAAGGAAAGCGATCGCATCGCGGCGCTGTCGGAAAACCTTAAGTGCATGGGCGCCAAGGTCGAGGAACGCCACGACGGCCTGCGCGTGGAAGGCCGCGGCGTGGGCAAGTTGCACGGGGCCGAAATCGATCCCCGCGGCGACCATCGCATCGTCATGGCTTTCGCGGTCGCAGCCCTGGGCGCCATCGGCGAAACGAGGATTTTGGATTCCGACTGCGCCGCGGTGTCATATCCGACGTTTTTCGCGGAACTCAAGCGCCTTGCCGGAGAATAACGTTTACTGTTCGGTGGATGGAGGGATCACGCGCGGTCCGGTGGGTGGTGTGGGTGGCGACGGCGGGCGCGGAGGAAGTTCGATCGAAGTGCGCCGCAGCGAAATATTCCCGTAGCTCGTCTTCAGCGTGATCTTGGGTCCCTTGCCGGCACCGGTTTTTCCGGAAAGATGCGAATCGCCCGATCCCGTCTTCGACGCCGTGAGACTCGGAAACTCTGAATCGATGTCGCAGTTCCGGCAGTCGGCAGTGATCTCAAAGCTCGCTCCGCCCGGCAACGTCAGCGCAATTTCCGATGAAGAATTTGTGATCTGCACATCTTCTTTTGGCGACGCGGAAAATCTCATGTTGATCGAGGCGTTGCGGTTGTCAATATTCATCTTCCCGCCCGGATTTTCCACGTTGATTTCGGAATCCCGCGTGCGCAACGCCAAATTTCCCGGCGCGTCCACGATATCCAGATTGCCGGAACTCGCTTCCAGGTGCCCCGCCAGCGCGGAAAGCGTCAAGTCCGTCTTCGGCGACACCATGCGCACGCCCTTCAGCACTTTGTCCGCACGCACCGGGCCGTAAAAATCGCCGTCCACCGTCAGGCTTCCGCTGGCGTCTTCCGCCTCGATCTCGCCGCCCTTGCCGGAAACCTTGACATCGCCGTGGGTGTCCGCGATTTTTGCGTCTCCCTTGTGCATTTCGATGTTGACGTCGCCAGTGGTCGCCCGGACGTCCACGTCGCCGCGCATGTTGGTTACGTTCACGTCCGCGGAGATGCCCGAGATGCTCACGTCGCCGCGATCGGTCTTCACAGTCAGCGGCGACTTGTTCGGCACCGCCACTTCCAGATCCATGCTGATTCGTGAATCCCCGAGGTCGTAGCCCTTAGGGCGCACCTCGAAGGCGTCGCCGTTCTTCGCAATCTCCACGGAAATATTCTTCGCCAAGCGGTCCGCTTCGGATTCGCTCCAGGTGTGCACCGTTCTCTTCGCCGTTACGCGAATTTCATTGTCCTCCGAGGCGCTCACGCTGATGTCCCCGCGCCCGCAGTGCACGATCACCCGCGCATGAGCGGGAATCGTCTGTGGAGCAACGTCCACGTCGGCGGTAAACGGCTCGCCGATTTCCACCGTGTCGGTGAGCTTTTCCTTGGTGTAATCGACCGCCACGACCGCGCCCAGCAGCCCCAGCATTCCCAGCACCAGCAATACCTCGCCGCCCGTGATGCGCCCGCCGTCGCCCGTTAGAAAGCGCCGGCCCACGGTGCGCTCATAGAGCTTCACCGCGCCCCAGAAAATGATCATCAGCGGCCACCAGCGCACGAAGAAGTCGTGCAGGTCCAGGTGACCATAGGTATGCATCAGAAGCAGCGCGCCCACCGAAATCAGAACCAGACCTGAAAACAGCCCGCTGCTGCGCGGTCGCGTGGCCATAGAAGTCTATTGTCCCTGCGCCGAATAGGGAGTTTGCGAGTTTCCTGTAGCCGGCGGAGTGGACGGGGCAGGCGGCGCGCCGGGGTCGGGCTGCGCCGTCACGTGCCCTTCGCGGGAAGCAATCGCGGAGCCCAGGTGCAGCATGCCGATGACGATCAAAATCACTGGCCAGGTGTTGCCGAAATAAAAGTGTCCGCCGGCTACTTCATTCAGCAACAGCAACACGCCGACGGTAATCACGACCGCGGGCCCCACAAAACCACGGATCGCGCAACTCTGGCACGCACACTTGACTCTTGGGCTCATCCGCCTCTCCCTTCAGCTCTTCCCGCTCACGCGGTTCTTCAACATGAAAAATCCGATGCCGATCAGCAACAAGGGCAAGAAGAATTGCCGCACCCGGAAAAAATCAAAAACGTGAAAATTGTTCAGCAGGAACAACACGCCCAGCCCGATCAGGATCATGGGGCCCAGCGCGCGCTTCTCGGTCCAGTTGGCCAGCGGATCATTAAACTGCTCGCCCGTTATGCGAGCCTTGGCCGACCGCATGGCATCGATGGGCATGTACAGGTAAAAAAGCGCCAGAGCGCATCCGAAGAAAGCTTCCATGCCCTCTCCGAGATCACTGGACAGGACTGCAATCATCCCGCCAAAAATGACGATCTGCAGGATCGCCTTGTTGTACTCGCCGTTATAGACCGCGCCAAGTCCCGGCATGAATCCCAGAGCAAACGCAAGGCCTGGGCTGTGTCCTGAGCGCGCCGCCGGTGTTCCCGGTGGTGTCGCCGCGGGGATGGCCGCTGCTCCTGGCGCCGGAGGCAAGCCTACGTGTTGCGCCAGGCACTCCTCGCAATACAAAACATCGCGCACCTTGTGGCTGCACTCCCCGCACATCGCTTTGCCGCAATGTCGGCAATACCCGGATGCCTCCCGCTCAGGATGCACCGCACAGTTCATCGAACGCTCCTCTCGCCCAGCATGGGAAATTCCGCCGCCAGCATTTCCAGCGGCCGCCTCAACTGGTCGGCGCGGTTCTGTTGCCGCTGCCCCGGCTTGCGGTCCTCGGTTTGTCCCGGAGTTTTTTCCGGCGTGGACTTCGGCAGCATCTCTTCCGGCGTGGTCCGCAAATCGTCTTCATCCTGCCGCAGGCGCGACTGGATTTCGTACACCACGCGCAAATCGCTCACATATTTCACGCTGCGCGCTCGCAACAGGTAGGCCTGGCGAACCGCATTGTGGTAAATCGTCGCCGGGCGCAGGTCCGCCAGTTTTGGCTTGCGCAAAGAAAAGCCCGAACTCCCCGCCAGAATAATCAGCGTGGCCATCACGCTGGCTGCGCCATACGCGAACTTCGGCGAGGCGATTCCACGTAAGGTTTGCAGGAATACCTGCCAGGGAGTCAGCCGGGGGCCAAGAGTCTTGTCGAGGATCGCGTACACCAGCCGCGGAGGCGCTTCCAGACCTTCCATCGCGTGCATTTCGCCCACCAGACTGCGCACGCTCGCCAGCAACGGCGCGCAATTCGCGCACGAGTTCGCATGAGCTTCGAACTCACCGCGCTCCGGCCCGTTCAGCAGCCCGTCCAGATAATCGCTCAGCCGTGCTTCTAGTTGATCGCAAGTCCAGGTCATGGCTTGCCCCCTGCAGGCGAAGTTGTCTTCGCCCACCCCACTCGTACCGCACCGAAACTGGTCGGCTCGTTCATACCGGCCGCACTCCCATTTGTTGCAAGATGCGCGCCAGTTCGATTCTCCCGCGGTTGATGCGCGATTTCACCGTGCCCTCCGGCACCGCCAGAACGCTCTGAATCTCCGCGTATTCCAATTGCTGCAGGTCCCGCAAAATCACCGCCTCGCGCAACTCCGGCGAGAGCTTGGTCAGCGCATTTTGCACCTGCGCGCTCAATTCGCCCAGCAACACCTGCTCGTCCGGCCGCCGCGCGGCGGATTCCTTGTTCTCCACCACCGGCATGGCGTCGTCGAGCGAATCTGTCGCGCGATCGCGCTTGGTGCGGCGGTAATGGTCGATCAGCAGGTTGCGCGTTACGCTGGTCGCCCACGTCGCAAAGCCGCCGTGCGCCGAGCGGTAACTCGCGAGCGTCCGGTACACGCGAAGGAATACATCCTGCGCCAGGTCTTCTGCCTCCGTGCGGTTGCCGGTGAACCGGTAGCAGATGTTGAAGATGCGGCGCGAATGGCGGCGCACAAGTTCCTCCCAGGCCGAACCATCGCCCTGGAGACATTGCTGGACCAGTTGGGCATCCTGCTCCAATCTTCCTCAGTCCCATCTTCCAGTCACCTGCTCAGGCAGCGCCCGCAGGTAGGTTTTTCGGCCTGCCAATGAATGGAACGAAAAATGCACCGGAAAAGTTCCGCGTTGCGGGCCTGCCAACCGACCGTTGGCTGGCATCTTACCGGGTCTACGCTCGACTTACAATGTTTTCTTGCCACAACCCATTGGAAACAAATTGTTTATGGCGGCTTGACGAGGCCTCGTTTGGCCCGTACTCTGCTAGCTCATGCCCTCGAAGTCGCGGAAGTCTGTTGCCATCGGCCTCGGTATCCTGATTGCCGGATATCTGGTTTACCGCTTTCACGGTTCGCTGCACCTCAGCCAATTTAGTGGGGCGCGCCTCTGGCAGGCCGTCCGTGGGGCCAACTACTTATACCTGCTGCTTTCCGTGGTCGGCATTTATGCCTGCTATGCCATTCGCGCGCTGCGCTGGCAAAAATTCCAGGCGCACGTCGGCCCTTCCCACCTCTGGAACATTTACAACATGAATCTTGCCGGGTTCGCGGCGATGTTTCTATTGGGACGCGCTGGCGAGCCCGTGCGACCTCTGCTGATTGCACGCAAGGAAAAGCTGCCCGTTTCTGGAATCTTTGGAATTTATGCGCTCGAGCGCATCCTCGACGCCGCTTGCACCGCAGTCCTTGCCGCGATTGGCTTGCTGATCTTTGAATCCAGCGGGCATTTGGAAGCGCAAGGGACGGCGCAAGCTTTTGAAAAGGGCGCACGCAGCGCAGGAACGGTCTTCGCGCTGATCGCCATTGTTGCCTTCACCGGATTGATCTACTTGCGGTTGCACGGTTCCGCGATGCTGGAGCGCCGCATGCAAGGCTGGCTGGCGCAGCCTCGGGGCTGGCGAACCGGATTCGCGCGCAATCTGCTGGAATTCCTTCGCGGCGTGCAGACCATTCGGAGTTTTGGGGACGTGGCCGCGGCGGTGGTTTATTCCGCAATTCATTGGTGGCTGGTCGCCGCGGTCTATTTTCTGATTCTCCGGAGTTTCGGCGGAAAGTTTGGCACGCTGACGTTTGCTGACTCGCTGATGATCCTTATCTTCAGTCTCGTTGGGTCTGCGGTGCAGTTGCCTGGTGTGG
>Ga0126371_10006062_pt1 | contig 10741 bp, 6 predicted proteins | sample PanSoiMetaPlot_4_FD_110145 | JGI IMG/M metagenome (GOLD analysis project Ga0126371, IMG submission 110145) | Tropical forest soil microbial communities from Panama - MetaG Plot_4 | ecosystem: Environmental > Terrestrial > Soil > Tropical forest > Bulk soil | place: Panama | collected 2016-02-17
AGCGTCTATCATCACGTCTTGGCCTGGCAAGAAGCGCTCGAAACCGAGGGCATCGAACTTTCGGTCTGGCGCATCCATCGCAAGATCGGCATGAGCGGCGGGCTATTCACCAACATGCTGTTGCGCGAAACGGGACTCAAGATCGATGCGGAGCGCATCGACCGGCTGCGCCGTCTGCATAATGCAGCCTACAGCCGCCGTTGCAGCACGGTCCGCCCTCTTCCGGGTGCGCGCGAACTGTTGTCACACCTAACGCGAACCGGCATTCCATGGGCCATTGCGACGAGTGGCCGCATGGAGACGGCCGGGCCGGTGTTAGACACGCTCGGCGTCAATCTCAGCGGGATCCCGGTGATCACCCGCGACCAGGTCAAATATGCAAAGCCGGATCCAGATTTGTTCCTCACGGCTGCGGCGCGACTGGGGGTGGACATCGAATCTGCCTCGATTGTCGGCGACAGCGTCTGGGACATGTTGGCGTCACGACGCGCCCGGGCGTTGGGAATCGGACTGCTTTCCGGGGGTTATGGTCGCGAGGAACTCGAACGCGCCGGGGCCTATCGGGTCTATGAGGACCCTGCCGAACTCCTGAAATTTATCGACGAGGTCGGTGGGCGAACTTGAGCCGCGGGAGGAGAGCAGGACACAACCTCGCCACCACGTCACGATCGGCCCCATGGCCGAGCCGCAAGGATCGCGTGATTAAGCGCTGCTGGGCGGCTCAGGTCAGGTGGCCAACCCATCCGGGAGTGAGGTGTCTCGGGCCGCTAATGGTTCAAACAGCGGAACAAGGGTCATTTGCGGAACCAGGACGATACCTCGATCAGTAAGGCGAATCTCGGGAATGACCGAGAGTGGGATGAGGTTGAAACCCATAAACGCGATGCGACAACCTGCCTCTCGCCACCGCGTCTTGAGCGTCTTCATGTCGCCCGCGACCTCGCCGATGCGCTTGTCGGAGAGCAGACCGGCAATCGGCAATGGGACCATCGCGGTAACGGCCCCCTCTGCGACCACGCAGACGCCGCCTTGGTGATGCTCGATGGCCCGCAGCGCGACCTGCATATCGGCCTCGTTGGTCCCCGCGATGATGATGTTGTGCGAATCGTGACCGACGCTTGAAGCGACGGCACCGCGCTTGAGGCCGAAATCCTTGAGCAGTCCGTGGGCAACGCGACCATTGGAGCGACCATGACGCTCGACCACGGCGACGAAGCAGAGACTGTGGCGTTCGAGCAGACCTTCCCAGCCGTTCACCGGCACAAGTCGGACCCGCACATGGAATGTCGTGATGCCCGGCAGGGCGGTGCGGATCGCGTTCGCAACACAAGGCTCGGTTGGCGGCGCGGGCACCAACTTGAGCTCGCGCGCAAGCTTCACGGTTGCATAGGCGGCCTTTGGATATCCATAACGGTGTGACAGCGCCGCGTCGAGCAGCGGTGTGATGGCCCGGTTCTCGACGACCAACGCGCCCCCGTACCAGGTGTTGCGGACCTTGAGATCATCGTCGACCAGCACGAGATCGGCCCGCCGACCGCCCCCCAGTCCGCCGATCTCGCCGTCGAGGCCAAAGCGCGTCGCTGGATGCAGCGATCCCAAGCTCCACGCCTGTGGGCGCGACAACCCGGCCCGCACGGCTTCTCGCGTGACCCAATCGAGACCAAACAGCAGCAGATCGTCGGCGTCGCGGTCATCCGTGCAGATGGCAATTCGCTTGGGAGAGGCGCCAAGCTCGGTCAACGTTTTGATTGCCTCTGGAAGGCTGTGCCACGGAGTCGTCGGCGGTCCTCCCCGCAAAAACAGCCACACCCCGGCCTCCAACAAGTCGTCCGCGATCTCCCGACTGATCGCCTCGTGGGTATCGGTCACGCCGCTCGCGGCGTAGGCGGCGACGAATTCCCGACCATAGATGTGGCCCGAAACGGGGCGACCACGAACAAGCGCGGCGGCAAGGATCGCGTGGCTGCGTGCGTCGCCCTGCGTCACTTGCACGAAATCCATCTTCTCACCGAGCCCGACCGCCTCCGGCCAACGGTCAAACAAGGCCGCGATCTTTGCCGCGGTCAGATCGCCGCCGGCGGTTTCGAGCGCAGGAGATGTCGCCGGAATGGTGCTTGGCACCGTCAGATAGATCGACAGCGGTGCTTGGCGCGCATCCTCCAACATCATCTCGATGCCTTGGACATCCAACACGTTGCCGATTTCGTGGCTGTCACAGAATATGGTCGTGGTGCCGTTGAGCAGTGCCGCCTCGGCATACGCGCACGCGGTCACCATGCTGCTTTCAATGTGAATATGTGGATCCACCAGGCCTGGTGCGATCAACCCGCCAGCAACATCATAGAGCTCAGCACTCCCGTCATCACTGGCGTGGTAGGTGCCAGCAGGTTTGATGGCAGCGATGCGACCACCGCAAATCCACAGCTCGCTGTCGCCCCGGATGCGTTCGGAATAAGTGGAAAGCAGGCGCGCCCCCGTGATCACCAAATCAGGTGACGACCTTGAAGAAGCCACGTCCGCAAGACGTTTGGTCATGGTCGAGAGTGGCGATACGGCGAATCGGTTGAGCCCGTCCATAATTCCTCGGTCCCTCGCCAACATGCTCCGCCAGCCTTGAGCGCGAGCCAGCGAGAACGCCCGTGCGTGATGGGAGACGATCGCCACACAGCCCTAGGTCGAGGCTTCGCGCCGCACTCGTGGCCGAGAGTCCCGCGCACGCTACCGTGGGCGCAATGCGATATCAATGCGGCAACGCACAATCACCAGCGCCCAACCATTCGGGGTTTGTACGGTGGCAACCCCACGCCGAACGCCCAGGGGACAAGCCGGTTCGCCGCGCGACGCGAAGCGCCTCCGGCTGACGCCGGGCGATGGTTGGTGTTACCACCCCGGTCGGCGGCGCGAGGCGCTTGGCCTTGCGACCGCGACCCTTCGCCGCCGTGGCTCGCGTGCGCCGATGCATCGATCTGATGCCGAGGCGGCATTAGCTGCATTCGATTGTCGAGAGCGTCAAGACGATGGGGCGTCGATCGGGTGGCTGCGCCTTAAGGACGATGCGGCGCGAGGTCCCCGCCTCCACCGCATCGCACCCACCTGACTTGGCTCGGGAGCCATCGAGCCGGAGCACGCGAGTCTAACGATACACAGCAGCTTATGCTCCTGTGCCCCAAGACACTGAGCTCAGGAGAGAGGACCACACTCAGCCCCAGTCCACGACCAAAAACCCCGCGGCTCCCACAGGCTTAGTTGCGCGTCCGCAACATGTAACTCCCTGCGTCGACAAGCCACCGGTCCGCAGCAACGCAAGGGCGAGAGCAGTCCCAACCCGCGGAGTTGCGCAAGGTTAACACAAGTGTTCTGCAGCCTTCAAGCCAGGAAAGTGTTGAAAGCGTCCTTGAGCTGTGCCTGACCTCGGCGGTCAACGACATGCGGCCATTTCGCTTGGGTGATGAGCCGCTCGCGGCTGTGGGCCAGTACCTGTGCAACCAAAGCGCGGCGGGCTTTGAATAGGGCGCGCCAGGCCCCAATCACTGGGATTTGTAGAACTTAGGTGAGAACAGCCGCGAATCTGTGTAGCTTCTTCCCATGCGGCGCGGGACGGACCGGCCCGGCTGCGCGTGCATGAGTCGTTGGTCCCGACCGATCACCGTTGACCAGCAGCCTAGAGTCTCCGCGAACTCCGGCCAGTCTAAACTGCAACCGACGAAGAGACCGCTCCGATGCCTGCGATTCTTCCTCCGAAAGGCCGCGATTTGAGGCTCGATTTTTTTCGCGGGATTGCCAATTGGGCGATATTTTTGGACCACATTCCAAATAATGCGGTCAATTGGATTACAACTCGGAATTGGGGCTTCAGCGACGCGGCCGACATGTTCGTGTTCATTTCCGGCTATACGGCGGCGTTTGTTTACGCACGTATCATGCTCGAGCGCGGGACCATCGAAGCCGCTACCCGCATTCTCAAGCGAGCCTGGCAGATCTACGTCGCGCATGTCTTTTTGTTTGTGATCTACATTGCAGAGATCGGCTACCTTGCTCAGACCTATGACAATCCGGTGCTGGCACAGGAATTCAATGTCTTCGGCTTTCTGCGCTATCCCATTGAGACCCTGTATGAGGGCCTCATCCTCAAGTTTAAGCCCGTTAACCTCGACGTGCTTCCGCTCTACATCGTGCTCATGGTCGTGTTTCCGCCCGTGCTTTGGGCGATGCTGCGAAAGCCGGATTTGACGCTGTTGGCGTCGATTGTTGTTTACGTCGCGGCACGGCTTTTTGGCTGGAACCTCCCGTCCTATCCGGGTGGGCACTGGTATTTCAACCCATTCGCGTGGCAGCTGCTTTTCGTCTTCGGCGCGTGGTGCGCGCTCGGGGGCGCGCAGCGGTCGGCAGCCTTGATCAAGTCACGTGCGATGTTGATCTTTGGTGTCGCCTATCTGGTGTTCGCATTGTTCATGACGATGGCTGACCGCTTTCCGAGCTTGGCCGCATTGGTCCCCAGTTGGGTTGATCACGCCGTCAATCCCATCAGCAAGACCAATCTCGACCCGCTGCGCTTCCTGCATTTCGTGGTCTTGGCTATTCTGGTGGTGCGAATCCTGCCGCGAGAGTGGCCCGGCTTCGAGCGGCCGATCTTTCAACCTGCGATCGTTTGCGGCCAGCAATCGCTCGAGGTTTTCTGCTTCGGCGTCTTCTTGTCATTCGCCGCGCATTTCGTACTGGTGCAAATATCGAACGCGATCTGGATGCAAATCCTGGTGAGCATCGCCGGGATCGCTCTGATGACGGTCTTGGCGTACTATCGCTCTTGGTCCAAGGCGATGGACAAACGCCCTTCAAAGCCGGTGCCCGAGGCGGCGCCGAGGCCGGCCGGCTAAAGCGCAGATTATCTAAAGCGCAGATTATACTGGGATACGCCGCGCACCAGCGTCAGGCTGAACCTGATACTACTGCTTGCTGCTTCGCAGCAAAGCGCAACCTCTCGGCTTCCAATTCGACTCGACTTATCGGTTTGGGCGGATAACAATCCATTCGCCGCGGGGCGGCGCGCCGACCCGATGACGGAACTTCTGATCGGTATTCCTTTAGACGCAAAGGTAAAGAGGTTAGGGCGCGCGCATTGAGGCGTTCCCATCCGTGACGCAGACGAGCGTCTCATCATCGGGATGCGAAACCCAGCAGATGGCGCTTCCATTCGCGCCGACATCCAATCAACCGTGCCAACGATAGATGCAAGGCCGTTCTCTATTGATGTAAGGTCCCGGCCGAAGAGTGCGAAACCATCCGCCGTGCGTCGAGGCGAGGCGGCCGGCATCAAGAACGCCGAAACGGAACGGACTTTGCACCACTGCCGAGGGAGGCGCGCATGGCGCGACCAAATATCCAATACCTCGACTCGTCCATGTTCGCTCAACTTTGTCCGCAATGCGCCTCAAGAATGACGATTCGATCAATTGCGCCGGTCCCGCAGGCTCCCGCGTGCGATGAGATTACCTATGAATGTGTCGCGTGTAACGAGGATACCACCCGGACCGTCGATCGCGGATTCGTTGTCAAGTCGCAGTCGCGAACCAACGAGGCGTTTTGATGGCAGGTCATACCGCCACGTCGCCTCATCCGTAAAACATCACGGGCCGTATCGCGAGACGCCGCCCCGACAAACAATTTGGAGATCTCAGGAAATCGTCGGTATATCGCAACCTGGCTTGGTTAAAAAAATCTCTTTCATGACTCCACGGATGGTGCTTGCAAGCAATTTGCCGCGCATGGCTCGCCAAAGATGATTGACCCCGAGCACATAGCCACGAAGCTTTACTGGGAAGCGCTCTAGACTAAGACTAGGAAGCTGAGCCGCGGTTCCCGACCGTCAACGCGAGCCCCCGGAAAACCCGCTCGAGCCGATCCCTCGTAAACCGGCATCAACCTGAACAGCAACATTGGTGTGCGTTGAACGGCGCCGCGCCCCTAGTTGCATTATGCTGGCCTACAAAAATTGCACTTACCCGCGAGGGTCCGTGGTCGCGCGGTGTTGTCCTGTTGGCTGCCTCGACATTTTGTTCCCTTCAATTTTGTTCCTTCAATTTTTTATGTTGCTTTGCAGCAAATTAATCGCGGAAACGGCACGCAAAGATTCACTTGACCCCGGACGCCTCAAGGGTTCAACTCCCCCCCTCGGGGACAGGTCCGCACACGAGGAGGCTCCCATGATCTTCCTGATGGTCGAGTGCCCCAGCACCGGTCAGATCATTTCGACCGGGATTACTGACGGCATCGACAGCCTACCCAAGGTCGGCACCCGAACACAGTGCCCTCTGTGCGGCCAAGAGCATTTCTGGACGAGTCGGGAGGTACGGTTTGCGGAGTCCCCATCCGCCAAGCGCAAATCGTCTTACAAATACCAGCGATTCGAATCTTCATTGGCCTGAGTTTGTTACCGAACCTATCGTCGCTCTGTGATCTAGTAACGCAATTGCCGATCGAGGGACGCCCGCTCACGAACGGGCCGCACACCTTGTAAAGCTGACGACAGCGACCTCTCCCGGTAGTGTTGCCTAAAGTCAAGTAGTCTTGCTGCGCGAATCGCCGCGGGCTCTGTCGATTGCGCATCGGCACGGGAATCATGGTTACTGAAATGCGACTTCCGCGAAGCTGCGGAGTTTGCGCGAATGCAGCCGCTCCCGTTCCAGTGACTTCAGCTTTTCCAAAGCATTGAGGCCGATTTTTAGATGCTGGCCGACTCGCTGGCGGTAGAATTCGCTGGCCATGCCAGCAAGTTTAATCTCTCCGTGCAGCGGCTTGTCGGAAATACACAGCAAGGTGCCGTAAGGAACCCGGAAGCGAAAGCCGTTGGCCGCAATGGCAGCCGATTCCATGTCGAGGGCAATGGCGCGCGATTGAGACAGCCGGCGAATGATCGACACGTGATCTCCGAGTTCCCAATTGCGATTGTCGACGCTGGCGACGGTCCCGGTGCGCATGACGCGTTTGAGCTCGAACCCAGCTAATCCAGTGATCTCGCCGACCGCCTGTTCAAGCGCGACCTGCATCTCGGCGAGTGCCGGAATCGGCACCCACAGTGGCACCTCCTCATCAAGCACGTGGTCCTCGCGCACGTAGCCGTGCGCCAAGACGTAATCGCCGAGCTTTTGTGTATTCCTCAATCCTGCGCAATGGCCGAGCATCAGCCAAGCATGCGGCCGCATGACTGCAACATGATCGGTAATGTTGCGGGCATTGGAGGGGCCCGTCCCGATGTTGATCAGGGTAACCCCGCTGCACCCCGGCTCAACCAGATGAAAGGCGGGCATCTGCGGCATCCGTTCCAACGGCACACCGCTTCGAAGCGAATCGCCGAAACGCGCGTTGCGCGTCATCACATTGCCAGGCTCGACGAAGGCATCGCCATCGAGGTGACCTTGAGCCATCCGTTCCCGGCAGATCCGGGCAAAGGCGTCGACGTAAAACTGATAGTTAGTGAAGACAACAAAATTCTGAAAATGTTCGGGGTCGGTGCCAGTGTAATGGTAGAGCCGGTGCAGCGAGTAGTCGACCCGCGCCGCGCGGAACATCGCGAGCGGGTTGGGCGCCCCGGGCGAGAGCGCGAGCGTGCCATTCACAATAGCGTCATCGATGGTGGCTAGATCCGGGGTGTCGAACAGATCCCGCAGTGGCCGATCGGGTGGCGAGTTACTTCGCATGGTGAAGCTCGCCTCGACGTTTATGTCACGCCGATAGGCAAAGTGAATGGGGATCGGCTCGTTGGATTCCTTGATTTCGACGCCGACGCCATGGTTGTGGATGAGGAGCCCAATTTGTTCGGTGAAATACCCGCGGAACAAGTCGGGCCGTGTGACCGTTGTTTCATACACCCCCGGACCGGACACAAATCCATAGGACAGACGTGAGTCGAGCCGTGCAAAGGTCCGTGTCGTAATGCCGACACAGGGGTAAGTCGCGCGCACGCGTTGATCGAGTGGTTTGCCGTTTGCGTAGGCCTCAAAACGATCGCGCAGAAACCCGGTATTTCGTTCGTAGATCTCCTCAAGCCGAGCCACTGCCGCCGCTGCGTCAGTAAAGATCTGGGGTGCGATCGGCTTTGGCGACCAGGTGGCGGACATTGATATGCAAGCTCGAACAACGGCGGAAAGGCGTGGACGATCCCGTGGGCCGGCAAAAAATGCGGCGTGCGTGCCGGACATGACTTTCCCGACCACCCGCGACTTGTCAATATCGCCCGCCGCGACCAACGCATCGCCGCCCACGCGAAGACCCCTTGCCGCGGGCGTAGCGTAGCGCGATTGACCTTGCGGCGTCGGCGGTTCGGTCGCACTTCACCGCGTATCGGCACAGCGGCCCGGAGGGAGCGCGAGGCATCCTTTCGTCGCGGCCCAACATGGCGTTCGGAAGAGCCGATGACCGGCAATTGCGCGCCCGGCCTTGCCACGCAATGGCAGTGTCTAATGGGCGAACAGATAGGCGCAGGAGCGATCGGCCGGATCGTGGGCCATGATGCGGTCGTACAGGGCACCTCCTTCGCCTACGAGAGCGTCAATCTCTTCGGTCCTCAGGAACCCGTTCGCGGCGACGCGCTGCGCAGCGGCTCGAAGCTTGGCTTCATAATCGTCGTGGTTCGCGTAGCGTTGAGCAAGTGATGGGCGCGAGTCGTCGGTCGTTTGGCGTTCGGCCTCGTCATGCGCAAACGGGACAAATGAGCCGTCCCAGCGGGCTGTCGCTGACGCGAAGCCCGTGGCCGCATTCCTGGTGTTGAAGCCGACCCGGGTACCCAGCGGGACCATCAGTTCGGGCAAGTCGATACCACCCGTATCGAGCCCATCGCTATTGGGCTTTGGCACTAGGGTTTCGAACGGCGCGGCTTCGCGCGGCGGTATCAGGTCGGCAATACGTTGAGCAGCAAAACGTCGACCTAGGTCCAAACGCGGCGGCCGCAAATTGCTCTCCGGCGTTACCAGGCCGGGAATTTTTGGAAACGCGGCTTTGTAGGCCGCGACCGTTACAAGGCTCCCGTCGGAGATCCGTGGATAGCGTGATGCTGGCGGCTCGCTGCCATCCCGCACCCAGCGATCCAAAGCCAAGAGCAGCGCACGCAAGGCGCGATAGTGGTTAAGCGGATTGATGCAGTTGGCAAAGAGGCCGCGCTCGCGTTGCCTGCCCATGTAGTGCTGGGCTCCTGCGATGAGATAAATACGAGCATGGGGATCGACGGGGATATCACGCCGACCCGTTGGATCGGTATGGATAAGGGAGGCCGAGCGGTTCCAATACTCCGTCGACTCGTTGGTGAAGAAAAGCTTGGGCACGACGCCAAGCTGTCGCGCCCTGTCAAGCACCGAGCCCTGAGCACCGGTCTGCGGATCGCGCTCCGCAGTCGTGGTGAAAGGGAAGTAATCGGTCGGGTAGATATGGTCTTCCAGCATGCTGGCGTGCCGCGTCGGCATCGCGAAGCGGTAGTCAAAACCGCCCTTGCCACCACCCGCAACATGGATGAAGGCGCCGTCAAACACCCCCTTACCGGCTTCGTCAACGTGAAGTCCGCGCAGCAGCATGGTCTGAATCAGGCGCCCCGACTGCGAGATACCGAATATCAGCGTGTGGGCCGGCGGGGGCGCGCCAGCAAGTGGATGCCCGCGCAGGTAGGAGAGCAGGTCGCGGATCCCAGCGATCCCAACAGCCACAACGACCGGATCGCGGGCCTCATAGGTGAGCTCATAAAGACCACCGGGCCGAAATCCGCTGTCGAGCCGGAGCTGGCGTGGCGTTGCGCCATCGGACTCCGGCACGAAGGACCATTGGGCGCGCGGAATGGTTCGGCGCACGCCTTCGGGGCGGTCGCGCACCGTGAGAGTCGCGTCGTGAGCATCGGGATGGGCCAATGGGTATGGGAGCCCCTCGATCCCCGTGAAGCTTGCTGTCGTGGTCGGCGCATTGACCAGGAACTCGTAGGCAACCTTGCCGGTGATCGGTTTGCCACGTTGGGTTGCGACCGGAGGCTTAAGCACCAATCGCTGCTCGCCGGGATCGGCTGCGACGTCCCAAACCCAGGCCGACCACAAAAGGGTGAACCCCTGTTGCAATAGAAAGCCGTTCCCAAAGTCCCCGGCTGTGGTCGGGTTGTTCGTGGCAGGCGCCTCATCGAGCTGGCTGAGGATGGCGATCCGGCCCCGGTTGTTGACTTCGTAGAGCAAGGTGCCGTTGCCACGCGCAGCCTCGACCGGCCGCACCATGAGAAAGTCCGCACCGAAGCGAACGCGTCCCTGTGCTCCACGCGGCGCCATGGTCAGATCAGCGATCGCTGCGTTGGCGGGCGCGCTCGGATCGAGCGCAAACCAGGCTCGCCCACGGAGCTTTTCGTAACTGCCGGCGGCGCCAAATTCGGCGCCGCCCGCTACCGACTGACGGTCGAGGATCTCAATACGTTCGACCACCGCGCCGGCACTCTGCGACCAAACACACAAGAGGGCCAAGAAACCAAAGACCGAAGGCCGCATGGATCTCTCCTTGGAGCCAAAGCGCGCATGCGCGACCGAGAAGTCGTCGCAATGGCGGTTGCCAGGTCGTCGAGCGGGCCCGCGAGGTCCGCGTCTGTGCACGCGCTGTGCCGGGCTGCCCGTCACCCTTCGGCCCGACCGTATCGGATCGAGCGGCGAAATCAATCGGCGGTGTTGGAGCAACGCCACGCACGATAGACCGAGCCGTCAGTTGACGGGCGGCGCCGATGCGGGTGTGG
>Ga0126371_10006063_pt1 | contig 10740 bp, 8 predicted proteins | sample PanSoiMetaPlot_4_FD_110145 | JGI IMG/M metagenome (GOLD analysis project Ga0126371, IMG submission 110145) | Tropical forest soil microbial communities from Panama - MetaG Plot_4 | ecosystem: Environmental > Terrestrial > Soil > Tropical forest > Bulk soil | place: Panama | collected 2016-02-17
GCGACGCTCGACACCTGGACGGTTGTGCGGTATTTCGGCGGCAAGGGGGTCGGCGGTGCGGCTGCCGCCTGGCACGATCCCGTCTTCAATAACCCGCTGTCGTTTTATTTATTCGAAATTCCGTTTTATTCCGACCTGCTCGGGCTTGCGCTCGGCATCATTGTGATCGCCAGCCTCATCCATTGGCTCGCCGTAAGGGGCTGGGAGATTCGCGGGAGCGTTGGCGATTGGAGCCGGGTGCAGGAGATAAATTTGTCGGGGCTCAACCTGCGCGCTGCTTTTGAGTCGCCCTTTCTGCGCGGGACGGCAGCGGTGTTTCTGCTCGCGCTCGCCGTGCGCTTCTACCTCGGCCGCTACAATATGTTGCTCGACCAGCACGGCAGCTTCATGGTCGGCGTCGATTATACGGATCAAAACGTCGCGCTCCCCTTACAATGGCTGCTGATCGCAAGCTGCGTGATCGCAGCAGCGGCCGTCATCGCCGGCAAATGGCGCATCGCGTTGGTCATCGTCGCTGCCTGGCTGGCGCGCAACATCATTCCGCCGATTGTTACCGCGACTTACGTGCGGCCCAACGAAATCTCCATCGAACGCCCCTACATCGAGCGCCACATCGCCGCTACGAGATCGGCTTTCGGCATTGATCAGCGAACGCGCGAGATCGAGTTCGCGGCGAAGCCGGAAGAGAAAATCGACTTCGCCCAACACCGGCCCCTGCTCGACAACGTGCGTCTGTGGGACTGGCAGGCGTTTCACGACGCCATCACACAGCTCCAGCCCTACCGGCCCTATATTTATTCCGACACCGATGTGGACCGTTACTCGATCGCCGGCAATTTGCGCCAGATGATGATCTCACCGCGCGAGATCGATCTCACGCAGTTGGGCGATGCGCGCACCGCCTGGATCAATCCGCACTTCATCTATACGCACGGCTACGGGGTTGTTATGGCCGAAGCGAACCAGGTCTCGGACAACGGCCTTCCGGTTCTTATGGTCAAAGACGCGCCCCCAGAAATCAGCGTGCCCGACTTGAAGGTGACGCGTCCCGAGTTGTACTACGGCGAGAACGTCCACGATCCGGTGTTTGTTCACACCGCGCAGGCAGAGTTCAACTATCCCGCCGGTGAGCACAACGTCGAAAATCATTACGACGGCAAGGGCGGCTTTCCAATTTCGCCGCTGCCTACCCGCTTGGCTGCCGCGATTTCTTCCAGCGACTGGAACATCCTGCTTACCAGCTACCTCACGCCCGAGAGCCGCATGATGGTTCGCCGCAACATCACGCAGCGCGTAAACACGCTGGCCAATTTTCTCGTCTGGGACTCCGATCCTTACATCGTTCTGACCCAAGATGGCCGCCTAGTTTGGATCATCGACGGCTACATGACATCGCGCGCGCATCCTTATGCCGCGAGCGTCGAGCTAAACAACGTCGGTTCGGTGAACTATATCCGCAATTCGGTGAAAGCCACCATCGATGCCTATGATGGCACGGTTCATCTCTACGTTTTCGACCCTGAAGACCCGCTGCTTCAGGCGTATCGGAATCTCTTCCCTGCTCTCTTCGAGCCGGAGTCTGCGATGCCTTCGGATCTCCGCGCGCATGTCCGGTATCCAGAGACGATTTTCGCGGTGCAGAGCGAGATATACCGGCTCTTTCACATGCGCGATCCGCTGACCTTCTACAACAAATCGGACGCCTGGGATCCAGCCAAATTTACGAATCAGCAGAACACTCAGCCCGCTCCGGTCGCCCCTACCTACGTTGTTGCGACGCTCCCAGGCGAAACCCAGCCCGAGTTCCTGTTGATGCTGCCCTTTACGCCGCGTAATCGCGATAACTTAATCGGCCTCATGATGGCGCGCTGCGATGGCGAGCATTTGGGTGAAAAGGTCGTGCTGCTCTTGTCGAAGCAGGAGATCATCTTAGGACCGATGCAAATCGAAGCGCGCATCAACCAGGATCAGAATATTTCAAAAGACCTCACGCTGTGGAATCAGCAAGGTTCGCAAGTCCTGCGCGGGCAGATGCTGGTGCTGCCGATTGGCCACACGTTTCTTTACGTGGAACCCATCTACATCCAGGCCTCGCAAGCGAAGATGCCACAGCTCAAGAAAGTCGCGCTGGCGATGGGCAACCAGCTGGTCTACGCCGATACCTACCAGCAGGCGTTGTCGCAACTTGCGGGAGTCAACCTGACGGCGGCGCCACCAACGCAACCCCCGAGCGCCGCACCCGGTGTCACGCCACCCACGATGACAAACGCGCCGGCGCCAACCGATGCGCGAATCGCAGAAATTCGCCGCCATCTCGATCGCTATCGCGAGCTCGTGTCGCAAGGAAAGATGTCGGAGGCGGGCAAGGAGCTGGAAGCCATCCAATCGCTGGTCGGGCGTTAAAAATTTAGGCGCACAGCACGCAGCTACTCGTCTGCGCTCACGCAACACAGTCGAGTCCGCACGCCGTGCGCCTGCCGCCAACTGAGCCTAATTTACGGGCCATTTCCCGGTGCGAACCGTTGCCGCCTGCGCAACGCATACGTTCAAGACGGAAAAAATCTCTAACGCCGAAGTCACCCGCCCTACACGCTACAATCAAAGCATGCGTTTTGCCATCCTCGCCGCGCTTTGCCTCACCCTGTTGCCCGCCCAGGAAAAGCCCAAATCCGCCTTCGACAAGCCCACTTTCGAGGCCTACGTTCGCCACCTGCTGGCGGTAATTCCAGAAGTGGAAGTCAAGATCGACGATCCCGCGCCTGCCCAGGCCGGCCTGCAGCGAGTCGAAGTGCATTTCAAGTACGGCCCCCGCACTCAGGACGAGACGTTTTATGTCAGCAAAGATGGCCAAACCGTGCTCCGCGGATCGGTTTACAACATCAATCAGAACCCTTTCCAGGAAGATCTCGCGAAGCTGAAAACGGACCTATCGCCGAGTTTCGGCAGCCCGGGCGCGCCGGTGGTGATGGTGATGTTTGGCGATTTCGAGTGCCCGGATTGCAAAATGGAAGCGCAGACGATCCGGCAAAACATTCAGACTGCCTTCCCGGACAAGGTTCGCGTTTACTTTAAGGATTTCCCGCTCGAGTCGATTCATCCGTGGGCGAGGCCCGCCGCGATGGCCGGACGCTGCATCTTCCGCCAGGATCCAGCGGCATTCTGGAAATACTTCGACTGGATCTACGGAAAACAAATTGAAATCACCGTTGACAGTCTAAAGACACAGGTTTCAGATTTCGCCAAAGCCATTCCCGAATTTGATGGCATGCAGCTCGGCCGCTGCCTTGACTCGAATGCCACGGAAGCCGAAGTGAACGCTTCCATCGCCGAGGGAAAATCGCTGCGCATCGACGGAACCCCGACCACATTCCTCAACGGGCGCAGGCTCATCGGCAGCTATCCATGGCCGAATCTCCAGCAGCTCATTGAAGGCGAGTTGAACTACCAAAAGACCGCGCAGAACGCCGGCGAGAAGTGTTGCGAAGTCAAGATCCCTTCAGCGCTAAACAAGTAAATGCGATTCCCACTGCTAGCCGTTCTAGCCGGAGGCTTGTTTGCCGCCGAGCTGAGCCCGACCGAATACATCGGATACATCAAATACCTCGCATCGCCGGAAATGCGCGGCCGTTCTACAGGCTCGCCCGAGCTTGAAAAGGCCGCCGCTTTCATTCGCGACAAATTCAAGTCGTTCAAGCTCGAGCCCATCTCGGGCGCGACCTACTATCAGGATTTCGACGTTACCACTAGCGCCAAACTCGGCACACAGAATCAGATCGACATTTCGAACAGTTCAAGGAAGGAATCGCTGCACGTCAACCAGGATTTCATCCCGTTCAACGTGTCTTCGGCGGGAAAGGTATCGGCGGGCGTCGTCTTCGCAGGGTTCGGCATCACGGCGCCTGAGTACAACTACGACGACTACGCAGGCGTCGACGTCAAGGACAAGATCGTAATCATTCTGCGCCATGAGCCGCAGGAGTTTGACGAAAAGAGCGTTTTCGACGGAAAGGTCTACACCGCACACGCGCAGATTTTCAGCAAGGCCACCAATGCAAAGCTCCATGGGGCAAAGGCGGTGCTGCTGGTCAACGACGTGGGCGCACACCCGAACGACTCAGACGATCTCGAAAAATTCGGCGCGACCGCTGGGCCGGCCAACGCGGGCATCGAATTTGTTCAGGTGAAGGCTGCGGTGATCGATTCCTGGCTCAAGCCCCTAGGCAAGTCGCTCGCCAGCATCGAAACCGTGATCGACAAAGACCTTCATCCCGTCTCTTTTGAGCTGCCGGCCAGCGTACACGTCGACATGGACATCGACATCCGGCGCGAAGTGAAGACCGTTCACAACGTCGGTGCGTATCTGCCCGGCGAGACATCCGAGTACGTCATCATCGGCGCCCATTATGATCATCTCGGCCTGGGCGAGCAGTTCTCGCTCGCGCCGTCGCTGGCCGGAACCGTCCATCCGGGCGCGGACGATAATGCCTCAGGAACGGCTGGTGTCGTGGAGCTCGCGCATTGGTTCTCTCATGAGCCGAAACACAAACGCGGCATTCTGTTCCTGACATTCGCGGGCGAGGAGCTGGGCCTCCTCGGCTCCAGCTATTACGTCAACCATCCTCTGTTGCCGGTCGAAAACGCAGTGGCCATGATCAACATGGATATGATCGGCCGCGTTCGCGACAACAAAGTGTATGTCGGAGGCGTCGGCACGGGCACCACCTTCGCGCCACTGCTCAAAGACGCCGCCCAGCGGCACAACTTCGAGGCGGACATCACCGAGCGCGGCGGCTACGGCTCGAGCGATCACACTTCTTTCACAACCAAACAGATCCCGGTCCTTTTCTTCTTCTCGGGTCTTCATGCCGACTACCACAAGCCGAGCGACACATGGGACAAAATCGACGCGTCCGACGCAGTCCGCCTGCTCGATCTCGTAGCCGATGTAACGGACCATCTAACGGATGGCTCGCCTCGGGCCCAATTCGTCCGCGTGGCTGAAGCGCAACCCGAACCTGAGGTTGCGTCACCACATTCCGGTACCGGTACCGTTTCCGGCTACGGACCCGACTTCGGCAGCATTCCCGACTTTACGGAAATCCCTAACGGCGTTCGCTTCGCAGACATCCGGCCCGGATCGCCTGCTGCAAAAGCTGGGCTTAAAGGCGGCGACGTGCTGATCGAGTTCGACGGCAAGCCCATTCAAAACCTGTACGATTTCACGTACGCGTTACGGGCCAAGAAGCCCGGTCAGGAAGTACTGGTAAAGGTGCTCCGAGGGGACCAGACAATTGTAGCCAAGGTACTACTGACCGAACGAAAGTGAATTCGGATACTGGATGCAGATATGGCTTCCAGATTCTCCTACGGTACCGCGCCGGCCCTAGAAAGCGGCGCTTTTGTGCTGCCTCCACTGATTCTGCATCCCTTCGCGGATGCCTCGGGCCCGGGAAAGCTAGTGGAAAGTTCGCGCGCCAGCCTGAAGCTTCAGGGGCTTCTGCCGGCGGGCGAATCCACGCAGGAGGATCTCGACCGGGTGCTCCTCGATGGTCGCTATTCCGAGCTGCGCATGCTCTACTATGTCGGAAAGGATTTGGCGCGCTGGATCGATCAGTGCCTCGAACTTGCCAGCCGCAATCCTGAGGGCTTCCCGGCCGCGCTCTGCTATCAAAGCTTCGCCGACCTGCTGGTCCAGGATTCGCCTCTGAGTGTCCAGACAAAGCTCAAGAAGTGGGGCGTCGGCGACTATCAAGCTATCTTCAGCCGCGCTCTCGGACTGTACTGCCTTTTCGCCGATGCGCCGCCTCGAGTGCTGCTGTCCGATGATTTCGTCCGCAATTATTATCGCTACGCGGATCACATCTTCACCACCAAGCAAGGCGAATGCGCCTTCCAGTCGCTTATTTCGAAGCACTTTACGTTCGAGCTGTACTCGTCGGGCGAATACGCGCGCATGCTGGAACGCTCCTGGGGCGAATAGACGCTGCACGGCCGACCTTCTAAAACACGGCACTGCAACAACTCGTGTTCAGGTTATCGCGAGGCACCGTGGATCCCTTTGCCGGCGTAATCCGGCGGCAAGTCCACCTTGCAACGTGCGTTTAACCGGAGCATCGTAAGCTGGAGAAGATGCCTGAAAAAATTGGCCTGCTCGTCGAGGCGGACCCCGGTCCCGGAATCTTGCATAAATTGACGGGCGTAATTGCGCAGCACCGGGGCAACATCACGTCGGTCGACATACTCGGGGAACGTCAGACTTACTTCGAGATCGACGTTCCCGACGGTCACACTGTTCTCCAGGACGATCTGCGCAACCTCGACATAGTCCAAAAAGTTACTCAAGTAAAGACCTTCCAGACCGTTTTCGGCAAGCGCATCATCGTGATGGGCGGCGGCGCGCAAGTGGGCCAGGTTGCGATCGGCGCGATCTCGGAAGCCGACCGGCACAACATCCGCGGCGAGCACATCTCGGTGGACACCATCCCCTTGGTCGGCGAACAGCCGCTTGCCGATGCCGTGAGAGCCTGCGGCCGGCTTCCGCGCATTAAGGCGCTCGTCCTGGCAGGTTCTCTGATGGGCGGGGACATCGAGCGCGCCGTGCGCGAGGTACGCGCCCAAGGTCTAATGGTGGTCAGCCTGAATATGGCGGGCAGCGTCCCAGATGCGGCCGATCTCGTGGTTTCCGATCCTGTTCAGGCGGGCGTGATGACCGTGATGGCGGTCGCCGAAACCGCGCAGTTCACCCTGACACGTCTCAAGCGCCGGGAATTCTGACGTCTTCCCGCTGCGACGCTTTACTGGCCGGCGGGAGGCGCCGCGGGAGCTTCGGTGACCGGTTCCGTCGCACCACGATGACAGGTATAGCAGGTAACGTGGACTTTGCCGTCCGGGAACTTGGCATTGATCTCCCGCATCATCGTGATCATGTGCCGGGCGACTTCTTTCTTCGGATTGTCGTCGCTGTCAAAAGAACCTTGCACATGACAATATGTGCATTGCACGCCCAGCGCGGTGCGGAACGCTCCCATCATTGGCCGAATGTCGGAAGGCTGCAAGAGCTTCAAATTCTTTGGTGTCATTCCGCCCCCTTTTTTAGGGGCATCTTGAGCCTGTAGCGTAAACAGAGAAACGGCGACCGCGAGTGGTAACAATAGGCGCATAGGGAGATGATACACAAAAACCGCTCGACATGTGGGGCTTGACGCGTCTGTCAGAATGAAGGCAAGGCTATGTCACTCCGCCCCGTCAAACGTCTCGTCAAAGCTAAACCCACCATCGAAGGAGCCGGCGTGCACCTGCGCCGCGCGTTCGGTTTTGGAAGCACGTCGGACTTCGATCCCTTCCTGCTGCTCGACGATTTCCGTAACGACGTTCCTCAGGATTATCTGGCCGGCTTTCCCTGGCATCCCCACCGCGGCATCGAGACGATCACGTATGTGCTGGCCGGGACGGTGGAACACGGCGACAGTATGGGCAATCGCGGCGTGATCGGGGCGGGCGATCTGCAGTGGATGACCGCCGGCAGCGGGATCATTCATCAGGAAATGCCCAAGGGCGATGTGGCCGGCCGCATGCACGGCTTTCAACTCTGGGCTAATCTTCCCGCGGCTCTCAAGATGACCGCGCCTCGCTATCAGGAAGTGAAAGCGCCGGACATTCCCGAGATCAAGGACGATGACGGAACCGAAGTTCGCGTGGTATGCGGCAAATTCTGGGGAAAGGTCGGACCGGTGGACGGGATCGCGGCCGATCCCATTTATCTGGACGTGTCCGTGCCTCCCGGGCGAACCAAGGCGCTCCCCGTCGAAACGAGCCATCACTCCTTTGCTTATGTGTTCTCAGGCAGCGGGAAATTCTGCAACGCCTCCGGACCTTTGGCAGTGCCTACGGAAAATGTGCAATGGCTCGACACGCACCCTCCCGCCGAAGCCGATAATCGCTCGCTGATCCTCTTCGATCGTGGCGACGAAGTGATGGTGCACGCAGGCGAAGACGGCATCCGGTTTCTCTTGGTGTCCGGAAAGCCGCTGCAGGAACCAGTCGCCTGGTATGGACCAATCGTGATGAACACGCAGCAGGAGCTGCGGCAGGCGTTCGAAGAACTGGAAGCCGGAACGTTTCTTAGGAAATAACCTGGGCGCGGATCTCGATGCGCACCCTCTAACCTCTCCGGCCAGTCGTCAACCGACGTATACTGATTGGCAATCGGGACCCAGATGAAATCCCGAATCAAGGAGAAGAGTCATGAAACCGATTTTCCCGGCAGGCCTCGCCGCACTCGCTCTGGCTGCCAGCGCCTTCTCGCAAAACGGCGCTTCGATTCTCACGCCCGGACAAGGGGCGGGAGCGCCGCCGGCTTACGCTTTCGACATCACCAAAGCCGATATCGATCTACTTCTCAAGGATCACCCAGGAGGCGACAAGCAGATTCGCGTAGTCGACATGGGTAAGTACAACATGGGAGTCGGCGTCATTTATCGCGGCCCCACGAACGACAAAGCCGGTGACCCGATCCATGTGCTCTATCACGACTACACTGCCGAGACCTACATCATCATTTCTGGTTCAGGCATTCTGACCACCGGCGGCGTCATTGACCAAAAGAAGGCAGGCACAGGCACGCCCAACGTCATGAACGGGCCGGGTGGAGGCGGAATTGCCGGACGCGGCGCCTACAGCCGCAAAGTCCAAACCGGCGACATCATCATCATCCCGACGGGTGTGGCCCACGGATGGAGCCAGATCACCGATCACGTCACGTATCTGAGTGTGCGTCCCGATCCCGATCGCGTGCTGCCCGCCGGGTGGGTTTACCCGACCTTGCTGAACAATCATCCGGACGAGGTGAAGACGACTCCGGCAGCGTCGACGTCCGGGAATTAGTCCGTTCCGCCTTGTAATACGGCCTTTTGCGGTTGCTGCCACCCGCACTCGCGGGGAGGGGGCCTTAGAACGCTAGTTCAATTCTTGCGGCCAGTCGAGCATTTTTGCTGAAACGTTCCGTGCCGGCATCGATAAGATAGCGTGTTAACAGCAGAACGAGGTCTGCGCGCGTCGATCGCGCTAAAGAACCTACCGCCATTTCCCTTAGTGGCAGCGAAAGTTGCCGACCTGCTTACGAACGAGCTGTCGTCGTTTGAAACGGTTGCGGAGACGTTGAATACCGACGCTGCGCTGTGCGCGGAGGTGCTCAAACTCGCGAACTCGCCGCTCATCAGCGTGCGCTACAACGTGACCAGCGTGACTCAAGCTCTGGCGCTTTTGGGTAGCCGCTGCGTCGTGACGCTCATCATGACGTTGGGTCTTTCGAAATTGATCAAGCGGACCGCCTCCAGCGAGGCCATGCGACGGCTGTGGCGGCATAATCTGGCTTGCGCGCTGGCAGCACGGCATCTCGCAGAAATGTCACGCACCGACTCGAACCAGGCTTACTACGCCGGGTTGTTCCACGAGGTCGGCAGGCTGGCGCTGCTTGCCCAGAAACCGGCGCTTTACGATCAAGCGCTCGAGCGCGGCGAAGACGTCGACGAAATGGAACGCCGGAATTTTGGAATCAATCACACCGAGGCTGGCGTCTGGGTGGTTGACAAGTGGAACCTGCCAAAGGCTTTTCGCTGAAGTAGTGCTAGACCACCATCACCCAGGCAAAGATGCCTCGGATTTGACGTTACTTGTTGCCCTTGCCTGCCAAACCGCGGACCGTTTGGGTTTCTCCTTGTTACGAGTTAGCGGCGATGCCGAGCTGGGGCCGACCGATGAGATCGGCTTCTCAATCGCACTCGCCGTTAACCAGCTTGAAACCGAATACGGGATTTAGACCGTTCGCCGGGTGACCTTCGCTGGCTGACTAATCGTGGTCTGCACGAACTCGTCCGGCTCGGCGTAAACCATTCAGCTCCCACCGCATCATGGAAAGGGAGGCGCGCTATGAAAGCGATCGAAATGCATGGATACGGCGATGTTGACCAACTTCGCTATGATGACGTTCCGATGCCCAAGCCCGTCCAAACGAGGTTCTCGTCAAGGTGGGCGCAGCAAGGGTCAATCCGATCGACTGGAAAACCCGGCGCGGCGATTTAAAGGCTATGGTGCCGGTTCAATTCCCCGCAATCCCCGGACGCGATTTCGCAGGCGAGGTGGTGGAGGTCGGCCCCGGCGTTTCGAACTTCAAGCCGGGTCAGAAGGTGATGGGAGTGGGAAATCAAACCTATGCGGAATACGTCAGCGTTCCGAGCGCCAATGTGACGGCGATTCCCGATGGCCTCGGCTTGGAAGAGGCGGGCGCGCTGCCGCTGGTAGCAACTACGGGATCGGAACTGATCGACCGGATCGCTCCCAAACGTGGCGCAACTGTGGTTGTGGCGCGAGCGCTGGGGAGCGTTGGTCGCGCCGCGGTTTATGCTGCCAAACAACGAGGCGCGCGCGTCATTGCAGGCGTTCGCGAGAGCCAGAAGAAGGCAGCAGAGTCGCTCGGTGCTGACCAAGTAGTGGCGATCGACAAGGACCCCGAAATTGCCTTGCTTCCGGAGCTCGATGCGATCGCCGATACCGTGAGCGGTGACGTGATCGGGAAACTGATCCCGAAATTGAAACACGGTGTCGTCCTCGGCTCAGTGTTAGGTAAGCCGAAAGCAGCCGAAGGAAAGGACATCCGTGTGGAGGCCATCGTCGCGCAGCCCAACCCTCAGAATCTCAGCAAGTTTGCGGAGGCCGCCCGCACACACGAGTTCAATATTCCGA
>Ga0126371_10006064_pt1 | contig 10740 bp, 7 predicted proteins | sample PanSoiMetaPlot_4_FD_110145 | JGI IMG/M metagenome (GOLD analysis project Ga0126371, IMG submission 110145) | Tropical forest soil microbial communities from Panama - MetaG Plot_4 | ecosystem: Environmental > Terrestrial > Soil > Tropical forest > Bulk soil | place: Panama | collected 2016-02-17
CGTTCTGTTACCTATGTCTCGGAACGGACATTTGGCCTTTGAAATTCAGCCGTTTACGACGAGTCCATACCCCATTTTTGAACTCTAAGCGGCTGCGACAGGCCTTTCAGGAACACACTCCACGTTTGATGTCCCCTAGTACAATTTGCGGATGAACGGACTCTGAGCCAATACAGTTTGGCAGAGAGACTCAAGATGAACAGGATCTTTTCTGTAGTCGCAGCCGCGGTCACGATCGCTGTGGCAGTCGCGTGGTCAATGGGTTTGGCCGAATGGGACAAGAAGGAGATTGTCGGGTTAACCCCGGACAAAGTACGGTGGTTTGCGCCCCCTTACTACAACGATGGTAGACAGCGAGCACAACTGTTTGGTGACTCCAGCCACGACGGTGCCTGGGTTGATCGAGTGAAAAATACCAAGCGGTTCCCATGTCCGCGCGCACACTCATCCCCAGGACGAACTAGTTACCGTCATCGAAGGTGTTTGGTATCTGGGCGAGGGAGCGACATTCGACCCTGCGAAGCTAACGGGCTACCCAGCGGGTAGTTTTGTCGTCATTCCAGCCGGCGTCCCGCATTTTGTTGCAACGAAGGACGGCACCGTTGTCGTTCAGCTAAGTGGCGTTAGAAAATTTCAAACGGACTACGTGGAAGAATATCGCTGAGTCTCGGGAAGTTCGAATCATCCTCTAGAGCCGATCATTAATACCGGGTGCGTTTCAGAAACCTGCTGGATACCCATCCTTCCGGCCGTGATCCGTATCCGCTCTAGGCGTTCACCTGGCGTTTGTTCTCCGTTGCGATACAGACAGCCTGGGGTTTAAAAGAACAGAAGGGTGTGCACATGAACCGGCCTCGCAAGGTGATTGTTTTAGTCATGCTGATTTTGCTGGCCGTCGCCGTCGCAGGTGCGTTTCTGACTCGTGGGGTGATGGCATATCTTCCATTCTTGCAAGCCCGGAAGGGGAGCTGGACGGGAGCTTATGTGCCGCTGGGAATTGTGGATCAGCGTCCCTGGCAGACAGCGGCGGCTCTAGGGGCGCTGGCACAGTCAGCGGAGGAGCGGAAGCTTGCCCGGGAAGCCGAACGTGTCGCGGATCACGAAGTCGACCAGGCGTTCTCGCAGTCACTGCGGCAGGCAAGCTTTGTAAAGCCAACTCTGAGCGGCAAGGCGTTGGCCTTGCAGCAACGGGTCAACGAGCTTCAGGAGACCATCAAGAACGACGAGGCCCGGATCGTGTCGCTGACTGCAGGGCCTGCGGGCACGAAGCAAGGCGGTGCAGTCTCCACCACCAGCGACCTGGAAATCGCGAAGGCGCAACTTACGCTCGACCAATCCGAACTGGCCGATTCGCTCGAAGATCTCGCGCGTGAAAGTGGAGATCAGAGAGTCAAGCTTCAGCAGGAACTGGCCGCGCGTGAGGCCGCCATGAAGCAGTACAAGGAGAGCACATCGAACGACGTAGGGCAGACTGCGGTCGCCTCTGCTGAACAATACACGACGTTCGCACAGCAACTATCCACATGGCAATCTCTAAGGAAACGCAAGGACTTGATCGCGCAGGCGCAACAGTTGGCCAAGGCCGACGTGGCCGCGCTCAGCGGTGATGAAGAAAGGATGAAAGGCGAGGCCGCTGCCCTCGCGGCCAGGGCCCCCGGAGAATCACCTTCGGAACGAATCGACCGGCTGCAGCGGCTGAGCGCGCAGCAGAACATCCTGAGCATCCTGCATGATCGGCTTGGAGCGCAGCAGCAACTTGAGGACCTCTACAGCCGTTGGGGAGAGCAAGTCGGGTTACAGCAAAAAATCGTGATTCACTTGATTTTGCAGTCTGTCGCAATGATTGCGGCAATCTGCATTTTGGTGATCTTGGCGGGATGGGCTCTGCAAGTGGCGATGGAGAAGATCGTTCACGATCCACGCCAAAGGCAAACGTTAAAAACGGTTCTGAATTTGGGGACGCAACTGATCGGCCTCTTACTAATCCTGCTGATCATTTTCGGTGTACCACAGCAGATGCCGACGATCCTGGGTTTGGTGACTGCAGGGCTGACCGTGGTCTTTCAGGATTTCATCCTCGCATTCTGCGGCTGGTTTGTTTTGATGGGGCCTAACGGAGTGAGGGTCAGGGACTGGGTAGAGATTGATGGAGTGGGCGGCGAGGTGGTGCAGCTCGGACTGTTCCGCACCTGGCTGCTGGAGACGGGAAACTGGACTGCTCACGGTCATCCTACGGGGAGAAGAGTCTCGTTTTTGAATGGCTACGCCATACGCGGCAAGTATTTCAACTTCTCAACTGTGGGACAGTGGATGTGGGATGAGATTAAGGTAAGCGTTCCTCCGGGCATGAGTATTCATCCACTCCTCAAGGGGATCTACGAAGCGACCGTGAGGACAACAGAAGCGGATGCGAAAATGGCGGAAGCGGAATGGAAGCGAGTAACGCACGAAGAAGGCTCGCCGCAGTTTAGTGCGATGCCCTCAGTCAATCTCAGGCCGGCGGGAGCCGGCGTCGATATTGTGATTCGTTATATCACTCGTGCCGGAGTGCGAGTTGAGACTCGGAATCACCTGTTCGCGATGATCGTTGATTTGATGCAAGGCGGCTCGAAAGAGGATAGAAACCCTGCTCCACAGTCGCCTCAAGTGGGATCGAGAGGATGACGACTCGCTCACTAAATTGGCTGCGAGGGCAGTTCGCAGGCTGAATCATTTCCCGTTTGTCGTTGTCCTCGCGAAATCATTCCAGCATCCAGACGTTGGAAGACCCGCTGAATTTCAGGAGTGCAAGATACTTGCCGTCTGGTGACGGCACTGCCCAATCAATCCTCATCTCTGAGTCTTCGAGCACTTTTCTGGTATGGCCGTTCAGATCGATGTTCAGCAACGCCGATTTACCGCTGTTGGTATAGACCGGTGCCCACAGGCTCCGTCCATCGGCGGCGAAGTCGATGCCTCTCATTCCCACCCATGCTCGGGCAGTAATCGTACGCTTGGAACCATCTCGGATGGAACGCAAGTCGATGCTCGGATCTTTCTGCACCCCCAGGTCCTTCACGGTGGCGAGATTTGTTCCATCGGGTGATAGGCTCCAGTTGTACGTGTGTGCAGCCTGGTCCTCAATTCTCAGCTGGGGAAGTTCCTCGCTGGTGCCGGTCGCGTGATCAAAGCGAAAGAAAGATAACTTTTTTGCAGTCCCAACGTGGTAGATACACAAAGTAGACGGCGGCCGAGCACATTGCACATTGCCAAGTCCCTTTTGCTGCAGGACGGTTTGCGGCGAACCACCAGCGAGCGAAGTCTTCATCAAGCGTGTCGGGGTGTTCGAGTCGCTCAACTTCGGCCAGACTACGTAGAGGAGAGTTGAGTTGTCAGCGGCGAGTCGAGGCACAGTCGCCTGTTCATTGCCCCCAACCAGGAGTTCGGCCACAGTCTGGTCAATCCCCTGCTTGAAAACATGATACGGACCGTCACGGTCGGACACGAAGACGACGGCTTGGCTGTCGGGTGTCCACCCGAAAGGAATGTCATTCCAATCGTCCACCGTCAGGCGCTGGGGCGTGGTGAGCTGTGGACCCGGTGACTGCACCTCTGAAAGATATACAGCAGCGTTGAAAGAATCTTTCGTAAAGACGATACGTTTACCGTCAGCGCTGGCGGTGAGGTGCGAGACATCATCCGGCGCATCAGTCAGGCGCGTAGCACGCCCGGTTGCATGTCCTCGGGAGTCGACGGGCAATGACCACAGACTGGACTCATGCTGATTCGCTCTCTGCTCTGTTACCGAGTAAAGGACATGATTGTCGAGCGTCCAGGCCAGGCCCGGCCCAAGTTGCACGTCTTGATTCAATTCTGTATTTGGTGGCGAAACAATAACTTCGGGGCGTCCAGTGCTCACGTCCAATGTGGTGATATTCGTCTTGACACCCCATTGCGCGGGTTCGTAACTGCCGTTTACGTAGGCAAGTCGTTTTGCGTCCGGTGACCAGGCTGGCACTCCGAATATGCTCATCTTAGCCGCAGCGAGGAGCCTCCTTGGTTTCTCGCCATTCCCGCCCATTACCCATAACTCCTCATCGGGGTTTAGACCTCTCACAAAAGCGATCTGCAGCCCGTCGCCCGAAACGGAGGCGCAACGACCGTCATCGATCAGTTTGCGAGGTGCACCTCCCAGGATCGAGATCTGCCACAGACTGGAGGAGGTCTCTGGACTCTCGATCCAAGTCGCAACCAAGTGGGTTCCATCGGGATACCACGACACCGGGATCGCATTGAAACCTTGAGGAAAACTGACGGGATGTGTTTCGTTGTTATCGATCTGGCGCAGGTAGAAGCCGGTCTTATCCGCAAATGCGAGGTACTTGCCGTCAGGAGAGATCACACTGCCAAGAACAGGAAGCTCTTGAGCGTTGGCCGTTAGTCGACGCTGTTTCATTTCGACGGGATGATGTTGCCAGTGTCTTATCGTCCACCCCAAAGCAACCCCCGCAACCAGCAGTGCCCCTCCGACGAGGACAGGCCAGCGCTTGGAGGAAGGTACGGGATGGGGAGTTGGCGCGGCATCGGCCGTTGCGCCATTGACTGGCATCAGGAAGCGATAGCCACGGCGGGGGATGGTCTCGATGAATGTGGGATGGTCGGCATCGTCTTCCAGCGCAATTCGCAGGCGTTTTACCGCCGCATTCACGCTGTGTTCGAACTCGACTACGGTGCCGTCCGGCCAAAGATGTCGCTGTATCTGTTCACGCGTAACGACTTGACCTGAGTGTTGCAGGAGTAGTGTCAGCAGTTCCAACGGCTGGCCTTGCAGGCGGTGCTTCGTGCCGTTTCTGCAGAGTTCTCCGGCTTGCGGGTCTAGTTGAAAGCCACCGAAGCGGATCAGCCCTTCCTGAGAGTGAACGGGTTCAGGTAAAGCAGCCACAACGATTCCCCAAGGTGAAAGTAATCATCTGGTAGGTCAAAGGGAAGCAATCTCGGCCCGCACAGGCGATCTCGATGCTGTGCGGTGCGCGAGCGGAATTTTATCATGGGCTTCCCGATACATGAGCCGATAGTCAGACTCAATCGCAGACCTCGAGCCTGACTTCTGGAGCAAAACATATAAGTCCTCAGAATTCATGGGCGTAGATGATGTCATCCACTTGTCAGGGAAATTTCAGCCGTTTCGCATTGAGTTCGTTTGTGCCTGGACGCAAGATCCCCTCTCCCGGCCGCTTCCCCGTGCTCCAGCGAGCAAGCCTGCAATGAAATTTCAGGAGGAATGTGAGATGAGAAAGCTTAATGCTTCGATCTGCGTGCTGTTTACTTGCTGCCTCATGGGGCAGACCAGCGTGGCACCGAATGCGATCACGGACTGGGCGACGATTGTCGCGCCCGCAATCACAAAAATTGGCACCTCCACGAGGCCACCGGCAAGTTCCGAGGTGCTGCATGCCACGATCAACCTTGCCGTGTACAACGCAACCATGGCCATCGTCGGCGGCTACCAGCCATACGGAACAGCGATTTCCGCGCCGCGCGGTTCCGATGTCCGGGCCGCCGTCGCCACTGCAGCCTATCTGACCGCCCGAGCGCGGGTGGATTCTTCCCAAGAGGGATACCTGGACGAGCAGTACAAGACGTATTTGGGTCGTATCCCCAATGGACCAGGCAAAGATAAGGGGGTTGAGGTGGGCCAAGCTGCTGCGGCAGCGATCCTTTCCCTGCGCGCGAATGACGGTTTCAGCAACATGGTCCACTACGACTGCAGTTCCACTCCTCCACCTGCGGGCGAATTCGAGCCCAATGGCGGCTGCGGCACACAGCCTGTCGACCAGGTACTCGCCCAGGTAACCCCGTTCACGACGATTGATCCCAGTTGCTTCCGGCCCGGCGGACCAAACCCATTGAACTCGGCGACTTATACCAGGGACTTCATCGAAACCCGCGACTACGGGCGCGCCTACAGCAGCATTCGCACACCGGAGCAGACTGACATTGCCTACTTCTGGTCAGAGCATGCTTACACTGGTTGGAATCGCAATCTGGTCGGGTTGGCCATCAGCTACCGGTTGAATATTCGGGAGACAGCCCGATTGTTCGCCCTTGTCCACACCGCTTCTGCCGACGCCCTGATCGCCGGTTTCAATGCAAAATACTTCTTTCGTTTCTGGAGGCCTCGAACCGCCATCCCGCGCGCGGATACCGACGGCAACCCGGACACGGATCCGGATCCGACCTGGACGCCGCTGTTGACCGTGAATCATCCCGAGTACCCGTCCGCACATGCATTCTGGACGGCCGCCCTGACCGAGATGGTGGCCAACTATTTCGGAACTCGCAAGGTCACATGGACCTTGAACACGAGCAAGACAGCGGTACCGCAACTGGTTAAGACGGAGCGCACCTATCACAACTTAATTGTGATGCGAAACCAGGCTGGTGACGCCCGCGTTTGGGCCGGACTGCACTGGCGGCACTCGCTTGAGGACGGTGATCAAATCGGGATTGGGGTGGCGAAGCGCGTTTTTGAGAATTACTTTCGTCCAGTCCACGGGGATGACTAAGCACGCGCAACCGCGGCTAAAACTGGAACGGGCTGAGTCGAGGCTTTCCCCTTTGGAAATCAGTTCGATGAATAAAGCGGCAGGCAGTGACCGGCGCAGTCCCTCTCAACGGTTGTTACGAGCACCGCCAAAGAGTCTTGCTTCGTCGGGAGTGATCTCTTTAGTGCGCCTGAGCCGGCACCCGTACTCCGCCTTCGATTTTTGGGATGCCGAAGTGTCCTCCGAGGTGAGACAGGTCCAGCGGGCTGATCGACCCGGAAACTACGACGAAATCGACCTCGGTTGACCTCGCAATCAGAATCGCCACATCGCTGATCGCTTCATCCTGCCAGGCAACCCATAGGTCGGTCACGCCGGGGGCGCCATTTCTGTCATGCTTATTCACGAGTTGCATCCAGCCGCCCGCACTGAACTCGTCTTTTACCAAGTGAAGAGCGTCCAGATCGTATCCCCAGGGTTCCACGAATCGAAATCTGTGCACTGAGACGCCGCTTACGCCCGCAACGACGCGAAGCAGATCCTGGTTGCCTGAGTCAAGCTTTGAGGCAAAGACAAGCATGGAGTGATCCAGCGTGAACTCAGTTTTTGAGGCTGCGCTTTCGCGCAAGACTTCAATTGCTTGCGGCAACTCTTCAATCGATTGCTGGCCCTCGGCGACAGTAATTGCAGAACAAGCAAGGAGGACGGTCAGAAGTAAGCGATAGGTGCCCATGGAATCCTTCTGAAAGCGAACCCAAATGCGTTCGAATGTCTCCGTTCTAATGCGAGTTGCTTCCCGTGGCAATGCCTGGCTGGTAAAGAACATCTCACCAGATAACTGGTTGAATTGAAGGGTTTAATTACGGAATCTCAAAACCGGGGCGAAGCAGAGAGCACGATGATCGCAGTAGTTTCGTTTGGCCACGCCCCAGATTTACTCGCCGAAAATGCAGGGAGGAGCCGAACAGAGCGAGAAAACCTGACAGGCATCCGCTCAAGACCTTTTGGAACTCCGGACACCGTTTCTCGCGGGCTTGGCTCCACGAAGAACCAGGGCGCAAAGGCGCTCGACAAAATCGGGTGTGAGACGATCATGTTGGATAAGGAAACGCATGTAGATCGGCCCGTACAACGAATCGAGAACCAGGTCGAGGTCCGCGTCCTTGTGGAGTTCACCGCGCGTCATCGCCCGGCGTAGAGTGCGGTACGCTTCCCGGCGCCGAGGCCAAAGAAAGCGCTCACGGAAGGCCTCGAGAAGATCTTTGTCGTTTTGTCCGGCGGCAAGGATGGCTGAGACGATCCGTCCGCGTCGACTGCGAAAAACTTTTATCAACTGGCGCATTTGCTGGCTCATGTCGGTGTAAACCGATCCTGTGTCCGGAAAGCGCAGCTTGCGCGTGGTACTACTGGCAAATGCGTCCGCGATCAGCGCCCCTTTATTCGGCCACCAGCGATACACCGTGGCTTTACCAACCTCGGCGTGATCGGCAACTTCTTCGATTTTGGAATCAGAAAAGCCGGCTCTGCTTAAAATTTTGAGAGTGCTGCGAAGAATCGCCTGACGGGCCTCTTCGCTCCGTGGACGGCCCGGCGGGCGTTTACCATTCTTTCTGTACTCTGCGGCCAGCAACCGTTGGCGCATGCAGCTACCTTACCATATAATCGAAAACATCTAATTAGAATCCGATACGACGAGTATCGAATCTAAGTTCGCATTGAATGTGCCTTGGGGCAGCACGTCGCGATGTTGTTCTCGATCTCGGAGTTGCTAGCTAATGTGGATTGTTGCTCTAGCCCTGCGTCGGCCTTATACGTTCGTGGTGATGGCGATCGTCATCATCATTTTGTTCTGCGTGACGCTGCTCCGAACACCCACTGATATCTTTCCGGATATCGATATTCCCGTCGTATCTGTTGTTTGGTTCTACTCGGGAATGGCTCCGCAGGATATGGCCGACCGCATCGTGGCCAACTCCGAGCGTGGAATCACGACCACGGTCAACGATATCGAGCACATGGAGTCCCAGTCGGTTTACGGATTGGGAGTCATCAAAATTTTCTTCCGCCCGGGCACCAACGTGCAGGGAGCGATCGCACAAATTACGGCAATCTGCCAAACCTCGGTACGCAGTTTGCCTCCCGGCACCACTCCTCCGCTGATCATTTCTTACAGTGCATCGACCACCCCTATCATCCAGCTGGGATTGAGCAGCAAGACGCTGCCCGAGCAACAACTCTTCGATCTCGGGCAGAATTTCCTGCGGAATTACCTGGCAACCGTTCCCGGAGCGGCTACGCCTTATCCATATGGTGGCAAGATCCGGCAGATTCAAGTCGACCTCGACCTTCCAAAGCTCCAGGCGTACGGGCTTTCTCCCGTTGACATCGTCAATGCCGTCAACGCCCAGAACATCATCCTGCCCTCAGGCACGATGAAGATGGGACCATTGGAATATGACATCGAGATGAACGGAACGCCGCAGACGATTGCAGAACTGAACGATCTTCCGGTGAAAACCACGAACGCATCGACGCTGTACATGCGCGACGTGGCTCATATTCGAGACGGATTCGCGCCACAGACCAACATCGTTCGGCAGGACGGCAATCGTGGTGCTCTGATGTCAATCTATAAGAACGGCACGGCATCAACGCTGCAGATTGTTTCCGGCGTCAAAGGCATCGTCGATCAGGCGGCGCAGGCACTGCCCCCGGAATTAAAGATCTCTCACCTGTTTGATCAATCCTTGTTCGTGCGCGCATCGATTAATGGAGTGCTTCGTGAGGGTTTGATTGCAGCCGCGCTCACGGCTTGCATGATTCTCATTTTTCTCGGGGACTGGCGGCCAACGATCGTCATTTCCATTTCGATTCCACTTTCGATTTTTGTATCCATCATCCTGCTGGGCGCTATCGGCGAAACGATCAACATCATGACGCTGGGCGGCTTGGCCCTGGCCGTCGGCATCCTGGTAGATGATGCGACGGTCGAGATCGAGAACATCGAACGCAATCTGGCCATGGGCAAAGAGATGCGCCAGGCGATTCTCGATGGAGCGCAACAGATTGCCGTCCCGGCCTTTGTTTCGACGCTCAGCATCTGCATCGTGTTCGTACCCATGTTCTTCCTCAGCGGTGTGGCAAAGTTCTTATTTGTGCCCCTTGCAGAAGCTGTGAGCTTCGCGATGCTGGCCAGCTACTTGCTCTCGCGAACGCTGATTCCGACACTGGTCATGTACATCATGCGCGGACATGAGCACCGCGCAGAGACGCCGAAGTCAATCTTCGGCCGCTTTCAGCGCGGATTTGAACGGAAGTTTGAACAGTTTCGCCGCAGCTACGAAGCCTTGCTGGAAACCACGGTTTCGCATCGCGGCATATTCGCAATCAGTTTCCTTCTCTTCTGTGTGCTCTCACTGGGTCTCTTCTTTTTTCTTGGGCAGGACTTCTTTCCCCAGGTAGATGCAGGCTTGCTCCGGCTGCACGTACGCGGACGGCCAGGATTGCGGGTGGAGGAGACGGCACGGCTTTGCGATCAAATCGAGAACTCGCTGCGGCAAGAGATCCCTCCGGGCCAGCTGCAAACGATTCTCGACAACATCGGGCTGCCGAACTCCGGCCTCAACCAATCGTATAGCTCAAACGGAACCATCGGTAGCAGCGATGCGGAGATTCTGATCGCGTTAAATCCAGAAAGGCACGTTCCCACGGCGGACTTAACGCGGCACCTGCGGCAGTTTCTTCCGACGCACTTCCCGGGGGTCGAGTTCTTTTTTCAGCCTGCCGATATCGTGACGCAGATCTTGAATTTCGGACTCCCTTCCCCCATCGACGTGCAGGTCGTAGGTACGGATCTGCAGACAAATTACGGAATCGCGCAGCAGATCGCCGCACGTATCCGGCATATTCCCGGGACGGCGGATGTTCACGTCCAGCAATTGATGTCACTACCGACCTTGCACATGGATATCCAGCGGACACGAGTGACGCAGGTAGGGCTAACCGCACGTGATGTCGCGCAGAGCGCACTGGTTTCCCTCAGCGGCAGTTTCCAGACAGCTCCGAATTTCTGGCTGAATCCGAAAAACGAAGTTACGTATCAGATGGCAGTTCAGGCTCCGCAGTACAGGATGACCGACCTGCAGGACCTCCTGAACATCCCCGTTATCTCACAGCAAGGGCCCCAATTGATGGGGAACCTGGTGCAGATCAGCCC
>Ga0126371_10006067_pt1 | contig 10734 bp, 9 predicted proteins | sample PanSoiMetaPlot_4_FD_110145 | JGI IMG/M metagenome (GOLD analysis project Ga0126371, IMG submission 110145) | Tropical forest soil microbial communities from Panama - MetaG Plot_4 | ecosystem: Environmental > Terrestrial > Soil > Tropical forest > Bulk soil | place: Panama | collected 2016-02-17
TATTGACCATGTCGCGGGTCCACACCAGATGGTAGCCGCCAAGGTCTTCGTCGCCCTTCACCTCGCCCCACGGGATGCTCAGCGAGGCGATCAACGCGCCCGGGTAGGTTTTGTCCTCATGAGCCATGATCAGGCTGTGGCTGGTGCGATAGAGTTTGCCGCCATCGCCCGCGGATTCGTCCAGCGGCAGCACATGGGTACAGGCTCGAGTCCATTGCAGGACGAAGCGATCGCGCGCCTCCTCGAAGGGCAAGCCCAGCGATTGGAAGAGGGTGGTGATCGCGCGATGCAGACTGTCGCCGAAGGCCAGTCCCAGCGTGAATTCGTAGCCCAGGCCGAGGTTGATCTCACCGAGCAACGCAACGTTGCCATCGGTCGCCGAATCGAACTCGTTGGCGAGTTGAAAGTTCTCGGACAATTCGCGCCAGCCGTCAGTCGTGCCGACAAAGCCGCAAGTGCGGCGTACGAACCCGCTGGAAACGTCCAGCGCCAACCAGGTGTTGTTCTTGTGGGCGGTCAGTATCAGGCGGCCCGAGGTTTCCACCACGTTGCCGTTATTGTGGGCTCCGCCGACTTCCAAATGGGGCGCCAGCAGTACATAGAGATGAAGCTTCTCCAGCACTTCCGGCTTTCCCTCGAGGCGGGCGTTGATCAGCAGACATTCCTGATGCGGATCCGCGATTACTTCCTTCACAATCTGATAGCCGTGTTGGGGGTCGGAGTTGGTCAGCTTTAAGCCCAGCGCGTGCGATTCGATGTAATCGATCTCGGTGACCAGGCTGCGTTCGTCGCTGAAAAAAGTCGTGCCGTCGGTCACCAGGAACTGCATGTCGCGCGTTTGGGGCCGGTCGATCGTGGGGTAATAGATCTCATTGACGATTCCGGCCGAGAGAGTGAACCAGATGCTGGAGGCAACCGAATAGGATGTGCCGATTGCGTCCTTGGCGCCGCGCGTCCAACGGGGCTCGATCCCCGGACCGCCGGTTGCGGGCCGGGAATTGTAAATGATTGCCATCCTTGTCCTCCAGGCACGTTTAGCCCTCTCCTTGTTCATGGAGAAGGTGAGGGAGGGGCGGCGCTTCACGCTATCGTGCTTCGAGCGTATTCCCTCTCCCAGCCTTTTCTAGAATAAGGAGAGGAAAGCGGAACGCAACTTGTAGATGGATCGTTTTGCCTGCCCGTCGATAGCTAAGGCGCCGGCGCGTCGCCGCCTGCCGGGCTGGGCACTTCCCCCGCCTCCTGGCGGAAAACATAGGACACTCCGATACTGAGGCCATAGAGCAGCAACAGTGGTATCGCGAGCAGGAACTGTGAGATGAAGTCCGGCGGAGTAAGCGCGGCGGCGATTATGAAAATCACCAGCACCGCGTAGCGCAATTGCCGGATCATCCAGTGGTAGTCGATGATCGCGAAGCGGGTCAGGAAAAACGCCAGCACCGGCATCTCGAAGGTGAGCGCAAACGCCAGCAGCAGCTTGGCGGAAAAATTTAGATATTCGCTGATTCGGAGGGTGGGGGTGACTCCGATGCTGGCGTATTGGCTGAGGAAAAACGCATAGCCGATTTTAAGCACGACGGCCCAGCAGAAATACCCGCCCGCCAAAAAGAAGATCGTGGTGAAAACCACGAACGGTTTGGCCATCTTGCGCTCCGACGTGTAAAGACCGGGGGCGATGAAACGCCATACTTCGTAGAGCACGGCGGGGCTCGCGACAAACAAAGCGGCAACCAGCGCGACCTTAATCTTGGTGAAAAATGCCTCGCCGATACCGGTGCCGATCAGCAAAACTTTGTTATGGGAGACCTCGCGTAAGGGCTCGGTGAGCAACTGGAAAATCTGGTCGACGAAAATGTACGCGACAGCGAAGCCGGCCGCGATTGCGATGAGCGAACGGATCAGCCTGACACGTAGCTCCTTGAGATGCTCAATCAGGGGCATCCGGCCGTCGTCCCCGGGATGCGTAGACTCGATGCTTGGCTGTTCGTCCACCGCGATTAGGTCGGGTCTTTATGACTCGGATCTTTATCGGACGGGTCTTTATCAGATGAGGGAGGTGGCTGATACTCGACGGCGGGCGATGGGGGCTCCGCCGGGGGCGGCGTGGGAGGCTTTTCCTGCTCCATCGCCTCGGTTATCTCCCGCATCGCTTCGCTGGCGGCGGTCCGGACCTCGCGCAGGATTTGCACCGCCAGGCGCACCACTTCAGGCATGCGCTCGGGACCGAGCACGATTAGCGCCACGGCGAGGATTATGATGATCTCAAATAAGCCCAATGGGAACTGAGACTTGCGGTTATTCGGCGCGGCAGGGAGCGCCGTCGTGCCGAATAATCATTAATTCGGATTGCCGCAGGGGGTGTCAACCATGCTCAAAACTGCGCTGGTAACCGACCGCCATTACCTGGACCATTTTCCCGGCCGCGGTCATCCCGAGCGGCCTGAACGGGTTAAGGTACTGCTCGACCTGGCCGACGGGCTGCGTCGCGAGCGCCTTCAGCGCGTCGCGCCGCGCGAAGCCACGACCGCGGAACTCGAACTGTGCCACGACCCGCGCTACGTTGCTCTGGTAAGCCAGACCGCTTCGCGCGACTCATACGACTTCGACCCCGACACCCATGCGTCGCGCGCCACCTACCACACTTCGATACTGGCCGCCGGCGGCGTTCTGACCGCGGTGGACGCGGTGCTGGACGGACAGGCGGACAACGGTTTTGCAATCGTGCGTCCGCCAGGCCATCATGCGCTGCCCCACCATGCGATGGGGTTTTGCTTCTTTAACAATGTCGCCGTCGCGGCCAGCTACCTGACTCGGGTCAAGGGACTTGAGCGGGTGATGATACTCGATTGGGACGTCCACCACGGCAACGGCACCCAGGAGATCTTCTACGCCTCGCCCCAAGTGCTCTACTGTTCGCTGCATCAATTTCCACATTATCCGGGAACCGGATCGGTGCGTGAAATCGGAATCGAAGAGGGACGCGGGTTCACGGTCAACCTGCCGCTGCCGGCCACCTTCGGCGATCCGGAATACCTCTCGGCGTTCGACCGGATAATTCTGCCGATCGGACGCCAGTTCCGCCCCGACTTCCTCCTGGTGTCAGCCGGCTTCGATTGCCACTTTCGCGATCCGTTGGCCGACATGCGCGTGACGGAGCAGGGCTTCGCCGCAATGGCGCGCAGGTTGAAAGGGTTGGCCGCGGAATGCTGCCGGGGCCGGATGGTGCTGGCGCTGGAGGGCGGCTACGACCTGGCGGCGCTGGCTTCATCGGTGCGCGACGTAATCGAGGAGCTGGGCAGAGAGGCCGGCGAGCCGATCGCATCGGCGCCGCCGGACCGCGAAGCCTGGCTGTTGGAGAAAGTCCGCAAAGAGATGTCGCCGTTTTGGGATCTGGACGGCTAACGCTTAGCGGCCGCTGCGCGACAGCGTGTCGAAGTCTGGACCGTAGTCCGGAAAATGATCGCCGAAACCCAGCCCTTCCAGCGCCAATCCATAGCCGAGGTTGTCGTTCATCATGCGGCGCAGCGTTTGCGTGACCAGCACGCGGGTGTAGCGCGTGGTAAGTCTTGGCTGGGCAGCGATCTGCTCGGCCAACTCCCAGGCGCGCGGCAGCAGACGCTCGCGGGGCAACACCTCGCCAACCACGCCCAGCGCCAGCGCTTCCTGCGCCGAGATCGTCTGTCCCGTGAACAGAAAGTAGCGTCCGCGGTTGGGTCCCAACACCAGCGGCCAGACCACGTGAACTCCGTCGCCCGGAACGACGCCATTGACGAAATGGCCGGAGTCCTGGAAGCAGGCGGTTTCCGACGCCAGCACAATGTCGCACAAAACCGCCAACTCCGCATGACGCAGGGCCGGTCCGTTGACCGCCGCGATCATCGGCGCCTCGATCGCGAGATGGTTCATCAGCAGATGCTTGCCGGTCGCCAAGCCATGCTCCCAGTCGGCGCTGGCCAGCTTTTTGCCGCCGTGGCTGGGAGCAGGGTTGGCCGCAAACGTCTCGCCGGTGCCGGTTAAAATGATCACGCGGTTCTCGGGGTCCCGCGCGATCTCTCCGAACAGGAAAGACAGTTCGTCATGCGGTTCGGCGCCCCAGACCAGATCCTTGCCGCCGGTATGCAGCGTTACCTGCAGGATTCCGTTGCGCCGATCCAATTTGACGTGTTTGTACTTGTTGGCGTAATCCTCGAATTTAATCGACATGCTTATCCACTCCGTGGGTTTCGACGGCTTTGATTCTTCGCCGCCGGTTAAGCGGCGCGGCTCAGCATACGCCGCTGCCGCTCGGAATGGATAGCCGGATCATTTCGCGAGGGGCGCGCCCGGAAGCATCTCCTGGTAGCGGCCGATCGTCATACCGCCGTCCACCGCGATTTCGGCGCCGCAGATATACGACGCGTCATCACTGGCCAGAAACAAGGTCGTGCGCGCGACTTCTTCAGGACCGCCGATGCGTTGAATCGGCTGACCCGTGTAGGCCTGGTTAGCTTCGGCGATGGACGACCCGGCCGGGTTGCCCATCGAGGTGTTGATGCCGCCGGGATGGATCGAATTGACCCGGATACCTTGAAACCCCAGCTCCATCGCCGCAACTTTGGTCAGCCCGCGCACGCCCCACTTGCTGGCTGCATAGGCCCCAAGCGCGTTGCATCCCTTCATGCCGTCGACCGATGAGATATTGATGATGGAGCCCTTCTTGTGCGCGATCATCGCTGGCGCCACGCTTTTGATGCCGAGGAAGGTGCCGACCAGGTTGATACCAAGCACCTTCTCGAACTCGCTCTTCTCCGTATCGAGCAGCGTCCTGAACAGCACCACGCCGGCATTGTTGACCAGGACATCAATCCGGCCCCATCGGCGCTTGGTCTCGGCTACCAGCCCGCGCCAGCTCTCTTCGTCGGTGACGTCATGATGCTGGAATTGGGCGGCATCGCCGAGTTCACGGGCCAGCTTTTCACCTTCGCGATCGAGCACGTCGGCGATTATGACTTGGGCGCCCTCGGCGGCAATGATTCGCGACGTCGCCTCGCCCATCCCGCGCGCGCCCCCGGTAACGATTGCCACCTTGTCTTGCAGTTTTCCCATCGTTGATCCCCGTTTTTCCGCGGTAGCGCCGGCCTGTGTGCCGGCTTTGGAATTGTCCCAACTTTGCACTGCTCAATGATGAGCGCCCGGATCAGCCCCCGACCATTGCGCGGACATCGGGCATTTATCGGTTTCGGCTCCGTCGGCTCTCCCGGCTCGGATCCGATCCTCGTCGGTCTGCCGCTGGAAGTATCGAGCCGGCTCCCATGATCCAACCGTTCGAATTCCGGTTGCGGCGACCTTGAGCCCGCCTCCATCGCCTTTGGATCATGCCCCTGTGTTGATCGCGATCTCAGGTATGTAGAAACGTCCCTCTGCCTCGTGCTTGTCATGCCCGCCTGATGCTCGCGATTTCAGATCTGCGCCAGTTTGACCAACTCGTCCAGCTTGCGCATTACGACGGCGGAGGATGCCGAGGGCACTCCCAAGACCACCCGATCGACTCCGGCGGCTTCGAAGCTGTCGAGACGGTCGCGATCGGGGCGGAACCAGAGCACGGTCACGTTAAGCGATTTCGGATCGCGCCCCGCCTCTGTCGCGCGCCGGCGCAGGTCTTCCACGCCGCCCAACAGGTCGCGCATTATGGTGGGCATCCAGCCGTCGTACAGATCGACGACCCGCTGTCTAGCTGTCGGCGTGTGACCGCCGAAGTAGATTGGCGGCCAGGGTTTCTGCACCGGCTTGGGGTAAGACCAAACGGGATCGAAGTTGACGAATTTTCCGTGATACTCAGCCTGCTCTTCGCTCCACAGCTTCTTCATCGCGTCCATCCGCTCGCGCAACAGCCTGTAGCGCGTGTTGAACGCAGTGCCGTGATTTTCCATCTCCTCTACGTTCCATCCCGCGCCGATGCCCAAAATGAACCGTCCGCCCGACAGTAAATCGAGGCTGGCAACCTGCTTGGCCAGGACTATTGGATCGTGTTCGACTACCAGGCAGATTGCGGTGCCCAATTTGATTCGCGTAGTGGCCATGGCGGCTGCAGCCAGTCCAATGAACGGGTCCGCTATGTGCAAATAATCTCTCGGCAGTTCTCCGCCCATCGGGAACGGAGTCCGCCGCGAGACGGGAATATGCGTATGCTCGGGCAGCCAGAGCGAGTCAAAGCCGCGTTCCTCGACGGCGCGTGCCAGTTGGTCTGGTGCAATCGTATATTCGGTCGCATAACTCAGGACGCCAAATTTCATCGCCGGCTCCGCCTCGATTTGGATGGGCCTAATGTGCCTGCTGCCACGCGGGCGGCGCAACCAAAATCAGGTGGAATCAAGATCCGCATGGTTGCAGTCCACGCCCTTGGATCCTTGCCGCACTTTCGACGCAACGAGCGCATGAGGAGCGGCGCTTCGAAAGGGCCGACATCGCGGGCGCGCAGGCTGCATCCAGCCGCTCGAATCAGATCAGCAGATTGCCGCCGTCGATCGTAAGGGCGATCCCGGTCGTGAACGGATTCTGCATCAGAAAAAGCGCGGCCTGAGCGATGTCTTCGGGACGGCCGGTCCGTTTGACCGGCAGTCGAGCGGCAGCGCCGGCAATCATCTTGGCCACCCGTTCCCGCCCGCCCATGGTCCTTTCCAGCAGCGGAGTATCAACTATCCCGGGGGCAATCGCATTGACGCGAATCGGCGACAGATCGATTGCCAGCGCACGCGCCAACGCTTCCACTGCACCGCAGGAAGCGGAAATGACTGCCGACCCGGGAAGGGGCTTGCGAGACGCCGTTCCCGTGATAAGCGTGATCGACCCATCCGGCGGCATCTTCGGAGCGGCATACTTGGCCGCATAATAAGATCCCCAAAACCGCGTATCGATCGTGCTCCTGAGTGTGGCGGTGTCGATTGTGAGGTGAGGATCGAAAGTGAGGGTCGCCGCGGTGAACAGCACATGGTCGACGTGGCCCAGCTCCTCGAACAGTGCGTGCGTTCCGGCCTCGTCGGTGGCGTCGAGAGCGATTGTACGCACCCCCGCGCCCGATTCCTCGCGCGCGTTGCGGAGCCGTTCTTCCGAGCGTCCGGTGATGACGACTTTGGCGCCTTCGGCCAGCGCCGCTTTGGCGGTGGCCAGACCCATTCCCGAGCTTCCGCCAATAATCACCACGGTCTTGTTTGCGAGCGACACGGTTGCCTCCTTGCTGCGATCCGTTGACGTGGTTCTGAAGGCGTATATAGAGCTGGGACGTCCGGCTTTTTCCAGTCAGAGGTCTAGCGGCCATCGGATTAACGCCCTGAAGGCGCAGAGTCACTTTAGTCGCCAAAGGTCCGACGAATCGCTTCGGCGATTGGACCGAACGGGTCCTGCGGCGCGTTGAACATACGATTGTGGCAAATGGCGCCTGCCAGGCGCGTGTGCGGGTTCGCCCACCCGATCGATCCGCCGGCGCCGGGATGGTGCAGGGTGCGGGGATTGGACCCCACCACACTCGGCGCGGTTGGACCACCCAGCCAGTAGCCGGCGGTCCCCACTCGTACCGGAAAACCCAGGATCGCGTCGGGAAGTTCGGTGTTGGGTCGAGGTTTGCTGAAAGAACAGACGCGCTCGGCAGAAAGCATCCGAACGCCATCCAGCTCGCCTTCGTTGGCGAGCATCGCGAATAGCCGCGCCACCTCACGCGCGTTCATGATTCCGCCGGCGCCCGGTATGCATGCTCGCCGCACGTCAGGCCGGCCGAAGACCGCTTCGAAACAGCCGACTGGCGGCGGGATACATTTGAAAAACGGCGCATCGGGCGGCATTTGCGTGTCTGACGGATCAATCAGCCGGGCCACCCTGGACTCCGCCCCGTCGGGGATACCGATATGGATGTCATGAATTCCCAACGGCGCACAGACCTCCTCTTGCACGAAGGCGCCAAAGGGCCGTCGCTTCGGATCCGTTCTCCGCACGATTTCGGCGACGATCCAGCCGAAGGAGTAGCAATGGTAGGCGTTGGTCGTACCCGGTTCGAACCATGGCTTCATCTGCGCCAGTTGTTCGACCATCCATTCGTAATTGGCCATCTGGGCGGGCGTTACACCCTCCGGCATCTGGGGAATACCGGTGCGATGGCTCAACGCGTCGCGCACCGTTGTCTTGTCTTTGCCGTGTGCGGCGAACTCCGGCCAGTAGTGAGCAATCGGCGTGTCATACTCGACCAGCCCGCGTTCGGCCTGGATATGCAACGCGGTTGCGGTGACGGCTTTGGTGACCGAAAAGACCGGGAAGAGCGTGTCGGATTCGACCTTTCGCCCCGTAAGGGGGTCGGCTACCCCGCCCCACTCGTCCACTACCAGTTCATCGTCCTGATAGATGGCGAGGTGAAGCCCGACCTCGCCATGTTCGCGAATCGAGCTGTCGACGGCCTGCGCGAAGATTTCCTTGAGATTGCTCCTGGTTCTTGCAATCGCTGACATGGGCATGCCCTCCTCTGCTTGGGTGGGACCGAAAACCAGTACCTGGGCGCTGCGTCGATCTAAGAGCGGGGACAGAAGTTGTAGTAACGTTTTGCGCCGCCTGCCAGGACGTTGGCCAGCGTCTCGGGTGACAGTCCCATCCCCTTGATCATCCTGGGCGCATCCGGAAACCCGTCGGCATGCGGATAGTCCGTGGCCCACAGGATATTCTCAGAACCGACATAATCCGCCAGATGTTTGAGCGATCCTTCCACCGGCTCGAACGAGATAAAGCATTGCCGGCGGAAGATTTCGCTCGGGCGAGTCTTCAGTCCGGTGTCGTTCATGCCGAGGTCGTCGAAATGCCGGTCCATGCGATCCAGCAAGCCGGCCATCCATCCACCACCCGACTCGAGGAACGCGATGCGAAGTTTCGGAAACCGATCGCAAACGCCGCACATGATCAGACTGGCCGCCGCCGCCATCATCTCGAACGTATGCGCAACCAGGTGACGCACGGCGAAACCTCGCGTGAAGCGGTCGAAGCCGAGCGTCGGCTGCCCGCTTTCGGAGCCGCCATGAATGCCGATGGAAAAGTCCATCTCCTGTGCCGCGGCCCACAGTGGGTCGAAGGCAGGATCATGCAGCGCGCGGCCATTATAAGGATTTGGACGTATAAAACCGCAGCGGAAGCCCAATTCATTCACCGCGAACATCATTTCATCAACCAGGTGATCGACCGATTGCATCGGTAACATCGCGGCGCCAAACAAACGATCCGGATAAGGCCTGCAATAATCGGCCAGCCAGCGGTTGTATGCCCGGCACGTAGCTGCGGAAAATTCAGGGTCCTTTGTGGCACCGAGAAAAAGGCCAAGGCTCGGATATAGAAAGGCGGCGTCAATTCCCTCGGCATTCATATCGGGAATTCGTGCGTGCGGGTCAAAGCCTCCACGTTTGCCTTCAAGGTAGGCAACGCGAAAGGACTTGACGCCGCCTGCGCGAGCGCCAAACGTCCCAAGTCCGCCAAGCTTAAGGGGCTTCTTGCCGCGTCCGAGGTCGATTCCGTCGTCGCCCTCGATGCGCAGAATTTCCCGGCCGTCTTCACTGATCAGCAGCTTGGGACAATTTTCGCGGAACTTGGGGTCGATGTACTTCTCCCACAGATCAGGCGGTTCCAGAACATGGCCGTCGGCGTCGATAACGTTGTATTTCATTGCGTTTACCTCGGACGTCTATCGAAATCAGCCACCGCTCCGCCTAAGGCTGCGCTTGCCTCTCATATAAACAGACCGGACTGCGGAAACAAGCGGAGGGTCCGCACCGCCAGCGTCTCAGCTCTGCCGACCAGGTTTTACGTTGACCGGAAAATTCTTTTGATGGGTGTAAAAAAATCCTTTGGCTTGTGCACGAAGGGCCAGGAAGCGCTGCTCACGGCGATGATTGTGGACCTACAGTGCAATCAACATGACCGATGGTCGGAGCGCTGCCGCACGAAGATTCGCTCCTCAAGCATGCCATGATAGGTTTCCGGGATGCCGCCGGCGACGGTGGTCTAACGATGCGCCGCATACATTCGACGAGCGGGCAGGAGTGAGAACATGGATCCAGCAGGCAAAGTGGCCGTCATCACCGGCGGCGGATCGGGAATAGGACGAACCACCGCACTCCGGCTGGCGGCTGAGGGTGCGTCGATCCTAATCGTCGATCTCAACGTTGGAATGGGCGAAGAGAGCGTCAGCCTGATCGAGAAGAAGGGTGCGCCCGCGGCTTTCGCCAAGGCCGACGTCACCAATGGTGAGCAGATGAATGCGGCGTTGCAGGCGGCGCTTTCCCGCTTCAACCGCCTGGACATTTTGTACAACAACGCAGGCCTCGCCCTGCCGCCGCCGGGGTTCCCGGGAGTCGCGCTCGACGTATGGCGCCGCGTAGTCGACGTCGATCTTCAGGCCGTGATACTCGGGTGCCAGCTGGCCTATCCGCTGATGAAGCAGCGGGGCGGGGGCGCGATCGTCAACACCGCGTCGATGGCTGGACTCTATCCGATGCCGCTGGACCCGGTGTATGCCGCGGCGAAGGCCGGAGTGGTCCATCTGACTTATTCCCTGGTGAACTGGCAAAAGGACGGGATCCGCGTCAACGCTGTTTGTCCGGGGATAACCGATACGCCGATGGTGGCGCGGATGCTTGAGAACCGCAAAAAGGCGGAGCTCAAGTCCGTAAAGCCGCAGAACCTTCTTCAGCCCGACGCAATCGCGGACGCGGTGCTCAATTTCATTCATGACGA
>Ga0126371_10006068_pt1 | contig 10733 bp, 9 predicted proteins | sample PanSoiMetaPlot_4_FD_110145 | JGI IMG/M metagenome (GOLD analysis project Ga0126371, IMG submission 110145) | Tropical forest soil microbial communities from Panama - MetaG Plot_4 | ecosystem: Environmental > Terrestrial > Soil > Tropical forest > Bulk soil | place: Panama | collected 2016-02-17
GCGCTCTTCGAGCTGCGCTTCGCGGGCGAACTTCTTGATCAAATTCTGATCGTCGGCCGACAGCGTGGTCCATGTCCGCTTCGAGAACGCCAGGACTTCGGGGATGATGAGGTGCTCGGTGAGGGAGTAGTATTTCGCGGCGGTGTAGTGATTGCTGAAGACGTAGCTCGGCGGATTGTTCTCCGCGCCGTCGACGACGCCGGTCTGCAGCGCGCTGAACACCTGATCGTAGCCCATCGCGACGCCGTTGCCGCCGAGCGCGTTCATCATGTCGATGAAGATCGGATTGCCGATGACGCGGATCTTCAGGCCCTTGATGTCGTCGATCGATTTGATCGCTCGCTTCGAATTGTAGATGCTGCGCGCGCCCGAATTCATCCAGCACAGCGCGACCAGGCCGGCATTGGCGTTGGCGCTGATCTTGTCCAGCAGCTCCTGCCCGATCGGGCCGTCCATCATCTTTTCCGCCTGCGCCATGTTCTTGAACAGGAACGGCATGTTGACGACGTTGATGTCGTCGACGATCGGTCCGATCGTGCCGGCGCTGACCCGCAGCAACTGGATCGCGCCGATCTGCGTCTGCTCGATGGTCTCCTTTTCGGCGCCGAGCTGCGCCGAGGGATACATCTGGATCGAAAGACGCCCGTTGGTCGCGGCCGCCAGTTTCTTGCCGAGGTTTTCGGTCGCGGCGACCGTGGGATAGCCGGCCGGCTGCACGTCGGAGGCCTTGAAGACCGCCTTGGCCTGCGCCGATGCGGGCGAAAGCGGTGGCAGCGTGGCGGCCGCGCCGAGGCCGGCGCCAAATTTCAGGAAATCGCGGCGTTTCATTTTCAGTCCTCCCTCATGTTGTTAGCCGGCCGGCCGATTTTTCGCGGCTCGTGTTGGCTGGGCTAACTTTAGCGTGTCGAAATAGTCTGGATTGACGGTTTGCGTGGCGGAGATGTCGTCGAGCAGCCTTTCGAGATGCTTGTCCATGGCGGCTTGCGCGCCGGCCGGATCGGTCGCTTCGATCGCGGCCAGAATGGCCTCGTGCTCCGCGATCACCTGTCCCATCCGGCCGAGCTGCGGCAGCGTGAGTTGGCGAAAGCGATCGACATGAACCTTGACCTGCTGGATCAGCGTCCAGATGCCCGGATATCCCGCGACATCGGCGATCGCCGCATGAAACGATTCGTCGGCCTGATGAAAGGCGTCGCGGTCGCCCGCGTCGTCGGCCTCGCGCTGGCGCTGCAGGATCGCCTGCAGGCTCAGAATTTGGCTGGCGGTGGAGAGGCTCGCGGCGAAGCGGGCCGTGGTGGCTTCGAGCGCCTTGCGGATGATGATCGCTTCCGGAAGCGCGGCCAGCGGAATCCGCGAAACGAAAATGCCCGACTGCGGAAAGATGTCGACCAGGCCTTCGTCGGACAATTTCAGGATCGCTTCGCGCACCGGCGTGCGGCTCACGCCATAGGCGAGCGCGATGTCGGCTTCCGAGACCACTTCGCCCGGGCGCCGCTTCAACGACACGAGTTCGGCGCGAAGCTCGGCATAGATCCGCGCCGACGCGGTGGCGGTGCGAGGGCGGCCGCCGCGGCGTGCCCCGGTGGCAAGCGGTCGGAGCGCTGTATCGACTTTCCTCGTCACGCGTGCGGGCAGGGGATGATCTCAAGAGCGGTTGGATCTCAGAGGACGCTAATATATTAGTATATGAATTGTCCTTGACGCAATGGTATTCCGCCAGGGCAAAGGACAAGGCAAAGAACAAGGACGTTTGGCCGTGACCGACTATCGCAAGCTGTTTGACCTCTCGGGCAAGACCGCCGTCGTGCTTGGCGCGGCGTCCGGCATCGGCAAATCCTCGGCGGAGGCGCTGGCCTCGCTCGGCGCCCGCGTGCTGTGCGCCGACCGGACGGCCGAAGGCGCGGAAGCGACCGCCGCCGGCATTCGCGAGAAGGGCGGGTCGGCGGAGGCCGCGGCCTGCGACGCGGCCGATCGTGCTGCCGTCACGGCGCTTGCGGACACGGCCAAGCGGACATTTCCCAGGCTCGACATCGCGGTCACCACGCCCGGCATCAACATCCGCAAGACCATTCTCGACTACACCGAGGAGGATCTCGACCGCGTCATCAACCTGAACGTCAAGGGCACGGTGTGGTTCTTCCAGGCGTTCGGCCGCATCATGACCGAGCAGCGCGGCGGCAGCCTGATCGCCTGCTCGTCGATCCGCGCCGTCACCATCGAGCCGGGCCTTGCGGTCTACGGCTCGACCAAGGCCGCGATCGGACTCCTGGTGAAGGGATTCGCCTCGGAGGTCGGCCGCTTCGGCGTGCGCGTCAATGCGGTCGCGCCGAGCGTGGTCGAGACCGCGCTGACGGAGCCGATCAAGCAGCGGCCCGAAATCTATAATCTTTACGCCGCGCATACCGTCTTCAATCGCTGGAGCAGCGCCGACGAGGTCGCGACCGCTGTTGCCTATCTGGCGTCGGATGCGGCGAGCTATGTCAGCGGCAGCACGCTGTTCGTCGACGGCGGCTGGACCGGCATCGACGGACCGCCGACGGGGTTGACGAAACTGAGCGGTTAGCCAGCTATTTTCCGCCACTGACAAAGCCCGTTTGGGCGCGGCCTCATGCGCGCTAGCGCCGATCAGCAGAGCGTCGCAAACCACTAGGAATCGTCGCCCCTGCGAACGCAGGGGCCCATAACCACAGGCCCGTACTGCCATGAGGGGCTGTAGCTCCAGCTTTCATCACGGCGGGTCCGGGCGACCCCTGACAGGCTCCGCGCGAGCCGGTTCATACCGCGTGGTCTATGGAGAAGGCACTCTGGTGAACGCCTCTTGCAACAACTGGTGCCTGAGGTTATGGGCCCCTGCTTTCGCAGGGGCGACAATCCAAAAAAGTCGTAGCAAGACAAAAGTGACCCTGCGGGCTTGATGTTCTGATTCAACCTGTCAAACAGCCGAGGCAAAGCTTCGCATTCCCGCGGCGCATTGCGTCCAGGTGATGCTTGGCACATGCCCTCCTCAATCAAGAGAGGGCGCGGGGAAGGCCGGGTGCTGGCCGCACCCATGGTCCGCGTGCAACAAGAAAGCACGCGGCAGAACCACAGGTTCAGCCGAGACAACCCGGCCTTCCCTGCGCAATGGTTTTACGGCTTATACGTGCTCTCTCCGGTGACCGGGCTTTTTTGCCACCGTCGCCTTGCATATAGCAGCGCATCTTCGCCCGGTTGGGCTCCGCGCGTATCGTGCAAAGCTTAGCGCCAGCGTCGGGGCGCCAGGACCACACGACTTCGCCGTCCGCGCCAGCGTCACTCGTCCTGCGCTTGAACAATCGCTCACGGGAGACCGCCCTACAATCATTCATGCGCGCAACGCCAACCGCGTCCATCGCATTCCCTGTCCGACGTTCGTGACGACGCGTACGCCCCTCATGAGGACCGGAACCCGCAAATGATACCGCTGATTCTAGTCATTCGCGAAGCGATTTATTTTTCGCGCGGGGACTGGACGACCCAAATCACGTTGAATTGGCGGGCGAAATTCGTTTTTTAGCGCAAGCGTTATTGGCCTGCTCGGCTGCCGTCACGCTCCGTCCGGAGTTTGTCCCCATCCGCAATGGGTGCGAAGGCGATCGGCGTTTCTTGCGGCCAGCGCCATGCCGATCAGGGAAGCGCCACCGAACAGCATGTCGATCCCCACCAGAAGTCCGATGGCCCAGAGCGCGGTTCCCGGTAGTCCGGCAATGATGAGACCCGCGAGCAGCAGGTCCAAAATTCCAGATGCGAGCAGCCAGCCCCAGCGCTCCGACAGTTCGCGGCGATGCTCCAACGCGTACATGATCGTGAAAACGCCCTCCGCGAGGAAATAGATTCCTAAGATGATGGTGAGCGTAAGCGTGCCCTGGATCGGACGCGCAAGCAAAACGATGCCTGCGACGATCGCAAGCAATGCCGAGAGCAACGACCACCAGAAGCCGGGCATCTCTCGCGTCCAGAACGTGAGCGCCAATCCCACCGCGCCACTGATCAGAAACAGCGAGCCGACGAAAATCGTGACGGCAACGCTGGCGATCGAGGGGACGATGATCGCTGCAAGTCCCAAGACCACGAGCAGAATGCCTTCGATCAGAAAGGCTTTCCAGTGCAGTTGAATCGCAGCTCTTATGCTGTCCGAAAGGCCAGCGATATTTTGAGACGTCATCATGACCGAGCCTCCACGCAATGATCGTCGCCGCCAAGCACACCTAACGGATAAAATACACCTGTCAGGCATGGACGGGCAATCCGCCCGACCGATCACCCCGGAAGCTTGAGCGCGCTGGAGATTTCGGCAAGCGTCGCCTTTTCGGCATCGCTGACCAAAACGCCGCCGATCCCAAGAAATCCACCTTCGGTCGCTGCCTCGGCAACACTCTGGCTGATCTGACGCAACCAGGTCTTGAAGGCGGCGGCATCGGTTGGAGCCTTGGCGCTTAGAATGCCGTCAACCTTTCCCAGGATTTCAATACAGGCCGTCTTCAACTCGGCGGGTTTCTTGCCGCTCAACTGTTCCTGCAAGCCATCGCGTGACGTGCTCCGGCCCTCGCTGGTCGCGAAATCTTCCACGACGGCCTTGACGAGCGGATTGGCAGCGGTGTCCATCTTTGCTTTCGCAAGCGCTTTTCCACTTGCGAAACTCTCCTGGAGCAGGCCCCAAATTCCATGGGGCTCGGCCGCGGTCACGGCAAGTCCCGCCGCCATCACGCTTTCCAAAAGGGTCTTCCATTCGTCGGACGTGAAGCTTGATTTGTCAGCCATGCGCCTTCTCCTTGCTTGCTTGTTTCAGTCAGCAGGCGGCAGAAAATTGCTTCAGGGGGCAGGCCAATGTTCCCGCCATGCGGGGAACACGCTTCGTTCTAGATATCACAGGCGTGACGCAATCTCCAGGTGTCCGGGCAGCCGCTATTACTGCTGGATCGCAGGCCGGCTATGTTCCACCGCCGACGAAGCCCGCTTTGGTGCGGACCTCTTGCGCGTCAGCGCCGGTCAGCAGTTCGATCAGCATCAGCGCCGTCCCGGCGTTGGCGGCATGGGTGGTGATGGCGGCCGTGTACATTGTCTTGAGCGCGCATTCCGGCGGCAGCGGGGCGGATAATACGATGCCCTTTGTCGCAATGATCTCGGTCGATTGCGTGCAGCCGATCGGCCGCGCCGCATCGGATGCTGCGAGATGCCGCATCGCGGTCGCGCCGTTCGGATAAATCTTGAGCCGGTCCGCCACGGCGTCGGTGATGCCCAGATGCTCCAGCACTTTGGCGACGTGAATGCCGGCCGTCGATGCCTTGATATCGGGCACGAAAATCGCATCAGCTTGCAGCAGCGCCGCGCGCAGGCTTGCCACATCGCCGACCGGCGGTTTCGGATCGCCCGCGCGCACGGCAATTGCCGTCTCGACAACACCAACATCCGCGATGGAGGAGGGGACGACCAGTGTCTCGTCCGCCAGCTTCGCGATCAGAGCCGCGGTCAGAATGACGATGTCGGCAGGCGTTCCCTCGCGCAATTTGTCGGCCATCGCGCCGACCGCGCCGAACTCTCCCGCGATCTCAAATCCGGCGCGCGTCTTGAGTTCGGGCGCAAGGGCCGCGACCAGCCCGTGCGCGGCGCCGCCGCTGAGGATGTTCAGGGTCTTCATGAGGAGGAGTTCATCGCCGCGATCAGGCGGTCGCGCGTGATCGGAAGATCGCGGACTCGCACGCCTAGACAATCGAACACCGCATTGGCAATCGCGGCGGTGACCGGGCCATGCGCGGCTTCGCCCGCGCCGACCGGCTCGATCTCCGGCCGCTGAACGATATCCACCTGCACGGCGGGTACCTCGCTGAAACGCAGGATCGGATATTCCGTCCAGCTATTGCTCGTGATGCGCGTCGCATCGAAGCGGACGCGCTCCTTCAGCACCCAGCTTGTCGCCTGGATCGCGCCGCCCTCGATCTGATTGATGACCCCGTCGGGATTGATGACCTCGCCGACATCGACCGCGAGCGTCAGCCGCTTGACGCGGATATCCTCCTCGCCCTCGATCTCCGCGACGGCCGCGCAATAGGCGCCGGTGTTCTTGTAGCGCGCAAAGCCGATACCATAGCCAGTGCCCGGCTTCTGCGCGGGTTTCCAATTCGCGCCTCTCGCAGCCGTTCGAATGACGTCTTTCGCGCGCTCGTCCGTGAGATGGCGCAGCCGGAATGCGACGGGGTCTTCGCCGTGCTCGGCCGCGATCTCGTCGAGAAAGGATTCGATCGCGAACACATTGCCCTGCGCGCCAAGCGTGCGTAGCGCGGAGGTGCGGATCGGCATGGTCAAGAGCCGATGGCTCTCGACAGTCCATGACGGGAAGTCGTAGAGCGGGACGGAGTTGCGGTCGCCGCCACCGCCATTGGCCTGCGGCGGATTGCCCGAGATCACGCGGGGAAACGCATTCCCCAGTTCGAAGCCGGCAAGCAGCGCGGGTTTCGCCGCGCGGCCCGGCCGCGCCGCATGGCCGTTGCTCCAGATCGCGTGGTGCCAGGACATGATCTCGTTTCGCGCATCCAGGCCGGCCTCGATCTCGATCGCCATCGCGGCCCCGAACGGGGCATGCGTCATCTCGTCCGCCCGCGACCATTGCACGCGCACCGGCCGGCCGGCGGCAGCCTTGGCAAGCAGCACCGCGTCGAGCGCGACATCGTCGGCGGGATTATGTCCGTAGCAACCTGCGCCCTCCAAATGCTCGACCGTGATGTGCTCGACCGGCAGTTCGAGCACCAGCGCAAGATCCGCACGCAGAAGATAGACGCCTTGGCTGTGCGTCCAGACATGGACGCGGTCGCCATCCCATTGCGCCATCGCGCAGGAGGGAGCAATCGAGGCATGGGCGATGTAGGGACGGGTGTATTGCCGGCGGACGGTGCGCGCGGCTTGCGCCGGCCTGTCCGATGTTCGCTTGTCGATGACCGTCGATTCGATGGGCTGCGCCTTCAGGAAAGCCGCGAGATCGTTTTCGTCCGGCAAGGCTTCGCCTTGCGACCATGTCGCGCCTTTGCGCAAGCCGCGCAGCGCCGCCTCGGCGGCACGTTCGGTGTCGCAGACCACGCCTGAAAAACTGCCGTCGCGCACGATCGCGATCAGGCCGGCAACAGCGCGCGCCGCTGTTTCGTCCAAGCCAGCCAGTTTCGCCCGCGACATTTCCGGCCGCATCACGCGGCCATGCAGCAGGCCGGGCAGGGCGGTGTCATGGATGAAGCGCGGCTGCGCGAACACTTTGTCGGGAATATCGAGACGTGCGGCCGAATGGCCGGCCAACGCGCGCCGCGCCACGGGCTTCGGCGTCGCGCCCGGTGTCGCATCGCGATCCAGCGATACCTCGTCCGCCAATTCCCAATAGCTGGTGCTGATGTTGCCGGGCCCGTAAATCGTCCCGTCGCTGATCTCAAGCGCGCGTGTCTCGACGCCGAACCGGTCCGCTGCGGCGGCAAGAAAGATCCGCCTGATCTCGGCGCAGGCGTGCCGGAGCGCGCGTCCCGATTGCTGGATGGAGAGGCTGCCTGACGTGACGCCTTCGTTCGGGCTTGCGGCGGTCGAAGCGCGCACCATCCTGACGCGGACGATGTCGATGTCGAGCTCGTCGGCGGCGATCTGGGCAAGCGCGGTGACGATGCCTTGGCCGATCTCGACCTTGCCCGGCGACACCGTCACCTCTCCATCGGCGGCAAATCTGATCCAGGACGACAGTCTTGGATTGGCGGCGAGGCTGACCGGCAATGTCGGCGACGTGCTCATGGCGCGGCCATTTCCTGCGCGGCGCGCAGCACCGCCCGCACCATCCGGTTGTGCGATCCGCAGCGGCAGAGATTGCGGTCGAGCGCGGCGCGCACCTCCGTCTCGCTCGGGTGTGGGTTCTGCCTCAGCAGCGCCGCAGCGCTCATCAAGATGCCGGGCACGCAATAGCCACACTGCAACGCCTGTTCGGCAATGAAGGCGCGCTGCAACGGATGCGGCTTGTCGGCGGAGCCAAGCCCTTCGGGCGTGGTCACCTCCTTGTCCGCGACAGACCACAGCGGCGTATCGCAGGCGGAGACAGCATGGTCGCCGACAATGACATGGCAGGCGCCGCATTCGCCCGCGCCGCAGCCGAAATGCGCTCCGGTCAGGCCGAGCCGTCCGCGTAGAACGTCAAGCAGCATTGTGTCGGGATCGGCATCGACCTCGGTCGCAACACCATTGAGGCGAAATCGCGTGTGCGGCATGGCAGAAGACGTTGATTCTGGGGCGAAGATTCTTGGGCTTAGCTTCTTGGACTTAGTTTCTTGGGTTCTCGAATGTCTTGACGACCTCGGCCCATTTCACAATATCGCCGCGCAGGAATTTGTCGAATTCCTCCGGCGTCATCGCCATCGGCACCGCGCCCTGTTCGCTCCAGAGCTTGACGATGTCCGGCCGCTTGACGACCGCATTCACCGCCGCGTTGAGCTTGTCGATGATCGGCTTCGGCGTGCCGGCCGGCGCCATCAGCCCGAGCCAGATCGTCGCCTCGTAGCCGCCAACGCCCGCCTCGATCACGGTCGGCACGTCCGGCAGCACGGCGGACCGCGCCTTTCCGGTGGTCGCGAGCGCGCGCACCTGTTTTTCGCCGATATTGGGCGCCATCGCCGGCACCGCGTCGATCATCATCTGCACCTGGCCGCCGATCACGCCACTTCGCGCCTCGCCGCTGTTGCGATAGGGGACATGGACGAGATCGATGCCGGCCATGGTTTTGAACAGCTCGCCGGCCATGTGATAGGGCGTGCCCTGGCCGGAGGATGCGTAGTTCAGCTTTCCCGGCTGCGATTTGGCGAGCGCAATGAATTCCTGCAATGTCTTCGCCGGCACGGACGGGTGCACGACGATCACCAGGTCGGAATAGTTGAGCGGCGCGATCGGCGCGAGGTCGCGCATCAGCTCATATTTGCGTTGCGGCACCAGCGATTCATTCGCGGTCTGGGTGTTGGACATCATCAGCAGCGTGTAGCCGTCGGGCGGCGACTTGGCGGCTTCCTGCGTGCCGATCACGCCGCCGGCGCCGGTACGGTTTTCCACCACGAAGGGTTGACCGAAGCTTTCCTGCAGGACATTGCCGAGCAGTCGGGCGGTGACATCCGCCGGCCCTCCCGGCCCGAAGGGAACGATGATCCTGATCGGTCGCGAAGGGTAGTCCTCGGCGAATGACAGTGTGCTTAGCGTCTGCGCCGCGAGCAAAATAGCCGCAATTGCCAGCGCTAATCCCAAGACTGTTCTTGAGTCTGTTCTTGAGACCGTTCTTGGGACCACCCTTCGGATTATCCTTGTGACGGTCCTTGGGCCGATCATTTCCTTCTCCCTGGAACTTCTTGTATTTGTGAAGAACTTAGCTGCAACGCAAACGGCTTGTCGATGATAGACTAGAGGGCTCGCGTAGGAATAAAAGGTGATGTGCGGTGTGTCCGGCATCGCCTAAAGGACAGATCGAGCGACTGGGTCGGACGACGGATTGGACAACGGATTATTGGACGACGGATTGGAGATGGGATCGGTGAAAGTGTCGCGTCGCGACGTGCTGAAGGGCACGGGCGCTATCCTTGCGGGTGCTGCGTTGTCCACCCGCGTGATGGCGGATGCGCCGCCGCCGGAGGCGGTGACGCCGGCGCTGATCGAGGCTGCCAAGAAGGAAGGCCAGGTGAGCTACTACACCTCGACCGACCGGCCGGTCGCCGAGAAACTTGCCAAGGCCTTCGAGGCCAAATATCCCGGCATCAGCGTGCGCGTCGAACGCACCGGCGCCGAGCGCGTGTTCCAGCGCATCGGCCAGGAATATGCCAGCAACATTCACGCGGTCGATGTGGTCAATTCATCGGATGCCGCGCATTTCATCGTCTGGAAACGCGACGGCATCCTGTTGCCTTACGTGCCGGAGGATGTCGCGAAATTTCCCGCGGAGCATCGCGACGTTGACGGCCAGTTCGCAAGCTTCCGCGTCTGGCTCTCCATCATCGCCTACAACACCAGCCTGGTGAAACCGGAGGACGCGCCGAAGAGCTTCGCCGACCTGCTCGATCCCAAGTGGAAAGGCAAGATCGTCAAGGCGCATCCCGGCTATAGCGGCACCATCATGACCGCGACCTATCAGATGCAGCGCGACCTCGGCTGGGACTATTTCGAAAAGCTCGCCAAGCAGGGCATCATGCAGGTGCAATCCTCCGCCGATCCGCCGAAGAAGCTCGATCTCGGCGAACGGGCCGTGATGGCCGACGGCAACGAGTACAACATCTTTCAAATGAAGGAGGCGGGCCGTCCGGTCGAGCCGGTCTATGCCAGCGAAGGCTCGCCGCTGATCATAGGTCCCAACGGCATCTTCAAGGGCTCGCCCAATCCGAACGCGGCAAAGCTCTTTCAATCGTTCTGCCTCGGCCGCGAGGCGCAGCAACTCATCATCGATGTCGGCGGCTTGCGTTCCGTGCATCCCGATACGCAGGAGAAAGCCGGTCGCAAACCACTGAAAGACATCAAGACCATGAAGGACGACGCCGCAGCGGTCGAGAAAGAGGGCGAGAGCATCAAGTCGCGCTACTCCAGAATTTTCCGCGTTTGACCGATGACCGACGACTCGATGATGACTGGCGACAACCCACAAGAGCCGCAAGAACCACAAGGGCCACAAGAACTACAGGGGCCGCAACAGCCACAGGGGCCGCAACAGCCGCAGGGGCCACAACAGCCGC
>Ga0126371_10006070_pt1 | contig 10730 bp, 9 predicted proteins | sample PanSoiMetaPlot_4_FD_110145 | JGI IMG/M metagenome (GOLD analysis project Ga0126371, IMG submission 110145) | Tropical forest soil microbial communities from Panama - MetaG Plot_4 | ecosystem: Environmental > Terrestrial > Soil > Tropical forest > Bulk soil | place: Panama | collected 2016-02-17
CCGCCATTTCTTTTAGAAGGAGCAGATCGGAAGGGGGGCGAACGTAGCACTTAAAGTTCCACGCCGCCTTAGCGGAAGTATACCAGTAGGCGACGCAGGACCTATATACAGCCGTAGGTCCGCCTAGAGCCGGGACTCGATTTCAAGACCGCGGATGCATCGCCTGCGTTAGTAACGAGGTGCGGCCGCCTCGGCGGGACCACAAACGTCTGGCCCGGCGTGAGCCGTATTTCTTCTTTAGGGTCTTGCAGAAAGATGCGGATTGATCCCGATACCACATAGAAAGTGTCGTGGACGTTGTTGTGATAATGCCACGGCACTTTCTGCGTGGGACCGATCTGCAACTCCGCGATGCAAAAACCCGGGCGCACGGCGTGATAGGCGCGGCGCTCGACCTCGTGGAGCCCACTCGCATCCGTTACCCCTTGCATGTCGAGTCCTTCATGGCGTGCGCAGATCATTCTACGTTGTTTATCTCGCGCTCTCGAAGAACTGCCGAGCCTGGCAAATCCGTAGCAGGCGCCGCCCCGCGATGGTTAAAGGTCCCCTTCGGCAAGTTCGCGAAACTCGTCGGGAACCGAACGGGAAAGTCCCAACGCGACGGACCCATATCCGATCGCCTCCCACCCGAAGCGATCGCGGATCATATCAACGGCGCGGTCGGCCATCCAACGGGCCATACCTCTCTCGGTGCCTGGCCGGCGCTCCTCATCTTCCAGCCTGAGCGGAAGCTCCAGCTGCATCGACGGGTGCTTCTCCAGATTCGACACCGAGATCGCCAGTAGCGAGATGGTCTTCTCATCCGAGTGCTGCCCAAGCACCGCGCGCACTAGCTCCTCGGCGACTTCGGCACGGATTACGGTCGCCGAAACAGGCTCATCGAGCGTTACAGAGCGCGTGACAGAGCGAAGGTCGGCGAAGCGGACGCGAACCGTCACAGTCCGGCCCGGCCGGGATTTGGCCCGCAGCCGACTGGCAACCCTGTCGGCGAGATGACGCAGTGTCGGTATGAAAACTCGCTCTTCGGCTGGCTGCCTGCCAAGCGCTGACTGTGCGCCAGCCGATCGCACTCGCCGATGCATCTTTATTTCGCGGGGATCACAATTCCACGCCAGCGCCGTGAGCTTTTCTGAAGCCGCGGGACCGAGCAACCGCTCGAGCGACCGTCCTGGGGTTTTCGCCAGTTGCCCGATGGTGAGCACGCCGATCTCCGCAAGTCGCGCCTTGCTGACCGGTCCCACGCCCCACATCAGCTCGACGGGCAGGTCGTGAAGGAAGTCCAACTCGGTGTGGGGATCGACAATCACCAGCCCGTCGGGCTTGGCCACTTGCGAGGCGATTTTCGCCAAGTGCTTGGTGCGCGCCACGCCAACCGAGATTGGAAGACCAAGCTCGACCCGCACACGGCGCCGGATCGTGGTCGCAATTTCAGCTGGCGGACCGAAGAGATGGGTGCAGCCCGCAACATCAGCAAAGGCCTCGTCGATGGAAATTCGCTCAACGAGGGGCGTGAAATCATTGAGCACCTTGATGGCGGCATTGCCCAGCCGCTGGTAGTCCTTGAAATGGCCCCCGACAAAGATCAGTTGCGGACATAGCTCGCGCGCCCGCCGTCCCGGCATGCCGCTGCGGATTCCGAAGGCCTTGGCCTCGTAAGAAGCAGCGAGCACGACCCCGCTGCCAACGGCAATGGGTTTGCCGCGCAAGGAAGGGTCGAGGAGCTGCTCGACCGAGGCATAAAAGGCATCCAGGTCCGCGTGGAGGATGGTGGCCGTCGTTTCCATCCCACCCGTTCGCCCGCGAAATTGGTAAGGCGCGATTGCGCTTGAGAGCGTTCTCGCGCTTAAGAACATAAAGAGAACAAGTATCGAGAATTGTCAAGCGGCGCCGCGATGCGGTTCTTCACAGGCCTACTTGCGCCATGCCTCCGGTATGGCGTTTGAGATCGCTGCCCTCCTTATTATTATCCGGCCGATATCCGCATCTTCGTCAGACCGTTCGGAAGCGGTGTAGCCATTGTAGTAAGCGGCCTAATCGGGGGTGCCGCACTACCGGCCACGAAGCCAGTGCACAAAGACGATCACCCAAGTCGGTGCTGACGCCAGCACACACCAGCTTTTCTTACATCGCGCCGAACAGCCTCGTCACGAGATCGCCCATCGTCGCCAGTTCCTTGAACTTGCTTTCGCTGATCACGCGAAGATTCGGTCGGAGCGACCTCGTGCCCATCCGATTGAGTCTCGTGTGCAGAGCGGCCTGGACGCGGCGTAAGACGCCGTTGCACTCAACCACCAGATCGCAGCCGGCAAAGTCAATTTCGGCTCGTAGTATTTCGATGTCGCGGCGACCCTTCTTCCCTAACTCCTGCACCAATTCCCCGATGAACAGGTGCTCCAGCGGAGTTCGGACCCCAACTTTGGCGATCAATACGATTCAGGATGCTGCGGTCTTGGGATCAGGAATAGGCTGCCCTCGAAACCTGATTTTCATCTCGCAACAGGTCCTACCTTGTCTCGTTCTTGGCACCGTGTTCACCCGAAGAGAAAGAGAAGCCAGAATTTTTCCAGAATCTGTGCCGACGCTCCGGGCTTTGATCGTGTTGCTTTCCACAAGGATCTCCATTCCGAGGTACTGGCGTTTTTTCGGAAGAATCTTTTCGACTGCTGAAAGGTTCATGGGTGGATCATGCCCGCACAATGGTTCGTCGGCACTCGGCACGCAGGCGCATCGCTGCTCATCCCCTAATAACCGACGAGGCGGGCGACGCCTGCAATAGGCCGTGGCACGAAGCGGCACGCCGCCTGTTTGATGAGGCGTACAATATGTCCTTCGTGAGCCTTTCAATCACGTGGTGGGTACGAGAAAGCTGCCAATGTCGTTGCTGCCCTCATTGATATCCACGCTCAGGCCCTTCCAGTTCTCGGTGGGCAGATCGGTGACAATTTGGGCCAGGCTCCACCTCTTGCTGGCGTAAAATTCTATTGATCCGTCGAACAGGTAAGAAGCCTGCGCCAACCACGTGTGAGAACAAATGCCCTCGTCGAGCAGAGTCTTGCAGACAATGCCATCGCCGTACACACCCGCAGTGTAGTCGTCGCCAAGGACATTTTTCACGCCGGCGAAGTAAGCTCTAATTCCCGGCAGGTCGGCCTTTTTGTATCCGTTAGGGAGTCCTTCGACGGCAAAATAAATAACCCCGCCTTTGGGCTGGCCTATTGCAGTTGCCTGCGTCTTGGCAGCGGTCGCATCTTTGCCCCCTTGGTTGGCTGTCAATTTGAACGTGCTTGCGGCACTTCCATCCTCATAGACCGTGAAAATCTTGATGCCGCTGGACGATAGCTTCTGGGCTTCGGCTTTCTTTATCACTTTGGGGTTCCTGGTGTTGGCCGCATAGTATCGGCCAACAACCTCGACCCCTCGCTGGACCAGAAAGGAAGAAGCCCTTGTGCAATTAGAGTTTGTGTCAATGATCATCGGTCTCCCCCGGGCCACAAAACATCCACGCTAAGCGGCCCGATTAGCATCCCCCGAAAATTGCCTCAAGGAGCGCCGATGATGATTGGTGGGCGGACAAGGACTTGGACCCGCTGATTAAGAGTCCGATCGTTCTTCAACTATTTCAATTGCGTAGTCGCAAACCGGTGGGATTTTGCCCGATTGATCCCGTTAAGGAATTGCAGGCGTTGCAAACCGAAAAGAGGGGGTGGCCGCTGCGGCTCTTGCCTCCCGTCGGGTTCGCTCGCCCGCCCAGCGCCAGCTGCGACGCTTGAAGGGGCTGCCGTATCGACAAGCTCCGGGCGGGCGGAATTAAGTGGGGCCAATTCTTTCGTCCCACATGTGCAGGCGGTCTGACGATGGGGTAGATGCCAGAAAGGTTGCTGTGGAAACAATGCCTACTCCTTGGGCGCCACGCGGACGTGTCGCGATTAGTGCGATCGATGGCAAAGGGGAGCTATCGCCGAATTGCGTTATCGGCGGCGTTGATGTGGCTCGCCCCATCGGGGTGCTGGCCCCAGATCATCTTGCAGTCCGCTTGTTGATCGTCTTGACTTTGTCACCCCCAACTATCGAAGTCCTGCCGATCGATCACAGGCCTCTCGGCCTACGTCCCCGCGCAGCGGGCTGGAGCGCAGCGACTTCGTGCATTGGCCCAGGGCTGCTGACTTTGGCGTTCGCCGAAGTTGGCGGCTTTCCGGGCAGACCGGTCATCATACCGATGTCGTGGCATTGGCCGCCCTTGACCCAACTGCGACATTCCACGAGCGCCTTCTTCGGTCATCCGGTGCTCGTTTAGAGTTCACGATATCAGAAGCCAAACAAATGACCTCTTCACTTTTAAAGGCTGCCCCGGTTTGTTGGCACCTTATGGGTGAGGACACCGCAATGGATCACGAGCAGCAGGTACGTCGGGCGGCCGGTGGCGACGTGAAGGCCTTCGTGGATCTCACGCGGCGATTCCAGCACTTTGCGTTTGGGTCGGCGCTGGCTTTGGTCAAAGATTTCCAGCAGGCCGAGGACGTCGTGCAAGAGGCTTTCGTGGCCGCGTGGTCCGCGCTGCCGAGCCTTGCCGAGCCGGCAGCGTTTCCGGGTTGGCTCCGCGGCATCGTGCGGCATCAGGCCTTTCGGGTACTGCGGCGACGGCGTGTGCAAACAGTGCCCCTGGGAGAGGCGGAGGAATTGCCCTGCGAAGAACCGCCGGCCGATCACCGTCTGGAGCGGCGCCAGCAGGTCGCTTCAGCGCTGGCAGCGATCGCGGAGCTGCCGCACCAACTGCGGGAGCCGGCAACGTTGTTCTTTGTCCACGAATGCTCTCATCAGGATATTGCGATCTTTCTCGGCCTGCCGGTGGCGACCGTCAACAACCGCCTGCATGCGGCCCGGTCGAAGTTGAAGGAAAGGATGATGACTATGGTCACAGACACGCTTCACTCGCACGGTTTGCCCGATGATTTCGCTAACAAGATCGGCCGCCTTGTCGCCGCGCGTGGTGGTGTGGTGGAGATGCTGTTCGACCCGAACGCACCACCCGACCTCCTGACCGAGCTTGCGGTAAGCGACGAAGCCAACCGCCGAGCCGTCGCCGTGCAGGTGGTGCAGCGGCCGGGCGGCGGCGTCGTTCGCGGCGTCGCTATGTCGCCCATCGACGCCGTACCGCGCGGCAGCACCGTGCTCAGTTCCGGGCGCCAAAGCGAGACGCCCGTGATCCTAGATGAATTTTCCAAGATCGTGCCACTGCTTGCGGGCCCGTCGCCTACGGCAGTCGGGGCGTGCAAGCTGCTGGAGACCGGTATAAAGGTGATTGATGTCGTGTGTCCGCTCGTCGCGGGCGGCAGCGTAGCCATCGTCGGCGAGGCGCGAGTCGGAATCGTGGTGGTCACGGAGGAGCTGGTACAGCGCCTGAGTGGCGGGTCTGACCGCATCTCCCTGTTCTCGCTGGTACCCCTAACGCCAAACTTGTCTCCGGATTGGTCCTTTGCCGAGGAGTTGAAAAAGGAGGCAGGTAGCGAAGGGACGGTCGGCCCCGTGCAAACCTTCTTCTTCCGCGCTGAGGACCGGCCCTGGTCGCCAGTTGATCTGGCAGCCCTGGCCGCAGTCGATACGGTCATTCACCTGTCGCGTGAGCGCATCCGCGCCAACGTCTATCCGGCAGTCGACGTGCTGACCTCACGGTCGCGCTTGATTGAGACCAACGCGGTCAGCGACGAGCACGCGATGATCCGCGAACGTGTGCGGCAGGCGATTGCTGCCCTGTGGGCAGCTGACCGCCGCGCCGGCACCGATAAGGCGATGCTGGATCGTGCCGTGAAGCTACAAAACTATTTCACGCAGCCGTTCTTCATCGCCGAGCCTTACACCAAGCGTCCCGGCGCGACCGTCACCGCGACGGAAGCACTCCGCGCGTGCCGCGACATTCTCGACGGGCGCTATGACGATTTACCTGTGGACGCGTTCTTCTTCAGCGGCGGCATGTCGGAAATCAGCGGGAATATCGGGCGTGTCCTGCCGTTCGGTCCGGTCACCATTTAAATTCTGGCCTTGGCAGCTTGGCCCACAGATGCACAGCGACGAGCAGACAGGTGTCGAGATCGGCAAGGGCGCGCTGACTCCGTTCTCCCCGCGGCTTGCGCGGGGAGGGAGAGTTCAAGTGTGGTGCGATCAGGGGAAGAACACGTTCCCTCTCTCTATGTGCCGTCAGGTGGGAAACGGAGCGCTCGTTAGGTAGTAGCCAGTCGCGGGATGAGCCGCACCGCGTTCTCCCGATCGATGTTGCGCATGTCCGCTGCGGTCAGACCAAGGCCGAGCTGCGCAAGCTGCTTGGCAACCCCCGCGCTCGTGCCGCCGGGCGGGAAATCTGTGCCGAACAGGATGTGGTCGCTCGCCACCAGCTGCAGCAGCGATGCAATCGCGCCTGCGTTTGCTGCGCCCGCGGTATCGTAGTAGAACCTCTTCATTTCGTGGATGGCGCCTTGCGGCATCTTGTCTTTGAGATTACCCGAGGCGCGGTCGATGCGGCCGGCGAGGAACGGCACGGTGCCGCCCGCATGCGACCAGATGAACCGGATATCGGGATATTTGGCCGCCTGCCCGCCCCACATCAGGCTCATAATGGCGCGCGTCGTATCAGTGCCGTATTCCATGACGCCCGGGGCGATGCCAGGAATGAGATTCCTGCAGCAATTGGCCGCGGTAGGATGGACGTGCACGACAGCCTTGCGGCGGTGAAGCTCGGCCATCACCGGCTCGTGAGCGGGATTGCCCAGCCAGGTATCGCCGTAGCTGGTCATGAAATGCGCGCCGTCACACTTGAGCGTATCGAAGGCGTATTCGATCTCTCCAAGCGTTGCGTCCACATCCGGGAGCGGCAGAGCGCAGAATAAGCCAAAGCGTGTCGGGTGCTGCTGCACGAGCTTAGCGCCATACTCGTTGCACTCGCGCGCGATCACCCGCGTCGCCTCCTTATCGCCAAACCACAGGCCCGGATTGGTGATCGAGATCATCGCCGTGGCGACGCCGCCCTTGTCCATGTCATCGATCGATTTCTCCGGCGCCCACCCGGCGTTCGCCGGCTGGAGAAGTTCGCGCCCTCTAACGAAAGCCAGCCATTGTGGCGGCGAGAAGTGGTGGTGGACGTCGATGCGGCGCGGATTCGTCGCCGAGGCGCCCTGCGCAAAGCTTGGCATCGGCGCGCCGCTCCCGGCAAGGGCGGCACCGAATGCAGCAAGGCCGCCGGTCACGAATGCGCGGCGGTCGACGGGGGAAGCAATTGGCGTGGAAGACTCTCCGCAGCATGCGCAGTGGCGAATGAATTTCTGGGCGAAACGGCTGTTCATGGATCACCTCTCAGGGATCGAATGCGCTGACCAAAAGATACATCGCTTGCGCACATTGAAAAAAGGGACCGCTGGTGAGCGCGGGTCGCACGCCACCGTCGGAAGATTGATCCAGGTTTATGCGACATATCGTATTGCCTTCGCCCGCATTCAGCGGAGCGGGCCGCGAGTCCCTGCGCAAACTCGACACGTTGCCTTGGTGAGGTGTGTTGATGCTTGGACATGCTGAGGCATAACACTTGCCTTTCACCGCCTTTCCCGCCTATTCCTCGCCCGTGATTGCCTTGACGAACATTGAGGAACCGCATGCTGTTGCGATCGCTCGGCATCCTGTTTTGCGCTCTTTTCGCAGCGCCTGCCGGCGCGGCGACATGCGGTGGCGATTTCAACGCTTTCCTGTCCGCCATGGCGCGCGAAGCCGCGGGTGCCGGCATCTCGCGCTCGGTGGTCGATAGCGCGTTTGCCGGTCTCACGCCTGATGGCGCGGTACTTGCCTTCGACCGGCGCCAGCGCGGCACGTTCCGCAAGAGCTTCGAGGAATACGCCTCGACCCGCGTCATCCCGGCTCGCATCAAACGCGCAAAACAGCTGATGCAGCGCCACGCCGCCCTGCTCGCGCGCATCGAGCGCCAATTCGGGGTGCCGGCGACGCTGCTCATGGCCATCTGGACGCTCGAAAGCGACAACGGCACTGGCGATATGGGCAAGCTGCCCGTGATCCGCACGCTCGCCACCCTGGGACATGACTGCCGCCGCAGCGAGCTATTCCAGGGCGAGCTTCTGGCCGCGTTACAGATCGTCCAGCGGGGCGATCTTCCCTTGCGCGACCTGATCGGTGCCTACGCGGGCGAGATCGGCCAGACGCAGTTTCTGCCATCCTCGTACGTGAAATATGGCGTCGACTATGACGGCGACGGGCACGTTGATCTCCGGCGCAGCGTTCCCGACGTGCTCGCCTCGACGGCCAATCTTCTGAAGACCAACGGCTGGAGAGCCGGTGCGCCATTCGGCGAGGGCACCGCGAATTTCGAGGTCATGCGCGAGTGGAACCGGTCGGTAGTGTACCGCAAAACCATGGCTCTCTTTGCCGAGCGGCTTGCGGGGCCTTGACGCACATCCTCGATTGAAACCAGCTCCATTGCGGGCGGTGCCGGCGAAGAGGCCCAATCCGGATCGCCGCTAATGTGGCACCTTCCACGGCGCAAGAGGGGCAACCTGCCAGGACGGAGGCGCCGGATCAGCCCGCGGCGGCACCCGCAATACGGCATCGGAGAGCAGGTTCTTGCCTGTACGCACGCTCCCTTATTAGACGGACGACTGAACATAGACGAGTGCACGCGCCTTGTTGACCTTGTCGTGGTGGATTTTCCAGACAACGGGGAAACCGTCGACCAATGTCCAGATGCTTGGTGGTTCTTTACTGCACGATGCTAAATCGGCATGAGACGCACTTGCGATTGTGACTGCCTCCGTATCCATGTCGATTGTCATTGATGCAGTCCCGCAGGGGTGCTCTCTGACGGCTGTGACGCGGCTTGGCCTCCAGGTTTTGATTTCATAGATGCCCGGACTTCCGAACGAAAGCATTCCGTATTTCAGATCGATCTCGTCCCGCAGGAAGGGTCACCCCGCGGTTTCGACATCGCCTAATCCGCTTTCGACGCTTATGCGGCGGTTCGCTTGCGCTCGCTTCCCTCGACCTTGCCTGCCGCGATCACTGTCCCGACGTTTCCGCAACGCTCACCACCACGGCTTTTGACCGCAGCAGCTTGCGGTAGCTTGGGATCGGCTCCTGATCACCGAACCCGAAGGGGCCCTCTTTCATCTCTCGAATAGTTGCGCATCACGTGTGGATCGGCGTTACTTCGTGATACAGGACCTAACTGAGACACAGCGGCTCAAAATTTTCGCAGCGCAAAAGCATTGTTCATCCCTTCGGTAACGAGTGGTATCGTCTCCCCATTGCACGGGCATCACCCTGATGGGAGAGTCAGATGAGATCAATCAGTCGGGCGCACGGCGGCGACATGCTGGGGTGCAGCAGGAAGGAAGCCATGAAGACTCGGTGTGCAATAGCATTATCGGTGTGTGCAGGCGCCGCGTTTAGTGCTGCCGCCGGATTATCAGTCGCGAGCGCGGATGCTCAAACGGCACCGAGGGATACTATCCCGCCCCTCACGCTCGCCGAGCAGGGCTACTTTTTTGTCGGCGGGAGCTATGTAGAGAGCGGCGGCAAACGCGTCATGGCCGGGCAGATGTATGTGGAATATCTGACGCCCCAAAACATGACGCGTCCCTATCCGATTATCATGATCCATGGAACCGCTCAAACTGGTACCAATTTCATGGGCACGCCCGATGGCAGGCCCGGTTGGGCGCAGAACTTCCTCGCCCGAGGCTATCGCGTCTATGTTGTCGATCAGGTGGGGCGCGCGAGATCAGGCGCCGACCCCCAGATTTATGGTCCGTATGTGCGCTTCGCGGTGGAACAGGAGGAGTCGCTGTTCACCGCGCCAGAGAAGTACAAGCTTTGGCCACAAGCCACTCTGCACACGCAGTGGCCAGGCGGACCTGGTGTCGCTGGCAATCCTGCTTTCGACCAGTTCTTCGCCTCACAACTAGAGAGTATTGCGAGCACGGTGAAAACCGAGGAGCTCATGTTTCCCGCTGATGTTGCGTTGCTCGAAAAGATCGGCCCTGCAATCGTGCTCACTCATTCGCAGTCCGGCGTCTTCGGCTTCAAGCTCGCCGATGCGCGCCCCGACCTCGTGAAGGCGCATATCGCCGTCGAGCCGAACGGCCCGCCGTTCTACGACGTTGATTTCAGGGGTGGTGATGATTGGTACAAAGATAGCGACAACATCGCCCGTTCCTGGGGCGTGGCTCGTCTTCCCTTGGCTTACGATCCGCCAGCCACTGAGGCTTCGGAACTCCAGTTGGTGCGGCAGGAGCAGGCGGACGAACCGACACTGGTGCGGTGCTGGTTACAAGTGGAGCCGGCGCGGCTACTACCCAAGATGAAGAACGTGCCAACGGCGATCGTGACCGGCGAGGCGTCCTTCCGCGCGACTTACGATCACTGCACGTCGAAGTTTCTCACCCAAGCCGGCGTGCCAAACACGCATCTCCGGTTGGAGAAAGCCGGTCTACATGGCAATGGACACATGATGATGCTCGAACAGAATAGCGCGGCTATCGCTGAGGTGATTGCCAACTGGCTCGACCAGAATGTGAAATAGGTTAGGTGAGTCGGGGGGCGTGCGTCGGCCGTTGCCGTCAGAAACTTATCGAAGCATGATGGGGAGGTAAGCGGTTTCTCGTCTGAGGTCGATCTTTTCCTGTGGTAAACATGAGGACAGGCTACGAGTGCTTGAAGCGCCTCCCAGTTTAACGATGAAA
>Ga0126371_10006071_pt1 | contig 10728 bp, 8 predicted proteins | sample PanSoiMetaPlot_4_FD_110145 | JGI IMG/M metagenome (GOLD analysis project Ga0126371, IMG submission 110145) | Tropical forest soil microbial communities from Panama - MetaG Plot_4 | ecosystem: Environmental > Terrestrial > Soil > Tropical forest > Bulk soil | place: Panama | collected 2016-02-17
GAGCCGTAAGGTCCGCCTGCTGGGCCGTCTTGAGGCTGTGTCCAGGGAGTCGGAAATGGTCTGGTCGGTGGGCCCGGCTTGGGTCCCGCCTGCGAGCCTGTCGGCGGGGCCGTGCCAGGGCGGGTGCCAGGAGCAGCCTGGTCCTGCGAGGCATGTGAGCTCTCGCCCTGGCCCTGGCGGCTCGTGGCGCCGTGAGGCTGGGCGGAGCCCGACGGGCGCGGGGCGAAGCCTGACTGTCCGGCCATGGATCCATCATCGCTTGCCGACATGGGCACAGGCTATCCGGACAATCCCTAGTCTGGGGCTCGTCATAACCGCAGGCCGTTAGGGTCTTATCGGGGTTATTCCCGATGGCATCGGCCCAGCTCAGGGCCCCACCCTGGGTACATGGACACCACCACAACGCCGCAGGCTGAGGAAATCGCCAAAGAACGCGACCCGGATGCAGACGACCTCTCCCGGCCGTCGGCCGCGCCGCTCTACCGTCCCGTCGATGATCGGATGCTGGCGGGGGTCGCATCCGGCTTGGCTCGCTACCTCGGCGTGGACGTACTGCTGGTACGGATCGCGCTGGTTGTACTGTGCTTCGTGGGCGGCATCGGCCTGCCGCTCTACGTCGCGAGCTGGCTGCTGATTCCGGAAGAGGGCGCGGAGCATTCGATCGCAGTCGACTTCGTTCGCAGCATGCAGGACTGGCGAGACTAACGGGGGAGGGCTCAGCCCATGTCCACTGCAACGGGCCCGTCGCGGCCGAGCGCAGCCGTGTCGCGACGGGCCGGCTGGCCTGATCCGACCATGCGCGTGTCCGACGCTGACCGCGCCGAGATCGCTGACCGGCTCGCCAAGCACTTCAGCGACGGGCGGCTCGATCAGGCCGAGTTCGACAGCCGCCTCGACCAGGCCATGAGTGCGACCACTGGAGCGGACCTCGCCGGGTTGCTCGCTGACCTACCAGAAGGCGAGACGACCGCGCCCGCCGTCGATCCCAGCCAGCCTCGGAGCCAGCGAAAGCTGCAACGACGACTCCTGAAGCTGCAGCTCGAGCGGGAGCGACTGCTGCTCAAGCATGACAGGCGCGAGCACAGGCGCCGCGAGCGCGAGTACCGCTGGTACTCGCTGGGTCGGCTGCCGGTGCTGATCCTGGCGATCGCGGTAGCGATCATCGCGGCAAACGCACTGCGCGACATTTTCAGCATCTGGCTGGTTCTAGCGGTGCTCGCATTCCTGTGGCTGCGAAACCAGTCCGACCGCAACCGTAAGGACCCGCAATAGCACCCAGGCACACACCACAGCCGGACCGATGCGGGCTCGCTAGAGGAGCGCCTCGTTCCATTCTCTGATGGTCCAGTTCTTGATCGCCCCGTGAATGACGAACGGGTCGCCCTGAACGAACGCCTCGGCGGCTTCGCGGGTGGCGAAGACGCTCATAGCGCCACTCCGGTCGGCGAACGGTCCGATGGCTATCAACGTGCCGTCATCCTGGTAGCGCTGCCACTCTGCGCGATGAGCTGGGAAGTACTCGGCAAGCTTGGCCGCCGCATCCGGTGCGGTCTCGTAGATCACGACGTACTTCATGCCTTGCCTGTCCCTTTCACCAGCGGATGACCCGTCAGCGAGATGCTAGGCGGGTGACCGTGCCAGTGCCAGCCATGCTCATTCGCGAGTACGACCTCATCGATCCGGTCGTTAACTCGCTGACGGGTGGCAGCGATCACGTCTTCCGGGTCACGACCGGAGGGGGCAGCTTCGTGCTGAAGCAGGCCGGCCGGCCGGCCGACGTCGAACTGCAGGCACGCGTCGCTGCGTTCCTCACCGACCGGGACATTCCACAGGCCCGTATCCTGCCGACCACGAATGGCGCTCTCGTCACGACAGACGGCTTCTTCCTGCAGGAACTCTTGCCGGGCGCGGTCGTCCTGCACCCAGATCGACAGCAGGTGCAGTCGGCTATGCAGCACGTTGGCGCATTCCACCGGGTGCTCGCCGAGGTAGACAGCGGCTACTCCCCCGATACCGATTCGCTCTTCCAGCGCGTCGCCGATCCGGAGTACCTCGTCGGCAATCTGCCCAAACTGGCCGGGAGTCTTGCTGGTGCGGAAGAACTGGCCGCCCTCGACCGGCTGGACCAGTACCGCGACCGCCTGGCTGCGCTGCCCAAGCAGGTAGTACACGGTGACATCGGGCCCGATAACGTCCTGATGGACGGCAACGACGTCGTAGCCATCATCGACTTCACGCCGTTCCTGGAGTCCGTGGTGTTCGCGGCCTGCACCGCATTGTACTGGTACCACGTGTACGGGCAGCCCGCGGTCGACGTTGATCAACTCCTCGCGAGCGTGCACGCTATCGGCTCAACTCGGCCCTGGACCGGCGAAGAACTGAGCTTGATACCAGCCGGCTTGCTACGCGAATCTTTCCGCCGACTGGCAACCCCGCTAGCTCTCGCAGCCGAGTCCGGTCGCCAACCGGGCCCGTCCCTGCCGTCACGCCACCGCGCGCTACTGAACGTGGCCCACCTCGCCGAATTCACGAGATCCTGACGGTTCGGCGGGGCATCTCCAGCGATTAGGACTGGTTTGTCCCCGCCGAACCGTCAGGATGTCAGCCTGGGCGATCATGCTGGGCTCATGCCCTCGGACGATTTGCTAGTGACGCTCCGATTAATCGGGATTGTCACCACCGCGCAGCTGCGCGCCTCCGGCGTCTCACCGCAACAGATCGAGACATACGTGCGACGCGGGTCCCTGTTCCGAGTCGGACGCGGCGTATATGCGCGGTCGGAGGTCAGCAGCGACCACCTGGTCCGGGATGGCGGCGACGTCATCGTCCGCGCCGCCGCCGCGCTTGCGATGGCCGGGCCCGGAGCGGCCGTGGGCCATCAGACTGCAGCACGGCTGTTCGGCATCGATCTGCTCGGCAAGCCGGAGAACGACGTCACGCTCATATGCCCGCCAGAACATGGCTGGCGGAGTAGAGCCGGGACGCATGTCTACGCAACGGCGCTGCCGCCCGAGCATCTGACGACCGCGTTCGGACTACCATGCACGACCGCGGCGAGAACGGTCGTGGACCTCGCGCGGACAGTGGACTTTCGAGCCGGGGTCGTGGCCGCCGATAGCGCGTTACACCGGAAATTGACAACCAAGCCCGAGATTGAGGCAGTCATCGCGGCGCTCCCACGGCGGCGTGGCATCGTTCGCGCCGCCGAGGTCATCGCGTTCGCCGACGAGCTGGCCGAGTCCGTGCTTGAGTCCATTGCCAGAGTCGTGTTCAGGGACATCGGCCTACCCGCCCCGGAGCTTCAGGCCTGGCTCGGCAAGCCTAAGCCGTTCGCCAGGGTCGACTTCTACTGGAAGAAGTACCGGACAATCGGCGAGGTCGACGGCGCTATCAAGTACGACGACCGGCAGAGCGCACTCACGCAGCTACGGCGGGACGCGCTGCTGCGCGGGCACGGCTACGAGGTTGTCCACTTCACCTGGCACGACATCAACGACAGGCCGGTGGAGGTGCGCCGGCTGCTAATCGAGGCCTTCGAGCGCGGCAAGCGAGCGCCGCGTCGAGCCCCGAGCGGATAGCCCATTCAGTTCTGCAGCAGCGCATCAAGAGCAGACAAGATGCGCTTCTCCGAGATCGCGAACGGGGTGCCGAGCATCTGGGCGAACAGGTTCACCCGCAGCTCTTCGATCATCCACCGGACCGCGATCACATCAGGGCTGACCCTAGCCGCCGGCGAGAGCTCAGCAAGGATCGCGCGGTACTCGGCGGCGGCACGTTGTACCGCAGTCATCCGTTCGGAGTCCCGGCCTTGCTCCCCAGGCAGCTTCTCCAGTCTGCGGACCATGGCTCGCAGATAGCGGATCAGGTCAAGGAGCCGGGACGCGCCAGTCTCCGCGATGAAGCCCGGATAGATCAGCGACTCGAACTGCGCGCGCATGTCGGCCATGGCTGGCGCCAGCGCCGGGTTCGGCTCGGTACTCAGCCGCACCTCAACCTCATGGGCTTCGGCCAGGACCCGCGCGACGATGTCCACAACGCGAGCAGTGTCGACTGCCAGCTTGTCGCGCGCCGCGCCAATCAGTCGCGTGAAGCCCTGTTCGTCCCAGGCGGGCCCGCCAGCATCGGCGATCACCTGGTCCGCAGCGCATGCCGCGCAGTCGTCGAGTAGCGCCACCGCAGACGCGTACGGATGTCGGCTCATCGCCATCTTCGCGTTGACCGGCAGGCGGCCAGCGATGGATCGCACGCCCGATGGCACCTGGAGCAAGATCAGCCGCCGAGTGCCGCGGATCATGGACCGATTCGCCTCGGCCTCGGTCTGAAACAGCCTGACGTCGACGCTGTTGCCGGCGTCGGCCAGCGCCGGGTAGCCAGTCACCTGACCAGACGTAAACACCCTGGGAAGAGTGCCTACCGTCCAGTCGCGCAGTCCCGTTCTGGTGAGATCCGCGGCGGCATCGGCGAGCACAGCCTGCAGCCGCGGCCGGAGTTCGCGTCTCAGCTCGCCCAGGTCCTTCCCGGTCGCCACGACCTTGGTCCCATCCAGGACCCGGTAGCTGACCCGCAGATGGGGCGGCAGCCTGGACACGTCGAACGCCGACTTCGGGACCTGGACCCCGGCCAGCCGGCCCAGCTCTCTACTCAGGGCGTCGAGCAGGTCCCCGCGCGGCTCACCGAGAAGCGACAGCACCGCTCGAGCAGTGTCAGGCGCCGGCACGAACAGCCGCCGCAGGTCCTTAGGCAGGCCGCGAATCAGCTCGGTGACGAGTTCCTCGCGCAGGCCCGGTACTTGCCAGCCAAGATCAGCGCCAGACGGCCGGTTGAGCGTTTCCAGCGGGATGTCGACCGTCACCCCGTCGCCCTCCTCGCCAGGGGTGAACGCGTAACTGAGCTGGAACTCGCCCCAGCTTTCCGGGTAGTCCTCGGCACGCACCGCATCGGCCGACGGGCCGACCAGGTCATCAAGAGTGAGGTTGAGCAGGTCGGGCTCACTGGTCCGTGCCTTCTTCCACCACGAGTCGAAGTGGCGCGCCGACGTCACCGTCTTGGGGATGCGCTTGTCGTAGAAATCGAAGATGACCGAGTCGTCGGCTACGATGCCGCGCCGCCTGGCTTTGTCTTCCAGCTGCTCGGCCTCGGCGAGCACGCTCTGGTTGTGACGGAAGAACTTGTGGTGTGTCTCCCAGTCCCGCTCCACCAGGGCGTGCTGAATAAACAAGTCACGGGCGGCACCTGGATCGATCCGACCGTAGTTCACCGACCGATCTGCCACGATCGGCAGGCCGTAGAGCGAGACCTTCTCAGTGGCCATCGCCGCGCCGCGGCGAGCGTCCCAGCGAGGCTCGCTGTAGCTTCGGTGGACCAGATGTCCCGCCAGCTGCTCGGCCCACTCAGGCTCGATCTTCGCTACCGTTCGAGCCCACAACCTGGACGTCTCCACGAGTTCGGCGGCCATGACCCAGGACGGCGGCTTACGGGCCATGGGCGAGTCGGGGAAGATCGCGAACCGGGCACCGCGGGCGCCTGCGAACTCCACCGGCCCGCGGCGTCGCTCGCCAGTGCGGCGCACGGTGTCCTGCATTCCTAGGTGCGACAACAGGCCAGCCAATAGCGACTGGTGCACGCGGTCGGACAGATCCGCGGAAAACCTAGGCTCTGGCTCCGGCGCCGCCTTCCAGCCAACGTCCGGCTGACTCGTCTTATTTTTGCGGGAACGGGCCGTGTCTCTTGAACTGCGCTCCGGATCGCGACCCACCACTACGCCGAAATCCCTGGCCGCCTGCCGCAGCTGCCCGTAAACGTCCTGCCACTCACGAACCCGCAGGTAGTGCAGGTACTCACGGCGGCACTTCCGCCTGAACGCCGACCCGGACAGGGTCCGCTGCTGCTCGCGCAAGTAGTCCCACAGGGTCACGAACGACAGGAAGTCTGAGCCCGGCTCGGCAAATCGCCGGTGCATCGCGTCTGCCGCGTCTCGCATATCCGCCGGCCGCTCCCGCGGATCCTGGATGGACAATGCCGCGGTGATGATGAGGACCTCTCGAGCGCAGCCGTTCCGGCCAGACTCCAGGATCATCCGGCCCAGTCGCGGGTCAACGGGCAGCTCGGCAAGCTTCCGGCCGAGCGCAGTCAACCGAGGGCTGCCGCCGCGATCTCCCGCGATGGCACCGAGTTCCTCCAGCAGCCGGACACCGTCAGCCACATTGCGAGAGTCAGGCGGCTCCACGAACGGGAAGTCGGCCATCGCGCCAAGGTCGAGCGCGGCCATCCGCAATATGACCGATGCGAGGTTCGTGCGCAGGATCTCAGGATCGGTGAACTCGGGCCGCGACGCGAAGTCCTCTTCGCTGTAGAGCCGGACGCAGATGCCGTCCGAGGTTCGGCCGCAGCGTCCCTTGCGCTGGTTCGCCGATGCCTGCGAGACCGCCTCGATCGGCAGTCGCTGTACCTTCGTCCGCTGGCTGTACCGCGAGATCCTGGCGGTGCCGGGATCGATGACGTACTTGATGCCTGGCACGGTCAGCGAGGTCTCGGCCACGTTGGTGGCCAGCACTACCCGCCGGCCGCTGTGCGGCTGGAACACCCGGTACTGCTCAGCGGCCGACAACCGCGCGTAGAGGGGCAGCACCTCGATGCCGGAGACCTCGGACAGCGCATCGGCGGTGTCGCGGATCTCTCGCTCTCCGCTCAGGAAAACCAGCATGTCGCCCGGGCCTTCGCCTCGAAGCTCTCCGACCGCGTCGACAATGCCCTGGATCTGATCCCGCGACTCCGCTTCCGGCTCATCCGGGTCGACGAGCGGCCGGTATCGCACTTCGACCGGGTAGGTGCGGCCAGAGACTTCGACGACCGGTGCACCGACGATCCGGCCGGAGTTGCCGTCGGCTCTCCCGAAATGGCGGCTGAACCGCTCCGGGTCGATGGTCGCCGAAGTGATGATGACCTTCAGATCGGGCCGCCTCGGCAGCAGCTGCTTGAGGTAGCCAAGAATGAAGTCGATATTCAGGCTGCGCTCGTGCGCCTCGTCGATGATTAGCGTGTCGTAGCGCAGCAACATCCGGTCCCGCTGCATCTCGGTCAGCAGGATGCCGTCGGTCATGACCTTGATCAGCGTGTCGTCACTGGAGTTGTCAGCGAACCGCACCTTGTAGCCGACGGCGGTACCGAGCTCGGTGCCAAGCTCGCTCGCGATCCGCTCGGCTACCGTGCGGGCAGCGATCCGCCGCGGCTGGGTGTGGCCGATCTGACCGGTCACTCCGCGGCCGAGCTCGAGGCAGATCTTCGGTAGCTGGGTTGTCTTCCCTGAGCCGGTCTCCCCCGCGATGACCACGACCTGGTGGTCCCTGATGGCTGCCGCCAGCTCATCTTTGCGCTGGCTGACGGGCAGGTCGGCTGGGTAGCTGACCACCGGCACAGTCCCAGCCCTGGCGGCGACCCGCGCCGCTGCGCTGTCGATCTGCGTCGCCAGGTCTGCGATCGCCCGCTCGCGCCGGGCTGGCTCTCGCTGCGAGCTGGCGCGGTCGGCCAGCCCGGAGAGCTTCCGCCGATCGCGGAGCATCAGCTCGGGCAGGCGTGCTCGCAGCTCGGCGAGCGAGGACGTCACGGCAAATCTCCAGGCTGGCAGCGGTTTACCCCGATAAGGATGGCCAGAAAGGGCCCTCGGCTGCTAACGCTTTTCCCCGCCCGGCGCTTCCGTCAGAACCCTGGCAGGTGTGCAGTGCAGGCCAGGACGGCTTCCATGGCCGGGTCACGGTTCTGGCTGTAGGCCTCGAAGCTGGGCGGCGCGTAGAGCTCCGGGGCGATCCACGGTCGGTAGTCCATGGGCCAGGAGGTCTGCCAGTACAGATCTGCGGCATTCACGCTGAGCTTGCTATAGGGCAGCGTGAAAGGGATCGTCTCGCCGATGAAGTTGGGCCGCGACCCGGACGGCTCACCGACGAAGATCGCGTTGGTCTCGCGCTCAAGTGCGGTCGTGGTGTTCTGGGCGGCCGAGAACGTGCCTCGTCCGATGATCACGAACAGGCCTCCCGGCTGGTTGATCTTCGTGCACCCGATGACGCGGTGCAGCAGCGGCTGCACAAGGTTGGTATTGCCACCGCCGTTCCAGCGCAGATCGATGACCAGCTTGTTCACCTGATGCTGTTCGATGAAGGTGAACAAGCGCTCGGAGAACGCAGCAATGGACTCCCGAGGCTGGTCACCGACGCCGTTGAACTGGAAGTACACGACACCCGGCTCAGACAGGTACTCGAACCAGTACGGAACGTCGCTGTTGCGCAAGTACAGCGGCATCGGGGCATCGACACTGTCAGGTAGCGAGATCCATCCCGCCGGTCGCGGCCGGGTCGGTGACGGCGGCGGTGCAACACCCGGGTAGTCGTCGGGCCCCACGGCGACCGAGTAGACAACAACCGTGCCGGTCGTGCCGTCTGGATAGCGCAGCGTCAGTTCCGCCTGGCCGGGATCGTCGATCAGTCCGAGCGCATGCATCAGCGGTGTCCACCGAAGGACCTCGGGGCCAATCCATCTGACCTGCTGAGAGTTGTCCCGGCTGATCAGCGGATCGACCGCCGCAAGTGCCTGGTCTACCGCGTGGCCGCCTACGGCCAGCACCTGCGCGCCAAGCAATCTGCGATGCTCGGGTATCGCCGCAGTGATGAACATGCCTTCAGCGAACAGGTAGAACTTCACGGGCAAACCCAGGCGCTTATCAGTGTCGTCTTCTGCCGGGCGGACGAAGGCATGGCCATCGCCGAGCGGCCGAAGCAGCTTCATGATGCCAGCGAGAATCTGAAGGTCAGACAGGGTCGGCACGTCGTCGGCGAGTTTCGCCAGTGCCGCGTCAAACTCCGGCTCGGAAACCTCAGCAAACGGGGCGTAGGCGCGGCGCTTGATCTCACGCCCGAGAAACGAAAGGTCGCTGCGCCAGCCTTCCTCTCGCGTCATGCCTTCCGTGCCCGCGATGCCCAGCATCTCGCGCACGGCCTCATCGGCTAGTAGCGGCTGCCAGTGCTCGTCATTCCGTGGCCGGTCTAGGTCTCGCAGCCCCTCGCAAATCGCCTGGCGAAGTTTCGCGACGGCACTCTGGTCATCGCCGAGACGAAGATGGCAGTTAGCCATCCGGTAAGTGATCTCGGGCGGAAAGACGGTCTCGAGCTCATCTGCATGGTGCTGCGACCAGACACCGTATTGCCGGGCGTTCTCGTAGGCGGCCAGCGCGCCGGAGTAGTCCCCCGTCTCAAACTGGGCCTCGCCGAGCCGGCTCCAGTACGCGCCGACGACGGGATTGCACTCGACAACCTCCGCCCAGACCGCCGCGGCCGCGGGCCACCGCTCCGAGTCGCTGTGGGTTTCGGCCATCGCCAGCATCAGCAGGTAGCTAGCCACATCAGACATGCATCCTCCACACGGGTAAAGGTCAACTGGTCGCAGATGGCTCAGCCTGCGGGGGCGCGGGCGGTGCCGGTCCGGGCAGCGGCCGTGCGCGCGGCGGTGCGGGCGACCTCCGTGCGGGCAGCGGCGGTGCCACCGACGTTGTCATGAACAGCCGGACTTCGCGCGATCCGGGCGGGCGCGCACCAGGATCGGTCGCCCGGTCGCTGTGGATCGTCATGAGGTCCGCCAGCTGGTCGCTAACTTCGTGCAGCTCTTCCGGGGTCATCCAGGTGGTATTGCCGACCAAGCGCGATGCCGTGCGCCACGCCTCGGGCTCGACGTTCAGCATCCGAAGCCGCTGCTTGATCCGGACCAGCTCATGGTCGAGAAATGCCTCCGTGGCCGCCTCGGCGGCCCGCGCCTCTTCGTTATCCAGCCCTACCGAGGACAGGTCTTGCTCGACACTGACCAGGCGCCATGGCTTCTCCCGGCCAGCCCGGTCGGGAACCAGCTCGATATAGCCGTACTTCGCGAGGATGCCGAGGTGATAGGAGCAACTTGCCACGCTCTCCCCGAGGACCTCAGCACATCTCGTCGCGGTCGCGGTTGTCTCGCTGCCGATTAGGTCGATCAGCGCCCATCGCAACGGATGCGCGAGCGCACGCAGCGCCTTCGGATCGGGCGGCGCATCAGGCTCGTGCTTGCTGGTCATGATTATCAACATATCTTGAGCAAGAAATCTTGCGCAAGATATGTTGAGGTATAACTGGGCCTTACCCTGGCAACCGGAGTGGCCCAGATCACATACTGGAACGAAACGCAGGGCACCGGCGGCGGAGGGGATCCAGTGAGTGGCCAGCAACAATCCACCCAGGACGAATCGGCGGCAGGCGAGTTCGCAGGCGCGCTTGACCTACTGCTCGCAGACGGTGCGCTCGGCGTCCTGCGCCGGCTGAAGCCGGACGGCGCTGGCCTCAGGCTCGCAGCCAGCCTCGCCAGGCAACCTCAGCTCGTCACCGGCCACATGGCGCTGCTCGGCGCCGAGTTGCTGCAGATCGCGAGGGGCAGCTCCGAGGTGGCACCCGATCGCAAGGACCGGCGGTTTTCCGACCCGGCCTGGACCGAGAACCCGCTGCTGAAGCGTGTGGTCCAGGCGTACCTGGCCAGCAGTCAGACCGCGCAGGCGATGCTGGCTGGCGCCGGGCTCGAGTGGCGAGACCAAGAACGACTCCAGTTCCTGCTAACGAACCTGATAGCCGCGGCCGCTCCGAGCAACAACCCCGTACTGAACCCGGTCGCCATGAAGGCGCTCATTGACTCCGGCGGACTGAGCGCCGTCAAGGGGCTACGAGC
>Ga0126371_10006072_pt1 | contig 10728 bp, 11 predicted proteins | sample PanSoiMetaPlot_4_FD_110145 | JGI IMG/M metagenome (GOLD analysis project Ga0126371, IMG submission 110145) | Tropical forest soil microbial communities from Panama - MetaG Plot_4 | ecosystem: Environmental > Terrestrial > Soil > Tropical forest > Bulk soil | place: Panama | collected 2016-02-17
TTCCTCGCCGTCCCGGTCGCGCGCCTGGTGAGTTCATATTCGAGTGCGGGGAAAGAGTAGCGGAATTCTTGGTCTGGTCTTGAGTATCGTCGTTTGCGACCTTTTTGAAGACATCCCATCCACCCAAAGCCAGCACGATGAAGCAAAGGCGAGTGCGTCGCTGAATCGACCATAGCGCGACGAAAGAGTATCTTCCTTCCGTTGATTTCTTGGGAGGACGATTTGAACCGTCGGCAATTTGTTAGCACGTCCTTGGCGGCAGCAGCTGGTGCAACGCTATTCGGCAGCAACCCAGGCTGCGCCGCAGCGAATCCCATCCCCGCTGCAGCCCCATCTGCAGATGTGAAACAGGCGCGTTTTCCGGATGGCTTTTTCTGGGGCACGGCTACGGCTGCGTTCCAGGTGGAGGGCGCGTGGAATGAGGACGGCAAGGGCGAATCGATCTGGGACCGGTTCACGCACACTCCCGGCAAGGTGAAAGGCAACACCACGGGGGATGTCGCCTGCGATCAATACCATCTCTACGCGCAGGATATGGCGCTCGCCAAGCGTCTCAACCAGAAGAGCTATCGCTTCTCGATCTCGTGGCCGCGCATTCAGCCCTCGGGAACGGGCGCGCCGAACATGAAGGGCGTCGATCACTACAGCCGAGTCGTGGATGCGATGCTCGAGAACGGCCTGCGTCCTTTTTGCACGATCTATCACTGGGACCTGCCGCAGGCGCTTGAAGATCGTGGAGGCTGGCCCAACCGGGACCTGGCCGGATACTACGCCGACTACGCCGGCATCCTGGCCAAACATCTTGGCGATCGAATTACGGTCTGGGCTCCGTTCAATATGCCGTGGTCGTTCACGTACATGGGTTACGGCGTGGGTGCGTTTCCGCCAGGACGCGCAAACTTCGGCGACTTTCTGAAAGCGGCGCACACCGTTGCACTTGCTCAGGCGCAGGCGCTTCGTTCCATCAAGGCTGCTTCGTCGAAGGCAACGGTGGGAAGCGCATATGGCATGTGTCCGGCGTATCCGAAGACGGACTCCGAGGCGGACCGCGCCGCGGCTGCGCGCTATCACGCGATGAACAACGTGTTCTTTCTCGAAGCCGCCATGAAGGGCCAGTATCCGAAAGCGTTCGTGGGCGAGCCTCCGTATGAGCAGATGGGAGTCAAGCCGGGCGATGAAAAGATCCTGCTTGCGCCACTCGACTGGGTGGGCTTTCACTACTACACGCGGCGCGTCATCTCAGACGCGAGTTCGACGCAGGCCTTTAGCGGCGGCAGTTTCAGCGGCACGGAAATAGAAGCCGATCCGGCAACCGGACGCGATCCCTATACGCGCTTCCGTGCAGCGATGCCAACTGAAGGGCCGATCACTGAATCCGGACTCGAAGTGTGGCCGCGCGGTATCTACGACCTGGTCATGCAGATCTCGCGGGAGTACAACAACCCCATCATTGAGATGACCGAGAGTGGTTGCGGCTATCTTGATGCGCCGTACGACAAAGAGAACGGCCGTGTGCCCGACACGCGACGAATCGAATTTTTCCGCAACGAACTTGCCGAGCTGGCGCGAGCCATCGCCGACGGCGCGCGCCTTCGTTCATTTCATGCCTGGAGCCTGCTCGACAATTTTGAGTGGGCAAACGGCCAGACGGAGCGCTATGGCTTGATTTACGTGGATTACCGGGATCAGAAGCGCACGATTAAAGATTCCGGTTACTGGTACGGAAAGGTCGCAGGCTCGAATCGGCTGGATGTGTAGCGGATCGAGTCAGGACTTCACGGGTACTACGCACACCGAGTGATCATCGATTCCGCACCGTCGTCACGATCTCATGTGGACGCACCCGTCGAACGTCCTTCTTTAATGAACCGTGAGTACAGTAGAACCGTTCACTCCCTTCAGCGTAGCGGTGATGGTTGATGACCCGGTGGCAACGGGCGTTGCTATTCCACTCGAATTGATCACCGCAACGCCAACCTCCGACGAAGACCACGTAACCTGTCGGGTCAAGTTAAGTGATGAACTGTCGCTGAAATGACCGGTGGCCGTGAACTGTTCAGTGGCAGTCACTCCGATTCCGGGGTTGCCCGGAGTAACCACGATCGAAGTCAGCATAGCGCTGGTAGTGTTTACGGCCGATGTCCCCACAATACCGCCAAAGACCGCAGTGACCGTGAGCATCGTGGAACCGCTTACGCCGCTGGGGGACATAGCAGTGATGCTCGACGTGCCGGTCGCCTTTGTGATGGCCAACCCGCCCGGGCTGATCGTAGCCACGGCGGTCTGAGAAGAAGTCCACACGGCCGTGCTGGTCAGGTCCTGGGAGGTGCCATCGCTGTACATTCCCGTGGCTTTGAATTGCTGCTGGACTCCAAGCGCGACGGACGGTTGCGCCGGAGTGACTGCGACGGATTGCAAAGTCTTGGGATTGGAATGCGAACTCGAACTGCTGCAGCCCGGGAGCAGGGAAGCGAGAAGGAGCGCGACAAAGACGTGGAGGCTCCGCATGGAAACCTCCCTCTCCAGAGAAGGGCGAAGTTATTCACCGTCGGGAAGAACCGGTTACGACTCGGAGAGTTGATTTGAAAGAGTAGTCATGTACCCGGAAACTGTCAAAACTAACAAAGAGATTTTGTCGCCTGAGGAACCAGCCCTGTTACTTATCAGTAAAGGACGATAGCAGGCACCTAGAGCTAGGGGTTAGTTGCACGAAGATTCGTCTGATCGAAGGGCGGAAACCGGTTCCCAGTAACCCATCGTAGATTAGAGTAACGACCTCTTACAAAAAGGACCCGGCCGAATCGGAAAGATTTCGGCAGGGCCAAAGAGAACCGTTGATCGCAATCTTCTAAGCAGCCATCTTCTGTCCTAGGAACTCCTTCGCTTTCGATACTTCCGCATCCCATTTCGAAAGTTGCTCGGGCGTGAAGAAATTCTGCAGCCGCTGACGAATTTGCGCGCGGTTGTCCGACAGTTTCTTGAGCAGGTCCTCTTTCGAGGCATTGGGATTCTGCTGCTTGTACTCCTGTAACTTTTCCGATGCTTCGGTCATGAAAGTTTGCAGCCTCTGTTTCTGGTCGTCAGAAAGATTCAGGCTGGCTCCAAAGGTTTTCAATTCATTTGCGATCGCATTCCGTTGATCGGGCGTAAGAGGCATAGTTTGCTCCTTATGGAAAAATTTGGGATTAGCTGACTTGGAATTTGTAGAGGAGGCTACTGTGGCTCCGGGCCACCGTGAGGGTCCACTGGCAGATGTGCTAGGACTTCGCCGAAATTCAATTACTGATCAACAGGCTTGGAATCAGCCAATTACGCAGTTACCCGCCCGCTCGCAATCCCCAGATGGACTGGTGCCCTCCTCGAATGAGGGGTATGCCCGTGGCAAATGCAGCAGTTCTTTGGCAACGAGCGACGCGCTGAATCGGTGGACTGCGAGTTCTGCCGAATTTCAGCGTGAAGCGGACGCCAGCAACGAACCCACTCCGGGCTTATACCCGTAGTAGTTCCCGGTGAACTGCAATCGGTCGAGGATTTGCTCGTCGTAGTGCCGCTTAAGTGCAGGTGTCAAAATACTATGCTGTGCGTTGGGATCTATCGACAGGTCAAACAGGTAGCTTTGGTCAGGTGAGTCGTAGGTTGTGTACAGGTAGCGCCCATCCGCGGAGAGAACGCCGTAAACCGCACGCACGTCCGAAGCTAAAAACAAGTCCTCTTGGGGATACGCATCCAACTCCCGCTTGGTTTCAGCGAGTAGGGGTCGTCCGAACAAAGGGTGCTGGAGAATTGGTCGGTGGCCCAGAAGGTAGTATAGCGTCGGTGCGATGTCGGACAGCGTGGACAGCCGAGTATCATCATAGATCAGGCGCGAGCGCATCCGCTGAGGCACATGGACGATCAGAGGAACGCGAATGATTTCAGGCCATATCAGAGTCGAATGGCTAGAGCGTCCGAATTCCCCGGTGGCATCGCCATGGTCGCTCGCCACGATTATCACGCTATCGTCGTACATACCGTGCTGTTTCAGATAATCAAGAAACCCACCAAGGCATGAGTCCACCCAATGCACCTCGTAGGTTATGCGCCGGGTCATGCCCGGACGCTCGGGCCAGTGCTGCGAATTCGGCGACGGAACATCATTGCGCGCAAATTGATGGACATTCATCGGCTGCGCGTAGAAGAGCACAGGTTGATTTTTATTCTGCCGCCCATCAAGATGGGATTCCAATTCCGCAATGGTGGAACACGCCTCGAAACGATTCCACGTGTCCTTATCAATGTCGAGCTTAGTTACCGTATCCGAGGCCGAGAAGAGCTGCCGGAGCACACTGTCATAGCTAACAACAAGTTCGTAGCCGTCCGTCTTAGCCAACATACGCAAGCTGTTCACTTCGTCGAACGGCTGCGGAAAGTGCGCGTGTAAGAGCTCTGCACCAGCCCAAATCGACGGCTCGGATAGCGAGGTGCCAGCGTAATGCGTATACGCATGGTGAAAGGTCATGCTGTCGCGCGCCAGCGAATCGAGGTGAGGCGTGTAGTCGACACCTGGATTGTATGCACCCAGATAATCAGCGCGCATCGAATCCACGACGAAGATGAAAATGTTCGGTGTTTCGCCCTGGGCGGGAAGAAGATGATCGACGAGTCTGACACCCTGGCTGATATGCGTGTCGCGAACGTTAGTGTACTCGCGCAGGATCCTGCACAGCTCACCACACTTTTCGTGGCGGCCGTTGCCTAGCAAGTGATGGGCAAACTGAAACGAGGCATCTCTTGCACCGTACTCTTCGAGGTTAAGCGAGATTTCGTCATCCGTTGAGCCAAGCGGTTTACTCCACAGAATTTTAGTAAACTGCACTCCCTCATAAAGTAAAACGCCCGCGACAAGAATCCCGAGAACAGACGCGATGGGGTAGGCCGCCCGCCGAGGTTGGAGCCTGGCGATGCAAAGACTGATCGCAATCCAAAAGAGCCCAACCCAGGTGCTTGCAACGAGTCCATTCCAGTCTTCGCCGCCAATCAGCGAATGCGACGCCAAGGAAAGTCCAACAAGCAGAGCAAGGATTACCCACGTTGTTGCCTTTTGCCACCACCCAAGCTCTTCGGAAGAGCTCTTCGGAGGACGCAACGGTAGCGCGATCGAAAACCCCCAAAGCGTCACTGTTCCCGATAGCGCGAATGCATAAACATACGCGCCCCATCCGTCGAAGCTCATCGCGCTATCGAGGAAGCGAGCCATCGCAAAACCCAGAACGATCGTTATGCAGATCCCCAGCAGCCACTGGCGATATAGTCCGGGCTTGCGGCCGCGTGATGCGACTACGCGAATGAGATTAAGGATCGACAAAACAATGAGAGCTACCGTCAAGTGGGAGATGATGCTCCAGGCTACCGCATTCAAAAACTGTGCGGAGAACGCCACCTTGCGGGTTTCCCCATATACCTGGATACGACTGGAAACGACATACACCGCGCTCACGACGAGAGCAACGACCACGCCCAAGGAATATTTGAAAAGGGCAGGATGCCTCTCAGAATCATCGTTCGGTTTGGGAGCGTGGCCAGAAAGTAGAGTCAAGGCAATTAAGGGCAATAGTGACGCCAAGCTCCACCAATACGCGGTACCGTCGCTTTGCAATGAGGCAAGGAAAGGACGTCCGCTTACGTAGATGCCGAATGCCACCACCGCAATCGCCAACCCCAACGTGGTCCGGCTCGGTTTAGAGCGTTTCCAAACGTAATCGCTCGCAACAAGCCCTGCTGCGGCTGCTAGCCAATATAACAACGCCTGATGATGCGCAAACCATGGCATCGCTGGATATGGCGGAGCCTTGATAAACGCGCAATACGTATAAGGCAGGAATGCCAGCAAACAGTAAAGAGAGGAAAAAAGGAAATAAGATCCTGTGAGTAACCGTAGCAGAGTCTGAGCGATCGGTCGCAACTGGCTATCCTTCTGAGCGGCAGAAATCCCGGAGAAATTATCGTGATTGTCCACGATCCGACAGTGAAGAAACAAGTTACCCCAGACCGCATCCCTACTGGTGTGACCGAATAATACGTTCGACGTATTTCTGTAATCGCGAATAGTGACCAAAGTACCCGATCGTCAGCTACTTCAGTGTCGAGATTCCAATATCACATCAGCTACGATGAATGTCTTACTGAGGATAGCCTCGAATGGAATGCCAGCCAGCTCACGATGCGCCTGTGTCCATCAATCCCATGGCCCTTTTCGCAAGAAATTTCTTTAAGCACCCGTCGATGCTGGGATCGATCGTGCCAAGTTCTCGCTTTCTCGTGAAAGATCTTATGACCCAAATCGAGTGGCAGCGGGCGCGCGTCCTAATAGAGTTCGGCCCCGGAGTGGGAACGATCACCAGAGAGCTTCTCAAGCGAATGCGATCCGATGCCGTTCTCGTGGTAATCGAGGTCAATTTGGATTTTGTGCAGTATTTAGGCGCGACCATTCGCGATCCACGCCTGCGAATCGTGCATGGGTCGGCGGCACACGTGCGACGGATTTTGATCGAGCAGGGCTTCGCCAGCGCAGACTACATCATCTCGAGTCTGCCCTACAGCCTGCTAACTGAAGAGCTTCGTCAGGAAATTGTCGCTGAATCGCGTCACGCCTTGAATTCGCGTGGTTCGCTGCTGGTATTCCAATATAGCCGTTTGCTTCTGCCTTACCTGAAGTCCAGTTTTGGCTCGGTGAAGCTGAGATTCCAGCCTTTCAATATTTTGCCTGCGTCGATTTTTCACTGCACACCTTAAGGCGTTGGCAATCCGAATTTGTACGACACACCCCGCCGGAAGTTGAGAGTGGGCCCGCCATTTGGCGGTTACCAATGGCGCGTCTGCGAACCGCGGCTGCCGCCCTGCGCGCCTGTTCGACCCCTTCAAACTTTCGGGCCAGTCCAATCGCGTTCGTCGTACGCCTTCAGTGACCTACTCGCACCTGGGGACGGTTGCTACCGTGGACTCGAGCAGCACAGAAAGGACTGACTGGTTTTTTCTATGGCGAACTCCTCATTCAGGCTGAAGATTCTGTACGGAGAGGGCGACACCGACGTTTTGACGTCTCAGGCGGAGGCTATGCAGAAAGCAGGCCACCACGTGACCACTGCCATCGGACGCAAGGGCGTGGAAGAGGCGATGAAGAAAGACGTATTCGACCTGGTGGTTCTCGGGCCGACGCTCTCCCGCAATGACCGGCATCACCTTCCTTATATGGTGAAGAAAGCGCACGAGGGAACGCGCGTGCTGGTGATGCATTCGGATGGAGGGCGTCATCCTTATGTGGACAAAGCTACCGACACGGGCCGCAGCATCGAGTCGATTCTGGAAACGATTGCTTCGATGATGGCGCAAGAGAGAGCGGTCGCGGCGCGGTAAGTTCGATCAGGGTTTATGCGAAGGGCGGCTGCGGCCGCCCTTTTTGTATTCAGGGAGCTTTGTGGCGACCGCTTGAGGTTGATGCGTGTAATAGGAATTATTTCAACTCAATACTCTGTGGTAATGGACACTGGGCACATGGGCGAGCTGATTTTCGGGTGTGTGAGACGTGCAGCATTAGCAATTCGGTCCATTTCACGAATCTGATCGTAGTCGTGATTAGACACTGGTGCGAACCGGACCATTCTGCCGGCCTCCAGAATTCTCCGGCCCTTTCGAATGTTCGTTCATTGAAAGAAGGATGTCGCTCAAGGTCTTCCGCATATCAGCCAGAACGGAGCTATGGACAACCCATGGCGGAGCGGGACTGGGCCCCATGATCTCTACTGTTCGGATTTGTCCGCGGATTGCAGGATCCTTCGCCACCTCTAACTCAAGGACAGAGCTGTCGATCGCGGCTGTGTCAATCGAGCGCTGCAGAATCATCTGCAGCGAGTTGCGATGTGAACCGGACTCCACAATACGTCGGAAGAAGTTCTGGCCCAATCCGCGCATCGCAAGGTGATACCGCTTCATATTGAAGCCTGAGTGCGAGCCGCGCTCGTTGTACACCCATGTGCAGCCGTGAAGATCGTCAAAACAATGAAAGCTGCTGTCGGCACGCACGATCACATCGGAGTAGTAGATGGGCTTGGCATGATATCGGGGATGCCGCCTCACAGGCGCAACTAAAAGCTCGATCAACCTGTCTTGACGGTTACTCTCTCGGACATAAGCAAGACCACAAATCCAACAAACATGGATCTCCCCTAGCAGCAGCAACCGCTCTCGCTCCTGCCAGGAGAGGTCGTTCACGAACTCGCAGGGAAGCCCAAATTCGGCACTTATGAAATTCACGAGTTCCATGCAAAATGGCTCAGCGATCCCTGCTTGGCAGGAACTGAACCGTAACACCATGGATATGCCTCCCCTGTGTCACTACCACTTGTCTATACCTGCACGAGCCATTGAGAGACCGGCTAGTCTTTAGCCTCTGGAATCGTTGATTCGGCATCATGATACGAGATAACCGAAAAGCCAAGTGACGTAACAGGCGATTGCACAAGTGTCCGCTTTTTCGTTCGCCTTTTCGGTTCGATGAGTGAAAAATCGCGATGGTATGCCAATCGACCTTGGGTAAGTGAAGCGACTGCCCTAGTCATTACACACAGACAAGCCGGGCTCCAGCCCCCAAAGTACGCCTTCGCCCCCAAAAAAAATAAAATAAAATAATTCGTCACCCGTGTCGATCCTGCATCTCCTCCTTCGACGTATTGGTAGAGCAGCAATTAAAGTCTGAACCTGAGCGTCAGACCGACATACATATCAACCGGAAAGGACAAACAAAATGCGATTCATGGTCATGGTCAAAGCCACAAAAGACTCCGAAAAAGAAGGCGCACTTCCCGATCCCCACCTCATGGCCGAGATGAACAAATTCAACGACGAGCTCCTAAAAGCCGGAGTCCTGTTAGGCTACGACGGCCTTCATCCCTCCTCCAAAGGCGCCCGCGTCCACTTCTCCGGTAAGAACCGCACCGTCACCGACGGCCCCTTTACCGAGACCAAGGAACTTGTCGCCGGCTTCTGGTTCTGGCAGGTCAAGTCTCTCGCAGAGGCCATCGAGTGGGTCAAGCGCTGTCCCAACCCCGACGCCGCAGGCGACTGCGAAATAGAGATCCGCCAGGTCTTCGAGCCCGAAGACTTCGCAACCGCCTTCTCCGAAGAAGATATTCAGCAGGAAAAAAACTTCCGCGCTCAAATGGCAGAGAAGGCAAAGAAATAGTCCCACTTGCTGTGACGTATCCCAAACTGGTGTGATCGGTAGCAGTGCCTGCCGCCGATCCACCTCCTGGCTCTACGACCTGAAGCCACATATGCACGAAGTCCTGGTCTGTAATCCACGCCGCAACGCGTTGTTGAAGGCAGGCAGCAAGAATGACAAGGTAGATGCGCGCAAGCTATCCGACTTGTATCAAAGCTCTATATCGCGGCTGGGGTATTCCGTGTGCCGGTACCCAAGTCTATGCTCCGCGTTATCGTCAGGAATGGTTAGAGAAGATCGAACACTCAGGCGTGCGCCGGCGAGCCGAGCTGCTCTATCAGCAGCTGGATGGATTGCAGGCGTTACGACGGAGCCTGCGTCCCGAGTTATTGGCGGAGAGCCAGAAACATAACGCCACGAAACTACTACGGCAGATTCCCTGCATCGGACCGATTCGGGCGGCCCGCTTGCTGCCACTGATGCAGACCCCGCACCGCTTCCGCAGCAAACGACAACTCTGGACTTACAGTGGTTTAGGCATTGAGACGCGGGACAGTGCGCAATACCGCTTTGTGCGCGGACAACTGCAACTGGCGAAAAAACCGCAACAGAGGCTTCGTCCGCATCCGTCACTTCGGCTTTTTGGCGAATCGCTTTCGGGCTTCCGGTCTGGCTTTGAGCCGACGACTACTGGCTTCGAGCAGCGCAATAGTAGAACGAGCTGGAACCCACGACGTGCGCTCCGAGGATGCTTGTCTCTGGCACTGCCCACGTTGTGGCGCATCGATGATCGTGATTCAGAGATTTACTCCGGAGGAGTTATCAGTATGCGCGTACTTCGATTCTTCCTAACCCTTACATCAGTTGCGGATCTTGGATGTGCCGAAGCACGCCCTCGCATTCATGCGCTCATCGAGCGCCAGCGACCTCTCTCCCCACCTTCCACAGATATCCGTGCCGCTCGTTGCGGCACCCCACACACCCCAATCTAACTTTTTCGCGCCCACTGACAAAGCTCTTGCGATCCAAACTGCCGTTCAAATCCGATAGCGCACCGCGTCCGCCGCAAACGCCAGCGGCTTCCTCCTAGTCTTACTTTCGGGTTGAGGGATTTAGTCGTCTATTTTTGCTGTGGACCTGGTCAGAGCTCGAATCCAGTAGTCTGTCGCAGACCGGATCCTCTAGCGCTCGGCAAAGTTCGGCTCACTGATAGGCGCGCTGGCTGGGGCTGTTTGTCTTGCCGGTAAGAGTACAAGTAGCGCGACTCCGATCACGGCAAAGATCACAATGTCCTGGGGACTATCCTTCCTGTGCATTCCGTGCGCCCAGGCCTCCGCCGATTGGATGGTCATCGTGACCGCGTGGGCAAGGCTTGACCAAGCCCCATAGGCGATCACGGAGCGATGCTTCGCCGGGTGCTTGACGGCCAGCAACAGAAAGACCCCAAGCGCCGTGTTAAGGCTGAGGAACATCGGCATGACATCGTTATGCCCGTTAAGCCAGTTGGAATGCCACAGAGAGTCGAAAAGCAA
>Ga0126371_10006073_pt1 | contig 10728 bp, 8 predicted proteins | sample PanSoiMetaPlot_4_FD_110145 | JGI IMG/M metagenome (GOLD analysis project Ga0126371, IMG submission 110145) | Tropical forest soil microbial communities from Panama - MetaG Plot_4 | ecosystem: Environmental > Terrestrial > Soil > Tropical forest > Bulk soil | place: Panama | collected 2016-02-17
AACGCCTACGCCATGGCGGCGATGCGCCACATGTATCAGTTTGGAACGACCAGTGAACAACTCGCCTGGATCAAAGTCGCAGCCTCCCATCATGCACAGCACAATCCGCACGCTATGCTGCGCAACGTCGTCACGATCGAGGACGTCGTCAATTCGCCTATGGTTGCCGACCCGCTGCATCGGCTCGATTGTTGCGTCATCAGCGACGGCGGCGGCGCGCTCGTTGTTGTAAGACCGGAGATTGCCAGGACTTTGAAGAGACCATTGGTCAAGGTGGCGGGCGCCGGCGAAGCATCGAAGCACCAGCAAGGCGGCGAGATTGACGTGACCTATTCGGGGGCGGTCGTCAGCGGGCCGGCCGCGTTGGCGGAGGCGGGCGTGAAACCGTCCGACATCAAATACGTGTCGATCTACGATAGCTTTACCATCACCGTGCTTATCCAAATCGAGGATCTTGGCTTCTGTCCGAAAGGACAGGGGGGGCGGTTCGTGTCTGATGGCAACCTGATCGCCGGCGTGGGACGGCTGCCGTTCAACACCGACGGCGGCGGGCTGTGCAACAATCATCCTGCGAACCGCGGCGGCATGACCAAGGTGATCGAAGCGGTGCGTCAACTGCGCGGTGAGGCGCATCCAGCCGTGCAGGTGAAAAATTGCGATCTAGCCTTGGCGCACGGCACGGGCGGCCTACTGTCGACGCGGCATGGGAGCGCCACTCTGATCTTGGAACGGGAGTAAGCGACGAATGGCCACGATCCGATCGATCCCAGCGCCGCATCCGCATCCGGAGACCCAGGCCTTTTGGGACGCGGCAGCGAACGGCAAATTCGTCATCAAGCGGTGTGACGCCTGCGGTAAGGCGCACTGGTATCCACGACCGATCTGCCCATTCTGCACCAGTCCAGCAACCCGATGGGTCGAGGCCAGCGGACGTGGCACCGTGTATTCCTACAGCGTGAACCGTCACGCGGACCCGCTCTACATCATTGCCTACGTGACCCTTGCCGAGGGGCCGACGATGCTGACCAACCTCGTCGATTGTAATCCCGAAGAGCCCCTGATGGGTCGCGCCGTGAAGCTGGTCTTCACCCCGACCGAGGGCGGGCCGCCGGTGCCCACCTTCACATTCGCTTGAGCAGTGTTGGTGTGGGGATCCCCCTTGCTTTGCCGTCCTGATTCACGCCGACCGCAAGATGAGGCCCCTCATGCCGGGTGAGGTCACGAAGGGCCCCCTGGCCGGCCGGCGAATTGTCGTGGGAGAGACGCGGGAACTTGAGCTTCTCGCCCAGATGCTGGAACGGCAGGGGGCAGAGACGATCCGCTGCCCGCTGATCTCGATCCATGATAGCCCGGATGCGACCCACGTCATTGATTGGCTCAATCGCTTCATCGCCACGCCTCCCGACGATGTCGTGCTTATGACCGGGGAGGGGTTGGGACGGCTCCTGGGCTTTGCCCAGCGCGCGGGCCTTGAGGCCGACTTAATCACGACGCTCAAGAAGGTGCGCAAGATCGTGCGCGGGCCCAAACCGGTGCGGCGGTTGCGGACGCTGGGGCTCGTCGCCGACATCCACGCGGACCCCCCGACCAGCGCCGGCGTGATCGCCGTGCTCGCCCGGGAGAAGCTCGGGGGCCGGCGCATCGCGGTGCAACGCTATCCCGACGATGCGCATGGCGAACTCTTGACTTTCCTCAGTCGCGAGGGTGCGCACGTCGACCCAGTCCTGCCTTACGTGTACGGGTCGGAAGCCGAGGACCGGCAGGTGGTCGCGGTGATCGACGATATGGCGGCGGGCCGCGTCGATCTTGCGGTGTTCACCAGTTCCCCGCAACTCACTCGCCTGCGACAGGTCGCGGCCAAGACTGATCGCGCGCTCGCGTTGCGCGAAGCCCTGCGACGCACGACCCTTGCGGCGGTTGGACCTGTGGTCGCCCGCGCGATTGCGGACGCAGGAGGGCGGGCAGCAATTGCACCGTCTGAGAATTTCCACATGAAGCCATTGGTGAGCGCGATCGTCGCCGCCCTGGCGAAGAACTCTTTATGAACGACTGCCATTCAACGCCACTTACGGCGATTGTCGGTGGAGTTTCGAATCGAGGGGCCCAGTTCCCGACGGCATTTCCCGCCCGGCAACGGCCCAGAATCGAGCGCGGGCGCGGGGGTCGCTGGCCGCAGGGTCAGCAACGGGCCTTAACCCAGGAGATAATCTGCGGCCAAACGTGAACGTAGGCCTGGCGACCGGCCAGCATTCCCAGATGCTGCAGCCCAACGCCGATTTGGTTTTCGCAGGCAATAACTTGGGCGTCCGTGGTCGCCATTTGGTCGATAAACGGCGCAACCGAGGCCAAGGGCCCGATCTCATCGGCTGGATTGACGATCGCAAGCACCGGACTGCGCACGTTCGCCGGCCCCACCGTGGTGTCACAAACTGACAAGGTCCCTCGGCACAGACGATTTTCGCGATAAAGCCACTGAACCATGTGATTGACCAGCTTGCCCGGAAGAGCAACCTCATCGAGCGCCCAGCGTTCGACGCGGGCGTAGAGATCCGTGGCGGCGGGGTCGGCCAAGCTCAGAGCGGCGTCAAGCCATCGTGACCACAAGAATGTATCTGGCGATGCGACCGCACTGACCTGCGACAACAGTGAGCCTGCTACAATATCAGTCTCGGACAACGTGGTTGGGACGATCGAGATGAGGGCATCGCGGAATCGGCTGGAGGCCTGCTCGAAGCACAACGGCGCACCGAGGAGCACCAGTCCTTGGGCCGATAGCGGTTGAAAAGCGCAGAAAATGGCCGCAAGGGTGCCGCCGAGGGAGTGTCCCATGAGGAATGGCCGTTCCCCGCCAGCGGCGCTCGAAACCTCCCTTACACAAGCGGCGATCGCCTGACCTGCATACTCGTCGAGACCGGCGCACTCCTCGCCGTTCGTGGGCGGGATCCATTCGATGAGATGCACGCCCAGACCATGGCGCAGACAATAGCGCACTGCGCTCACCGAAGGAGTGAGATCCCAAATATACGGTCGCTTGATGGGGGCGGGGACAATGAGCAATGTTGGCCTTGCGTTGGGGCTGCCATATTGGCGCAGGCGCCAGCGCGCTCCCGAAGCAATCACCTGAAAGTCACACTCGTGCGGACCAAGGCCGAATACATCGAGGGCGCTCGCCTGCGTTCGGCGTACCGTATCGGACATGGCGAAGTGGGCGCCGCGGAGGGCGTCGATCAACGCCAGCAGCGGCGTGGCTGGCACGGGTGTCACTCCTCTGCTCTGGAAGCGCACAGAATAAGATGATGTGGCAACAACCGCAACCGGTGGTCAAGATCGCGACGAATGCGCTCGATTCGCTATTCGAAGGTGTGCACCTGTCTTGCGCGCCGCAGCACGCCGCCGCGAACGCCTGCATCGGAGTCGACATTCGACTCGTTGCTGTTGAATTTTCTGGCCGCTGCCTGTCGGCGTGTTCGATTTACGCTTGGTGAGGCGATCAAGCGCGGTCAAGATCGATCATTCACGACCATATAAAGTTGCATCGCGGTTTCCGTGAGCGCCTTTACGGCGGCGGCAAATTTGACGTCGAACGGCGTCATTAACTCGCGTAGTCCCTCGGCCCGTTGGCGCATCTCTTCGACCTGGAATGTTACCTTTTGCAGTTGCAGCGCGGAATCCTTCTGCCAGCCCCGGGGCTCGGCACGGAGATCCTCGGGTACGACGCACGCTTGGCCAGTACTCATCTTGTCTCCTCGATGGCTTGATGCGCCATGAATCCCCCCAATACGACGCGGCACAGGAATGCGGCCTGTGTCGATGCCAAGTACGTTTGGGCGCCACATGGCGCGAGGCGGCAGTTTGGCGCCATCAGTAAAATAACGAGTTTCACGCGAGAAGGTTTTATCCAGGTATTGGATCTGAACATAAATTTATTGGTAGCGGATACAGAAAATTGCGTCGTTTCTCGTCATCTTTGCTTATCGTTGCTCATCGATGAATCTCCCGCCGCGGCAAACGCGGTGCAAGCATGGCCGCAGAGATTTTCGCCTTCGAGCAGCGTTTCGCAACCTAACGGACTAATCGCAAAATGGGAGGCGATTTAAATCACGCGCGATTGGCTGCGTTTATGCTATTTCTTTCCCCGGCATAGACGGCGCACATGCCTTGCTGGTCGCCTGCGGCCTCGCGAAGGTCACAGTCTGAGGGAGCTACACACAGTGGCCGCGATCGCCAGTCGCTTAGCGAGATCGGCCTCACTCGCAAGGACAAAAGGATCATGATGCACACTGCAGCGGATTGTATCGGCAAGAACGGAGATCTTCTTGTTGGGGGGATATCTGAAGTGCAGATTCCCATCGAGCATGCGTAGATATCTCGGAGCATTCGTGTGAGTTGAAGTTCGGTGACGCCACGTCCGTTTTGCACGGGCGCAGGGCGCATGAACTTTTCGCCACATTCGTCGAAGCGCGCGCGGGGTCGGAGGGCACTGCAGGCCGTGTTTTCGCAGTCATCTCGCATCTCACCTGCGCTATCCATCCAAACGAAGTCAAAGAAAAAGGCGGTGGCGGTGCTGAGTGCACCTTCGAATTGACGTACATGCAGTCTGCGCGCTTCCCAGTGAGAAGATGATGCCCACTCGTTGCGACCCATTGGCCGGGCCGTCATCGGCGCCGCCGAGGCGAAGTATCGGGGTGAGATCGAGGAACCGCTTAAATGCGTGCTGCAGGATATGAAGTCGTCGGCACGCACCGTCACCCTGTTTTATCGATGATGTGCCGCCCATATCGGCGGCTCGGCAGCGACAGCAAGCGCTCGGCTTAGTGGTTCGCCTGCGCCCGGGCAATGGCGGAAAGAATCAACGCATAGGCTTCCGGTGGTTCCACCCAGCCTCGCAGCTTGACCCACTTTCCCCGTTCGAGGTCTTTGTAGTGTGAGAAGAAGTGCAGGATCTGCTCGAGTAGGATCACCGGCAGGTCATGGTAAGAAGCCACCTGCTTATAGAATGGATAGAGGCGCTCCACGGGGACCGCGAGAATCTTCTCGTCGATCCCCGCCTCGTCTTCCATTATCAGGGCTCCAATGGGCCGTGAGGGCAGGACCACACCTGGCACCACCGGCGTTGCCGAAACGACCATGCAGTCGATCGGGTCACCATCTTCGGACAGGGTGTGCGGGATGAAACCGTAGTTGGCTGGATAGAACATCGCCGTATGCAGAAATCGATCAACAAATATCGCTCCGGATGCTTTGTCGATCTCATATTTCACTGGGGCTCCGCCCTGAGGTATTTCTACGACGACGTTAATGTCGTGGGGTGGGTTGGCCCCCACCGGAATGCGAGCGAGATCCATCTGAGCCTCACAAAAAGGGCTATCGCGGGTTCCGTTCTCGCGGCCGTCGACGGGAAAAGGCTTTTTCCACTCAGTCGCAGTTTAGATCCGCAGCGCGAGTATCGCAAACGAAAACGCGCCGGGCCCGATCGCGTGCGAGGAGCAGATAGCGGCCAACGAGGCTGGTTGTGGGACGCCTGGCCCGACGAGGCGCGATCATGGATCAAACAGCTTTTTCACTTCGTGCTTGAGAACTTTTCCTTGCGGGTTGCGTGGCAACAAGCTGGGAGAGAATGCGATCCGTACCGGCACTTTGAAAGCGGCAAGGTGCGCGGCCACAAAACCACGCAGCTCCTGCTCGGTGGCACTCGTCTCAGGCTTGAGCGTGACCACCGCGACCGGCTCTTCGCCGAGGGTGGGGTGTGAGATGCCCACGACGGCCGCATCCATGACCGCGGGATGCTGATAAAGCACATTCTCCACTTCGATGCAGTAGATATTCTCGCCGCCACGGATCAGCATGTCCTTTTTGCGATCGACGATGTAGCAAAAGCCTTGGGCATCGAGCTTCGCCAAATCGCCGGTCTTGATCCACCCATCAACGAAACTCTCTGCGGTTTCGGCCGGCTTGTTCCAGTAACCTCGGACCACGTTCGGGCCCCTTGCCCACAGCTCACCGACTTCGCCCGCGGGCAGGCTCTCGTCATTGGGCCCGACGATGCGCATCGCGCACACCGGCACGGCAGGTCCGCAGCTATCGGGGTGGGCCTCATAGTCCTCGGCGTAATGCGTGGTGAAGGTCGCCGAGGTTTCCGTCATACCCCACCCGCAGCCGGGGATCGAGGCAGGAAACGCCTCCTTTATGCCGCGCACCAACTGGGCGGCTGCCGGCGCGCCGCCGTAGGAGATGACCTCAAGCGAGGAGAGGTCGTAGTTGGCCCGCGCCGGATGCGCGATGAGTTGCCAGGCAATGGTTGGAACCCCGCCCGCGTGGGTGCATCGCTCCCGCGCGATCAGGGCCATGGCGGCCTCCGGATCCCAGCGGCGCATCAACACCAGCGTTCCGCCGCTCATCACGTTGGGAATCATCACCGCTTGGCAGCCGGTGGCGTGAAAGAATGGCACCGCGAGCAGCGTCGTGCGCTTGGCCGCGTCCGGGCCGGGAGGCTCCTCGCCCCGCCGCACAGCAGCCTGCGCCACCGCATAGGCGCCCGCCATGATTGTCGAGGTCGAGTTGCGATGAGTTCCGACAGCTCCCTTGGGAGCCCCTGTGGTGCCGGACGTGTAGAAAATCGTCGCATCGTCGTCTGGATCGATGTCAACGGCCGGCACTGCGTATTCCGGTAAAGCCTCCCAGTCATTGACGCGGCCGATCACCGGCTCCAACAACTTCACCAGGGGATGTGCGATCTCCTCGAAACGGCGAGTGACATAGATTCGCGCGAGGTCCGGACAGTCTGGCAGGTGTTCCAACAGGCGTTCAAAGCGTTCGGCGTCGACGAAGGCAACCTTGGCTCCGCAATCTCGGAGCGCGTACTGCAATTCCCCTCCCGTCCACCAGGCATTCAGCGGCGTTGCGATAGCGCCGCTCAACACACTTCCGAAGAACGCCGCCGGCCATTCCGGAAGGTTTCGCATTGCGATCGCGACGCGATCACCTTTGCGCAGCCCGGCCTGCGCGAGGTCATGGGCAATCGCCAACGCCGCGCGTGAGAATGCCGAAAAGCTCGCGCGTTCGTCCTCATAAACCAGAAACGGTCGCTGCGCATGCATACGCCCGGCGAGAAAGACTTCACGCAGTGTCGGCGGCGCATGCTTCCAGATCGAGGTCCGGACCCCGCGAATGTCGCGTTCCTCGATCTCGAACCGCGAACCCGGCTTTGTGAGCACAGCGCGGGCGTGCTCGAGTGACACGGCCGGGAAGGATTTCGACGTCACAAACGGCCTCCTTCGGCGGGCGAAAAGATTAATCCGATCCGCAAATTCTAACGCCTTAGGTCGCGGAGTCGAACCCCGCTGTCCCAATGCGGCGTTGCAAACGTCGCGGACCGGCTCGATCCCGATAGCCATGCATTGAGCGGCCAGCTCCGACCCCACAAAGCAGCCAACCCGCTTTTGACAAGGCACCTTGACTTCGAGCGCTCGTGAAACGCCGGTCGTCGAAACACGAACCGAGCGTCGTCATGAAGGCTTATTTTTCTGGCTCATCCACGCCGCCTCGAAAATTCCTTGAGCTCGATGGGATCGAACGGCATCACGCTTGCGCAGAAAGCTGAGCGCAAGGCGATCGCGCCCCCTATCGTCCCACCTCCCGCCAAGCTCCCCATGCCGAGCCTTGGCGGCTAGCGGCGTAGTGTCGACCGGCGCGCGCACGGCACGCGGGACCATCAATGACGGCGATCGTCAATTCGCCGGACCCCTCCACGGCGACCTCGATCCGCGCGGGAACGGCCGCAAAGATCAGCCTTAGCCGGCACCCCCGCCACTGCACGCAACACTCCATTTGCGTCCATCCCTCCGGCAGCTGCGGCTCAAGCGCGATCCCGTCCTCGCGGACCCGTATGCCGGCCACGCCGAAGACCGCCGCTTGCCAGAGCCCTCCCAACGCCGCCATGTGAACGCCGCCCCCAGCGTTCCCCTTGTTGTTGGCAAGGTCGATATCACCCGCTTGCTGCATATAGCGCCGTGCGAGCGCGCCATCGCCCAGGCGCGCCGCGACAAAGGCGTGGAGCGCGGGGCTTAACGAGCTACCATGGGCGGTTCGGGGCTCGTAATAGCGGAAATTCGTCTCATGAACAGCGCGTGGCCATTGCTCCCACAACAGCAGGGACAGCGCCACGACATCGGCCTGCTTGCTTATCTTCGACTGCCAGATCCGCTCTCGCCCGACGAAGGCCTCGACCTGACCGCTCCGATGTCCGACGACGTCGACATCCTGAAGGTCGAAATAGCCTTCGAACTGTTCGAACAGGCCGGTCTCGGCATTAAAGCCTGTCACCAGTGCGTCCGCGATCCCTCGCCACGTGGCTGCTTCATCTTCTGCGAGGGCCAGTCGCGCCGAGATCCCTGTCCAATCTACGGGTCGCTCACGCTGCAGAACGGCGATCGCGTCCGCCGCGCAGTGGAGATTCCAGCGTGCCATAACGTTCGTGTAGGCATTGTCGTCGACGGTCGGGTGATACTCATCCGGGCCGATGACCGCGCGAATGTGAGCACGACCATCGGTTTCGATGCGCGCACGACTCGCCCAGAATCGTGCGGTTTCGATCAGAATCTCCGCGCCCGCGCCGACGATGAAGGCGTCGTCTCCGGTCGCGCGCCAGTAGTGCCAGACCCCGTAGGCGATGTCGGCGCTGATGTGGTGCTCCTGCTCGCCCGTCAACATCTCCACGACGCGACCGTCCCGCGCAACGCCGAGCCGCGGCGTCACTTCCTCGCCCGTGTCCGCTGATTCCCAGGCATAGAGCGCACCTCGGTAGCCGAGCGCTTGAGCCTTCCGCCGGGCTGCGCCGAGCGTATGGTAGCGGTACATCAGCAGGGCGCGCGCCGCCGGCGGGTCAGTGAACACATAGAACGGCAGCATGTAGATCTCGGTGTCCCAAAAGACATGCCCGCGATAGGTCTCGCCGGTCAGGCCACGGGCGCCGATCGAGGCGTGTTCGTCCCGCGGGTTTGCGGCCGCCACGAGGTGATACACTGCAAAGCGCAGGGCCCGCTGAACGGCCTCATCGCCGACGATCGTCACTTCCGCCGCATCCCATCGGCAACTCCAGGCCTCGGCATGGGCGGTCGCAAGGGTCCGCACCTGTTGAACCTTGACCATCTCCACGTGCTCGCGCGCCGCCTCCTTTGGGTTGGCAACATCGCGCGAGCTGTGCACGGTCACCACGCGGTCTAGACGGATCGTCTCGCCACGGCCCACCTCCCGGCACCAGCGTCTCTCCCCGTGATCGGCGGCACGCTCGTCAGCGGGCGCAGCTGGCTCAAGACGGGGCTGCCAAACCGATCCGATCGCCATCGCAACCAGTGTGCCTCGCGCCTCGACAAGGGCTGTTGAGGCATCCCGCGTCTCGGTTGGCGCCTCGGGTTCGCGACGACCGTTGAGCGGAAAACCGGCCAGGAGTTCGATGCGCCCGCAGTAGTTCTCCGCTGTCACCGCGACCGATTGCAGAAGCAGGTGGCGATCGGCCAGCGATGCGAGGCGAAGCAGGCGGACCCGCGTGATCCGACCACTCGGGTTCTGCTGACGCCACTCGCGCCAGAGCACGCCCTGACGAAGATCGAGCGTCCGGCAATGTTCGAGCACCTGTCCGCGCGCCATCGATAGAATTTCGCCCTCGACAGCGATCGTAAGCCGCGGCCAGTCCGGAAGCACCGCGAGTGCCGGCCCGCTCTTGTGGGCGGAGCCATCAACATAGATTCCAGCCGCAAAAGTGGCCGGCCGCGACAATGTGCTTCCCTCCTCAAGCGAAGCCCGCGTGCCGATAAATCCATTTGCGATTGAAAAGATCGATTCAATCTCGTTTTCTCGAAGAAGCGTACCCCCTCCCTCGACGAGCAACCAGCCGGGATCGTTGGATACGGCGAGTGGAAGGTCAATGTCAGCTCCGGCGGGGCTTGCAACGCCCCCGGGTGCCAGCGCTGGTTCTCCGTCACTCATCGTCGCGCCGTCCTATCGGTCAAGCTCAAGGGCACCTACCGACGCACGAGAAACCCGCAGTTCGCGACCATCAAGCGATGCCGGCCGGCCAGGGTGGCAGCGCGGGCCTGTCCCGATCGAATGAACCCGACCGAAAAGTCCGATCAACCGGTCGATCAAGTAACGACGGCCCGCCCCGATCAGACGTGAGGACGATGAGCACTTCGACGAACGAGTCAAGCCTTGGGTGCGAGCGCTGCTAGCGCGGCTCATAGACATCGCGGCTCACCGCCTTGGAGTTGCGCTCTGTGCGTTTCCGCGAGGGCGGCGAGAAGCCGTCCCGATACCGTTTTAGCAGCCAGCCACCGGTCACCAAAACCGCCTAGCTCGGGCGGTTCATTTTGCAGCTGGTTGGCACGATCGTATTCGGTGTCTCGATCTTTCCCACTGGCTTCCAGCCCCAGCCGGTATTTTCCTCGTCGAAGGGTTGACCTCGTGCGAGCGGACCAAGATCGGCTATGTACAGCGGCTGAAAGAACTGATGGTCGTCGGCGCGCATGAAACCATCGCCGCCGTCAAAGACGTTGACCTTCATGCCTTCAAGCTGGGCGGCAATCTTGGCCGGATCGATCGATTGGGCCTGGGCGATGGCTCTCGCCAGCATCCGCATTTCGTTGACCGCACGAGGATAGAAGAGCGGTACATGCAGTTGCGCGCGAAACGCGTTTTCGAACTCCTGGGCGGGCGGGTAGCGGACGTTGGCGA
>Ga0126371_10006074_pt1 | contig 10726 bp, 12 predicted proteins | sample PanSoiMetaPlot_4_FD_110145 | JGI IMG/M metagenome (GOLD analysis project Ga0126371, IMG submission 110145) | Tropical forest soil microbial communities from Panama - MetaG Plot_4 | ecosystem: Environmental > Terrestrial > Soil > Tropical forest > Bulk soil | place: Panama | collected 2016-02-17
CCACCGTGCCAGTGATGTCCTCCTCCAGGACCGCCGCCACCGCCCATCATCATGTGTCCACCATGATGACCACGCATGCCGCGTCCGTGTCCACCATGATGCTCACCGCCACCACCACCGCCACCTAGACAACCTTCTATACATGAAACAAGACCCTCCGCACCGCCACCAGGGCCTGCAAAGCCAACGTGATACTTGGTTTTGATTTCGTTGTAAATCCAGACGCCTATAGTAGCACCTAGACCTGAAACAAGAGCAGTGTAAAAGTAGTGATGCCAGTCTTTCAACAGTAAGCACACGACCCGTAGAATCGTTGGTTGTTCCGTATCTGTTTGCCTATCCTTGCGCCATGTCCAGTCCAAGGTCCGAGTTCTCCAACCTTTGGAGTAGGAAAGCCAATATCCCAAGCATCGTTGTCTGCTTGGTGCTTGATGTTGGCACATCTGTATTTGCGATGAAAGATGTTATTGCCATTGACTGTGAGTCTGTGAGGCAATCCTGCACTATGATGATGTGATGATGCTGGCTGATGAGCTGGACGAGATGGATGTGGACGGTGATGAGCTACTGTCGGTTGTGGTGGTGGCATCATAGGTGGTGGTGGAGCCTCCATCGTAGGAGCAAAACCCATCTTTGGTCTCTTTGATGCAGCCCATAATAGACCGGCGGTAGCAATCAGTCCAACGCCGACCAATATTTTGTGTGATGATTTCATCTCAATAGTACCATCCTGATACCTCGTCAGCGCCCGGTGCATCTGCACCCGGTGCACCACTTGCTGACCTGCCTGGATGTCCTGGTCTTCCTGGTTCACCTATGCCACCTGCTTGGCCTGGTTCACCAACGCCGCCTGATATTGATAATGATGATGGGTGTCCAATCCTACTCTTGTGTTTTCCCCAATCTTTTCTACCAAAGTCTTCGTCATGGTCATGTGGGAATGGGTGTTCTGGTGGTGGTGGTGGTGATGGTATGTGAAGACTTTCTCTACCAAGACGCATTGGTAGGTGCGATGGATGCACTCGCTCGTTCTCTATCATAAGCTCTTCCTCTAGCAAGGGTCTTGTGAGCCCCCCGTATATCGGTGGGGGGCCTAGAGAAAATGTCGACGATGTCCTAGGAATGGATAGTGATGATGACGTCCTCGTCCTCTTAACAAAAGCTCTTCTTCTAGCAATCTGCCGCGTCCTAGTCCTCCTAGTCCTGGCAACATGCTGCCTTCGCATAACTCTGGATACATGAGACATATTCGCTCTGGACTTCTCAATAGCAAGTCGTCATAGTAGTCGATATCAAAAGGTAAGTAGTCTGCTAGGATGCCGTCCCAGATTCGTGGGCCTATGATTTGATAGCGCCAAGGGTTGCCCCTGATGTGGTCAAAGTGGCCTAGATGGCCTATGTGTTCGCGTCCTCCAATGCCATGATGTCCTATATCGCCTACATGGCCGCCAAAGTGTTCACCGTGTTCATGTCCGCCTCCGCCTATACTACCGCCGCCTGGGTGTCCGCCACCTCCGCCGCCCATATGACCGCCACCTCCGCCTCCGCCGCCCATGTGTCCGCCTCCACCTGGACCGGCAAAGCCTTCTTCAGCTTGGTAGGCAGTCGCATAAGCTATGAAGGGGTATGGAGCGCATAGGTCTGGATGCTCGGATCTGAACTTGTCATCATATTCACAAAGCTCTGAGAGTGGTGGTCCTCCGCCGCCATAGTCGTCGTAGTCGTAGTCGCGACCATAGTATCTATGATGTCTGTATCTGTCCCAGTCTCTGCCATAGTGGTCAAATCTACCATATCTGCCCTCATGTCCTCGTCCGAAATGTTCAAGTCCTCTACCACCGACATGATGCTCAAGGCCTCTACGTCCTCTACCTTCTGGAGCTCCAATCCCGTGGTGTCCCACAGGGTGAATCCCGCCAGCGTGTCTACCTACAGCTTCATGTCCGCCTCTTTCTGCCGGGTGAATACCAGAACCTGAGTGCGTATGTCCACCTGTTCCTGTTCTATGTGTCTCTGAATGGCCACTTGAAACCTCTGGAGTTCTTGATGCTTTGCCTCCAGCTGTCCTTGCTGCAAATGCGTGTCTGTGTCCGCCTTCGTGACCACCGTGATGTCCAAAGTGTCCAAATCTATCGTGAATACCGTGACCGCCAAACCAACGACCGCCATGTCGACCCATTATATCAAAATCAAGGCCTCCAAAGCAGAGCTCGGGTGAGAGTTCGCATAGCCAATCACCACCGCCGCCGAATATACCGCCAAGACCTAGACCGTGGCCCCACCAACGTCTGTGACCCCATCCGCCGAGTCCGCCACGCCAGTGGTCCCATCCGCCAAGTCTACCTCTCTCTCCCCAGTGACCGCCATGTCCAAAGCGTCCGAAATGTCCTGGATGTCCTAAATGTCCGCCAATGTGACCTCCATGTCCACCTCCGCCGAAGTGGCCGCCACCGCCGTGACCGGCCCATCCTCCTGCTTCAGCAAGAAGTCCTTGCTCCATCGCTTCATACTCTGGCGATTCACCTTCTTCAGCGGCTTCTTCCATTATGCCGCCCCAGCCACCGCGGTGATGTCTATGATGTCTGTGATGATGTCTGTGATGGCCCTGTTCCATGTAGTCTGGTATACCATCACCATTAAAATCGTCAGGAATACCATCACCGTCGGCATCCATACCCATGCCGCCACCAAACATGCCACCGCCACCCCATCTGTGGTGATGTCCGTGATGATGTCGACCCCAGCCGCCGTGTCCTCCCCAGCGACCGCCGTGACCCCAGCCGCGATGTCCGCCGCCGTGACCCCATCCTCTATGTCCGCCATAATGATGACCGTAGCCGCCATGATGACCACCGCCCCATCCTCTATGACCTCCGTGATGAGGGGCGCCGCCGTGTCCTGGATGTCCACCGCCGTGGTGGCCAACGTGATGTTGTCCTCCCCAACCGTATTGATAGCTCAAATGAATCACTCAGTCTAGAGTGAGATACTATTTGACTTGAAGCTCTAGATATACATCATAGGTGGCATCTGAGCCAATTCCATCTCTTCTAGTTCTAGGAGAGGATATTGCATGCCCATTCCATAGCCGTATCCCCACGGACTCCAACTATGACGACCTATCCATCCCCATCCGGGTCCGCCCCATCCCCAGCCAGGCCAACCCCAGCCACCATGATGACCCCATCCTCCGTGACCTCCGCCCCAACCGCTGTGACCGCCTTCGCCAGCACCACTCCAATCGTGATGCTCTCCGGCAGCTGGAGTAGCTGCTGCTGTAGCTTCAGCAAAAGCCGCCGTTGCAGATGGTGGACCTCCCTCTCCACCGTCATCATCCATATCATCATCCATAGGAGCCATTGGCATCTGTGGTGGTGGTGCTGTTGGTGGAGTTGGAGGCATTGCTGAACTGTCAACTGCAGATGGAGTGATTGCATTTCCTCCTACTCCAGGAGTAGTATCACCCATGCCGATAGGTGGCAAGAATGGTCCTACTGGTGGTGGACCACCGCCTCCTCCTTCTAGGAGTGCTAGTTCTTCTAGTGCTAGAGGGTCAGGACCTGCTACGCCTCCTAAACCTAAGAATGGAAGCTCAAGACCGCCCCAGAACCAGGGCCAACCGCGACCACCCCACCAAGGCCAACCATGACCCCATCTTCCGCCCCATCGACCGCGGCCCCATCCTCTATGACCACCGAAATGTCCTCTGCCAAATCTGAAGCCGCGTCCTTTGAAGCCTCTGCCAGTACCGCCAAAGTGTCCTCCACCTCCACCTCCATGAGCAAAACCGCGAGGAGCATAGAAGCCCATATAGCTAAATGGTTGGAGATTAGATGGCATCAAAGCTCCTGTGCCTGATGCCTTGATAGCTGCGTTTGTAAGTGGGTCATTTGAACCGCCGGGCATTCCCCAGCCTCCAAGACCGCCAAGACCCCATGCTTGAGTGTAACTTTGCTGACCGGTCAGAGGATTGTAGCCATAGACGCCGGGTGTTATATTATTGCCACCCCAGCCTCCGCCACCTCCCCAGCCACCGGGCCAACCGCCCCAGCCGCCACCCCAACCCCAAGGTCCGCCCCATCCGCCGCCCCAGCCTCCCCAGCCCCAAGGACTATTCCATCCAGGACCCCAAGGACTACCGCTGGTCCAGCTGTCGCCGCTACCAGATGAGATTATACCAGGAATAATGCCGCCCCATTGCTGACCTCCGCCTGCCCATGGCTGGCGATAGTCTATCCCTCCAGCAGTAGGTACAGCGAATCCAGGTTGTGGGACAAACTGACCAGGCCAATTAGGTGTTGCTACAACTGATTGTCCACCTATCGAACCTAAAGAGCCGCCAGTACTTGTGACAGCTTCTGGGTCATACATTGCTGTCTGCACGTTGACAGGTCTTACTGATTGATAATAAGCTCGAACTCTATTTCCATGTACCATTCTAAGGCCATAGGCGAGAAGTGCAACGCCTGCTATACCTAGTGCTCCAGCAAACAGTAGCTTTTTGGCATTATGCTTTGTTGCCATCTAGAATCCCATTCCCATGCCGCCAGGCATACTCATGCCTATACCGCCGCCCATTCCAGGCATTCCTAGGCCTCCCATTGCTTCAAGCTCTGCTAGTTCTAGTTCTTCCATCAAGAGACGTTCACGACCTAGTCCTCCTCCCATTCCAAGGCCCCACCAAGGCCAACCATGATGGTGCCGACCCCAGCCCCAACCATGTCTTCCCCAGCCTCGGCCCCAGCCACGTCCTCCTCTTCCCCAGCCTCGGCCCCAGCCATGACCGCCGCCACCGTGGCCTCCACCCCAGCCACCAGCAGCATGTTCGTCACCGCGAGCATAGTATCCGTATCCTGGGTATCCTCCGTAGCCGCCGTAGTATGGGTAGCCGCCGTAACCTCCTCCGCCATAACCTCCGCCGTAGTATGGTGGTGGATAGCCGTATCCTCCACCGTAACCGCCATATTGTGGATATCCATATCCGCCATATCCACCGTAGTATGGTGGTGGATATCCATAGCCTCCCCCTCCACCGTAACCGCCGCCGTAGCCGTACTGTGGTGGAGGATAGCCGCCGTATCCATAGGGATAGCCATATCCTTGGTAAGCTTTTGCTTGGAAGGCTCTAGGCATTCCCATTCCCATCATTGGGGGCATACCCATGCCCATGCCACCCATACCGGGCATTCCTCCCATACCGCCAAAGCCTCCCATTGTTAACATTGGATTCATAGCAGCACCAGCACCCATTAATCCCATCAATTGCTGGTTTTGGAGCTGATTGTAAAAGCCTCCCAGCATCTGTTGTTGCAATGCTTGGTTCTGCAAGTTTTGATTTTGCATCGCCTGTGCCTGCATAAGCTGAGTCATGATATTAGATGATGGGTCACTTGATTGAATCACGATAGGCTGTTGTTGTGCTGCTCCGCCTCCAAAGCCTATACCTGGAATGTTAGGACTAAGGCCTCCAGCTTGAGGTATCAAAGGCGATGTTGTTCCACCAGCTCCCATCGATGCCAGCATCTGTTGTTGCAGAGCTGGATTCATAGCCCCGGGTGGACCTCCCGGTGCTCCAGGTGGTCTTGCTCCTGGATGTGGTGGAGGCATCATCGGTGGCTTTGCCCCCGGTGGTGGCCCCTTTGGTTTTGGATGCATCAAATTCATCAACCAATCAGCCTTCTTGTAATACGAAATACCGACGATAGCTGCAATGCCTAAACCGCCAAGAATTATGATATTCTTTGTTCCTTTGCTCACCATGCTACATCAATGACCTCTTCCCGCCAATGCCAATGTTTGTAATAGCAGGGGCATGGTTATAATCAAGAGAGAATATGGTAGTCGCGTAGTCTGCATGTGTTGAATATTTGCGTGATATGGGTGGTTCGCACCGTGGCTTCATAATTATGTGCAACTCGTCAGCGACTTTCTCGCATATGCCAACGCATTTCTTGGAAATGGCCCTAGGAGGAGCCCTTGCCTTGAGCATGGGAGCAATATGACGGTCAATATGGTCACGTAGTTTCAAATCTAGGTAGCGTCGCTTTGCCTGGACATCATATCTATCCAGGGTTGTCAAATCAATATACTGGTGACATCTATGCCTGAATCGCTTGCATCGCTCAGGTATTGTCATGGCCGTAGGACGGCTCTGACGTCTCATATAGCGACGCATCTCACGTTTTTGCTTGGCATCGTCTTGCATCGTGAAGATGGCAGCTGCACCTGCGGCACCTGCCATAACCAGTGGAAGCAATATTGCTGCAGACATCTACTTATCTGTCTGCTTCTAGGAATTCGTTGCTAAAAAGAAAGAAAAGCTAGTAGCCCGTTGCGTAATATCCGCCGGCCACACCGTAGCCACCTTTGTGACCAATTCTTCCGCTAGGCCATCTATACATTCCACCGCCAGAACCCAAACCGCCAGCGATTCTACCGCCAACGCCTAAGGTGCTTCTGCCTGGTGGACCTCTTGGTGGAAGCATGTTAGCAAGATGAGCTTTTGCTCCTGCTGCTGCTGGATGTCCTGGTGGAGGACCGCCGCCCATATGAGGTAACAAACCGCCTAGTGGAGCTGCAATAGGAGGTGTAGGACCGCCTAGTGGAAATGGCAAAGCAGAGTGCTTTCGCCCTGGTGAAATGAGATAAGACATGGCCCACATAACGCCTATGACGCCGATTGCGCCTAGACCAATAACAGCATACTTCTTCTCGTTTTCTTTTATCGAGACACCTAGGATTTTAGGCATATTACTACAGCCAACCTAGCGAGGTCTAGTTTATAACACGCAAACCTACTCACTACTCGCCACCGCCGGCCATTCGAACGCCTCTGCGGTCATGAACCATCATGCCTTGCTCAGGAGCGCCGTAGTCAGGTTGTGATAATACTGCTCTGCCTACTGTGTTTTGGCTGCCTGGAGTTGGCTCGTAATATTGTGGCTCTTGTTGAGGAGGAGCGGCAACTTGACGGTATCCTGGGGGTAGTTGCTGTTGTGGCATCATCATCTGCCTTCTCATTTGTTGAGGAGGAGGTCCGTAGGGAATTGCACCCGGTGGTGCCATCTGATAGTCATATTGTGGAGGCAACATAGGAGGATGTCTACCACCACCATTTCGCATACGAGGAGCGTGACCATTCCCACCATTGTTGCCATGGCCATTGCTACCAAAGAAGACCTTGGCTATCAAAACACCTGAAATGCCTAAAGAAGCTGCTAACGCTAGGTCTCGCCAATTGAAGCTAGACGACTTGTCTTTCACAACCTACCTAGTTGTGCGCCTATAAAAATAGGTGAAAATCACCAGTACGTGTATGTTATGCCTGGTAGGTAGCGTGTGAGTCCTGTCGCTCCTTGTAGCTTAAGATGCTCAAGTTTGCCTGGCTGGTATGTGTGCAAGAGTCTGTTTGTGGGTGTCCGAGCATATGTGTAATTCTCGTTCTTCTCGGTCATTGGTGACCATGGTGATGCTCGCCATCCATGCCACTTTACTCCGCCACTATCCATCTGGCCTACATTTGTAATCCCTGAATCCCCTTCGCCCGGTGGACCTGGCTTTCGAGCTAGACGGGCCATATAGTATTGGTCACCTGCTTTTGGATGATGCTGAATTTTAGAGCCAGCAGAGCCATAGCGAGCTTTTGCTCCTCCTCCTCCTCCTCCTCCCATATGATGACTGAGATACACGACTGCTGCTACGCCTGCAAGCGCTGCAACGCCAATAGCGATATGTTCTCCCTTGACCTTCATCTCCTGTGATACCTCCTCGCAGGCTTTAAGTCGTTAGTCTAGCTGCTCCACCGATAGTCTAGTCGCTCCACCGATATCGAGTGCATCCCAAGATACCTCGCATTGGCACGCGACTGAATGTATTGTTGGAACGCATGTTTGACACAAACTTCCAAATCGCTTATTATGCCACGCATAGGGACTACAGCAGGACTAGCCTCCTCTTCTGGCGTCTCATCTGGATATGATGCTATAACGCTGAATGATACTTTGTATTTGGTCACTACGGTCGATAGTGCATAGACCTAGACTTTAAGAGTTCGGGATTGTTGGCGTATTTGGTCTTGGCCTCGTCAACCATAGTGCATATCTTGCCCAAAGCCATCATGATGGCCCCAGCATGCCAGTGGTGAAATCTACCAAACTGCATGATATCTCGTCTGTCGTCTTGGACTAGGGCATGGCCAATATCATAGAAGGCTTTGCCCATCTCAGTTGGAATCCATACCATCTTTGCCATCGGTCGAGTTTATGCCTCAAGCAAACTACGGTCTTGGGCTATATCAGCGTGTCCGAGAATGTTCCTATAGGTTCACCTGCCACAGCATAGTCTCCTGTTGCTGATGTGTAGATAGGCTGAACCGATGGTTGGAATTTGATTCTCGAGAGTTGCAACCTAAGAATCATTCTAGACTCGGAACCTGTGTTTTTGATATTCAAAAAGACACGGGAGTAGCCCTCCTTGATACTAGGAGAATAGACAGCTACAAGCCAGACGTCGTCTCTTGTGCTTACATAGTCTTCGTATTGCAGGTTGTTCTGCATAGCGTAAAGGGAGGGTGTTGACCTGTATCTCTGTAAATAGGGCCACATATGGTCTAGTTGGCCCTGTGCATCCAAGCTGTAGTTGTATTGCCCTGGAGCAACCGCCTTTGCCTGACCTTCTGTGAGACCTCTGCCCATGTAGCTTATAGCTTCAATAGTGTCGTCCCAGAGGGTTGTAGAAGTGCTATTATCCCCATAGATGATGCTTGTAATCTTCATTCCGGGGTCGTTGACTGCTATAGACCAGCCAAGCAAGACGCCATTCTCTGAGACATCAAGTGGGTTTGCCAGTTCTTCGCCTGCAGCCAAAGTGATGTTGGCTGTGGCTATGTCTATCCTAAAAGCTGGGACTCCACCCCACGTAGTCTTGCTCTGCCCTGTCTTCCAGTCTATTGATTGAGAAATAAGGCCAGCATTGCCACCAGAGGCTAGGGGTACTGGAGGATTATCAGCTGTAGATGGTACCACTGCTCCTGGTGTTGTAGTGCTGGTTTGATAAGCTCTATTTGGAAAAATACCAGCGGCCTGCGAGGCCGCTATTTCGGCGCTTCGGGCATCATTTCGAAACCCTGCTTGTCCACCGCCGATGTAGCGATACTTCTTCGCTATGAGTCCATTGTCGTCGTCCTCAGGCATCTTAACCCAGCGCTGTTATCGCGAGTTGGATAGACCAGAAGACTGGCTGTACCGTGCTTTGCAGAACTACTCCCGCCTGGAATGATTTTTCTGTGTTGCAATCAGCCGAGACATCTCCAGATACTGGTAGGTTCACCTGCCACTTGGGCGCAGCATTAGTGCCTGTGAGGGTTGTGCTCGTTGGAGTAAACCCTGTTGGGTCACTGATATACTGGTCCACGAAGGTGACTACCCCAGCTGTTGCAGTTCCATTGCTGAAGTAGTATCTCAGTAGTTTTGCGCGTCCGTTGAGAGGGGGGAAGCAGGGAATAAGCATTGCTTGCACAGGAGTGCCTGTTGCCGTGATTGTCCCATGCCTTTCCTCAGGCCAAGCAAAGGCCCAAGTATCCCACCATGGTTTGTGCGATGATGTCATACTTATCCCTTACTTCTGCCTTTGTCCTACATCTATGGTAAGTACTACTCTTGGCTCCGCTCTTGGGTTCTTGGGCTTGACCTTAATAAGCTGGTACTTGAAGCCTTGGACCTTCACGCGTGCCCAGTAGGTGTCCTCATTCATAGATGCACTACTGACTGTCAATGTGACTGGGGTGTTGTCCTGGAACAGGAAGAACTCGGTCATCCCGCCCCATTCTCCCGCAAAGTTGTAGTAGAGCGTGTTTGCACTGTTGAGACGTCTGGTGCCTGATTTGTCTGTGAACCTTGAAAGACCTCCTGGCTGTTGGACTTGGACGTTGATAGCGTGGTCAAAGACTGCCAGCCTGTAGTGGGCAATCTCCCCTCTATCCACGTCGAAGTTTGTTACCAATAGGTTGTTCTGACTAGCTCCGCCTTGTGCCTTGAAGCTAGGGATTGTGGTTGTGAACGGCACCGCGAGATTGTACGTCTTATCGACCAAAATCTCTGGTTGGGTATCCGGACGGACGATGTAGTAGCCGAAATCTGATGCTGGTACTACTAGTATTAAATCACCACTCTCAAGGGTTGCCCTGAGCGATGGGTAGTAATGCCTCACATATTCGACTGATTTGCGTATACGCGTCCCTACCGTGCTGTAGGGAAGCGCTGCCTGTGAACTCACTCGGTTGCACCTTTTAGATGAAAGGAGGAAAACATATGGGTAGATACCCTATTGGTATCTAGCCCATCACTGTCGTCCCGAGCGACTCCACTACCTTCATTAATACCTGCAATTGGTCGAATTTGTTAACTCCTGAGGCTGTTCTCTTGTTGGGTATAAACCACACGGCCATGTCGTCATTACGTTTGTAAAGAATTGGTGTTTGCCCATACACGGCCTGCCCGTCGATTGTCTCTAATTGCTGCAACATCCACTGGTCGATTGTCTTGACATCACTTCTCTTCCAGATGACGGCATTACTTACCAGACAAGCATGGTCACGAGCTGGCCCGGACCCCACCTGGCGTAATCCCCAGGCAACATACACTTTGCGGTCATTTCTGGCCACTGCTGCGTTTGTGGTGTATACTGCTACTTTTGAGGCATATGCGCCTGTGTTTGTGCCGTATCCAAA
>Ga0126371_10006075_pt1 | contig 10726 bp, 8 predicted proteins | sample PanSoiMetaPlot_4_FD_110145 | JGI IMG/M metagenome (GOLD analysis project Ga0126371, IMG submission 110145) | Tropical forest soil microbial communities from Panama - MetaG Plot_4 | ecosystem: Environmental > Terrestrial > Soil > Tropical forest > Bulk soil | place: Panama | collected 2016-02-17
GACTTTCACATATATAAGGAAGCTGCCGAGACCGCCGTACTCCTCCGGGAACGGCACTCCGAAGAGGTCGTTCTGCGCGAAGAGATCGCGGATATCTTTCGGATACTCGCCTGTCGCGTCGATGTCCGCGGCGCGCGGCGCGACCTTCTCGCGGACGAGCTTGCGGACGGTGTCCATGATCATCTGCTCGGCTTCGAGCAGTTCGGCCGTACGTTCTGGTGCTAGCATATGTGAATTTTCGGGGACGCGAAGGCCGGCGCCTGTCAGGAAGGCGCCGGCCCTACACGGCTGTAGAAACGTATCTCCGCTTAGTGGACTTGCAGCGCTAGCGACAGCTGCTGGCGCGCGTCCGTGAGATCGTCGACCGCCTTCGCCCGGAAGCCGTCGTAGTCGTGTTGATCCTTTTGGAGCATGTCGATCGCGCGCTCGACGTAGCGGCTCACGAACGACAAGTTCTGATCGCTGTTGAACTGCCCGCGCGTGAAAAACGTGTCGAGATCCTCATCGCCCGGGGCTGCTCGCGTCGGGAGTACCGAGTCGCGATCGCGATCCGTGTCGTGCTCGAGTGCCGACGCAAGGTCAGCCTGTGCGCGCTGGATATCCGTGATCGCTGTGACGCGATGGCCCGCGTAGTCGTGCGCGTCATGCTGGAGCATCGTGACCGCCCGGTTGAGGTACAGCCGCGAGAAGCGCAAGTTGTCGTCGCTCCCGCCGCCCATCTGGCCGCCGCTGCCGTGGGCAGCTGCGTACTGCAACGCATCCGTCAACTCATCGCGCGCTGAGCCCAGCGCGGCGATCGCCTTCACGCGATAACCGCCGTAGTCGTGCGCGTCCTGCTGCAGCATGGTGATCGAACGTTCAACGATCGTCCGAGCATGCTCGAGGTTCTCGTTGCTCGCAAACTGCCCGCGTACGAACGAAGCGATGTCGGTATCCTGCGAGCGGATGTCGGTCGGAATGGCCCTGTCGTCCGGGTCCTTGTCGAACTGGAGCGCGGACGTCAAGTCGGCCTTCACCGTATTGAGATCGTTGATCGCAGCGACCCTGTGCCCGCCGTAATCGGTCTGGTCGTGCGAGAGCATGTCGGATGCCCGATCGACGTATGCCCGTGTATACCGAAGATTCTGGTCGCTGGTCGTGCTCGAGGTCGCGTCGGCGTTCGCCCTACCCGTCGACGCGATCAGCGCCGCGAGCGCGGCGAGGCTTAAGATAGTCGCCTTGAACTTCATGTCGAAACCCTCCGTGCCTTACTGAAACGGATGGAAATTGCCCAAAAGTGCCCTGGCGGAACTCGCGATATGTTTCCCCTGCGCCGTTCGGACGAAACGCCGTTCGCAAAGGAAAATTCGATGAGGAAGAGCCGAGCTTCGCTCGGCCTACTACAAGCGGCGCTTGAGGTCTTCGATCTCGTCGAGCAACCGAAGGACGACGTCGACTCCGGCGAGGTTCACGCCGCAGATGGTCGTCAGCCGCTGGATGCTCGAGAGGCGGCCGATGTCGTCGACCGTGTAGAACCGGACCTCGTTGACGACCTTCGGCCGCAGCAAGCCGGCCCGCTCGTACCGGACGAGCGTCTCCGGCGTGACGTCGAATTGAGCGGCGACCGCCGTGATCGCGTAGAGCTCTTGCGTTTCTGATTCCATCAGCGCGCTTTCGCGAGTTCGGCGAGCTCGTGGAACAGCTCGCGCTCGCGCTCCGTCAGCATCGTCGGGACTTGTGCCGACAATCGCACGTAGAGGTCGCCAAAACCGTCCCCCGCCTTCGGCATGCCCTTACCAGGGATGCGCAGGACGCGCCCGTTCTGCGAGCCAGTCGGCACCTTGACGTCGATGCGGCCCGTCATCGTCGGAACGGTCACCTCGCCGCCGAGGACCAGCGTATAGACACTCACCGGCTGCTCGACATGAAGGTCGTCGCCGCGGCGCTCGAACGTCGAGTCGACTCCGATGCGCATGATGAGGTAGAGGTCGCCGCTAGGCGCCCCTCCGACGCCCGGACCACCCTGGGCGGCGAGCCGGATGCGCTGCCCGTCGCGAACGCCGGCCGGGAGCGTGACGTCGAGCGTCTTGATCGTCGGAATGGTTCCGGCGCCTCTGCATTGATGGCAAAGCTTGTTGTCGACCGTGCCGGTGCCGTGGCAGCGCGGGCATACGGTTTCCGTCTGAAGCGAGATCGATCGGACGCCGCCGGCGTATGCTTCACGAAGACCGATCGGCAGTTCCGACTCGACGTCGGAGCCGCGCATGCCGCGCGTCCTGCGGCCGGTCTGCGCCGATCGTCCGAGCCCGCCGAAGAACGTCTGGAAGAACTCGGAGAAACCCGAGTCGCCGAGATCGTCGAAATCGAAATGGACGCCGCCGGCAGACGGCCCATTGCCTCGGGCGTATTGCGCACCGGGTGCCGTTCGCGCACGCTGCTGCCAATCGGAGCCGAGCGTGTCATACGTCTTGCGTTTTTCCGCGTCGCCGAGAACTTCATAAGCCTCGGAGATATCCTTGAACTTCTCTTCGGCCTGCTTCTTGCGAGTCGGGTTGACGTCGGGATGCCACTCGCGTGCGAGCTTGCGATACGAGGACTTGATCTCTTTGGCGTTCGCCGTCTTCGGCACGCCGAGGATCTTGTAGTAGTCCTTATACTGCACTGGCATTAGATGCGAGGCCGCGGCGGTCGACCATGAAGGTCGACCGCTCCATCCTCTTTATTGCATATCAGCTGTGTTTCGACACGATGACCTGTGCCGGGCGCAGCACGTCGTCGCCGATGCGATAGCCGCGACGCGCCTCGTCCAAGACGGTGTTGTCGGGAACCGAACCGTCGGCTGCGGTGCCGACCGCTTCGGACACGGCCGGATCGAACGGTTTCCCGAGCGTCTCGATCGCGCGCACGTTCTCGCTTTCGAGGATCGACTCGAACTGCTTCACCGTCGCCAACAGACCGTCTACGATCTGTTCGGTCGGCGTGCCGCGCGCCCGGAACTGCATCGCGCGCTGGAGATTGTCGAGCGCGGGCAGCAGCTTCTTGATCACTTCACGGCGTCCGGCGTCCGAACGCGTCTGATAGTCGCGTTCGGTCCGGCGCTTGTAGTTGTCGAAATCGGCCAGCGCGCGCAGATAGAGCGCGCGCTGTTCGTCGGCCTGTTTGCGAAGCGCGGCGATCTCTTCGTCGCGCTTCCCGTCGTCGCTCGGCGACGGCACGTCGTCGATGCCCGGCATCGGAGCCCCGGACAGCGAGTCGAACTCGTCGTACGGATTCGTCTCGGCCACCGGTGATTAGTGCTCCTTGAACTCGGCGTCGATGACATCGCCTTCCGGCGCACCGGAGCCGCCCGTCGCGGCGCCCGCGCCCGCAGGCTCGCCTGCGCTGCCGTTCGTCGACTGCGCACCGTCGCCCGGCGCGCCCGCCTGCTGATAGACGACCTGTGCGAGCTTGTACGACGCTTCTTGCAGCGTTTCGGTCGCCTTCTGGATGTCTTCGGGCGAGCCGGTCTTCAACAACGAGCGCAGGTTGTCGAGCGCCTTCTCGGTGTCGACTTTTTCGGAGCCGGAGACCTTGTCGCCGACTTCCTTGAGCGTCTTCTCCGTCGTGTAGACGAGGCTGTCTGCGCGATTGCGGATGTCCACCGCTTCGCGCTGCTTGCGATCGTCTTCCGCGTGCGACTGCGCCTCTTTGACCATCCGGTCGACTTCGTCTTTGTTGAGATTGCTCGATGCGGTGATCGCGATGCGCTGCTCTTTTCCGGTGCCGAGGTCCTTGGCGCTCACGTGCGTGATGCCGTTCGCATCGATGTCGAAGGTGACTTCGATCTGCGGCACGTTGCGCGGTGCGGGCGGGATGCCCTCGAGCCGGAAGCGGCCGAGCGTCTTGTTGCCGGACGCCATCTCGCGTTCTCCTTGGAGCACGTGGATGTCGACCGACGTCTGCCCGTCTTCGGCCGTCGTGAACGTCTGCGACTTGCGCGTCGGAATCGTCGTGTTGCGATCGATGAGCTTCGTCATGACACCGCCGAGCGTCTCGAGACCCATCGACAGCGGAGTCACGTCGAGCAGGACGACGTCGCGAACTTCGCCCGACAGCACGCCAGCTTGGATCGCAGCGCCGACCGCGACGACTTCATCCGGGTTGACGCCTTGATGCGGATCCTTCTTCGTCAGCGACTTCACCAGCTCGACGATCGCCGGCATACGTGTCGAGCCGCCGACGAGGACGACTTCGTTGATATCCTCGATCTTGAGCTTCGCATCCGCGATCGCTTGCTCGAAGGGCTTGCGGCAGCGCTCCGTGAGATCGGCCGTCAGCGACTCGAACTTCGCGCGCGTGAGCGTGTAGTCGAGATGCTTCGGTCCGTTCTGATCGGCGGTGACGAACGGCAGGTTGATCGACGTCTGCAGCATCGACGACAGCTCGATCTTCGCTTTTTCCGCCGCTTCCGTCAGGCGCTGAAGCGCTTGTCGATCGCCGCCCAGATCGATGCCTTGGTCCTTCTTGAATTCCGCGACGAGCCAGTCGACGATGCGCTTGTCGTAGTCGTCGCCGCCGAGATGCGTGTCGCCGTTGGTCGACTTCACTTCGAAAACACCGTCGCCGACCTCGAGGACCGACACGTCGAAGGTGCCGCCGCCAAGATCCCAGACGAGGATCGTCTCGTTGCCCTTCTTGTCGAGGCCGTAGGCGAGTGCGGCGGCCGTCGGCTCGTTGATGATTCGCAGGACGTCGAGACCGGCGATGCGGCCGGCGTCCTTCGTCGCCTGGCGCTGCGCGTCGTTGAAGTAAGCGGGCACGGTGATGACCGCTTGGGTCACCTTCTCGCCGAGGAAGGTGCTCGCATCGTTGACGAGCTTTTGCAGAACCATCGCCGAGATCTCTTGCGGCGTGTAGTTCTTGCCGTCGATCGTCACCTTGTGGTCGGTGCCCATATAGCGCTTGATCGACGAGATCGTGCGGTCGGGGTTCGTGATCGCCTGGCGCTTCGCCAGTTGACCGACGAGCCGCTCACCGCTCTTCGTGAACGCGACGACCGACGGCGTGAGCCGGCTGCCTTCCGCGTTCGTGATGACCGTCGGCGTCGTGCCCTCCATGAATGCGACGACCGAGTTGGTCGTGCCGAGGTCGATGCCTACGACTTTTGCCATGGTGTTTTGTTCGCTCCTGATAGTCTTGGTTGGGAGCGGTCGAGATTTATCTCGACCGTTGTCTCCTTATTTATCCTTGCTGTACGTCGAACTGGTCTTCGTCGCCGAGGGTGACGTCGACGGGCTGCAGCGAGCCCTGGCGCCAGACGAGCAGCGAGACCTTTTGTCCGACCTTCATCTTCTGGACGGCGTTCGTCACGTCTTCGGGTTTGTTGACCGCTTGATGGTTCAGCTGGACGATGATGTCGCCCGCCTGGAGGCCGACCTGATCTGCCGGGCTGCCGGGGACGACATTGCCGACGACGACGCCGTTCTTGCCGTCGTAGCTGAGGTAGTTGCGGATCTGCGACGTCAACGCGCCGAGCTGCACGCCGATGAACGGATGCGTCTTCGCGACGTATGTGCCGCTCTGGATCTCGGCGAGGATCGGCTGCGCGTTCGCCATCGGGATCGCGAAGCCGATGTTCTGCGCGCCCGCGTCGACGACGGCGTTGATGCCGACGACCTGGCCCGAATCATCGATGAGCGGACCACCGGAGTTGCCGGGGTTGATGGGCGTCGTTATCTGGATCATGTCGGGATAGTGGATCGTCGGGATGCCTTCGCCGCTCGCGGTGATTCCGTTGCGGTGCACGCTCGCGACGATGCCGAAGCTGACCGAGTTCTGCAGCTCGATCGGTTCGCCGATCGCGAGGACGAATTGGCCCTGTTGCAGCTGTTTCGAGTCGCCGATGGGCAACGCCGGCGGAAGGTCATTGCCGTGGATCTTCAAGATCGCGAGGTCATCTTGGATGTCGGTGCCGACGACTTGGGCGTCGACCTTGCGGCCGCTCGCGAGCAGCACTTCGACCTTGTCGGCTTTGAACACGACGTGGCCGTTGGTCGCGACGTACGCGGTGTCGCCGTCGCGCTTGATGACGAAACCGGAGCCGGAGCCTTGCTGCGTGTACGGCTTGCTCTCAGGCATCTGGTTGCCGAAGAACTGCCGGAAGAACGGATCGTTCATGAACGGGAATTGCTGCACGCCGTGCACCGTCGACTTGATGAGCACGACGGACGGCTCTGCATTCTTGACCGCGCTGATGATGCGTTGTTCGAGGTCGGGATCGCCGCTCATGTGGATCGGGGATGCCGACGCGGTGTACGACTGGGCGGTCGTGTTGTTGTTCAGGACCTTTCCGGGCACGCAGGCGACGATGATCGCGCCGACGAGCACGCCGAGAAGTCCGACGAGGAGAAAACCGATGGAGGTGCGGGTTGAGGGTTGCATTGCGGGTGTCTACTCCTGACGCGTGTTGAGCCGCGCGGTCGCCGGTGGAGGAACCGGACGGCCGTGGCAGCCGAAGCCCTATGGCTCTTCCTATCTTTGGAGGCGACGAAAGGTTCCGCCCCTAGGCGGCTTATGGCTCCCGTTCCGAAGCGCGGGATCTCAATCGAGTTCAGTCGCCTGGGCGCTCGATTAGCACTATAGCATTGAGAGTGCTAACCGTCAAGAACTGCACTGATCTATTCACCTTAAGGGTTAAGCTGAGGACTTTTAGGCAAAGGAGCCACCGTCGCCGCGCAAAACTCTCTTCAGGCGTGTGACGTCCGTCACATGTCGTTGTTGGCATTGCGGGATGTCCCGAGCTCAAAGCCCGGGATCTCGAATTGGAGGAGGCATGTTCAGCAAGATCCTTCGCGGCGGCCTAGGCGCAGCGGTGGTTCTGGCAATTGTGCTCTGCCAGGAAAACTTGGCTCTGGCGGGCTCGACAGGTCAGATCACCGGCCGGGTCGTCGACGCGACCACGAACGCGCCGGTCGCGGGCGCAAACGTCACCGCCGTATCTCCCACCGGGATGTACAAAGCGGTGACCGGTTCGAACGGCTACTACGCGATGGTCAACGTCTATCCGGATACCTACCGCGTCACGGTGACCGCGGAGGGCTATTCGGCAGCGTTGTCCGACGGCAACACCGTCAACCAAAACGTCTCGACGACGGTCGACTTCACGATGACGAAGACGACGACCGTGCTCGGTCACGTGACCGTGCGCGGCGTGACGACCGTCGTGCAGCCGAGCGTTCCGGCAGATCAATACGTCCTGACCGCGTCGGCCGCAGATGCGACGAACGGCTCGGGAGGGTCGATGTCGCTCTATCAGACGCCAGGCATCATCGCGACGCTTCCCGGCGTCACGCTCGATGCGGGCGGTTACTCGCACATCCGCGGCAGCCGCTTCGATGAAGTCGGCTACGAGTATGACGGTCTCACGACTGTCGAGCCGATCACCGGCACGTTCTCGACGAACCTCGTCGAAGACGGCGCTTCTCGGCTTCAAGTCTCGACCGGCGGATACGCGGCTGATAGCGCCGGCAATGCGATCTCGGGTGAGGTCAACACCGTCGTCGGCGTCGGCACGTATCCGCCGCGCGGCAGCTTCACGACGCTCATCCAATCGCCGACGTACTACCACGGTCTCAACTTCGACTACGGCAGCGCGTCGCCCGATGGGCGCTTCTCGTGGTATGTCGCTGCGGTCATGTGGAACTCCGGTTACGACTGGGGTAACCGCGGCACGTTCTATCCGAGCGTTGAGAACTTCGAGTCGGCGGCCGGCGTCGGTGACCTTGGTGACGTCGTACCGAGCCGCGACCAAGTCGTCAACCTCCACTACAAGTTCGGTCAAAACCTCGGCTGGGATCTCCAGTATCTCGGCACGACGGGCATCGAACACTACGACAACATCATTCTGCCGGCGTTCTTCCCGAGCAGCAACCCGCTCGATGGAACGCCCGCGACCAGCCCGCAGCCCGTCGGCGGCATCTGCAACAACGTCAGTGCCGCTACTGGTGGCGGCTCGCCGCTGTTCCCCGGTCAGACGACGTGCACCGAAATCCCACCGCCCGGTTCGACGGAGCATGACGACCAGGGCTACTACATCGACAAGATCGGGCTGTCGCACAACTTCTCGTCCAACTCAAACCTGGAAGTCCACTACGCTCGCGTCGGATCGTATGTGACGTTCTGGTTCCCGTTCGGCGGCGGATCATTCGACGACACGTACGAGAACCGCCATTCGGATCAACAAGAAGTCGAAGGCGACTACACGATCCAGGCGGGTGCGGAGCACCTGGTCAAAGTCGGCGCCCAGCACATCTACAGCAATAACTACCTGTACGCGCTGTTCCCATCGGTCTCCGAAGGCGAAGTCGTGCCGACGAACAACGGCGACAACTCGTACTGGATCGCCGACACGTTTAAGCCGGGCGATAAGCTGACGTTCGACATCAGCGGCCGCCGCGATACGCGCACATACTACCGCGTCACCGCCCCGACGTTCACGGACTCGGCCAACCAGCTGCGCGGCGGTTTCGCCTACCAGCTCAGCCAGAACACCGTGATCCGCGGCACCGACGGCAACTTCGTCAGTCTGCCGGACATGTCGCGTGTCGAGCGGATATTCACATTCGGATATCCGTTCTTCAACATAAACCAGCCGACGATCACTCGCGATTCGCAGCCTGACATTCCCCAGAGCCACTCGTACGACTTACAGATCGAGCAGGATCTCGGGCACGGGCTTGCGTTCAAGGGTGGACCGTTCTGGCGCCGGACCGACAACCTCGTCCTGACGTTCAAGTTCCCGAATCAGCCGGTGTCGCTGCCGCAAGCGGTCGGCCCATACAACGTCAACGGAATCGAGGCGGAGCTGCAGTTCAACCACGCTGGGAACTTCAGCGGCTACCTCGACTACACGCACACGAGAGCGCTCGCGGCCGTAACCGGCGACTTCGAGCCTTCGTTGCCTGCGGGCGCAGAGGCGTATCACGCGTTGTTCCCGGCATCGTTCGTGCCGCCGAATGCCGCGAATCTCGTCCTCGAATGGAAGCACGGCAATTGGGACATCAACCCCGTCATCGACTACTCGTCGGGGTTCCCATACGGCGTGGGCCGGATGACGTACTACAACGGGAACTGCCCGACCGGTACCGGCTCGGGGCCCGCGTGCGGCACGATCGTTCCGAACCCGGCTGCGTACGTCGGTGGCGACACGTCCGGACCGCTGATCGATCCAAACGAGTCGCTGTTCGCAGACGGCCGCGTCTGCTGCACGTCGCTCGTCGCGAACCTCAACATCTACTACAACATGAACTCGCTGACGACGGTCGGGTTGCAGTGGCAGAATCTCAACCGCGACTACCGGCCGACGGCCCTTGAGCAGAACTTCACATGGCCGACCGGCAACAACGGTTACCTCAACTATGGAACAGATCCGTACATGGCGAGTGCGATGAACGGATCCGAAGAGTTCCTCTTCACGCTAGTCCAGAAGATCTGACGAACGAGTTCCCTCGGCAAGACGGGCCGGTGAGAAATCACCGGCCCTTTTTCTTCAAGTGGATCTGATGTAGTAGGCCGAGCGAAGCTCGGCTAGCAGCTTGTCCGATCGCGCAAATCGATGATATACTGCGCGTGAATAATCCATGCGCGAAATCGTCTTGCCGGAGACAAAACCGGCGCTCGAGTGGATCAACGGCCGGGTCGTCCAAAAGGTGAGCCCGCAGCGGAAGCACGCGCTTGCGCAGGCGGTGTTCGCTGGGGCACTGATGGACTGGGCGCGTGCCGGAGGCTACGGCGATGTCGGGACCGAGTGGGAATTTCGCGTCGCGCCGCCAGGTGAAGATCGCCGGCCGCTTGTTCCCGACGTCGCCTTCTTGTCGTTCGATCGTTTGCCGTATGAGGACGAGGACGCCGCGGACATACCGTGTGTCTCGCCGACCGTTGCAATCGAGATCATATCTCCAGGTGACCGTCGTTCAGACATCGATGAGAAGATCCGCGTCTACATCGCAGCCGGCACGAGCGCGGTCGTCATGGTCGACACGAAGCGGCGCGAAGTAGACCTGTTCGACCTGCACGGGCGTCGCGGTTTTGAGGAGTCCGACACGCTGACGCACGAGAGCCTGCCTGGGTTCGCAATGCCGGTCCGATTGCTCTTCGAACGGCCTCGACCGAAGCGGTAATCGATGTAGTAGGCCGAGCGAAGCTCGGCTACGATTCGCGCGACGCGACCGCCGCGTCTTCGACCACCAATCCATCACGCAGCTTGATGATGCGCTTCGCGTGACGTGCGATGTCGTCATCGTGCGTCACCATGATGATCGTGCGGCCGCCGTCGTTCAGACGGCCGAATAGCTGCATGATCTCCTCAGCGGTCTGCGAGTCGAGGTTGCCGGTCGGTTCGTCTGCAAGCAGAACGGCCGGATTGTTGACAAGCGCGCGCGCGATGGCGACTCGCTGCTGCTGTCCGCCTGACAGCTCCTGCGGCTTGTGTTCGAGCCGGTCGCCGAGCCCGACGAGCTTGAGGACTTCGGTCGCCTTTGCTTCGCGCTGCGGATCGCCGGCGTAGAAGAGCGGCAGCGCGACATTGCGCACTGCCGACGTGCGCGCGAGCAGGTTGAAGCCCTGGAAGATGAAGCCGAGCTTTTGCAAGCGGATCTTCGCGAGATCGGCGTCGTCGAGCGCGGAGACATCGACGCCGTCCAGGCGGTAAAGCCCCGTCGTCGGCTTGTCGAGACAGCCTATGAGGTTCATGAGGGTCGACTTCCCTGAA
>Ga0126371_10006077_pt1 | contig 10725 bp, 11 predicted proteins | sample PanSoiMetaPlot_4_FD_110145 | JGI IMG/M metagenome (GOLD analysis project Ga0126371, IMG submission 110145) | Tropical forest soil microbial communities from Panama - MetaG Plot_4 | ecosystem: Environmental > Terrestrial > Soil > Tropical forest > Bulk soil | place: Panama | collected 2016-02-17
CCACCTCGACGAGCGACAGCTTGCCGATGTGATTTACGAATTCGGAGAGGAAAGGAGGTCGCGGAGAATCGCCAGAGCCATTTGCCGGTCGCGGCCGATACATACTACCGCACAACTTGCGGATGTGATATCAGCCGCGGCCCGGCCAATGAATCGGGGCGACAGAATTCATCCCGCGACGCGCACCTTTCAAGCTCTTCGAATCTTCGTAAACCGCGAACTGGACGATCTGAAGGCGCTGCTTGCCGCCGCGCCTCAGATCCTGAAGCCCGGCGGACGAGTGGTGATCATCAGTTTTCACTCGCTGGAAGACCGCATCGTGAAGGATGCCTTCCGCGAAGGCGCGGCGCACGGGAAAGACATGGTCTACCGAATTTTGACGAAGAAGCCGGTAACGGCATCGGAAGAGGAAAGCGATCGCAACCCGCGGGCCCGCAGCGCGAAGCTGAGGGCAGCGGAAAGAGTTTAGCTCCGGAAAACCTGCCGGAGCCCCGGCATGAGCCGTAAAAAGCAGTGCCGGGCTTAGAGATCAGGTGACCAAACGGGCAAAGACCCGTTGAGAGCTGACGGCTGATAGCTGAAGGCTGTTTTTCTGGGTTCCGTGGTAGGAATCCAAACTTGAGGTTGCACCACATGTACACGGGCACACTAATTCGGGACTTGATGTTGACGGTTGACCGCATTGGCGTTTTGGCTGACCAGAAGCGCATGACCGAGGAACTACACGAAATTTTCACCATGCAGATTCCAATCGCAGATGGTGAGCAGGCTTACCAGGGAGCGGCATAAATGGCGGCAGCGGCGGCAACAATTCGGTGTGCGGTAACTGGTGTGGTTCCGGCGGCAGAGCGGCGTTCTTTCTGGGCGGGCACGCCCGAAATCTACTTCGCCAAGGCGATTGACAACTCACGTCTGGTGAAGGTCGAAGACCCTCGACGCAACCGCGAGATGAAGCAGTTCGGCACCGCGTTGGCGGTCCTGTTCCTGCTCGTCTTTACCTATGCCTGGCAGCACTTCAAGGCCATCGAGTACGGATACCAGATTGAATCTGCCAAGCGCGAACTCGCCGGGATGACTGAGATGAATCGTGCCCTGCGCCTCGAAGATGCTTCACTGCGAGATCCCGAGAGGATCGATCTCCTTGCGCGCCGCATGGGCCTCGTTCCTCCGGAGCCCGGACAAGTCATCCGCATGGAAGGCAACACCACCGATGCGCAAGGCCCCGTCATGGCCAGCAACGCCCCGGTGCTGGTAGTAGCGCAATAAATTTGGTAAGGGCGGACGCATTCGTCCGCTGGGGTTTTATGTAGGGGTTTCATGCGGGGACAGTCGCCGTCGGCTGTTCGCCGAGCGAAGCTCGGTTATTTCCCCTTGCTTTGTACTAACGGTAGGGATCCTTCGACTCCGCATGCCGATTCGCTTCGCTCAGCGGCACGCTCCACTCAGGATGACAGATTTCCATGTCTACAGCTGACTCCAGCATCGTCAAGAAGCCTCGCCTCTACCTTCTCGGTGCCGTCATGCTGTTCTGGTGCGTCGCCATCTGCGGCCGGCTTGTCTATCTGCAAGTCTTCAGCTACGGAAAATTCGTCAAGCAGGCCGGACGTCAACAGCAGCGCGCCATCCCACTAACCGCTAAGCGCGGTGTCATCTACGACCGCGACGGCCACGAACTTGCCATGTCGGTCATGGTCGACTCGGCTTTTGCCGTTCCGACTGAAGTCAAAGATCTCCCGACTGCGGTCGCACTGATCACCCGAATTACTGGAGAAGACTACAACGTCGTCCTCGCCGATTGTCGCGCCCGCAAAACCTTCTGCTGGGTGGCTCGCAAAGCCGCCGACGAAACCATTGAGCGCATCAACTCCCTCCACCTGCAAGGCATTCATTTCCAGAAGGAGCCTAAGCGCTTCTATCCTGCTCGGGATCTGGCGGCACAGGTCCTCGGCGCAGTCGGCATGGACGATTCCGGCCAAAGCGGTATCGAGCATGAGTACGATGAACAGCTCAGCGGACGTCCCGGCAAAATGTTCATTTCGGTCGACGCCCGCAAGCAATGGTTCTCTGATGTCGAGACACAGCCCATGCCCGGTGAGAACGTTGTCTTGACGATCGATAAGAACATCCAGTACATCGCTGAAAAAGAACTCGAACAAGCCATCCACGACACACAGGCTATTGCCGGCACCGTCATCGTCGAGAACCCGCACACTGGTGAGATTCTTGCGCTCGCAAATCGCCCCACCTTCAATCCGAATATCCGCAAGCAGGTCACACCGGCTGCTCTCACCAACCGCGCCGTCAGCTATGTCTACGAACCCGGCTCTGCTTTCAAAGTGGTGACACTTTCCGCGGCGCTCGAAGAAAAGGTCACGAATCCGGATGAAGTCGTCGACTGTCAGAAGGGTGCGATTGTCTACAACGGCATGCGGATTCGCGATTCGAAGCCGCATGGGCTACTGCCGGTATGGGGGGTGCTGGCGGAGTCGAGCAACGTAGGTACGATCAAAGTCGCCCTGCGTCTCGGTGAAGAACGCTATTACAAGTACATTCGTGCCTTCGGACTCGGACAGCAGACGGGCATCGAGCTGCCCGGCGAGACGCGCGGTATTACCAAGCCTCCCAGCCGTTGGTCGAAGGTCTCGATCGCAGCGATCTCGATCGGCCAGGAAGTTGGTGTCTCACCAATCCAGCTTGCAGCGGTGATTTCCACTCTTGCGAATGATGGGACTTATGTCGCGCCGCGCATCGTCGCCGGAACCGCGCCCCCGCAAGGAGGCGTGCAGACAGTCGCCTTTCATCCCGGGGAAGGCCGCCGCGTGGTTTCTCCGTATACCGCGGCCGAGATGCGCTCCATGATGCAAAAGGTCATTCTGGAAGGTACCGCGAGGCGAGCCTTTCTCGATGGTTACACTGCTGGCGGAAAGACGGGAACGGGACAAAAAATCGACCCCGCAACTGGAGCGTACTCGAAGACAAAGTACAATGCTACGTTCGCGGGTTTTGCTCCATTAAACAATCCACAAATCGTAGTCGCAGTTATTCTTGATTCTCCCATCGGACTTCACCAAGGTGGACAAGTCTCGGCCCCGGTCTTCCGGCGCATCACGCAGCAGGTGCTGGAGTACTTGCACGTTCCCCACGACCTGCCGCTAGGCCCGAAACATCAACTCTTACTCGCGCAGTCCAAGATCAAGGAGAACGACCTGGCGGACGATACTCCGGATCATCCGGGCGAACCACTGGAAACGGCTGAAGTAAACATCGGACCGTCAGAAACGCAAGCGTCAAGTGCGGCGCGAGTACCCGCGCCAGCGAATGCCCGGAGCGGCGGAAACGTAGTCCAAGCGGCAATGCGTGAACCAGAAGCACCGGTTGCACAACCAACTCAAACCAAGAGTCCGGAACCGGCTCCGCAAACCAAACTCCCTACGAGCGGCACGGTTGTTCTCGATGTCGAACAAGGTGGCATCGAAGTGCCCTCGTTCGTAGGAAAGACGTTCCGCGGCGCAATCGAAACCGCTCAGGACTCCGGCCTGGAACTCGAAGCTGTTGGCAGCGGTGTAGCCCGCCAGCAATCCCCTGTAGCCGGAACACACGTTGCCGCAGGCTCGCGCGTCACGGTCCAGTTCGGACGATAGCTCAGATCGCGAAGCGTCTTTCGCGGCCCACCACACTGTTTGTCATTCGGAGACGGCGAAGCCGTCGAGGAATCTGCTGTCGCGTTGCGGCGGATATGCTGCCGGCAAACAGCAGATTCCTCCCCTTCGACTTCGCTCGGGGTCGGAATGACAAAGCGGCGGGATTGAGTTCCTGTCCCACCACACTGTTTATCTTTCTTGTTTGCTTGCTGGTGAAACTGATTCAGTGAAAAAGCAGTTCGCACGGTGGGAAGCTTAGCGTGTGGTCGGAACGTTCGACCCACACCTGTGCATGCTCAGCGCGGTCATTCACAACGGCGTCGACGACCAATCCGCTGCCCGGGCCAGGACACGTGCTTACCCCATAAACCTTCTGCGTCTTGATAAGTCCCCATTGCCCCCCGGGACCCCAATCCTCATAAAACTGGTTAAACGGGTACTTCGCGTATTGACCCGGATGTTTCGCCCAGTTGGGATCGTTCATCCAGATGGCGTAAGCCGTGTTGTAGTCCTGCTTCTGGAGAGCCTTGAAGAAATTGCCAACGATCGACTCCGCGCGCCAGTAGGGGAACCGCCAGACGACTAAGGCCGCGATGAGGAGCGCGACGATGGCCGCGATAATCGCCATTTTGCGGCGGCGTGCTTTTGTCGGATCGTAATGCTGGGCGTCGAGCAGAGTCATAATCCTCTAGCATATATGGACACCGCAAGGCTTGTGTAGGGACGGACGCATTGGTCCGTCCCGCGAGCGCAGCGAGCGCGTGAAGAAAGTGGCAAAAATCCTTCGATGGAGCAGCAGGCTTCTGGGCTGGAGGTGTGTGCGGCGGTTGCAACCGGGCGTACAATTTGGGTAACGGGACCACCACGGGAGGTTTCTTCATGCCCGTCTACGATTATGTCTGCCTGGACTGCCATAAGACGTTCGAAACGGTTCTTACCTTAAACGAACACGACAAACAAAATCCGAAGTGCCCGCATTGCGGGAGCAAGAATGTGGAGCAGGAGGTAGCCGCGTTTTTCGCGGTGACTTCCAGAAAAAGCTAGCGGGAATAGAAACTGACCAGGACTGAGAGGGAACGGCAGTCGCTGCCGGCGGCAGTTGTTCTAGGGTAGGGATGCTTCGACTCCGCCGGAGCTCCGCTTCGCTGCACTCCGGCTCCGCTCAGCATGACATTGCTTTGGGTGCATCAGAAGTAAGGTTACAGTATTTCCAGATTGCTCTAAACTCTACAATCTGAAATTTGCAATCACGCCGGTTTCCAGCGAAGGATCGGCTTCCGTGCCGCGGTCGTTTCGTCGAGGCGCGACACCCGCGTGGTGTGCGGGGCATCCAGCACTGTCTGTGTGTCTTCTTCCACTTCCTTCGCGATCGACTTCATAGCGTCGACGAAGAGATCCATCTCTTCGACTGATTCGCTTTCTGTCGGCTCGATCATCAGTGCGCCCGGAACGATCAGCGGGAAGGCCGTGGTGTAGGGATGGAATCCGTAGTCGATGAGCCGCTTGGCGATATCCATCGTGCGTACGCCTTTTTTCGCCTGCAGCTTGTCGCTGAAGACGACCTCGTGCATGCTGGGCGTGTCGTATGGGAGATCGTAAGTGCCTTCGAGTCCTTTGCGGATGTAGTTGGCGTTGAGGACGGCGTCTTCGGTGGTCTGGCGGAGGCCGTCGGGGCCGTTCGCCTGAATATAGGCTAGGGCGCGGACGAACATCCCGAAGTTCCCGTAAAACGCTCGCACGCGTCCGACCGAATGGGGGCGGTTGTAGTCGAAGCCGAGGGTGCCATCAGCATGCGTAATGACCACCGGCTTCGGCAGGAATGGCTCGAGAGCTTTCTTGATCGCAACTGGACCGGAACCCGGACCTCCTCCGCCGTGCGGGGTCGAGAACGACTTGTGCAGATTGAGGTGCATGACATCGACGCCAAAATCTCCAGGGCGGACTTTGCCCACGAGCGCGTTCATGTTGGCGCCATCCATATAGAGAAGGCCACCCTTGGCATGGAGAATGTCAGCGATCTTGTGGATCTGCTGCTCAAAGACACCGAGCGTGTTCGGGTTCGTCAGCATCAGCGCGGCGACATCTTCATTCATCTGCGCTTCAAGCGAGGCTATGTCGACCATGCCGCGGGAATCGGATTTCAGATTTTCGACCCCGTAGCCCACCATAGCCGCCGTGGCGGGATTCGTGCCATGCGCAGAATCCGGGATCAAGATTTTCTTGCGCGCGTTGCCTTTGGACTCGTGATAGGCACGCACCATGAGCAGGCCGGTCATTTCCCCGTGAGCGCCCGCAGCCGGCTGGAGAGTGATTGCGTCCATGCCGGTGATCTCGATAAGGCATTCGCTGAGTGTCTTGATGATTTGCAGCGCACCCTGAGAAATTTTCTCAGGCTGATAAGGATGTCCGTTGGCAATGCCTTCGACTCGGGCGACAGCTTCATTGACGCGCGGGTTGTATTTCATCGTGCATGACCCGAGCGGGTACATGCCGAGATCGATGGCGTAGTTCCACGTCGACATACGAGTGAAGTGGCGGATGATTTCGATCTCGCTCACTTCGGGCATGTGGCCGAGATCTTTTCTTTCGGCTGAGCCGAGTAGCTTAGCGGTGTCCACTTCCGGAACATCAAGCGGAGGCAGCTTCCAGGCGGCTTTGCCGGGCGAGGACTTCTCGAAGATGAGTCCCTCGTTTTGGTTGACGTGACGCGTGGCTTTGGGTGTTGGCTGCTTCATCGCGCCACCTCCTCTACTTCTTCTTTCGCAGAGCGCACGGAGCGCTCGCTTTCCGCAATCAGTCCGGCTGCCGTGTCGATCACACTTCGCGTCGTCAACTCGGTGCAGCACCAGAGCGCGGCATTGCCGAGTTCGGGATAAAACTTCTTCAGCGGCAAGCCTCCGACGACCTTGTGTCCGAGGAGGCGACCGTTGATCGCATAGGGATCCTCGCTGGTTTGCACCACGAATTCATTAAATCGCGGCGAGTTGGTGAAGAGCACTCTGCCATGCTTTGAGAACTGGTTCGCGGCATAAGCAGTCTTTGCCAGGTTCTGCTTCGCGAGTTCCTTCAGGCCGACTTTGCCGTAGACAGTCATAAAGATGTTGACCATTAACGCGACCAAGGCCTGATTGGTGCAGATATTCGACGTCGCTTTTTCCCGGCGGATGTGCTGCTCGCGGGTGGCAAGGGTGAGGACGAATCCGCGCTTGCCTTGCTTGTCGACGGTCTGTCCGACGAGCCGTCCGGGCATCTGGCGGACGTATTTTTCCCGTGTGGCGATGACGCCGCAGTATGGGCCTCCGAAACCGAGAGGTACGCCGAAAGACTGAGCTTCCATGGCAATGATGTCGGCCTGGCGCGGAGGCTCGACAATCCCCAGCGAAACGGCTTCAGCGATCGAGACGACCAGCATCGCTCCGTGCTTGTGCGCGATTTCGCCAACTGCCTCAACGTCTTCAATGGTTCCGAAGAAGTTTGGAGACTGGATCAGCACGCACGCGGTCTCAGGTGTAATCGATTGCTCGAGTTCTTTGAGATTGATGCGGCCGTTGTCGCCGAACCCAACCGTTGAAAGTGGCATGCCCTGGTGCGTGGCGTAGGTGGCGAGCACTTCGCGGTATTCGGGGTGCAGGTTGCGCGCGACCACGACCGAGCGACGGCCCGTTAGGCGTACGGACATCATCGCGGCTTCGGCGGCAGCCGTCGAACCGTCGTACATCGAAGCATTGGCGACTTCCATCCCGGTCAGTTCGCAGATCATCGTTTGGAACTCGAAGATCGATTGCAGTGTGCCTTGCGAGATCTCGGCTTGATACGGAGTGTATGCGGTGAGGAATTCTCCGCGCGAGATCAGCGAGTCGATGATGACTGGCCGGTAGTGAAAATACGCTCCAGCACCGAGAAAGCTGGTATAACCGTCGCCATTCTCGCGGGAGCGTTGGCGGAAGAAATCGACGATTTCCGACTCCGCCATTTGCCGTGGGATCTTGAGATCGCGGTTCAGACGGTACTCGGCCGGGATCGGGGCAAACAAGTCGTCAATTGAACGTGCTCCGATCGCCTTCAGCATGGCCTCGCGGTCGGCAGGAGATTTGGGCAGATATCGCATAGAAGTTAATTAGATGTAGATCAGGGTCAGTTGGATTTTTGGACAGCTAGCGACGTTTGAGTTCGCAGCAAGTTTCATCGATGAAACGTTCGAACTGCTCAAACTTTCGACTTCGGACCTTAGACCGCTGCCCCTGATGCGTCTATCTAATGTCTGCGGTCCGAGGTCTAAGGGTTAGATTTTCAATGTCCTGCCTCTTCGGCCACGAACTTTTCGTAGTCGGCGGCGGAGAGCAAATTGTTGAGCTCGCTTGGATTCTTTAGCGTCATTTTCAGCATCCATGAGCCATGAGCATCTTTATTCACCTTTTCAGGCGATGTGGCCAGATCGGCATTCACTTCGGTCACGGTGCCGGTGGCCGGAGCGAACAGGTCAGAAACGGCCTTGACTGACTCGACCGTGCCAAAAGTCTTGCCGGCCGTAAGTTCGGCGCCGACTTTGGGCGTTTCGACGAAGACGATGTCGCCCAGCGACTGTTGTGCGTAGTCGGTGATTCCGACGGTAGCCGAGTTGCCATTGACCTGGATCCACTCGTGCTCTTTGGTGTACTTGCGATCTGTGGGATAGGGCATAATGCTTCTGGCTCCTGGCTGCTGGCTTCTAGCTAATCTCGAGTTCAGTGAAGAATCGATGCCGCACGGGTACCGCAGGCAAACTGCATAGGTCCTTCGCTTCGCTCAGGATGACAATCCTGAATTTTACTTGCTCAAATCACTTCTTCGGACGCTTGTAGAACGGCGTCGGGACAATCGCCGCTCCTACGCCTTGACCTCTAATTTCCACTTTTACTTTCGTGCCGAGCGCCGCATGCTCGACTGGCACATAGGCCAACGCGATGTTCTTCTTCAGGAACGGCGCTGGCGATCCGCTGGTGACGTAGCCAATCTCGCGTCCGGAATCGTCTTGCACCTTATATCCATCGCGGGCGATGCCGCGCTCGATCATCTCCAGTCCGACCAACGTGCGCTTCACGCCGCCAGCTTTCGCCATTTCCAGCGCTGCCCGGCCGATGAATTCGGACTTCTCCATCTTGCAGAAGCGATCCAGTCCCGCTTCCCAGACATTAATCGTATCGGAAATTTCGTGTCCGTAGAGGGGAAGCTTGCCTTCGAGTCGCAGGGTGTTGCGTGCTCCAAGCCCGCAGGGGACAACCCCGAATTCCTTGCCCGCGGTGAGAATTTCGTTCCAAACGCGAGCACCGGTCGCCTCATCTGCGGGAACATAGATCTCGAATCCGTCTTCGGCGGTATAGCCGGTGCGTCCTATCAGGATGTGGGGCAGGCCGCAGAGCTTGCCGCGCGTGACCCAGTAGAACTTAACCTTGCTCAGGTCTGCGTCTGTCAGTTTTTGCAGCAGATTGACGGCCTTCGGTCCCTGGATCGCGATCTGCGTGAAGTCGTCCGACAGATTCTGGACTTCGCAATCAAACCCGCGAGTGTTGTCACGGACCCAGTTGAAGTCCTTTTCGCGCGTGCCGGCGTTGATGACGAGTAGGTATTCGTCCTCGCCTAACCGCTGGACGATCACATCGTCGACGAACGTTCCCTGCGGATAGAGCAGCGCGGAGTATTGTGCCTGTCCGATCGCAAGCTTCGAGGCATCGTTCATCGAGATGTGCTGGACTGCCGCGAGTGCCTGAGGCCCAGCGAGGCGAATATCGCCCATATGGCTGACATCGAAGATGCCAACGCCGGTACGGACCGCCATGTGTTCGTTGATGATGCCGCAACCGATCGACGCTGGGTATTCAACGGGCATATCCCAGCCGTTGAACTCGACCATCTTCGCGCCCATCTGGCGATGGACGGCATTCAACGCGGTTTTGCGGATAGCGGGAGCCTCAACCGAAGACAAAATCAACCTCAATCAGCGAGCAGTGGCTGGCCTGCCAGAAGATGTGATATGCAAGTCGGACTGATTACCGTAACACGCGGATTTTCGGCGGGTCAAACGCCGGAAGACTTCACCGCAGAGTACGCGGAGGACGCAGAGGATTCCTTAGCGCGTTTCCCGGTCCAGCCACTTTTCCACGTGCACCGGGCGCCACTCTTCAAAGGCCTGCAGCAACTCGGTCGGTGTCTGGCGCGCTAGGACCAGCGCTCGATTCTGAGCCTTGAGAAAACGCTCCTCGACGGCATGATCCAGCATTTCAAGCAGGGGAGTGAAGTAGTCCAGCACATTCACGATGCCACACGGTTTCCGGTGCAAGCCGAGTTGACTCCAGGTTAAGACCTCGAAGAATTCCTCGAGGGTGCCGAATCCGCCGGGGAGCGCGATGAAGGCGTCCGAAATATCGGCCATTAGCGCCTTGCGCTCGTGCATCGAGGGGACAATGTGGAGTTTGGTGAGGTGTTTGTGTCCGACCTCGTGCGCCATCAGATGCTCGGGGATCACACCGATGGCCTCGCCTCCAGCCTGCAAAACCGAATCAGCAATGGCGCCCATCAGCCCGACATTGCCGCCGCCATAGACAAGGGCGATGTTTCGGCGTACTAATTCTGCTCCCAATTGCTCGGCGCAGGCGCGATATTCGGGACGGCTTCCCGCGCTCGAGCCGCAGAAGACGCAGATTCGCTTCATCGGGTCATTCTAAGGGCTTTGAGAAATTGCAGTAGTCCAAGCGCCTATGCGCAGCTGAGATGTCGAGCAACGACGAGGAATCCTTCCCGCGGCAGCCGCTCTAAGGTAGGGATGCTTCGACTCCGCCGGAGTTCCGCTTCGCTGCACTCCGGCTCCGCTCTGCATGACACAGAGTTCTGGGTGGCACAGAAGACGAGCCGCACTATCTACCAAACCATCTCTAAAGTTTGGACAGAAGCGGAAAACCGGAACTCGCCTTCGTCGATAGCGAGAAACGCCGGACGCTGGGTTGGGACAACGATCTTAGCGCATGATCTCTTTTTCGAATCCAGCCTCAAGCGGCCTGCGACAAACTCTCCACCGTCTTCGCTAATGACGCCTCATCGCCGACATTCA
>Ga0126371_10006078_pt1 | contig 10725 bp, 14 predicted proteins | sample PanSoiMetaPlot_4_FD_110145 | JGI IMG/M metagenome (GOLD analysis project Ga0126371, IMG submission 110145) | Tropical forest soil microbial communities from Panama - MetaG Plot_4 | ecosystem: Environmental > Terrestrial > Soil > Tropical forest > Bulk soil | place: Panama | collected 2016-02-17
ATTAGCCAAGAGCGACAAGCCGGCAGCCATCCACAGAAAATCGCGCGTTCGAAAATTGCGGCGAATGCGTGGCAACGCGCCCAACACCAAAGCGCCGCCGATCGCAGCGATCGCTCCGCCGGTATAGGTGTTCATCCAGTAGCTGAAAAACCCAAGCCGCAGGCCTGCGAGCAACCCGCCGAATAGCGCCCAACCCGGCGGTAGCCAGCCTTGCAGCATCCAGCACAGCGCGGCGCACATCAACCCGCAGCTTGCCCACACGCCCCACCAAGGATGGCCGGCAAGAATCTGCCCCGCTGCCAGGAAAAGACCCTGGGCTGGGAAGTACATGGACATGTAGGTGGGCTTGAGTAGGATATGAAAGCTTTCGAAAAACGGCCAAATGGCAGGAGTTGGGTTGGCAAGGCGTCCGTGGGCAAACGTATCTGCTGCGAGAAGAAAACTAAAATCGTCCTGGATCCACGGCCGCGGAATCGGCATAACGGGCAGAAGGAGAATCCGGAGCAGGCAAGGAAAAATGCCAGCCGCCAGCACAGACGCGGCGCGCTTACGGGCCAGCCGGGAAAATAGAGCTTCGAAGCAGGAGAAGAATTTGGAACCTAGCCGCGGCAAGCATAGCGCGAGAGCGATTACGATCAACATCGCGCAAAACTCCACTATTGCCAGTGAGACACCGGAGGGAGCTAGCGGGGAAGCGATCTCATGCATAGCGGAAAATTACAACAAAAAGACGAAGAGAGCGAAAGTATGAATCTTTTGCTCTCTTCCGGTCCATACAGCTAACCGATTGTCTGGTTTATATATGTTCCAACATTGACCATGGCATTGTTGATGCCGTTGGCAAGCGTGCTCATGCCGGCTGTGAGACCCAGCACGACAATAACGATGACGGCGGCATACTCGACCAGATCTTGTCCGTTGTCGTCCTTTAGCGAGCTCCATAGCAGGAAACCCGTTTGCGAATAAAGATAGAGAATAGTCTTTTTCATTCAAGTCACCCTCATTTTTGGGACCGTCTGTACACGGAGACTGAGGAAAACGGAAATTCCGTGTTTTACCGCCCGGCAAGTTTAGCCAATGATGGAGTTGATATGTGTACCAACGTTCACCATGGCGTTGTTGATGCCGTTAGCCAGGGTTCCCATGCCGGCGGTGAGACCGAGCACGACGATAACGATGACGGCCGCGTACTCAACCAGGTCCTGCCCTTTTTCGTCCTTCAGGCGGGTCCAGATCACTTGGCCCTTCGAATAGATCCGCAGAATTGCATTGCGCATTTGCTTGTGACACTCCTTAGGTTTCAAATTTCTCCACAAGGGAGGTGAACGGCGGAGGGCAATCGGAGCGCCATGCGGCCAAAAGCCCGGAAACCGGGGCGATCACGACGATCAGTAACCGCCCGCGATCAGAAAATGTATACACGCCTCCACTGTGCCTCGGATGTTGTGCAAACTCTTGTTCACGCCAGTACTGCTGGAACTAGGCAGGTCTGCTACTGAAACGCGACAAATACGGCGCTTGCGCAACATACAAAAACGGCTTCTCAATTGCGTTCGGTCGTGTCTCGGGCTGTTTGAGCACCGACAACGTATATGCATTCGATCGCTTGGTGGCCGACCTTATTCGCCGTGAGCGTCGCAACTGTCAGCGACCTACGGACGCGCCGGATTCCGAACTGGCTGGTGCTTCCTTTCCTGTTAGCCGGGCTGACGGTTTCGGGCCTTACTGGAGGCTGGCACGGGTTCGGCCGCAGCGTCTTGGGAGCTTCACTGGGAGCAGCCATGCTGGGGATTTTCTATTTGGCCGGTGGAATGGGAATGGGGGACGTGAAGTTGCTCGCCTCGATCGGAGCCTGGGTGGGTCCGCTGCAACTGGCTTTTGCGTTTCTGTTTATGGGGCTGGCGGGAGGACTCATGGCTCTCGCCTGGGCGATTCGGGGAGGATTTTTGGCGGACTGGATAGGTAACACCGGGGACCTGATCTTCGGTGTTGCGCGTGGATTGCGTGCGCCCGCAGGGTTGACACTAGCGAACCCCCGGGGCAGAAAGATGCCGTATGCACCGGCGATCGCCATCGGGACGATTCTTTCGTTTTTGGCACTGCTGTGAAGGAAATTAAACGCAATGGCAACGATGCAAGCGAGGAGCGGCGTGACAAGTTTTACAGAAGATACGGATTCGATCAGTATGAGCGCGCTTAGCGTGGTGCTATTAGGCCCCGACGATAAAGGACGGCTGGCCATGACCAAGGCCCTAGCGGGTCCGCAGGCAACTGTAGCGCAGACGTATTCCGTTTATCCGGACGTCGATGAGCTAACTGAGCTCATAAAACGCGACTACGATGTAGCCATTGTTCAGCTCGATCCGGATCCGGAGGCCGCGCTGGACGTGATCGAAACGCTTTGCAGCAGCAGTAAGACGCTGACTGTAATGGCCCACTCTGGGCGAGAGAATGCGCAGCTGGTGGTGCGGTGCATGCGGGCCGGAGCGCGCGAGTTCCTGGCCGATCCGTTGCTGCCCAATACTGTGAGCGAAGCCCTGGTGCGTGCCGCAGTCCGACGGGATGAAGTCAGGCGCAAAACGGTCGCGCTCGGCAAACTGCTGGTGTTCACGGGGGCGAAAGGCGGCGTCGGTGTCACCACAGTCGCCTCCAACTTCGCCGTCGCGTTGGTGGAGCGCGCCAAGGTCGCGCTGATCGACCTGGATCGGGAGCTTGGTGATGCTGCGATGACTCTCGGAGTTCCAACGCCGTTCACGGCACTGGATGCTTTGAGCAATCCACGGCGGCTGGATGGCGACTTACTGTCCGGTCTGCTGGCGAAGCACTCCTCCGGGCTGGCTGTGCTGGGAGGACCGGACACGATTCCTGCGACCCAGCCCAGCAACGAAGGTTTGGCGCGCCTGCTGCATGTGGCGCGGGAGAATTTTGCCTATGTGGTTGTCGATACTGGAGCGAGTTCTTCCGGCTGGCATGAGGGTCTGGTTGAGGTCGCCACGACGGTATACCTGGTGGCTCAGGTGAGCGTGCCCGATTTGCGGAACGCAAACCGGTTTATCACGCGATATTTCAGCGGCCTCGGGCGCGAGAAGCTCGAAATCGTGCTGAATCGTTATGTCGCGAGGAATTTTGAGATCGACGAGGCTGCCATCACCAAAGCCTTGACGCAGCCGGCGAAGTGGAAAATTCCCAACGATTACACTACGGCGCAACGCGCTCAAAATACCGGAACCGCGATAGCGCTCCAAAAGAATCATATGGCGCGTGCCTTTACGCAGATGGCAGAGGCTGCACGCGGTGAGGCCCTGGGCTGGGAAAAGAAGAAGAGGTTTAGTTTTTTCCATAATGCAATTGCGCAGAACGTATAGGCCTATTTCATGGAAACTCCGAATTTCGAACAGTTCAAAGCGGATATTCATCGGACCCTGATTTCGAAACTGGATCTCGAGAAACTCGCCACCGTCCAGCAGGCCAGAGCGCGACAGGCTGTCGCGGCTTTGGTCAGCGAAATTGTCATTGAAAACAAGCTGCCTCTTAGCGCGTCGGAAAAGGAAAAAATTCAATCCGACCTGCTCGATGAGGTGTTCGGGCTGGGGCCGCTGGAGGCCTTGCTGCGCGATCCGGCGGTTTCCGACGTTCTTGTGAATAGCAAGAACCTGGTCTATGTGGAACGCGGCGGGATCCTGCAGAGGACCGACGTGGTGTTCCGGGACGACCGCCATGTGATGCAGATTATCGACCGGATTGTCTCCAAGGTGGGCCGGCGCGTGGATGAGTCGTCGCCAATGGTGGACGCCCGACTTCCGGATGGTTCTCGCGTAAATGCGATTATTCCGCCGCTCGCATTAGACGGCCCGGCGTTGTCGATCCGCCGTTTTGGAACCGGGCCTCTTTCGGCGAATACGCTGGTGGATCTTAAGAGCACCTCTTCTGAGATGTTGCAGCTTCTGTGCGCGGCGGTCCGCGCCCGCATCAGCATCCTGATCTCGGGAGGAACCGGCGCGGGCAAGACGACGTTCCTGAACATGCTCTCGCAATACATTCCCCAAAGTGAGAGGCTGATCACTATCGAAGACGCCGCCGAACTGCAGCTGGCTCAGGAGAACGTGGTTCGGCTGGAAACCAGGCCGCCTAATGTTGAGGGTCAAGGAGCCGTGCGACAGCGTCAGTTGTTGATCAACAGTCTTCGTATGCGGCCGGACCGCATCATCGTCGGCGAGGTTCGCGGCGAAGAAGCGTTCGACATGCTCCAGGCCATGAACACGGGCCACGAAGGATCGATGACCACAATCCACGCCAACAGCCCGCGCGACGCTCTGTCGAGGCTGGAATCCATGATCGCGATGGGCAGCTGGAATCTGCCTGAGAAAACGGTGCGCCAACAGGTCGCATCGGCCATCACGATCGTGGTGCAATGCGCGCGGCTCAGCGACGGTACCAGAAAAGTGATGAGCATTTCCGAAATTACCGGCATGGACGAGAACATAATCAGTATGCACGAGATTTTCGCTTTTCAAAGGAAAGGCATCGGCCCTGAGGGAAATGTTGTCGGCGCGTTTCGCCCCACGGGCATACGGCCAAAGTTTTTGGACAGACTCCGTGTTGCAGGCGTGCAGCTTCCGCCAGCGTTATTTGAAACGTCGCTGGAAGTCGCATGAGGAGGAACCTTTAGATGGTGTTAGTTGTTCTAGTTTTCATCGGCGTCTTCCTGTTTGTCGCCCTCTTGATGGCTGCCAGCCGTGCAGGCGCTTCCGAGCGCGTCAAATTAACGCTCGAGCGGTTGGAAGCGCTCGTGATCGCCTCTGACCTGGTTAAGGATGAGCAGGTCGACATTCAGAAGCAGGAATTGCTAAGTTCGATTCCGTTGATGAACCGGATCCTGCTGCATCTCGAAATCACGCCTCAAGTGCGGCGCATGCTTTATCAGGCGAACATCAAGTGGACGCCAGGAGGTTTTCTGCTGATGTCGCTTGCTCTCTGGGCGATTGCTGCCTATGTTCTGGACCTAAGAACCGGAGCGCTGTGGTTCTCGGCGGTAGTTGCGCTGGCGCCGGCTGCGCTACCGCTCATGTACGTGCGCTGGAAGCGCGCCAGGCGGCTGGAAAAATACGAGGAGAGCTTACCTTCAGCGCTCGATCTGATGGTAAGCGGGTTGCGAGGCGGTCACGGGCTTGTTGCTACCCTCAGTTTGGTCGGTCGGGAGGTCCCCGACCCGGTCGGCCCGGAGTTCCGTGTCTGCTTCGACGAGCAGAATTACGGGCTGGAGCTGCGAACGGCCCTTGAGAACCTGTGCACCCGCATGCCCGTTCAAGATAATCGGCTGGTCATGACGGCCATCCTCATTCAAAAAGAAACCGGGGGGAATCTGGCCGAAATTCTGGAAAGGTGCGCTGCCACAATCCGGGAGCGGTTCCGGCTGAGGCGGGAGATCCGAACCAAAACCGCGCAGGGGCGCTTAAGCGGGTGGGTGCTTGCGCTAATGCCCGTCTTCCTTGCCACTGGGATGTTCCTCCTCAACCCGACTGTGATCAGTTTGCTCTGGACTCGTCCTGCGGGGCTGAAGATGCTTTATACGGCTATTGTGATGATCATTATGGGCGCTTACATCATTCGGAAAATCGTCCGCGTTCGGATTTAAGGAGCTCTCAATGGGACTTGCCGCTGTCGCGTTCATCGCCGTGTTTGTGTTGATTTGTACTGCCGGATTGCTGGTCTTCTTCCGCACCGGGATGACGCAGCGGTTAGCGTCGGCCGTCGAGCCCTACTCGGAGCAGGAAACCTGGCTGGGCCGGCTGCGGAGCAAAAGGTCGGCGGATTCGATCAAGGCTGTGATTCAGCCGTTCGACCGCATCCTGCCAAAGAGCCCGCAGGAAGTTTCGGTTGCGCAGAAACGCCTCATGCGCGCGGGCTACCGAAAGGATAGCCATCTCACTATCTTCTACGGTTCCAAAGCGCTATTTCCGATCTTGCTATGCGTTTTGGTGGCCATTTCCGCAGTCACTAGCACGCTGAGTCCGTTCTATGCCTACACGCTGGCTTTGGCTTTAGGCTACCTTTTGCCTGATTTCTGGCTCGGGCGCCAGATTAAGGAGCGGCAGATCAACATCCGGTTGGGTCTTCCCGATTTTCTGGACCTGATGTGCGTTTGTGTCGAAGCCGGGCTCAGCATGGATCAATCGCTCTCGCGGACTTCGGAGGAAATGCGGCATAGTCATCCGCAGATTTCAGACGAGATGGGACTGGTCGTGCTGGAACAACGCGCCGGACGGCCCAGGCAGGACGCCTGGAAGAATATGGCTGAGCGAGTGGATTTGGAAGTAATCCGAACTTTGATCAGTGCCATCGTTCAGGCCGATCAGTTCGGAACCAGCATCTCCAAAACTTTACGCATTTATTCGGAAGGACTGCGTACTCGACGCCGGCAACAGGTGGAAGAAGTGGCTGCGAAGATGTCTGTGAAACTGGTCTTGCCCTTGGTATTTTTCATCTTCCCGGCCATATTCGTTGTAGCTCTGGGGCCATCTTTCCTCGCAATTATTGATTCGTTCAAGAAGTATTTTTGATGGCATTTTGAGAAAGGAGAGTCCATGGACAACGTAACTCTGATTCGGGTCGTCGCCGGCGTTCTGTTCGTGATCGTGCTGGCATGGCTAGTTCAACGGCGTCGGACCAAGGTGCGCTAGTTTTTGCAACCGGGCGAGGCGTTTCGTGAGGACAATTTCGGGACACCTCGCCGCGAGAGCGTAGCCCGGCCACCGGGGGATTTGGCCGGTGAGATTAGCTCGGGGTCGTAGACCGTCCGAGCTAGAGGAAAGGAAACCTCATTGTTTGGCAGAAAGAGGAAGGACGCAAGAATCTTTTGTGTGTTCAATCGGACCCGCGATTCCTTCTTGAGTCTAAGTGTCACTTTGGCCGATACTCATTTCCAACGTCTGAAAGGCTTGGTAGGGAAATTCCGTCTGAAAGGCGATGAGGGAATTTGGGTAGTTCCGTCGCAAGGAGTGCATACAATCGGTGTCCTCATTCCAATCGACTTGATCTACCTGGATGAGGACGATCGGGTTATTCAAATAGAAGAGTCGTTTGGAACGTTCCGGATCGGGCCAATCCGAAAGGATTGCGCTAGCGTACTAGAACTGCCGACCCGGACGATCTATTCTTCACAGAGTCAGGTGGGTGATCAACTGTTGATTAGCCGGCCGGAAGCCATGGAGGAGTTTTTCAAGAACCGAGAAATCGGTTTGAAAGCCGCCACGGCAGACGAGGTAAGCTCGTAATCTTGATTTGAGATTCAAAGGTACCGTCGTGAGCCTACACCTAGACGATTCAAAGCGAAGCGGCGCGCAAGGCCAGGCGCTGGTGGAACTCATGGCTATCGTACCCATGCTGTTTCTGCTGATCATTCTCGCCATGAATTTTGGCGGGCTGATCAATGCCTGGATTTCCGTAGCCAATGGGGCGCGCGCGGCGGCAGACTATGCCATCCTGAGCGGATCTTCCGCAGGGCTTCCTACCCAAGCTACGGCTACGAGTTTGCAGAATCTGATCAATGCCGACTTAGGTTCTCTGCCGAATTTGAGCAGCACGAACCCAAACGCATGCGTGCGCCAAAACAATAACGGAACGTACACGAAGATCCTGGAAATGCCGACGGGTGCTTGCGCCAACTATTCCAATCCGCCTTCAGATGGCGAAGACATCGCAACGGGCAGCACTACCAACTATATTAATTACGCAGTAGACATCACGTATACATACACACTGTTCTTTACGGCCGCGAAAGTTTTCAATTTTCCGCTGCCGAGCATTCCCACTTCGGTACATCAGCGCGCGGTGATGAGGTTGCAGTAATGTTCGAACGCCGTTTTATCTGGAGTTAAGATTGGTCAACCGCGGCGGACAGGCACTGGTCGAATTTGCGATGGCCCTGGTGGTCATCCTAATGCTTATTTTTGGCGTGGTTGAATTCGGCCGAATCGTTCTCGTTTACAACGGCATCGCAAATGGGGCGCGAATCGGGGCTCGTTACGCCATCACCAATAGCTCTCCGCCCAACGCGACGTCGGTTACGAATGCAAATGTCAGCACTATCCAAACGAACGTGCAGACGGTAGTGAAGAATTTTTTGGCTCCTACAACTGTCAACATCAACGCGGCCGGACTGAGTATCACCACTACTTTCCCCAACAAAAGCTGCACAGGAAGCATTTCGACATCCACCTGCAGCGGGACCAGCGCCGGTAATCCGGTGCAGGTTACGGTTTCATATCCCTACGATTTGCTGATTCCTTATTACCCGATCAACATAACGCTATCGAACACCAGCGAGGGGATCATCACATGGTGAAAGCTATCGTTCGACAGTCGGAGAAGGGGCAGGCAGTCTTGTTAGTGCTCCTTGCCATGAGTATCTTTTTGTTTGGAGCTCTGGGCATGGCAGTGGATGGCTCCCAGCTCTTTGCTCAGCGGCAGATGGCGCAGATGGCGGCAGATGCCGCCGCTCAGGCTGGAATCGTGACGATATTCAACGGTAGTACAGCGATTGGCACGAGTTCGTATTATTGCACTTCGTCGAATGTGACTAGCCCGTGCACCTATGCGCAGAAGAACAACTTCACTCCGGGCGCCACCGCGTGCAGCTCCGGAGCCGACGCGACTCCAGGAAATGACTGCGTCAAGGTAGACCCAAATCCTGGGGTGAGTGTCACGGGTCTAGATCCAGGCACTCCCAACGAGCTTCAGGTCACGGTAACCCGCTCCGTTCCGATGACTGTGCTGAAAATGGTGGGCTTGAATTCTATCGACGTCAGCGCTCGTGCGACGGCTGCGATCCTCGATATTATGGCGCCGGTCCCAATTCTTGTCACCCAGCCCTGGCAATCCGGTTCCTTCGATGTGAACAGCGGCAACGTGACCGTTGTAATAACCGGGGGGTCTCAGCGGAGCATTCAGGTGAATTCAAGTAACTCCGGCTCAATCTACTCGCCGTTTCACCCTCAGGTAAACCTGAGCGGCGCCGGGCCCAACGGAACCGGCGGCGATTTGGGAGATTTTGGGGGGCCCAGCGGTGGGGTCGCGGTTTTAAATCCTGCGCCCAGCTCGAGCAATACGATCCATTTCATTCAGCCCGCCGATCCGATCAGCGATCCATTAGCTGGGGTTTCTGCCCCCTCCCTCCCTGGAAACGCGCACGCCCCCGTCTCACTTGCCAACGGCGCCTATGGCTGTCCGGCAGCCCCACCTAAGCCTTGCATGCTCTATTTCCCGGGTGTGTATAGCAACACGAATATCGGAAGTATCAGCGTGCAGAATCAAACCGCTGTATTCGCTCCGGGCATTTACTATATGACCGGAAGCGGCAGTTCACAGGGCGCTGGCTTCTCGAATGGTGCAAATGGGAACATACTAATGGCAACCGGTCTGACCGACAGCGGAACCACAGTGTCCTACACTCTGGATGCGGCCACACAAATCGACGCGGGGGGCGTCGCGTCCTGCTGTGGAACCGATCAAGGTTGGGACGGGACCCAGGCCAATGGCGGTGTGATGTTTTACTTCACCGGACCGACCGTAACCTCGGTTGGTAATGGAGCTCACGCTTGCAGTCCCACCTCGCCTGCGGCAAACATCGGACAACTCAGCCTTGGCGCCAATGGCACAGTGAGCCTTATTGGTTCACCAACCAGCGGAACTTATAAGGGAATCCTCTTTTTTATTGACCATACCGCGCTTTCGCAAACGTTAAGTTTGGGCGGCGGAACCAGCAGTATAACGCTGTACGGCACTATTTACGCGACGGACTCTATCAGCCAGATGGGCACAAGCAGCTCGGCGGCCTGCAGCCAGAACCAGCAGGTTTATCTCACGGGCGCCTCGGGTAGTCAAACAACGATCACTGGAGAGATCATTACAAGCGCGCTGCAACTCGACGGAGGTGGCACGATCACTATGACGCTGAGCCCCCTCGCGCTCACAACGGTTCGACAAATTGCTCTGATAAATGGAGAATAGGATGCCGAGGGAAACCATTACGAATCTGACGGTTTTGTCAACAGCCAACTGAGAGACTCATCTCATGGACAGCGCAACCCGTTACCGCGGCACCGTTTCCCGCCGGAAATCATCGGCTACGCCGTATGAGTCTATCATCGCTTCTGCCTGAGCTACCGTGATGTCGAAGATCTTCTGGCCGAACGCGGAATTATTGTTTCTTACGAAACCATCCGGCAGTGGTGCTCGAAATTCGGACCCGACTAATCAAATCAGTATGCTTCTGTTCTGTTCTGAATGCGTGACGGAGGAAATATTAGTCGCGAGCAGCGGCGTGACCGGTGTCGGCAGTGTGCCCTCGACTCGAAGAACATAAGCTCAAATGCGAGGTCCAGGGTATCACCGGGGTATCACCACAGACTTCTGTAAGGCTCATTCGGCCTTGCTTCCCGTACCAAATGAACCCAAATGCACCAACTTAGACCGAACTGAACCCAACTGAACTACAACCTAAACCGTTCGATTCCCGTTAGCGCCACCAAGGCCCGTAAAAGTCCCTTCTAACAAGGGGGCCAGATCGCCCAGGGGACGCGATTCACTTTAGCGACCCGTGTTCAAAATCATGTTCAAAATGGGGCGAAGAGGCCGCAGAAACAAAATTCTTCCGAAGAAAGCATCCTTGGGAATCAATCGTGTCTGGCATGATAAGGGAACTACGAACCAGATGGTCGGGTGTTC
>Ga0126371_10006079_pt1 | contig 10724 bp, 11 predicted proteins | sample PanSoiMetaPlot_4_FD_110145 | JGI IMG/M metagenome (GOLD analysis project Ga0126371, IMG submission 110145) | Tropical forest soil microbial communities from Panama - MetaG Plot_4 | ecosystem: Environmental > Terrestrial > Soil > Tropical forest > Bulk soil | place: Panama | collected 2016-02-17
TCAAGGGCGACCCTGTCTCCGCGCGATACCTGACGACCTACACGTCTATACCCAGATTCACCATGGTCCGGCTGAACAAGGATATTCTCGACCTCTACGGCTCGATGATGGACGACGCCGATTTCCCAAAGGAAGTGCAGGCAGCGCTGCGACATCAGCCGGTGCAAGCGCGTTGACGCTCTTCTGTTACCCTATTGATAGTTAACCGTAGGCATGGACATCTACGAGCACATCGTCGAACTTCGCCATCAGGGACGGCGCGGCGCTGTCGCCACGATCGTCAACGTTAGAGGCTCGATCCCTTCCTTCCAGACCGCCAAGATGCTGGTGCGCGACGACGGCTCGATTGTGGGCACGATCGGCGGAGGCTGCGTTGAAGCTGACGTCTGGCAGGCCGCCCGAGAAGTCATGGAATCGGAAAAGCCGCGAACCTTAAAGTTTGACTTGAACCAGGATCCGAAGTACGACACCGGCCTGGTTTGCGGCGGGACACTCGAGGTTTTCGTAGAGCCGATTCTCCCTCCAGCATTACTTTATCTTTTCGGCGCAGGACATGTGGCAATCAATCTTTGCAGGACTGCAGCGCCTGCGGGATTCGATGTCATTGTGACCGACGATCGCTCCTCATACGCCACCCAGGAGCGATTCCCCGCCGCCAGCGAAGTTCACGCGCTCGACTTCGGCGAAGCGATGAAGAGGCTCGATCCGAATGAATCTTCCTACATCGTGATCGTCACGCGCGGCCACCGAGATGACATGCGCATTCTGCGGTGGGCCGTGCAGACGCGCGCCCGCTATGTCGGGATGATCGGCTCGAAGCGCAAAGTCATCGAGATCTCAAAATCCCTGCAAGCCGAAGGTATCCCAGCGCACCTTTTCGACCGGGTTCATGCCCCCATCGGGCTGGATATCGGCGCAGTCACTCCGGAAGAAATCGCTGTCGCGATCACGGCCGAACTGATTGCGATACGCCGCCATGCCTCATCAGCGCTGCCGCATATGACCTGGTTCAAGACCGGGCAGGAATCTCCTGCGGAACAACCGCAGGACGAGAATCAGCGCCGCTAGACAATCCATTTTCAATTCTTAATGCGATGGTTGAAGAAGACCGTCGTTCCGCGGCTGTTCTCATTCAACAATCAAAAATCAACAATCGACAATTCCCCATCACTGACTTTCTCCCCACTTTCTGCTATCTTCCGCACCATGCCACAAGCTGCGAGTTTCGCAGGCGTGATTCTGGCTGCGGGGGAATCCTCGCGCATGGGGCGGGATAAAGCTCTGCTGCCCTTGCCGTCGAACGCCAATGGGCAGGCCCCCTCAGGCGACACGTTCCTCTCGGCAGCGATAAAGTCGCTGATCCCGTCGACTGACTTCGTCTTAGTCGTTGCTGGACAGAACGACGCCGCTTTGGCTCCAGTGGTGTACATCAACGCCGCATCGATGATCGTCAATCCCGATCCCAGCCGCGGCCAGTTCAGTTCCCTGCAGGTTGGACTGCGCGAGGTACTCAATCGCGGCCGCGATGCGGCTATCCTCACTTTGGTCGACCGGCCGCCGGCGAGCCCGGCAACTGTCCAGAAGCTACGGGAGGCGTTTGAGGCCGCTCCGGATAGCGTGTGGGGATTGGTCCCGGAATTCTCTGGAAAGCACGGTCATCCTTTCATCGCCGGCCGTGATTTGATCGAGCGATTCCTGCGCGAGCCGGTTACGGGAAATGCGCGTGACGTGGAGCATCGCTATCAGCAGCATATTCAGTATCTCGGCGTCGACGATGCCAACGTCGCGCTGAACATCAATACGCCGGACGATTACGCGAGACTTGTTGGGAAGTCGTAAGATCCATTGCAGATTTCAGATTTTAGAGTGAATTCGTAGTTGAAGTTCAATCTGAAATCTGCAATCGAAAAGCTGCAATAAAAACTTGTCCCCGACCGAATTGCGCACTTCCACCCTCGCACGATATCGTCAAAGTACATGGATACCGCGAGTACAGAAGCCCTCTACCCCACCGCAACCCAGTTCATTGACTCCGTTCTGCGTCTTGCGCCGCGCGTTGCGGCCTTTGACTGCGACGGCACGCTGTGGTCGGGCGACGCCGGGGAAAACTTCTTCGATTGGGAGATGAAGCGCGGCGTAGTGTCCGCTGAGGTTGCGCGCGCTATGCGGGCCCGCTATGCCGAATACAAGGCAGGCAAGGTCAGCGAAGAGGATATGTGCGGCGCAATGGTCACCATGCACAACGGACTCGCGGAGTCAGCCGTAATGGCAGCCGCCACGGAGTTCATGACTTCGCACTTTCGCGGCCACGTGTTCCCGGAGATGAAGCAACTGGTCCATCAACTTCGCGAGCAGGGCTGCGACATCTGGGCGGTCTCGTCTTCGAATGAATGGGTGATTCGGGCGGGAATGAAGCAGTTCGATATCCCAGAGAACCGGATTCTGGCCGCGAAAGTGGAAGTTGAAAATGGGATCGTGACCGATCGGCTCGTGCGCGTTCCCTCCGGCCCGGGCAAGCCTGAGGCCTTGCGCGAGGTAGTCGGCAAAGAAATTGAGGCGGCATTCGGCAATTCGCGCTGGGACCTCGAAATGCTCGCGATGGCGAAGCATGCTTTCGCGGTGAATCCGAATCCTGACCTTGAGGCCGCGGCCCAGCAACACCGTTGGAACATTTATTTCCCCGACGGCACTGGCCGCCGATAAAGATGTACTCTCCGCAACTGCTCGATCATTTTCAGAATCCGCGAAACGCGGGCGACTTATCCGACGCAGACGCAACGGTGGAACTGGAAAATCCGGTCTGTGGAGACGTGGTCCGGCTCAGCCTGAAGGTGATCCAAGGGCAGATTGCAGAGATCAAGTTCAAGGCCAAGGGGTGTGTTCCCGCAATCGCGTGCGCGTCCGCACTCACTGAAATGGCCCTCAACAAGACTCCCGAGCAGGCTTGCGCGCTGACCCGCGAAGCACTCACCGATGTGGTTGGAGGCCTGCCACAGGCTTCGAACCACGCCGCGCAGTTAGCGATTGATGCGCTTTCGTCTGCTCTCTCGCATTTCAGCAAAGGCTAGCCACAGTACGGATACCCACGTCTCGCAAAATCGGCGAGACATGGGGCACCCTGGTATTGGTACCTTCCTTTGCGGCACATTTACGGCAGCTGATTCAGATAGCAGGCTCCGCTTGTGCTTTGCGGCGGTGGACTCGGTGGAGTCTTCCACGCCGGAATATTGAAGTTGAAGAATGCCGTCATATTCATTTGCGCTGCATCACGCTTGGTCAGTGCCGGCAGGTTGAACCGCGTTTCAATCAGCTTCAGGATGGCCGTGTAGTCGGCTACCTGATGGTTCACGTAATGCTTCTTGGCGAAAGGCGAGACGACAATCAGCGGCACGCGATATCCGGTATAGGTGAAATCGCAGGTGGGCCCGGTTGCGCCCGTGCAGATATCCCCGGGCAGCAGGTCGACCGGCTTGATGCCGTCCGGACTCTTGGCCACGTGCGCGGGGACATGATCGTACAGCCCGCCAGCCTCGTCATACGTGAGAATGAAAACGGAGTCCTTCCACGACACGCTGGTCATCAGCGCATTGATCAGCGACTCTACGTACTGAGCTCCCAATTGAATATTGATCGGATACTGATCCGAATCCGAGCCATGCTCGTCGAGTCCCGCGGGCGATGCCGGTTCGATCAGCGCGACTTGCGGCAGTGTGCCATTCTTCACGTCAGTGAAATACTGCGAAATCGGCACCATATTGTTGGGATAACTCTGCGGAATCGTGTGTCCCCACTGGAAGTTCTGGATATAGCTGTAACCCAGCAAACAATGCGCGGTCGGATTCGAAGCGCAGGGCGTATTCGCCGGATCCACATAGATTTTCCAGCTGATGCCTGCACTTTGCAGTGCCTGAAAGATCGTTTTCGCGGTCAGCAGGTTCTGATCCTTGCTGTCGGTTCCGATCGGATACGCATATCCCTGCGAAGTCGCCGCTAGCAGGTAATCGCGGTTCGACTGTGTGCGCGTCATGACCGGGGCAAACCAGCGGTCCGAAGTGCCGAACTGCGATGCCATGTAGTAGTAGTAATTCAAATCAGTATCGTCGTAGTAACCCATGACGCGAATGCCGTCGGTGTCATGGAACGGTGGATTGTTGTTCCGGGCATCGTGCGCCCCCGTGTATACGTATCCGTTGAGCGTTGGCGTTGCCGACAGCGGATTACTGAGGTTCCAATCCACGTGCCCCTCGTTCCATGACGGGCTGGGGTTCTCAATGCATTGCGTGTTCAACTTGTACGACGCGACGGCCGAGCTCTTGCTGTCTTCCACGCAGTCGTTCGGTGGAGGATCCGCCGGGTCGCATCCAGGATTCGTTGGTGCCGCCCCTTGGAGCGGCGCCGCGCCCGAGGTGGGATTGAACTGCGGCAGCCCATCGAACGAAATATCGGAGAACTTGTTATTACGCCAGTATTGCCGGAGCGCTCCAAAGTAGTGATCGAGCCCGCGGTTCTCCTGTGCCATGAAGATGATGTGGTTGAGCACCTTCACCGTCTGGTTAACGTTGAAGGTGGCGGTCGCGCTGACGTTGCCATTCACAGTCACCGTGCATGCGCTCGACCCGGAACAAGCTCCGCTCCAGCCTGCGAAGTACGATCCCTGAGCCGCTGCCACGGTCAGCCTTACCTTCGTGCCCGAAGCAAAAGCGGCGCTGCAGGTTGGCTTGCAACTGATCCCCGCCGGAGTGCTGGTGACTGTCCCCGAACCTGTTCCGGCCACAGTCACGTTGAGCGTGTAGCTGGTGGCAGGAGCAAGCGACGTTTCTGCAGACTGGGCCTGGGCCACAGCCGGACCAATGCATGCAAGGCAAAGAGCAAGTGTGGCGATATGGAAAGTTCTTAAATGCAAAGGGATTCTCGCGTCTTGGAGTGAGCGTTGATTCGATGTAGTCGGCGCGCGCGTGGTTGGCTCCCAAGTTCAAGCGGCGCGCGAGCACCCGCGCAGAGCCAACACATTTAAGATGGACTTATGCCAGTCGACCACACGCCAAAACGCATTGCGTGCCTGCAGCCGAGTGCGACCGTGATTCTCGATGCAATCCTCGAACTCGAGCGTGTCGTCGCCTGCACCCGCTACTGCGCTGACGTAGTGCCCAGCGTCGCGGACGGTTCGCGTGTGATTTTGTCCGATTCGTGGACCGCAGATTCTGCCCAGATCACCGCAGTAAAACCGGACTTGGTCATCGCGGCAGTTCCCTTCCAGGAGAAGTCCCTCGCTGAGATCCTGAAATCAGGTGCTCGATTTCTTGGGCTCGCGCCGAAACGATTGGCCGATGTCTTCACTGATATTGCGGCGATTGCCGGGATTGTGGGAGCGGCCGCCCGTGGAGAAGAAGTAATCCAGTTCATGCAGCAGCGCATTGAACTCGTGCGTGCCCGTGCAGTAGCGTCGGGTCGTCCGAGAGTGTTTTGCGAAGAGTGGGGCAAGCCGGTGATCGCGTCGCAACCGTGGGTTGCGGAATTGGTAGATGCCGCAGGTGGGGAGTTCGTGGGCACTGCGGCGAGACAGCACTCGGTCGCTGAGATTGCAGCTTGCGATCCGGAAATCATTCTTGCCGCATGGTGCGGCGCCGGAGACCGCGTTCCACTCGAGAAAATTGCTGGCGGACGCGGCTGGGAGAACACTGCAGCAGTCCGGTCAGGCCGGGTTTTCTGCATCCGCGACGAATATCTGAACACGCCCGCACCCACGCTCTTGCACGGACTCGATGCGCTCGCGTGGGCCATCCATCCCGAAATCTTCCCGCGCGCGAAGGGTATCCGGCAGATTACTGACGTTCCCACAGCGCACGCGGAAAATTCTTCGCGGTGAGTTAAGATCTATAAATCCTGTGACCACTCGACTGGAAGAAGTGCGCGCTGAAATAGGTTCCCTCGCGAAGTCTTCCCCTGGCGCCCAAGTCCTGATGCGGGCGATGGTGAAGCTGCTGCATGACAAAATGCTGAAGTACAACTGGGTCGGCTTCTACATGCTCGAGCCAGGAGCCCAGCCGCCGGTGCTGGTGCTGGGCGCGTTCGAGGGAGCAATGACCCCGCACACCCGTATCCCATTGAACCAGGGCATCTGCGGCGCTGCTGCTTCCAGCGGACAAACCGTTGTCGTCGACGATGTGTCCAGGGATTCGCGCTATCTTGCCTGCTCGCTTGAAACAAAGTCGGAAATCGTAGTTCCCGTATTTGCGCATGGCAAGGTTGTCGGCGAACTCGATATCGACAGCCACTTCCCTGCCGCTTTCGCCGCCGAAGATCAGGAATTCGTCCAATACTGCGCCACGCTCGTGGGAAACAAGCTGGAAGCGACCGGCGCATGAAACGCGTCGTGGCCGCATTAATCATGCAAGATGGCAAGCTGCTCGTGTGTCAGCGAACGCGGCATCAGACCATGCCCTTGAAGTGGGAATTCCCCGGCGGAAAAATCGAAGAGGGTGAGCAGCCTCGCGACGCGTTGCGCCGCGAACTCGATGAAGAACTCGGCATCCAGGCCACCGTTGGCGACGAACTCGCGCGGATTCAGCACGAATATCCGAACGGCGGCATGGTGGAACTGCGCTTTTACGTCGTTCGTGAATACACGAGGGAACTGGAAAACCGCATCTTCAAAGATATTCAATGGGCCCGGCCGAACGAGTTGCCGAAATTCGACTTCCTGGAAGCTGACCTGACTCTGGTCAATGATCTCGCCGCCGGAAAACTGCTCTAGCCCGACCGCAACGTCCAGAACCAGGCCACTGTCAGCACAATCATGATGGCCGTCGTCGCCCAGGCGACCACATTGAAGAGCGGTTTGTTGACGTACTCGCCCATCAGGTCCTTCTTGTTAATCAGCAGCAGCATGAAGATGAGGACGAACGGGAGCACTACACCGTTCACCACTTGTGAGAGAACGGCGATTTTCACCAGCGGCAGTCCGGGAATCAGCACAACAGCACCGCCAGCCACGATCAACACGGTGTAGAGCCAGTAGAAGAATGGCGCTTCCCCGAACTTCTGTCCGATTCCAGATTCAAATCCCAGGCCTTCGCAAACGGTGTATGCCGTTGAAAGCGGCAGAATCGAGGCCGCGAAGAGCGAGGCATTGAACAATCCCACCGCGAACAGAATATAAGCGTATTGGCCTGCCAGGGGCTTCAGCGCCGCCGCCGCGTCCGCCGCATAGGTGATATTGCGGAAGCCATGGACCCACAACGTCGCCGCACAGGCGACAATAATGAACCATGCAACAACATCGGTAAAGATGCACCCACTCACGACGTCGAGCATCGATGCTTTGTACTGCCTGCGGGTGACGCCTTTCTCGACGATGGACGCCTGCAGATAAAACTGCATCCAGGGAGCGATCGTGGTACCCACGACCCCGATCACCATGTACAGGTAAGCTTGCTCTCGAAATGAGCTAGGGTTGGGCGGCACGAACGTCGCGATAATCGCATCCTTCCACATAGGGTGCGCGCGAATCCCGGCAAAGATGTAAGTGATATATACGAACGACGCGATCAGGAACACCTTCTCAACGCTCTTGTACTGCCCATAGACAACGATCACCCACACAATCACCGCACAGATGGGGACCGTATAAATGCGGGGTAAGCCAAACAATTCCAGGCTGGTGGCGATTCCGATGAATTCCGTAACCACGTTGCCGAAATTTACGATGAGAATGCCGAGCATCATCAGGAAGGTGATGCGCAGCCCGAATTCCTCGCGGATCAGGTCACTCAGGCCCTTGCCGGTGACTGCTCCCATGCGGGCGCACATCTCCTGTACCACGATCAGTGCGAGCGTGATCGGGATCACGGTCCACAGCAGAAGATGTCCAAATTGAGCGCCGGCCTGCGAATAGGTCAGGATGCCGCCGGCATCATTGTCGACGTTTGCGGTAATAAATCCCGGCCCGACAACCGCAAGAAACAGCAGGATCCGGGTCTTCCAACGCCTTAGAAACTTCATGCGGACAGTTCACAGACATAAAAATAGATCGATTTAGACACGAACGACGCCACAGGATAAACGTACGATGCATGTCCGGCCAAATGAAAAGTGCACCCGGAAGCGATTTTTAACGTGAAGAAACCAGCCTGCCAACACAGACTCAGCGAGCGAGGTGCTGCACCCACGCCGCGAATGAGTGCCAAGCCGCCGTCTTGCCGATCGGCAAGCGTATCTGTTGGACAAAAATTAAAAAGGCCCCCGCCCACAGCGTTGCCCGATGGACTTTGCGGGTTGACCACAGATCGTAGCCGACCAGGAGTAGCAGAAAAGCATACGAAGCAATCGCAGCATGTGCGGCATTGTGGAAGAGCCAACGCACCGGAAAGCGGGCAATGGCCGCGATCAACACCCCCACAGTTGCAATGTAGATAATGCGCTTGTGAGTGGAAGGATCGCGACGAGCCCGGAAAGCGAAGAAAATCATGGTCCCGAAAATAACCATGTCGGTCATGGGGACGATGTAAAAGAAATAGGTGTCCAGCCCTGGAGGCGCAGTACCACGAGCCAGCCGGTCGGTAGCCGCCACCCAGCCCACAATCACCATCAGGCAAGCCAACAAGAACCCGGCGACCCCTAATTTGCGGTGAATGTCCACCCGTCCCGCCGACGCCAGCGAATTCTGCACAATCAGCAACAAGATCCAACAAGAGAAAACCGCCCCGTGAATATGGATGATGCGGCTTGGAAGCGGCGCATTGAATACGCCAGCCCAGTAATACGTCGGTCCGAACCCAAGGAACACACTTGCCAACATTAGCCAGGCGGTGCCTGAGAAGAAACAGTGATCGAATCGTCGCCCCGGTAGGGTTGCCCCAGGTTTGGTAAACGGACGAGCATACGCGAGTGTTGTGCTCACAATTGCTCCTTAATTTTTGGGTTTAGGACCGCACCGGGGAAGTTCTGCCATTATAGCCCGGGACGTCCAATCGTCAAATTCGGACTCAGATTTCGGAGGAATCCGTCCAACGCGAAGAGGCTACAGTTTCGACCGCAGCATGCTGATGACGTCATCGGAGGTGATCACGCCGGTCAGCTTGTTGTGTCGGTCGACGACCGGAAGTGTTTGCAGGTTGTATTTATCAAACAGTTCCGCCACCTCGTTCTCGGTGGCGTCCTGATGCGCAAGGACAAGCGGCTCCTGCGCCAGGGAGAGCATCGGCTCTTGGGACTGCGCGAGCACGATCTTGGCGAGCGGAACTGCCGCTACCAGCGTCCCTTGAGAATCCACCAGGTAGATGGTGCTGATCGCTTCGACTCCACCCTCGAATTCTCGTAGGGAGTCAATCGCGTTCTGTACGGTAGCCTTCACCGGCAGCGCCAGGAACTCGGTGGTCATGCGTCCGGCGGCCGACCCTTCCTTGTGTTCCAGCAGCTCGACGACTTCCTGCTGGGCCTCGGGCTCCATCTGGATCAAAATCTGCTCGGTGCGGTCTTCCGGCAAGTCGGCGAGCAGATCGGCGGCCGCATCCGGGTTCATCTCCTCGACAATGTCAGCAGCCTTTTCCGAATCCAGCGATTCCACAATCGCCTTTTGTACCTTGGGCTCGACTTCTTCCAGAGCTTCCGCGGCAGTCTCTTCGTCCAGCGTCTGGAACACAGCCTGGCGTTCATCGGGAGCAAGTTCCTCGACAATGTCGGCGATGTCGGCCGGATGCAGCTTGGCCAGGCGATCGTGAGAGATCTTCAACTTGACGCGGCGGGCCGGGTCGGTTTCGATCAGATCGACAAAATCCCAGGGAATGTTGCGCGGCGGAATCTTTCCTAATAAGGCATGCAGGGCTGTTCTGGGAGCGACCCCCCGCAACAGGCGCCGAACTGCACCCCGCGCCCCCACATCGACGGAAAGGACTCGCAAGGTTGGGTGCTTAGGATCTTTTTGCGGATCAAACTCCAGGTCGACATCGTTCACCCGGACGACTTTTCTCCCGTTGACGTCGATCACCTGCTGGTCGAGCAGGTCGCGCTCGAGCAGGAACAGTCCTTCCGTACCATTGGCAGCCGACCAGTCCCTCGCGCCAGTCGTGGCCCGGACCCCGCCGTTGATGGCCGAGATCGCCGTAAAGGGCAGCATGCGCTTACCGCTCTTGGTCTTAATGATGAGCGAGGCGATGCGCGCGCGGTCTTCCTGGGGAGCCACGGCCACCTCGTGCACACGTCCGGCCGCGCCCGACGGATCAAACACGGGCGCGCCCAGCAGTTCGCTCAAGGCCAGCGTCATCATCGGCTAGAGAATAACCGAGGTGTAGGACAAGTTCAGCATGAAATTTTTTGGAAGGCTCGTTGAAACACAGCTTACAGCTTCAGTTTGAGCCTTCCAGCGCAAATCAGGTTGCCGCCTGAATTGAGGACATCCAGAATGAGGGGTCATCCTGAGCGGAGCCGTTCTTCAGGCGGAGCGAAGGATCTCGTTGCAAATGCATCATGGGGGAGGTCCCTCGCCATGCTGGAAAAAACGCGGGGCTTCGGGATGACTCTTGGCGAAGCATCTCTAACCACTGAGCGCGCCGAGAAAATCCGCAGAGGACGTTGTCAAATCTCGTAGAAATGTACCCGTGTCGTGTTGAACCACATTGAAAGTGTCCCCTTGAAGCCACATTAGAAGTGTCCCCTTTTAGAGTTCCTCCGGCGAGGAGGAACGACGATTGGGGAGGACGGGATTGAGCAAGAAAGAGTTGAGCCGA
>Ga0126371_10006080_pt1 | contig 10724 bp, 9 predicted proteins | sample PanSoiMetaPlot_4_FD_110145 | JGI IMG/M metagenome (GOLD analysis project Ga0126371, IMG submission 110145) | Tropical forest soil microbial communities from Panama - MetaG Plot_4 | ecosystem: Environmental > Terrestrial > Soil > Tropical forest > Bulk soil | place: Panama | collected 2016-02-17
AGTGAGCAAGCCGCCAGGGTATGCATAAATGCTGGAGACTCCATCTCCTGCGTTAGCCGTACACTAGGGCAAACTATGGTTCCCGTGTAATTCGAGTTTTACTTTTCGATGGGAGGGCCTGAAACTGGCAGGTGTAGCGAAAGCTGATCGACCCCAGTGTCGCGCGGACTTTCAACAGGCGCCAATCATTGGCGCGTCACTAACCTAATGCGAGCCGATAATTTTCCTACGTACCTGGAGAACGCGGCCGAGACGCATGAACTGCATCTTTGGTGCAACCCGCCCGAGTGGCACCTCCGTCTTGAACTGATAGATCACCAGGTCGGCCATATATTGCTTGCCGTAATCGGCCGGCATCCGAACTCGCGCGACTTTGGAGAACTCGCCGGAGGCGAGGGCCGCCTCCAGCGCTCTGATAGGGCGAGGTCACTATGGTGTCGGGTTTGAAAACGATTACTGAACGTGCAGGTCGGCAGCAGATTCACAATTTGATCAGGCTTCAGCGCGTATTCCTTGAAGCCGTGTTCGAAGTAAACTACAAAGTCACTCAATAATACCTATCTCAGACGATCGACGCCAAGGTCTCAGCACCCAGGGAACGCACGAACGCGTAAATGAACGTACCGTCGCGCGAACGCCAAGAGCCTGTGTTAGTTTCTGGCGGGGGCAAGCCGCGCCACCACTTCCGCCAACCGCCGCACGCCAGCAACGAAAGTGGTCGCCAATGTCGTCGTCAACAAGCTTCTTGGCTGAAAGCATCATCACGGAGCGAACTCTAAATCTGCGCAACGCCCACGTCGAGAAACAAAATCGCAACCAGCGCAAACAGATAAGTAGTGAACAAAATGTGGCGCGGTTCCTCTAGCGTGCGATCATCGTATAGAAGGCATAGCCAGCCAGTACCCAACTGCCAAGGGAAACGGCATCTCAAGCGGGAAGCCGTGACGTCGACACGAACGGAACTGGAGCAGATAAAGGCAGCCCAGAGGCTGGGCACAGCGTTGCCTGCGAGATTGTACCTACCGAAGACCAAAAAGACCACGAGGACGGGCAAGAGCAAGGCAGCCCCCGAGCAGGACTGCCTGCGGTACGGAGCGATCGCAAACAACGCGCCAGCCGCGTGTATAGGTTGGGGAGATTGCGATCCAGATGGCGCCAAGAGTGCGCCGAAAGCAAATCAAGAACGATGCATCGGTCAACGCGTGCCGCGACGTGTCGGGCGATCGATATCGACGCGCCTTGGCAACGCGCGACACGTTCCGACCGAAGCGGGCTCCATCGCGAAAGAAGGCGGTCCGCACGCTTTCGATGGGCGATTGGAAGAAACGGCGGCCTGTATACATGCGCATCATGCGAAGCTGTTAGTGTCCCGCGGGGGCGTCTCGTGCCGGTTGGTTGCTTCGGCGAGAACGGCCCGAGCCCCAATAGTGAATGGTGAACTTAAGGGCCGCGTTTGCCGGTCTCTATCAATGCGCGAGGGAACTCGACTGTTCAAACGGCGCGGTCGGCACGGGAAGCCTGACATGTTCGGGGCGTATTCCGAGACCGATAAAGCGCGCGGGAACGCGGCGCAGGGCGGGGATTGAATTGAGAAGGCGGAGTGGCAGGGGTAGAGATATCTTCTCCGTGGTCTCCAGCACGCGCCCGATAACACGGTTCTGCAAAATAACTTGTAATCGTTGCGTCGCCTGCGTTGGAAACTCGCGACGCTGCTGCACAGCGTTGAGATCGTCTTCCTCAACCGCGCCCCTGAGGAGGGCCGGAGCTAAAATGTTGGCAGCGGCCACCGCGTCTTGTATCGCAAGATTAATCCCTACCCCGCCGATCGGCGACATTGCATGCGCAGCATCGCCAATACACAACAGCCCGGGACGATGCCACGTCCGCAGACGATCGACCGCGACACTCAACAGCTTAATGTCCGACCAGTCGGACAATTGGGCGACCCTATTGCGCAGGAAAGGGGCAAGGGCCGCAATCTTTTCGCGCAGGGTTGGTAAACCGCGTCGGCGGATTTCAGTAAATCCGCCCTTCGGAATGACGAACGCGCATTGCCAATAATCTTCGCGATTGAGCATCACGAAGACATGGCCAGTATCGATCCGACCCAAGGTTTGTCCCGGATCATCAGGTTGTCGCGATAGCCGCATCCATAAGACATCCATCGGCGCGCCAATATCGACGACCTCAAGCCCTGCCAGCTCCCGCACCGCCGAATGCCGGCCATCAGCGGCAACGACAAGATCTGCTTTGACCCTCAGCTCACCCCGCGGCGTTGTCGCCCGCAACCCGGTTACGCGACCGTCCTCCGTCTCGAGGTTGGTGACTTCGGCTTGCATTCTCAACTGAAAAGTATGATAGCGCTTTGCGTTCTCAGCAAGAAAATCGAGAAAATCCCATTGCGGCATAAACGCAAGGAACCGACAGTGGGTTGGAAGATGGGTGAAGTCGGCCACTTGCAGGAACTCATCCCCGATCTGAGCTCCTAAAGTCGTGACTTCCTGGTGCGGACGTTGCAGGAATTCGTCAAGAATTCCCAATTCGTACATGATCTCGAGGGTCGATGGATGAATCGTGTCGCCACGGAAATCGCGCAGAAAATCGGCGTGCTTTTCAAGAACTAGGACGGGAACTCCCGCGCGGGCGAGGAGAAACCCCAGCATCATGCCTGCGGGGCCACCGCCAGCGACGCAACAACGCAGGGAATTCTCGCCCATATCCACTCCCCTCACTCCTCTCGAGCTCCGGACCGCTCGCCGCGCCGATAAATGGGCGGGGACCACACACCCCTGTTAGACGCGCGGCAATGCTGGGAAGTTGACCACCTGCTGTGCCGATTTGAGTTTTTCCAGCCGCGCCGCCTCCTTGGCTGTTATATAGTCCCTGTACGCGGCGCGGTCTGCCTCGGTGATCGTGGCTTGAGTTGGAACAGCGCACACTGTTGGGCATCTTGTCACGCCTTTAGTTTTCAAGAAGGCATCGACTGCCGCTTCGTAATCGGCCTCCGACATGATGGTCTCCCTCGCCTAGCGAAATCGTCGCTCCAGATAGCGCCGGACGGGTTAACGTTGGGTTTAGAGCAATACCGCTAAAAAAGTTTTCGAAATGCTAAGGAACCGATCAGTCTCGTCTGGCGTTTTGACTTCCTCGCAACGATATATGCGAGCCGGGGGGTGCAGCAGCACGAGGTTGGACGTTGGTCCATCCGGACTATACGGTACGATTCTGGGGTGTACGTGGCAGCATCGCCTGCCCGGGGCCGGACACTATACGGTACGGCGGTAATACGTCATGCGTCGAAGTCCGTTGCGGGGATAACCTAATGGTCTTCGACGGGGGGACAGGGATCAGATTGTTAGGCAATGAACTGATGGCGACCGGTCGCCCTGCCAAGCTCGACCTCTTCTACAGCCACACGCATTTCGACCATATCTGCGGATTGCCTTTTTTTGCGCCGTGCTATGACCGGCAAAGCAGCCTTCGCATTTGGGCGGGCCATCTAAATGGCAACAAGGGCATCGAGGCGGTTCTCAACAACATGATGATCGCACCGCTGTTCCCAATCCCGATGGGCATCTTTACAGCCAAGATAGACTTTACCGATTTCACCGCCGGAGATGTGTTGACCCCGCATCCCGGGATCCGTCTCCACACGGCGCCCCTCAACCATCCGAACGGAGCTACCGGATATCGTCTCGAATACGGCGGAAAGGTCGTGGCCTATATCACCGATACCGAGCACCGGCCCGGCGAACGAGACCCCAACGTCCTTACGCTGATCAAAGGTGCAGAGGTGATGATCTACGACGCCTCTTACACCGATGCCGAATACCCGGCGCATAGAGACTGGGGTCACTCCACGTGGCAAGAGGGCGTACGTCTGGCTGACGCGGCGGGGGTCAAAACGCTTGTGATCTTCCATCACGACCCCGGTCACGATGACGACTTTATGGACCAAATCGCCGCCGAGGCGGCTGCCGCACGGCCTGGCACGATCGTGGCGCAGGAAGGCTTGGTGCTGCGGCCGTGACGAGCCGCTGCACGCTTCGGCGAGGTGATGCCCGAGATTTTTCAGGTTGAGGTTGCGCCGAACCAAAATGTCACGGCGATAGAGTATCCCAGTGCGGCGCCGGATCCGAACGGCGCGAAATTGGTGCTAGGGCACGGAGCTGGCGCAAATCAGACCAGCGCGTTCATTGTGGCGTTCGCCACCGCGCTGGCGGCACGGGGCATCGCCACGGTCACCTTCAATTTCCTCTATTCCGAGCAAGGACGGCGGGTTCCCGATCCGAACTCCAAACTCGAAGCCTGCTATAGCGCCGTGATCGAGACCGTTCGCGGCAGAGCGGTCTACAGACCCGGCAAATTGGTAATCGGCGGTAAGTCGATGGGTGGCCGGATCGCCTCGCAGGTCGCGGCGACTGACATCGGCGAGTTGGCGGGATTGGTTTTTCTGGGCTATCCGCTGCACCCTCCGGGCCGGACCGACCGGCTCCGCGCCACACACCTGCGCAATGTCCGGGCCCCGATGCTGTTTGTCCAAGGCTCCCGCGATGCGTTCGGCACCCCCGATGAGCTGCGACCGATCCTCGGCTCGCTGGACGTGCACTCTGATCTTTATGTCGTCGAAGGCGGTGACCACTCGTTTAAAGTTCCGAGAAGCCTCGGTATCAACCAAACGGACGTATACCGGGACATCCAGGACCATATTGAAACCTGGCTGCGCTCGAAACTCGCAAATTAAGATAATGCTACAAGCGATGGCGGAACGGCGCCGCGTAACAGCGCCTTGCGCGCTTCCCATTGCGTCGCCGCGTCCAGAGATTCCGAGAACTGGACCTCGCCGCCGGCAAAGAGTGCCACTGGCAGGCCGTCGCGATAAAGAACGCGGTTCCCGGTCAACGCGCCGAGCCTTGGCCCGGGCGTCAGAATGCCGGCGAGATTGAGGGGATCGGCGCCAGAGAGTGACACCCATATCCCCGCCTCCGGTTTGCGGCGCACCTCGCGCAGCAGGCCGACCGCGTCGGGAAGCGCGAATTGCTCACCGGTAAATCCGGCGACAAACCGGCCGCCGCGGATCTCGCCGCGCGCCTCGAGCCGGCGGTAGACTCGCAGCAGGTCGCGCCACGGCGGCAGCCATGGCGCTTCGCGCTCGAGCAGCCGCCAGAATACGACGCCGTAACGTAACAGCAGGATGCGCGCGAGGTGTTCGACCGCTTCGGGCCGCGCCTCTGCCTGATCCTTGACCCGCGGGGCCAGCGCCCACCGACCGGCATCTTGCATGCCGAACATCATCGCCCGCTGTCGTCGTCTGCCGGATGGTGGCTTTCGCAACAACGCGCGCAACCCGGCAAAGCTGTCAGACCTGACGAGCCCGAGCGCGACCAGCTCGGCGAGAGCTTCCTCGACTTGCGGGCGCAGCAGGCCGGTGCCGTCGACGAGTTCGTCGAAAAACGACGCGCCCGCTTGCCGGATGAAATCGGCGACCGCCTGCGCACGGCTGCTCGGGCGAACCGGATCCGCGGTCGACGGCAACGACGCCCAAAGCCCGGCATGGCGGCGCGCGAGCAGTGTAATCGGCGTCGTGCGCACCGGTGTCGCATTGCGTTCACCACCGTTACGGGGTCTTAGGCGCGCCCAGGTGACGCGCCCGGAGAGGCATTGGTCATCGAGCCAGGAAGGCTCGTAGCCGTCGAGCCGCGCCGGCAGGATCTCGGTCTCCCACGCAATCGCCGGCGCTTCGAAACCCTCGAGCTGGCGAACCAGCACTTCGAGTGCATCGGAACCCTCCATGCGGGTGTCCGGCGTCACCCGCTGCCAGCGCAGCAAGAACCGCAGGAAATCACGCGCGGCAACGGGCTGGATTTCGGCACGCAGCCGATTGACCGTGTACCGGTGAATGCGCGCGAGCAAACGGCGCTCACACCATTCCTCGGTTTCGGCGCCCGGCGTGAACCGGCCGCGCATCGCGAAGCCTTCGCTTTCGAGCACAGAAAGTGCGGCGGAGATCTCGTTTGGCCCGGTCACGAGCGGTGCGGCGAGTGCCGCTTCGGTTACCGGCCCCAGACCCTCCAACCGCCCGCGCAGGATGTCGACAAGTGCCTCCTCGCGCGACCACTGCTGGTCGACATAGGTCTCGGGCGCCGAGATCGGCGGATCGAGCGTCGCATCGGACCAGATTGTCCGGATCTGCAGCAGCCGCTCCGCGGCGATCCATAATCTCTTCTCGTCATTCCGGCGAAGGCAGGAATCCGGCGGCCCTTGGGCCCCCGCTTCCGCGGGAGTGACGGTGGTAACGCGGTTTGCGCGGGCAAGTTCGGCGAACCAATCGTGCCACGTTGGCTGCGCTTCTTCCGCGCTCAAAAAACCAAGCCAGACCAGCGCGTCGTGCAGTTCATCGGCGTTCGCTGGCTCGGGCCAAGCCTCGCCGTGCACCCGCGTAATTGCATCGGCATCGAGCCGCCCAATATCGCTCGCGGCCTCGGGGGCCAGCCAGCGCCGGCTCATCACCGCCTGGGTCCGGCGCTCTTCGAGCGGCGCGTCGTCGAGATAGGCGTAGGGTTTGGCAGACAGTACTTCGAGGGCGAGCGGCGAGGGCTCGGTCAAATCACGCGTGACGACGCGAATTTCGCCGGCTTCGAGCCGCGAGAGCAGCCTTTCGAGGCCGTCGATGTCCATCGCTTCGGTCAGGCAGTCGGTGATGACCTGGCGGATCAACGGATGATCCGGGATCTCGCGCGCTCCGACGAGGTTCTCGCCGCACGCGACCTGGTCGGGGAAAATTGCCGCGATCAGATCCTCGGCGGCCATGCGTGCAAGCTGAGGCGGCACTTTTCGGCCGCCGCGAAACCGCGGCAGCGCAAGCGACACGCCTGCAACCCAGCGCCAACGCGTGATGAACATCGGCGCATCGAGCAGGGCCTCGATCAGGAGGGTTCTGATGCTCGCCGAATGCAAGTAGTGCACGACATCGGCGAGATCGAAACTGTGGGCCCGAGTGAGCGACAGCACGATATTGTCTTCGGTCGCCGCCGCCTGCAGCTCGAAATTGAACTTGCGGCAAAAGCGCTTACGCAGCGCCAGCCCCCAGGCCCGGTTGAGGCGGCTGCCATAGGGCGAGTGGATGACCAGCTGCATGCCGCCGACTTCATCGAAGAAGCGCTCGATGACGAGCGTGTCGTGGGTCGGCAGAACCCCCAGCGCGGCGTGACCCGAGGATAGGTATTCGACGATTTGTTCGGCAGCGGGGAGAGCGACAGCCACCTCATCGACGAGCCAGCACAAGGCGCTCTGACCCACCGGGTCCGCCACAAAATGCCGCGCGAAGTCGGCCCTCAGGCGCGAGACCGACAGCGACAATTCGTCGGTGCGGCCGGGCGCTTCGCCGAGCCAGAACGGGATATTGGGCGCCATGCCCTGCGCGTCTTCAACGCGAACGGTGCCGCGCTCGACGCGCAGGATGCGGTAGGCTGTGTTCCCGAGCTGGAATACGTCACCGGCCATACTCTCGACGGCGAAATCTTCATTGACGGTGCCGATGATCTGGCTCTCGGGCTCCAGCAACACCTGATAATCGGCATTGTCCGGGATCGTCCCGCCCGACGTCAGTGCCGTCAGCCGCGCCCCGCGACGGCCGCGGATTTTGTGGTTCACCGCATCATAATGAACGAGCGCACCCCGCCTGCCGCGACGCGTCGTAAAGCCGTCAGCGAGCATCGCCAGCACCGCCGCGAAATCTTCTCGTGCCAGTTCCCGATAAGGCCACGCGCGGCAGATCAATCCGTAAAGCTTGTCCTCATCCCACTCCTGCGCGGCGGCTTCGGCGACAATCTGCTGCGCTAATACGTCGAGCGGCCGATCCGGGATCATGAGTCGGTCGAGTTCGCCGCGCCGGATGCTGTCGAAGAGCGCTGCACACTCGACGAGTTCGTCGCGCGACAATGGAAAGAGGCGGCCCTTCGGAGTGCCAGCCACAGCATGCCCAGAGCGGCCAACGCGCTGCAGAAAGCTTGCGATCGAGCGGGGCGAGCCGATCTGACATACGAGATCCACATCGCCGATATCGATCCCGAGTTCGAGCGAGGCCGTCGCGACAAGTGCTTTCAGCGCCCCGGCCTTCAGTCGCTGCTCGGCGTCGAACCGCTGCTCCTTCGCGAGGCTGCCGTGATGCGCCGTCACCCGGTCGGTGCCGAGCCGCTCGGAAAGCTGGCGGGTGACGCGCTCGGCGAGGCGTCGCGTGTTGACGAAGATCAATGTCGTGCGATGCGCCTCGATGAGCTCCGTCAGCCGGTCGTAGACCTGCTGCCAGACCTCGCCCGACATCACCGCCTCGAGCGGTGAGCTCGGGACCTCGAGCGCCAGATCGCGTGCGCGGCGATGGCCGGTGTCGATGATCCTACAGTCGGCATCGCGTCCGACAAGAAAACGGGCAACCAGTTCGATCGGCGTTTGCGTCGCCGAAAGGCCAATACGCAATAGCGGCTCGCCGCACAGCGCCGCCAACCGGTCAAGCGAAATCGCCAAATGCGAACCGCGCTTGTTGGGTGCGACGGCATGGATTTCATCGACGATGACGGTCCGCGTCGTTGCCAGCATTTTGCGCCCGGATTCGGAGCCGAGCATGATGTAGAGCGACTCGGGCGTCGTGACGACGATATGCGGCGGCGATCGACGCATGCGCTCGCGCTCGCCGGGCGCCGTATCACCGGTGCGCACCCAGGTGCGTATCTCGACTTCCGGCAACCCGCGACCGCGCAGGGCGTAGCGGATGCCGACGAGCGGCGCTTCGAGGTTGCGCTGAATATCGTTCGACAATGCCTTCAGCGGTGAGACATAGACGATCTGCGTCTCATCCCGAAGGCCGCGGTCGAGCCCCTGGCGCACCAACCCGTCTATCGCCGCGAGAAACGCCGCGAGCGTCTTCCCCGACCCAGTCGGTGCAGCAATCAATGTGTGAGTGCCGCCCTTGATCGCCGGCCACGCCGCCGCTTGCGCCGCCGTAGGCGCCGCAAAACTTCGGTCAAACCATTCGGCGACTGCGGGATGGAACAATGATGCTGTCTTGGTGGGCAATGCGGTCGGCGCCATCAAATCCGGCTTTTCAGGTGCGTCTGCGTTGCATTGTAGCAGCGTCAACGCCGGTATCGACTACCAGCGCTTCCTGTTTTTTCAAATGATCTACAGGAGGCACTCTCCGGCCGTTGAATATCGGCGACCCAATTTACGCAATCGGATCCCACCGAGACGCCTCTCAAGCGATCCGAGTTTGTTATAATCGTAATATTTTCATATTTTTGCTCTTCCGTCAATAACCGGAGCGGGGTCGGGAGTCGTGGAGATCTGAGGCTAGATACCCGGTTTGGGGGCCTCTCGACCCCGAAGCGGTCATTCACTCCTGCTCGCGGCAACGCCGGCCCATGCCCCAAAGGAGACACTTGCAGCCAGGCGCCGACGGCAGCTCTACGGTGCGCAAGGCGGCTTCTGAGGCATCGCCAGCGCCTGTGACGACGCGGATCGGTGCGCGATCGATCAACCAGCGCCGGTCGATTTCCTTTATACCGCGATCGAAAGAGCGATACGCTCCGATGGTATCCGCTGATCATCAACGGAGCGTTGTGCCATGATGCTTGATTGGAACGCCTATCCTGCGGAATTTGGGGTGCGTATGAAGGAGATGTCGCGGCTGGCGCCGAACGCGGTCTCCGGCTTCTGGGCGCTCGCCAATGGCGCCAACAAGACCACCCATCTCGATGCCAAGACCCGCGAGCTTATCGCCCTCGCCATCGCCGTCACCACACGCTGCGACGGCTGCATCGGCGTGCACACAGACCGGGCTATCAAAGCCGGGGCGACCCGCAACGAAGTAGCCGAGGCTCTTGGTGTCGCCATTGCGCTGAATGCCGGCGCGGCCGTGGCGTATTCGGCTCGCGTGTTGGATGCCTACGCCGCGATAGACGGCGAGGCAAAGTCGGCGGCCGAATAGGGTTATTGCACGCAACCTTGTCGGCCGAACGGGTCGCGGCGATGGCCCGTTAACCGTACCCACAGCAGCCGCTCAGCTTTGGGGGCTCGAGCCGCTCTTCATGTCCACGAAGCTGCCATCCAAGCCGCGCCTCGAGTAGCCGACGCAAGCGGGGGAGGGCACTAACCGCGGCCGGCCTTGCGGGCATGCCCTTCCGCGTCGTGAGGAGACCCTATTTGCGGGCACGCGCGACATGCACCTCCTGCGGCGATGTAAGTCCCTCCTCGGATACACTGGCTAATGCGGCACTGATATCACGCGCTATGTTACTTTCCAACGCGTTCCGTTGCACATTGGCCATTCGACCTACCAAGCTGGCCAATGGAGTGGCAGATAGTTGGAAATGCACGTATTGCTGTGCTGAGTCGAACCGGATTGTCTGGATTACCTGCTCTATCGCGACCTCGCGAAAGCCCGCTCCGGCAACCAACTGATGAAGGTGGTCGGGAGCGGATAGCGAATGCTCCGAGCGCTTAACTGCCGAGGCCTGGGGACCGAGGTATCGATCCAACGCGGCGGCTAACGCATTGGTGACTGGCGTGCGCTCAATCGCAGTGAAAACGCTCAATGCCAAGCGGCCATCCGGCACCAAAACCCGAATCATTTCGCGTAGCGCCCGTGGTTGATCGGGGAAAAACTGCAAACCAAGCTGGCAGAGGATTAAATCGAAGCTGCTGTCCGGAAATGGTAGATCGAGCGCACT
>Ga0126371_10006082_pt1 | contig 10721 bp, 7 predicted proteins | sample PanSoiMetaPlot_4_FD_110145 | JGI IMG/M metagenome (GOLD analysis project Ga0126371, IMG submission 110145) | Tropical forest soil microbial communities from Panama - MetaG Plot_4 | ecosystem: Environmental > Terrestrial > Soil > Tropical forest > Bulk soil | place: Panama | collected 2016-02-17
CAAGGGCGAAGACAACCACGTCTTGGAAAAAATGCCACGAGTACAGTACTTCACCATGGGACTCAACAAGTGGCAATCGTCCGACACGTGGCCGCCCGCCGGCGCGCAGCCGATAACGTTCTACCTGGCGAGCGGCGGCAAAGCCAACAGCCTCAACGGCGACGGTGTACTGGTCGACGCGGCGCCGCAGGCGGACGCTCCCGATGGCTTCGTGTATGACCCGATGAATCCCGTCCCTTCTTACGGCGGAAACGTCTGCTGCACGGGCAATGCGGTTACGGGTGGTGCGTTCGATCAGCGAAAGATGGAAGCGCGATCGGACATTCTGGTCTACAGCTCCGAGCCTTTGAGAGAAGGAATCGAGGTCAGCGGACCGATCGAGACCACCCTGTACGTTTCGTCCGATGCCAAGGATACAGATTTTACGGTCAAGCTAATCGATGTTTCTCCAGATGGAACCGCCTACAACCTGGACGAGACCATCCAGCGGGCGCGCTATCGCGATGGATATGAGAAGCCACCGGTGTGGATGGAGCCCCGCAAGGTGTATAAGCTGTCGTTATCACCGATGAACACCAGCAATTATTTCGAGGCCGGGCACAAGATCCGCATTGAAGTTTCGAGCAGCAACTTCCCTCGGTTCGACCGAAACCTGAACACGGGCGGCAATAACTACGACGAGACCAAAGGCGCGGTCGCGCACAACGTCGTGCATCACGCTGCCGCGTACCCGTCCCAGATCAGACTGACTGTTGTAAGACACTAGAGCCCACCCCTAGCCCCGGGTCTGGCGCCTCCCCCCCCAAGTGGTGCTTGCTTTTTTTCGGTCATTGACATTAAGTCGGCACAAATCGTAATCTAGCTGTACGTTCAGTAAGAATGAAACAAGCGTTCGTGTAAAGAAAATAGCCTTGCAAGGCGTTTTCCGGAGTTTAACTGCTGTAAATTGGTCAAGTTTCAGGGGAGAGGGTTCATGCAAAAGGGTTTTTCAGCGTTGGCATTGTTTTGCCTAGGCGCAGTCGGCCTCATGGCTCAGGTCACGGCAACTGCGACTTTGCAGGGGACAGTCACCGACAAGACGGGCGCCAGCGTCCCCGGCGCCGAGATCAGAGCACTTAACCGGCAAACCGGCGAAACCCGCGTCGAGACCAGCAACAACGCCGGATTATACATATTTAACCTCTTGCCGGCGGGAACTTATCAAGTACGCGTGGCGATGAGAGGTTTCGCAACAGCCGCCTTCGAAAACGTAGAGCTCGCGGTCAGCCGTACCACCTCCATCGACGCACAGCTCTCGCCCAGCCAGCAGTCTGAAACCATCACCGTCGAAGCGACGGGAGCGGGGTTGGTCGACATGCAGAAAACCGACGTCAGCCTGCCGATCACACAGACCGAGGTGCAGGACCTGCCCCTGAACGGGCGCGACTTCGTCAATCTGGCGATTTTGGCACCCGGCGCACGCCCGATGCCCTCATACGATCCGACCAAAAATCGCATCGGCGTGTTCGCGACCAATGGCTCGAGCGGCCGCAACGTAAACATGACCGTCAACGGGGTGGACGACAAAGACAACACTGTGGGCGGACCGGTGATGCAGCTCCCGCTCGAAGCCGTTCAGGAGTTCAACATCTCCACGCAGCGGTTCTCGGCGGCCAACGGCCGAAGCGAAGGCGCGGCGGTTAACGTGGTCACAAAAAGCGGGTCGAATGAGTTTCACGGCTCGCTGTTCTTCGACGACGAGGATCAGGCGTTTCAGGCCATCAACTATTTCGAAGAGACCAATCATGGCGGAAACGGCCAGAAAGCGCCCTTCAGCCGGCAGCAGTTCGGCGGATCGATTGGCGGGCCAATCAAGAAAGACAAGACGTTCGTGTTTTTTGCTCTCGAGCGCGAGCGCGAACAGACCAGCTTGAATGTGCAGGGCACCGCGTACACCAACGCGCAAGCTCTAGCGGCCACGACGTTGCCTTACGGCCTCAGCGTAGACCCGGTTCAAACCATCGGCACACCGTACTACGACTGGCGGTACAACGGCCGCATCGATCATCACATCAACGACAGGAACACGTTGTCTGCCAGCTATTCCAACCAAAACAACCGCGGTCTAAACGACCAGGCGACGTCGTCCAGCGACGGCTCGCAGACCAACTTCACGACGAACCAGCTCATTATTTCGAACGTGTCGTTGAACTCGGTGCTCAGTCCCACGGTGGTCAATTCATTCACCGCCGGATATCAATACTGGAACAACCTGATCAACACCAACCAGTTCGTTCCGAATCTCATCTTCCCGAGCGGCCTGTCGGTGGGAACGAATGCGAACGTGCCGCAGGAGAGCTGGCAGAGAAAGTGGCAGTTCAGGGACGACATCGGTTTCACCAAGGGCAAGCACTCTCTGAAGACCGGTTTCGACTACCTCTGGGAGCCCAGCGTAGGAGGATTCTTCGTCACCGATGCGACACCATCCATCACGTTCTTCGACGATCCAACCATGATTTTGAGCAACAAGACGCAGTATCCGCAGGGGCTCGCGACGCCTGGCGCCATCCAGCAGATCGTCTTCGCGACAACGGGCAATCCGTACTTCAAAGAGAGCAACAAAATGTTCGGTGTTTACTTCCAGGATGACTGGAGAGTCTCGCGCCGCCTCACTCTCAATCTCGGGCTGCGATGGGACAAGGACTTTGGTCTTAACGGCGGCAACATCGAAGCCCTTGCCCGAGCATTTCAGGAGCTCCAAGCAATCCACAGCCCCTGGGCCTCGCACCTGCCGGGTAACGACGACAAAGATTTCAGTCCGCGTGTAGGAGTGGCTTGGGATGTCACCGGATCCGGCAAACACATTGTTCGCGCCGGCTACGGCTTGTATTACGGCCAGACCTTCCAGAACATTCCTTTATTTATGGAGCAGCAAGCGAATCCTACACTGTTCTCCACTGTCACTTACACGAATAGCGTTACTCCCGGAACTACAAGCGGAACCTCCAGCGCTTTGCCGAGCGGCGAGTTGCTTCAAAATTTCCGCTTTGGCGTAGACCCGCTGCCTCCGCAGTTGGTGGGAGGCACGCAGTTGCCTAAAGGCGCGAACGGGCGCATCATCGATCCCACCTATCGCAATCCCTACAGCGAACAGTGGAACGGCGGCTATGCCTGGCAGGTGACGGGCGATTCCGTGATCGAAGTGGAATATGTGCATGAGCTCGGTTTGCATGAAAGCAAATCGATCGTGGTCAATCCCAAGATCAACGGCGTTCGAAACACAGACGCTCCCTTTGCGGCAGCCGGTCTTCCGGTGCTCGGTTACATACAGGACTACGACTCCATCGGCCGGAGCCGTTACGACGCGATGAACCTGTCCTATCGCAAGCGCATGACCAAGAACTTTACGGTCAACGCGAACTACGTTCTTTCACGCGCTTTGGCCTATAACGGAAACGCGGCGGCTTTTGGCAACGGCCCCACCGATGAGACGAACTGGTTCGCGGCGCACGATTTCGGCCCAACGCCGGCAGACGAAAGGCATCGTATTTTCATCAGCGGCGTTGTCAATTTGCCGTGGAAATTTCAGTTCTCGCCGATTATGCAATGGGCAACCGGACGTCCGTATACTTCTGTCGAAGGCATCACCGACGTGTATGGATTCGGAGGCGCCCAGGGAACGACACACACAATCGTCCAAGACACGGATCCAACAAATCTACTTGCAACCAAGAGTTATTCCACCGGCCAGTTGCTCGCCTGTTTGGCTGCGAATACCTGCCAACAAGTAAGTTACGGCAACTTGCGCGGGGCCGACTTCTTCCAGCTCGATGCGCGTTTCGCCCGCACGTTCAACTTCAAGGAACGGTGGCACCTGGAAACGTTCTTCGAAGGATTCAACTTGACGAACCACGCCAACTTTGGCACCCAATACGGCACCAACATTCGCAGCTCGAACTTTGAGACGCCCATCAACTTTATCGCCGCAGCGAGTTCGATTATTCCGAAGTCGTTTACGGGCCAGTTCGGCGCGCGCTTTAGTTTTTAGCCTTTTTATGGCCGGCGGGCCCTTCGTCACTGCGGCGAACGTGCCCGCCCCCAGGGGCGGTCGATCGCGACTCAGATACACCTGCATTGAGCTAGGCACTCAATCGCGCTCTCGAATGTGCACAAGTGCAGGCTGGATGATTTGTTGCGAACTGCCAGCGCTGCGGAGTAGTCGCCCGACGGCGGCGCGACATCGTAAAGCGCCCAATTCGTCTCGTTTCCAGCCACGCCGTCGATGCTTATGAATGCGGCTGGCTGGGCGGGCTGAAGCGTAACTTGAAACCTGTCGAGCGCGTGCGACAACCCCTCGCCAACTGCCTTAACGAAGGCTTCTTTTCTAGTCCAGCAGTCGAAAAACGCTTTCGTCCTGTCGCGTTCCGGGAGCGCGAGCAGCTCCCGATGTTCGGCCGGGTAGAAGAACCGCTCTGCGATCTTTACCATGTCGTCGAGCGGCCGGATGTGTTCCAGATCGACGCCGATGTCAGGGCCCGTACTGATCGCGTACAGAGCCGAATCATTGGAACCGGAGCAATTGAAGCCGATTCGCTCTTTTCGTTCCAGGCACGGTTTCCCGTGAGGACCATATGCGAACTCCAGACTGGCAGGTTCGGCCTCGACACACGTCCCAAGAATCGTTCGAAGCATCGCGCGGCCCACGATGAAGCGATTCCGATGCTCGTCGAAATGAAACCGGTTCGCCCTTTCTCGTTCGTCGGCAGTAAGTAGATTCCACAGCGACGTCAGCAATTCAGTTGAGGTCGCAATCGGCGTGAAGATTAAAAGAATCTCGTCATCGGCGGGCCGCACAAACATCGGAGCCAGTGTACAATGCCGCGCCCGTGCGTTCGGGTTGAGCAGGATTGGCGGAATCATGACAGACGACGAAGAAGGGCCCGACCGGTAACGGATCGAGCCCGAGGCACGAAGAGTTGGTGGAAACTGCTACGGCTTCTCGACGATGTCGCTCTTCATAGGTCCCAGCGTGCCCAGGAGTGCGTTCTTGTTTTGATCTTTGACGTGGAACTTGTCCAGGGTCGCAACCAGGTCTTCGACCAGAGCGTTGAAATCTGCTGAGCCGATGCCAAGCCCGGCATGGGCGCTCTTCATGTCTTTGCCAGTGTACTTGCACGGCCCGCCAGTGGCCTCGCAGATTTGATCGACGAGGTTCTTCTTGAACTTTGCGAGACGCGCCGGGTCCGACGCCGCGTCCTCAAAGAAGCTGTTGATGCGGCCGTCGGCGGCCACACGGCCTACGAAATCGTCCACCACCGCGATGATCGCTTTCTTCCCGCCCAAGCTCTTGTACACAGTCGGACTGTTCGAGCCCGCGTAGGAGGTGAGCGTCATCGCGCCGGTGATCAGGCCCATCAGGGCCATGGTTGTGAATAGTTTTCGCATTTCTTTTTTCCTTGTAATGAAATTTCCGCCCATCTTCTAAGTAACGGCTCGGAAAAACGGAGCGCGCCGGCAGCTTGTTTTAGTACCAGGACGGCGCCCTCGCGCCCTTTCCGGGCTCATCGGCGGTCTCACAAACAATTACGCGTACGGGAATGGAAATGGATTTGGAGCGCGAGGTGAAACTAATTCACGTCTACCCGATCGCCGCTGTTGTGAATGATGAAAAGGAAACAACCGTTCTTGGTGGTGGCTGTGCTGTGATCCCGGTCTGGGCTTCCAGCGGAGTAGTCGCCGGCATAGAGCGTGTGGTCTTCGAAGATCAGATCACCCTCAATCACGTAGCAGTGCTCCAAACTGGCGTGATGATGAGACGGATACTTCGCGCCAGGCAGCATTCGTACCAGCGATGTCAGTTCGCCACGCATGGAATCTTCGTAGGGCCGGGCCATAAAGACACCTTGAAACGGTTGTCTCCTGCCAAGAAATCTGCTTTCCGCGAACCAGCGCGAGTACGCCGCGGGGGAGCACAGTTTCGCTCAGGACGCGCGGGCGCAAATTCGCGGGCGGATTCTAAACCGGAAGAGCATTACTCAGTTCTACGGCGATTTCACCTGACTCGCGAAGCTCGGGGGCACAAGTGGAACAGGTGCTGACATGCAACTCAAACGCTGTGGACTCATCGCGATCGAGAAGTCCCCGCGCGTAGGGCGACGCGCGATCGGCTTCGCCACACTGTTCCATCTCAGTTAACCCCTGATTATCATAGCGTGTCGATCGGCGCCTTAACCCGATCACACCGTGTCTTTTAGGATCCCACGAAGCCTAGCAACCGCCAGCCGGATTCGGGTCTTTACGGTCCCGTGGGGTTCGCTCCAAAATTTCCGAATGACTAAATCCGCGATAAAAAGCCAGCTCTAAAGCCTCCCGCTGCTCCTGTGGCACTTCAGCTAATGCGCGTGTTACGGAATGGTTGCTCTGAGTCGCAATGGCCAGTGCCTCTGGACTCGAGTGCGACGAGATCACGTCTCTTAGTTCCTTCGCTTTCACCGCACTGCGGCTTCGAGCAGCACGGAAACGGCGCCGGTCCATTGCGCGGCTCCGCGCCAAAACGACAATCCAGGCTGCCGCTGAGCCACGTTGCTCATCGAACTTGGACGCGCCATCTCAAACCTGCTTGTAGACGTCCATGACCACTTCGCAAGCGTCGACCTCATCCTGAAGAATGCGCATAGCAATGGTGTACGCGAGTTGGCTGGACTCATCATATCGCGCAGCCAAGGCGGACTCATCGCGCGAGGCGCAGTGCCGCAGGTAATCGCCCCACGCGGCATCCCGGAGAGGCGCGCGTCCCGGTTCACCCATCGAAGAATATTGGACAATCTTATCACGCAGTTGCACTCTTTCCCGCTCGCAACTACGCGAACAGATGGGCTTTGGATCTCTCTTTTTGCAAAAATTTTACAGGCGCTCGCAAATTTTCTCCTAACGCTCGAAATCCGAACCCAAGACCACAACCGTAATTCCTGGCGAAGGTCAGTCTAGACCGAGAAGACCCCAATTTAGGAGAACCGAATGAAATTGAGAACAGTCTTGCTGCGTTCGGCGCTCGCATTAGCAATCGCGGCGCTCGCAGTTCAACCGAAACCCACCTTCGCCGCTAGCCATCGCGAAGCGCCAATCACGGCTCTGGACCACAAAGCCGACATCACCGATTGGTACGCCTATGTGAGCCCCGAAAATGGTGAGAAGGTGATTCTGATCATGAACGTCGATCCGCTGCTCGAGCCGAGCAACGGTCCGAATTACTTTCCTTTCGATCCGAACGTGCTGTACGAAATGAAGATCGATAACACTTTCGACGGTATCGAGGATATCGTTTTCCAGTTCCGCTTCCAGAGCCATATCGCACAGCCCAACGTGTTCACGGGCTTCGTGGGTGGTTTGTTCAACATTCCGCCGATCACATCACTGAGCGGTCCCGGGGCTGCCGGTTTGAGCGAATTCCAAACCTACTCAGTGCAGATGCTCGGCAAGGGCCACAATGAAGACCTGGGCGTCGGCCAGACCCTGATCGCCGTGCCCACCAACGTAGGCCCCCGCACCATGCCGAATTACGCGGCGCTTCGGCAGCAGGGCATCTACACACTGTCGAACGGCATCCGCGTCTTCGCCGGCACTGTTGCCGATCCGTTCTTCATCGACCTGGGCGCGTTTTTCGATTCGCTCAACTTCCGCATGCAGGCCGGCAGCGGCGTGCTGCCCCAGAACATCGAGATGGACGACCACAACAACTATGCCCCCAATTCTGTAGCGGGATTCAACGTGAACACTATCGTTCTCGAAATCCCCACCCAATTGCTCACGCAGGACGGCCAGATGCACCCTGCTACCGACGCGAGAGCGGTAATCGGAACCTGGGCTACCACGTCTCGCAGGCGGCGGCCAGTTCTCGGTGAAGAGACCGAAGCCGGCGGCTGGGCGCAGATCCAGCGCATGGGCAACCCGCTCATCAACGAAGGTGTCATCGGCACCGGTTTCAAGGATCGTTTCAGCATGGACGCTCCGGTCAACGATGCGCAGTTCGCCAACTTTTTCCTGAACCCACTCGTGCCACAGATCCTGGCCAGCGTTGGACTGCCGGTTCCGCCGGCTCCGCGCACCGACCTGCTGCCGTTGGTTCAGTACGCAGCTCCGATCTGCCCGGGCTGTACTGCCGCTCAGGCTGGTCCCGTTGCCGACTTGCTCCGGCTCAATACCGGCATTCCTCCGACCCCGATCACTCAATTAAAGCGGCTCGGTTTCATCGCCGGTGACATCGCTGGTTTCCCGAACGGTCGCCGTCCGCAAGACGACGTTCTGGACATCGCCCTGCGCGCTCTCGAAGGCATCCTGGTGGATCCCAAGAAATTCGGGACGCCGCTGGGCGATGGCGTGAATGTTTCCAGTTCGCCGCTCACGCAGATGTTTCCGTTCCTGGGCGCAGCTTACGACGGACGCAACAGCGTTCACGAAGGTCCCGGCCAGGCTGGTTGCAACACTTTGGTCAACCAGACCTGCCCCACCAACTAGCCAACCAACAGGGCAGGCTCCTCGGAGTCTGCCCATTTTTTCTGGAGGCGCAGTGAAGACACTGACTGTTTTGCTGATGGCCGGCATAGCGTTCGCCGCGACACCCGCCGAGACGGCCATTGAAAGCGCGAAGGTGCAGATCGTGAAGCAGCCGGACTTCGCGCTCAACTATAACGCGCTCGCAACGGCTTACGTGATGCGCGCAGAAGAGACGGCGGACTCCCGGTACTACGCCAAGGCCGAAGAGTCTCTGGAACGTTGCTTCAAGTTGGCGCCGGATCTTTACGAGGGCAAAAAGACGGAAGTTCTGATCCAACTCGGCCGCCACCAATATACGCAGGCGTTAAAAAGCGCCACAAAGCTCAACAAGAGAACGCCGGATGATGTCGCGGTGTACGGATATCTGGTCGATGCCGATGTCGCCCTGGGCAACTACAAGGATGCCGTGACGGCCGCGCAATGGATGCTCGATCTGCGGCCGGAAAACATCCCCGGGTTGAGTCACGCGGCGATGCTTCGCGAACTGCATGGAAATCTGGCTGGCGCACTCGACTTGATGCTGATGGCGTACGGGTCGATGCCTTTGGCAGCCACATTCGATCGTGCCTCGATTCTAACGCGGATCGCGCATTTGCATGTAGTGATGGGAGATGTTCCGAAAGCCGAGAAATCGGCCAAGGAGGCACTAGATGTGTTCCCCGATTACTATGCCGCCTTGGCCGAGCTGGCGCGCGTGCGGGTCGTGGAGAAGCAATACGGCGAAGCGGCGGCTCTATTGACCAAGCTGTGCATCGCCGTACCCCGGGGCGAGTATATGTATTTGCGAGCGGAGGCTCTAGAGCTTTCCGGGCAAATCGACGAGGCCAAGAAGGCGTTCGCGGAATTCGAACGCAAAGCCCTGGCTGAAACAGCTCTCGAAGACAATTCCAGTCATGAGCTGGTCGCCTATTATGTCGATCACGCGCTTGAGCCGGGCAAGGCGCTGGCGATCGCGCAACGTGAGGTCGAGCGCCGAAAGGACGTGTTCACGCTGGATAGCTACGCCTGGGCGCTGGCGGCCAATGGCCAGTACGATGCCGCGAATGCACAGATGAAGGCGATGCAGATTCCCACAAAGGATCCGCGGATTGCAGCGCACGCAGCGTTCATCGCTGAGCATTTGCAGCCAGTGAAAGGCCAGGAAGCCGGATCTCGATAAACCGGACTACGTCTTACGACGAAAGCGGAACGAGCACTTTTCTTGTCCGAAGAAATCCAATTGCTCCCGCGTGATGCATCCTCTACGTAGCACAAATCTCAGAATCGTATTACTATCGGGAAGGTGGGGACTAATGAACGGATTTCGGGATCTCGCGGCGAGGGTGTTGGCGATTGTACTGCTTACGCTGCCACTGTTTGCGTCAGACGGAAGCGTCTCGGGTAGATTGACGGACACGCAAGGCAAAGCCGTCGTTGGCGCCACCTTGCAGTTGAAAGCGAAGGGCGCAACGAGTTCCCCAACTGCCAGCACGAACACGGATGGCAAGTTTTTGTTTGATCCGGTTCAGACAGGCGACTACGAGATCACCGCCAGCGCACAGGGCTTTGCTCCCGCGAACAAGACCGTACAAGTTGCGGCCGGAGAAGCCCTCGTAGTGGATCTTCGGTTTAAGACTCTCGTTTCGCGAGTCGATTCGGTCACCGTAACCGCTGACGTCAAGGACATCGATGTCCAACTCCCCGATCCAGCCGAAAAAGTTTATGCCAGCCAGGACTTGCTGGACGCAAATCCCGGCCGCCCCGGCGCGCCCATTTCGATTCCGGGCTACCCCATCGAAACCGCCTCCAGCGGAATCAAAGCGCCACAGTATTTCGCCCCCGGCGTGGCGGGCGACCACGGCGAGCCGATCGCGCAATTCCTCCAGGTGGGCTCCTATCTCCTTCCGAACAACCTCTCGGCCAATGCGCATGGCAACGGCTACTCTGATCCCAACATCCTCATCTCGCAAGTGATCGAGAGCGTCGAGGTGGACGGCGGCGCGTTCAACGTTCGTGAGGGAAATCACGCCTTGAATCTCGGAACCACGTACGCCTTGCGCTCGCATCTCGACCCGTTCCTGACCATCACGGGCGATCAGCGAGACGTTAGCGGGACGTTCGGCTTCAGCCCGTCGGCGAGATCGTGGCTCGCAATCGAAGGCTCGTACGGAAACGGCTTCCTCGACCGGCTCGAACATCGCAAACAGGTC